>Ga0187892_10002345_pt1 | contig 38530 bp, 25 predicted proteins | sample MA1701073metaG_FD_139345 | JGI IMG/M metagenome (GOLD analysis project Ga0187892, IMG submission 139345) | Bio-ooze microbial communities from a basaltic lava cave in the Kipuka Kanohina Cave System on the Island of Hawaii, USA - MA170107-3 metaG ... | reverse complement strand
GACCTGCCGATCGCCGGCATGATCCTCAATATGATGGACGGCCCGCGTCATGCACGTATCCGCCGTCTGGTTTCCACCGGTTTGACGCCGCGCACGGTCGTCCGCCTGGAGGACGAGCTTCGCCGACGCACGCGCGTGTTGCTCGAGCAGGTAGACGACGGTGTTGCTTTCGACGTCGTGCGCAACATCGCCGGCGAGTTGCCCATGCAAGCAATCTGCATCCTCCTCGGCGTCCCGGAAAGCGACCGGCACTGGCTCTTCGAGAGCGTCGAGCACGCCTTCGACTTCCGCGACGGCCGCGAAGCGTTCGAGACGCCACCCGAAGCAGCGGCTGCGCACGCCCGTATGTTCGAGTACGGCAGCGCACTCATTGCCGCCAAGCGCGCCTCCCCGAGCGACGACATGCTGTCGCTGGTGGTGCACGCACACCTCGCGGACGAAGACCCGCCGGTTCTCTCGGACGGCGAGCTCTACACGTTCTTCAACCTGCTATTCGCCGCCGGTTCCGACACGACACGCCATGCGATCGCCGGCGGGCTCTTGGCGTTGGCTCAACATCCGGCACAGGTTGCGGTGCTCCGCTCCGAGCTCCAGCTCCTGCCCATGGCCATCGAGGAGATGTTGCGTTGGACTACTCCGTCACCCTCGAAGCGCCGAACCGCGACGCGGCCAACGCAGCTCGCCAATCAGAGAATCCAAGCGGGAGACAAAGTGCTGGTCTGGGAGGGTTCGGCGAACCGTGACGAGCTCGCCTTCCACCGTGCAGGTGAGCTCGATCTGCGCCGTGATCCCAACCCGCATCTCGCCTTCGGCCAGGGAGTGCACTTCTGCCTTGGGGCCAACCTCGCCCGGCTGGAGATGCGCGTCGTCTACGAGGAGCTGCTCACGACATTTGGTGCTGTCGAGCTCGCCGGGCCGGTTGAGTGGGCCCGCAGCAACCGCCACACCGGCATCCGGCATCTTCCCCTGAGTCTGCGGCGATCTTGAGCCGCAGGGTGGACCTGTCGGACGTGTCAGAGAGGCCCGACAGGTCGGCGTCGGCTCAGGCCGACCGCGCCGCGGCTCGTTTGCGCGCCGCTTGCGGCAAAGGTTGCGGTCTTCGCTCGAACAACAGAATGATCGAGCTGGCGATGTAGATCGAGGAGTAGGTTCCGACCAGCGACCCGGCCACGAGCGCGAAAGCGAACCCGTGCAAGACGCTGCCGCCGAACATATATAAGGCCAGCGCAGCGATGAACGTCGTGCCGTTCGTCAGGATCGTGCGACTCAAGGTCTCGTTGATGCTGGCGTTGATAACACCCGCCAACGGCGCGCGCGTGTTCTTGCGACGGTTCTCCCGAATTCGATCGGATACCACGACCTTGTCGTTGACCGAAAAGCCGACCACGGTCAGCAGTGAGGCGACGATGTTGAGGTCGAACTCGTAGCCGAAGATGATCAGTAGGCCGACGACGATGATGACGTCGTGGAGCAGGGCGACGGCAGTGCCGACGGCGAAGCGCCACTCGAAGCGGATCCAGACGTAGAGTCCGATCATCAACGTGGCGAAGAGAAGGGCGAGCACGGCTTTGCGGCGCAGCTCCTTACCGACTCGCGGGCCCACTGCTTCGTTGCGCAAGATGTCGGGTCCACCCTCCGGGAATGCTGTGTTCAGCGCCTTTACGACCCGCTGGCTCGTTTCCTCGCTTTCGGCGTCGTCGGCGAGCGCAATCCGGATCAGAAACTCTACGTGCTGACCGCCCAGGTCCTGGATCTCGGGTGTCGACAGGTCGAGGCTTTCGACCGCCTTTCGTACGTCGTCGGTCTGCTGTGGCTTGGCGAAGCGCACGTGCACCAGCGAGCCGCCGGCGAAGTCGATGCCGAAGTCGGGCCCGCGTACGAACAGCAGCGCCAGGCTCCCGACGATCGAAACCATCGAAGCCACCAGCGCCGGGCGCAGCAGGCCGACGAAGTTGATCTTGGTGTTGGGAGGAATCAATTCAAAGAACTTCCTGTTTTCCATTGTCGGTGAGCTCCAGGTCCTGAGAATCCGCTATCGGCAGCAACATGCTTCTTAAGCCGAAAATCGCGAGTACCACAACAGTTGACCCCGAATTGGGTAGTATTCACTTCGGTATCAGGACCAACGCGCCCAAAGGCGGCAGGCGCAGCCGCATCGACTGTTCGTGGCCGTGGAACGGTACCGGGTCGGTGCATACCTCCGGGGGAGTTTCGAAAATCGCTGCCGCCGTAGCGCCGGTCGTCACTCGAGAGTCGCACAACATAGGTTCCAGCCTGCGGCGCGCCGATGCAGTAGTTCTCGCGCGGTACGGGTGTGAAATTGAGGACGATTACGAGGTGACGCGCGCCGTCGCGACGGACGTACGAAACCACCGAGTTATCGCGGTCCGAACAATCGATCCAGGCAAATCCTTCCGGGTCGGGATCCGTGCGCCAGAGCTCCGGCAGCTCACGGTAGAGCCGGCCGAGGTCGGCCATGTACTGCTGGAGCGCCGCACGCTGCGGGTCCATGAGCTTCCTTGAGTCGACAGTTTCGCTCGGGGAAGCACAGCTTCGGTCGAACGCAGCAACTGATTCCAGACTTCTGGATTAGAGGCGCGGAATCAAGGGACTGCGAGCTCCGGCTCAACCGGTCTGTATGATGCCAAAGCACGACGCTACTGCCAGGTCGTTACCGGCTTTGATTTGTTGATACTTCTTCCAGAAGGCCTGATCGATGCGATGACCTGCCTGTTGGCGATAGCGGCGCAGCTTGGCGGGGCCGCCGTTGTAGGCGGCGTACGTGGCACGCGCCAGATCGTCGACGTCGTTGCGTATCTTGGCCTCGCCCTTGGCGATGGCGTAGTCGACCAGATAGTGCTGCAAGATCTCGCTGCCCGCCTCGGCGTTGTACGTCATGCTGTTGCGCAACGCCTGCTGATCGTAGAAGCCGCGCCAGACACGCACGTTGACTTGCATGATGCCGACGGCGCCGACCGGCGACGTCAGCGGCTGTAGCTTTCCGCCCTTCTTGATGAACTGGCGCCAGCAGCTCTCCTGCCACGCCGTCGTCAGCATCATGTTTCGGTACAGGACGGTGTAGCGAGGTTCGAGTTTCTTCGCCTCGCGTGTACGCTCGGCGACGGCTTCCAACAACTCGCGCACGCGCGGCAGATACTGCAGCACCTCATCGCGCGTCGGGATCCACCGGTCGAGTTGCCGCTCTGCCTGCGCCGCCAACGCAGGGGTAACCAGCCAGCCGCTTGCCGCGTGCAGGATTTGCTCCATGAGCCCCTCTTGGTAATCGGGGACGGCGGATTGTTCTCCTTCCCTATCAGGAAGGGGAGTGGTGGGAGGTTCGGCAGTTGGTGCTACTTCCTCCTCCGTCGCCGGCGTCGGTGTGTCTTCCTCGATCAGGTCTTCCTCCGTGAGCAGATCTTCCTCTGTCAACGCCGGCGTTGGCGGCGGGGGGCCAAAACCGAAGAGCGTGCGTAGCTCGGGGTCGACGGCGTCGTTGTATTCAACCGGATCGCCGAACGGTGCCGGTTCGATCATGCGTGCCATGCGTCGCAAGCCGTCGGTGGTGATCTCGACACCGTATTCAGGGCCGAGCTGCTCGAGCCCTGACAACGCGTCCGCGGCGGTGATGAAGCTCATGTAGCGCAAGGACGCTTGTCCCGGGAGAGTGGTGGTCAACTGTCGCATGATCGGCGCCAGTCGCTTCCAGGTTTTGAGGAACAGCGGGCGAACAGGATCCGAGGTACGCAGCTCGGTCGGCCGCAGGATCTCGATGATGTCGTAGCGCGCCTCGAGGAAGACCTCGCGCAAATCGCGGCGCAACTGTTCCGACCCGTTCCGGCCGCTGTGTTTGATCAGGAAGGTTAGAAATCCGTCCCAGCTCTGCCAGGCTTTGTCCCACCGCTCGACCTCGTCGATCGTCAGCGTCGGTTCAGGCAGGGCTTGCTCCGGTGTCGTCGGCGCCGGTTCGGGGACGTCGAGCTGAACTCTCAGGGAGATCACTTCGCCATCGACAGCGACATCGGCAAGGGCGATCGAATCGAGCAGACGCTGCGTACGATCGATACCCGTGCCCGGAAACAGCATCGGCAGAAACATCTTGAGCTCGTTGATCGGCTGATAGAGGTCGATGCGGATGGTTTCGAGGCGCGGGTGGACGCGCGATTTCACCCAGTCCCACAGCGTGCCGGTGAGTTGCTTGGTGCCGTCGCTGTCGAGGATCTCGGAATCGACGACGCGAAAGTTGACGATCGGCAGGCGCGGGTTCAGCTGCGGCTCCATGGCGGCGTCGAGCATGCCCTTCCAGTCGGTGACATTGAGACACCAGTCGCCGACGCCGGCGCCGAGCTTAGCGTTGAAGTTTGTGACGATATGCAGCTTGCCTTCGCGTCCGACCAGTTTCGGCTGCGACAGAACGATATTGTTGCAACGGCTCTCGTCCTGCCAGATCTGCGCCGACTCCTCGGGCCCGGTGAACATCTCCTCGACCATCAGTTGTCGGACGAAGGTGTGCTCGAGGTGCATCGGGAAGCTGATGACGCGCCCGTTCGCAGTGCTGGCGGTGAACAAGATGACAAGGAGCGAAGGGAGCAGAGTCATGTGGCGTGAACCAACGACGCGAGTTGTGCCACGTGACCCCTCGGGTGTCGACCTGCTGTTGAAACGAGCTGCAGCCCTGAAAGGGCGGTACTCACGAGCCCGGGGTGCGGCCCCTGGCGTCGAGCGGCTCGCGTTGCCGGCGACCCTCAGAACTGCGCCGTCTGCTGCGGCGCCCCCGAGGCGGCGGCTTGCATCTCCGTCGAAGGCATCAGTGGCCCGTCTTCCGGTGCTGGCGCCGGAGGTGCGGCGAGGCGGGCGTTGATCGCTGGAGCGAAGAGCTTCAGCACGCTGACGGGCAGGGCGCTGGTGTAGCGGTATTCCTTCGCTTCGTCGCCGGCGACGAAGGCGGTGACCACGCCGAAGTAGCGACCGTCGATAAAGAAGGCGAAACTGGCGGTGCGATTGACGACACGCGAGCTGACGACACCGCCGCCGCGTGAAAACTTCGTGAAGCGATTGTCCCCCGTTCCTGTCTTTCCGCCGACGACGGCAGGGCTGCCTTCGGGATACTCGAAGGCCCCGGCGATCCGCCGCGCTGTGCCTCCCTCGACCACCTGCTGCAGCGCCTGGCGTAGGACGCGGGCAACCGGCGTTTCCATGACGCGTTCCGACTTCACTTCGCTCGGTTCGAAAACAATTTCGTACGGTGTGCCTGCCGCGAAACGCAGGCGACGCAGTACAAGGTTGGGCTTGCGTACGCCGTTGTTGACGATGATGCCCATGAGGTCGGCGAGCGCCGCGGGCCGGTCACCCGAGGTTCCGACGGCGGTGGCGTAGCTCGGCACCAAACGAGCGAACGGGAACCCGAGCCGCTTCCAATAGGGCGTCATGCGTTTGAACGCGTCGCGCTCGACGCGTCCGCGCAAGCGCCAGTTCTGTGCGTTGCGATTCGTCGGCTTGAACAGCCAGGTCGAGGTTGTCCAGCGGACGTCGGCGCTACGCTCGACGAGTCGCTCCCATGACAGGCCTGGCGCGTGCGCCAGTGCACCGGCACACCAGAGCTCGAGGCTGTTGTGGCCGGCGAGGTAGCCGTAGTCGGCGATGTCCAGATCGGGATTGCTGTAGCTGCTGAAAAGCGATCGCACGGTGCGTGGATCGACGTCGGCACCGGTATGGTGCGACAACCACTTCGCCAGATCGCTCTCACTCTCGCCTTCGCCCCAGGCGTAGAACAGTACCGTCAGCTGTCGCAGCGAGCTCCCTTTGCGGCCGAGGAAGGTACCGACGATGTCGTCGGCACTCTGGTCGCGGTATTTGCGGTACGCCCGGCGCAGGGTTTGCCTCGCCTCCTCATCGGCGACTTGCGACAGCACGCTGCCGCGCAACGGGCTGTCGTAGTTGTGCAGTAGCTCTTCGGCGTCGTACGGCAGCCGCGCCGTATGGAAGCGGACCAGATCCTGCATCAGCCGAATGAACACCAGGTTGGTCGACTGGCGGAATGCCTGCACCAGAGTGAACCGCTTGCCGTTGTCTTTCGGGTCGAAGTTCACGAACTGATGCATTCCGCCACCGGTGAAGAAACTTCCGGGGCTGGCGGAATAGCGTCGTTCGAGCGCCGCCCGGAGCAGAGCTTCCACGTCGATCAGGCGGTTCTCCTGGAGCGTTTCGCCGACCCAGCGAGTGATCGGATCCTTGGCCGTCTCCACTCGCGCATGCAGCTCGGCTGTCGGCAGCCCGGCGAAATCATGGAATAGCATCGCGACGAGCTCGAGATAGTGTGCCAGCGTTCGCAGCTTGGCGGTGCTGCCGAGCTCGACCTTGACACCTTGGTTGATGTCGAATGGTTGATCGAGGTTGTCGGCGCGCATGCGCACCAGATTGCCCTGTGGTGCTTGTTCGAAGAGCAACAGGCTGTAGATGACATTGCTCGGCTCGGCGCTGCCGAGCAGGCGCTTGCCGGTGAGACCATTCGCTTTGACGAAATCCTTGTTGGCCAGACTCCCGAGAATCTCGATACCTTCGTCTTGCAGGTCGGCTTCGATGGTGCTGTCGACTTCGAGGTGCAGTCGGTCGAGGTCGTACAAACTGTCCAGGCCAAGGAGGTCGAGCAGCAGCGTGCGCACCGCTGTTACCGCCTTGCGGTCTACGTAGTTCGGCCGTGGCGGCACCGGGGCGTGCGGCAGGAACTCGAGCGGCACGCTTCGGGCTTTGTGAGCGAACGCCTCACTGATGACACCGTCGCGGACAAGCAGGTTGAAGTACATGCCGATACGCTCTTCCAGAGCGCCTCGATCGCGAACCAGGTAGCGGTGCGGTGCCCGCAACGCCGCGATCAAAGCGATGACGTGCTTGTAGGCACGTGCCTGCTCGAGACTCTCGTCGGAAGTTGCCAGCGTCTGCGATACCTCGTCGAGTGACATGCCGAACCAGGCGCGCAGGCCGTCGCCGAGTCCATACACCTCGCCCCACATCGGCGCGGCGGCAAGAGGAATCGAGTTGAGATAGTCGACCAGGATTTCGCGTCGGCTTTCGGTCGTGTCGGTGCCGTGGCGATACGCCTTTAGGGTTGCCGAGACGACCTGTCGCAGCTTGTCGCTGCCGGATCCCGTGCGGCCGCGCGGCGAGTGGCGGAATTTTTCCAGCTGTGTTGCCAGGGTGCTGCCGCCTTCGACGCTGACTGGAAAGCCGATCGTCGCAACGGCGTAGGACATGGCGGCCTTCGCCTGGCGATCCCATTCGATCGCCGGATTGTGTTGCGGGTCGTCCTGGAGCAACTCGCGGTTCTCGATGTAGACCAGCGTCTGCGCCAGCAACGGCGGAACGTCGTCGAAGTCGGCAAAGTATTGTGCGTCGCGTTTACCGTCGAAGAGCAATCGGCCATCGGCGCCGCGTACTGTCAGCGCTGCCACCGGCGGCTCGGGAAAGGGTGGGGTGATACCCCATTCGGACAGCGCCACCAGATCGGGACTCGGCTGCGCTTGTTGCGTGACGCGCATGCCGGCAGCAGACAAGCGGTTGCTGAACTCTGCGATGCGCGAGTAGCCGCGGCGAACGTCGTGCGGACCTTGTTGTGCCACCAGCGTCAGCTCGCTCGGTCGCGGTTGGACGCTGTAGCCAAGCTTGGTGATGTATTCGGTGGCGAGCTTCGCTTGCCACGTTGAGGTTTTGATTTCGTACCACGCGAACGCAGTGAGAGAGAGGAAGACGAGAACGAGTGAGAGTAGACTGAGGCGCCGCATCCAGCGCCATGGGAATCGCGCTATGCGACGGGGACGGGACATCTTCAGGGGCGCGCCGTTTCGGTTCCCCTTCTCTGCGTGCTTGCGCACCTTTGTTCCGGATGTTCGGGGAGGCGCACGCCGAAATGGCGATTCGACCTTCCTTGTATCCACCTCAAAACGTAGCAAGGTCGGAAGCGAGACGCGAGCGGGATTTTTGAAGACAAAGCGCACATCCTTAGGCCGCTGCCCGAGACCCAGTCTGCCTCCCCGAGGCTGATGGCTGGGGCTTCGGCAGAGGCTAGGGAAAGTGCATTGTTCCCTCGCCGCTGAACAGATAGGCATACCGTCCTTGGCCTCCCTACCAGGGCCCCCTTTACGAATCGATGAAACAATCCCGGCTGCGAACCAGCCTGCGCGCCTGCACCTTCGACGGGACGGCCCACGCTGCCATGGTCGGCTTCGGCGAGACCTATTTCCCTGCCTTCGCGCTGGCGCTGGGCGCGTCGCCGTTCCAGGTCGGCTTGCTGGCGACGGTGCCCGTCCTGGTGGGCGCTTGCTTCCAGATCGTCACGCCGAGGCTCGCTGCCAAGACAGGCTACAAGGGCTGGGTGGTTGTCAGCGCGATTCTACAGTCGTTGACGTTCATCCCGATCGCCCTGTCGGCAGACCAATCGGACCGGAGCTTCTGGTTCCTCCTGGGTTGGGTCTGCCTGTACTGGGCATTGGCCCTGGGGCTGAACCCGGCCTGGAACGTCTGGATGGGTCGAATGATTCCGGCGTTGGTGCGCAGTCGCTACTTCGGCCGGCGCAACGTGCCGATCCAAATCATGCTCTTCGGGTCGCTGGTGAGCGGTGGCCTGCTGCTGCACTACGCTCCCAGTTTGGGGTTGCGAGTAACCGCCGCTTTCGTCGTGTTGTTCGGCTGTGCGGCCGTCAGCCGCATGATCAGCGTCTGGTATCTGACCCGCCAGCACATGCCCCTCTCCGGCGTGATGAAGCCGACGCGCATGGCGCACGTGGTACGTGCGCTGCCCCAGCAGCCCTACGGCCGAGTGATTCGTCTGATCGTTCTGATGCACGCCTCGGTGCACATCTCGGCAGCCTACTTCACGCCATTCATGTTGCAGGAGCTGGCGCTGTCGTACGCCGAGTTCACCGTTCTCAACGCCGCGACAATGGTGACGCGGGTGCTGGCGTCCTCATATTGGGCTGAGATCGCCCGCAGCTTCGGTAACCGCCGCGCTCTGCAGGTGGCGGCGGTGATGCTCGTACCGCTCGCCGGCTTGTGGGTCGTGTCGAACAACTTCACCTACCTGCTGGTACTGCAGCTGTTTGCCGGCTTCGCCTGGTCGGGGTTCGAGCTCATGACCGTCCTCAGCTTCTTCGACACCACCGACGAACGCACGCGCGCGCGTGTGCTGTCGCTGTTCACCTTGTTCAATGGTGTCGGCGTCGTCACCGCTTCCGTGATCGGCGGTAGCGTGCTGCGCCAGTTCGGCTCGTCGGGCTACACGTATATCTTTTTGGCGTCGTCGTTCCTGCGGTTGGTGGTCGTCCTTCTCTTCAACAGCGGTGCCGGCAACCGGCGCCCGGGCGAACACACCTTTCAGAATGTTTTCATGCGGGTCATCGGTTTTCGCCCCGGACAGGGTCCGGATCTCCGCCCGGTGGTGATGGATGACCCCCGTCATCCCCCCGCCACATCTTGACTCCGCCGCTGTATGTGATTGCTTGCCTCCATACGGAGGAGGTCTCCGAACCCGTGGCGGCCGGGCAGTTGCCGCTTGACCCAAGGAGGGTTGAGAGATGATGCGAACGCAGAAGTACGCCAGACTGGTTCTGGCCGGCAGCGTGTTGCTGATGACCGCCGGAGGGATGGCCGGCTGTGCGGCGCACGCGGACATGGACCGAATGAACGCCGCGGTGACGCGCGCCGAAGCGGCGGCGGATCGCGCCGCTCAAGCGGCGGCCGACGCCGAGAAGGCTGCGAAAAACGCCGAGTCAGCGGCCGATCGCGCCGAGCGGGCGTTCTCCAAAGGCATGATGAAGTAGACGCCGGTCTCGGACTTCGACTCGAGCGGGCGCCCGATGCGCCCGCTCGAGCCTGTCGAAGTTCAATATTCCTCCACGATTCTACATTTCTCGTCTCGTCCGCTTCGGACGAAGGCATTCATCTTGAAGACATTGGTCCGTTCGATGCTCCGCGGAGCGGTTCACCGGTGTCCGCTGACCCAATCGGTGCTCACCGAGCTTCATGCTCGTATGGGAGTTTCGTTCGTTGTCTGAGCGTGTTCACCTCCTGGTCACGTGCGAGCACGCCAGCAACGCCGTTCCGCGGACGTACGCCGCCTTCTTCCCGGCGGACGGACGCATCCTGCGCAGCCATCGTGGCTTCGACGTCGGCGCGTTGGCGATCGCGCGGCATTTGTCGCGGACACTGCGTGCCCCTTTGTTTGCCGGCAACGTCAGCCGCTTGATCGTCGACCTCAATCGCTCGTTGGGTCATCGGCACCTGCATTCAGAGTTTCTGGCGCCACTCGATCGCAGCGCACGCCAGGCGATCGTCGAGCGCTACCATGGGCCGCATTGGACGGAGGTCGAGCGCCACGTCGTGCAGCGCCTCCGCCGCGGCGTGTGGGTGGTACACCTCGCCGTCCACAGCTTTACACCGGCATTGCGCGGCGAGGTTCGCAACACCGATGTCGGTCTGCTTTACGATCCCCGTCGGCGCCGTGAGGCCGAGCTGTGCAAGAGCTGGCGAGCGATCTTGAGGGAGGCGGCGCCCGACTTGCGTGTGCGCTACAACTATCCGTATCGCGGCGGTGCCGACGGGTTGACGACGCATTTGCGGCAACGTTTTCCGGCCGGCTCGTACGTGGGCATCGAGCTGGAGTTGAACCAACGTCGGCTGCAGTCGCGCCCGGATCGCACCGCCATGGCTGGTGTCGTGGCGCGCAGCTTGCGCCGGCTGCTTGCCTCGTGAGGACTGGTCGTCAGTGAACGGTGTTCGTCGATCGGTTAGCAGCTGCCTCAGTGTCGCCCGGGCCGATCACCGATTACTGAATTACCGATCACTGAATTACTGATCACTGGCCACTGAACACCGCCCCTACAACCATCCCCGTCGCCGGAAGTAGGCGAACATGCCGAGGGCAATCAGGAACATTACCGACATGACGACCGGATAGCCCCACGGGTAATGGACCTCGGGAATGTCGAAGTTCATGCCGTAGATCCCGACGATGAAACTCAAGGGGATGAAAATGGTGGTGGTCACCGTCAGGACCTTCATGACCTCGTTCATGCGGTTGCTGACGCTCGAGAGGTAGACGTCGATGAGGCCGCCGGCGATCTCACGGTAGGTCTCGACGATGTCGATGACCTGCACCGCGTGGTCGTAACAGTCGCGCAAATAGACATCCAGGCTGTTCGGAAACCGCGGTGACGCGCTCCGCAGCACGCCGCTCAAGGCGTCGCGCAGCGGCCACGCGGCGCGACGCAAGGTCAAAAGCGACCGCTTGCACGCGTTGATTGCACCGATGTCCGTCGACGTCGGTGCGGTGATCAGGTGTTCCTCGAGCTGCTCGATGTATTCGCTGAGGTCCTCGAGCACCGGGTAGAAGGCGTCGATGACATTATCGACGATGGCGTATGCCAGATATCCGGAGCCGAGCTTGCGGATGGGTCCGCCGCCGCGCCGGATTCGCGCTCGGACGGGATCGAGGACGTCGCCGTGGCGTTCCTGAAAAGAAAGCACGAAGCTGGCGCCGACGATCAAGCTGATCTGCTCGATGTCGAGCTCGGGCAACTTCGTCCCGTTGACCATTCGAACGACGATGAAGTCCAGGTCGTTGCCGATCTCGATCTTCGGTCGCTGCGGAATGTTGACGATGTCTTCGAGCATCAATGGGTGAAGCGAGAAGATCTCACCGATCAGTCGCAGCGTGGGCTCGTCGCCCAGACCCTGGACATGGATCCAGGTCGTCGATTCCGATGTGAGGCACGCCGCGAGGCCGGCGATGTCGTCGATATCGTCCTGTTCGCGGAGGGCGTCGGTCGAGAAGTCCATTACTGAGATGCGGGGTTTCGGTGAATCTCGGGGGATGACGAGGCTGCCGGGCCGTGCGCCCACGGCTGGATGGCGCTTGTGGAACATCAATCACCTCCTTCACCTTCCCGTTTCGTGCCATCCCCTGGGGTAACGATCCTCACCTCGAATGGACGGGTACTGTCGAGATGGATATCGCGCTGAGGGAAGGCAATGATGATACCCGCCTCGGTGAACAGATCGTTGATCCGATGGCGCACATCGCTCTCGATGATGCGGCGCTCCATCAACTGCCGCATGCGCATCCAGAAGTGGACTTCGAAGACCAGGGCGTTGTCGCCGAACTCGGTAAACAACGTCACGGGCGCCGGGACCTTGAGGATGCGCTCATGCTCGTCGACCACTTTGCGGATGAGGCGTGTGACCTCGTGGGTCGGTGAGCCGTAGGTGACGCCGACGGCCACGTGGGCGCGGATGCGATCGTCGGTCAGCGTCCAGTTGATGACGTTCTTTTCCAGAAAGGAACTGTTCGGGACGATGATATCGACGTTGGTCGACGTGCGAATGCGCGTGCTGCGCAAGCCGATGCGCTCGACGATGCCGTGCGTACCGTCCACCTCGATCAGGTCGGCCGAACGTATGGGCTGTTCGATGAGCAGGATGATGCCGCTGATGAAGTTGTTGACGACGTTCTGGCTTCCGAAGCCGATGCCGATCGCGAAAGCGCCGCCCAGCAGGGTGAATGCCGTCAACGGCACATTGACCACGCGCAGCGAGAAGACCAGCACAATGATGACGAGAAAATAGAAGGCTGCCGACTGCAACGCTGCGGCCGAGCCCGGTTCGAGGCGCAGGCGCGGCAGAAGGCGTTCACCCAGCTGTCGACTGCTGTAGCTGGCGAACAATATGCCGAGCAGGAAGAAGACCAGGCCGACCACGACCTTGGCGACGGTGATCGGCTCGTCATCGACGGAGAACAGTTCGTAGTTCCAAATCCCGCCGGCGATACCCGCGAATGCCCACAGCCGTTCGCGCAGTGGCACTCGAGCGAGGCGAGTGTCGACGTCGTGGGCGAACGCTCGTTGCACGTCGAGCTCGGTCCCGACCGCTGCGAGGGCTGCTTCATAGAGCACCTTGCGATTGTCGAGTTGCTGCTTCTGGGCGCGCAGCCAGCTCCGGGTCGCTTCGGAAAGGTCTTCGCTTCGCTCGCTGCCCGGCGTCCGCCGGACGTCGGTAATCTCGCGCACGCGGGCGCGGTAGCTCTTACCTTCGCGGCGGAGCAGCTCGATGGCGCGGGCGGTCTCTTCGGACCATTCGCGCATCTCCCCCCGATCGGCTTTGCCGGCGACGACGGCGTGTCGATGGCGCCAAGCATCGCGCCGGCCGCCGATTCGATGCAGCCGTTGCTCGAGTAAGCTCACCGCCATCTGATTGGTGTTGAGCTCCATCCGCCGCGCTTCGGATTCTTCCGCCAGGTGGCGGTCGGGGTCGCTGACCGCATCGAGCCGACGCTTGGCCTGCGCCCACCTACCCTCGGCTTCCGCAAGACTGCGCTTTGCGGCTTTGAGGTTCTCCTTGAGCTGAGTTTCTTCGTCGTCGAGCTTCTTCAAGAGGTCTTTGAGCGCGTTCTCACCGAACTCGACACCGCGTTCGAGCTCGGCGATGCGCTTGCGCAGCAGATTCTCGCGCACGTCGCGGATGGCGCTCGTAGTCTTTTCGTTTGCCAACTGCAGCTCGACCAGGTCGGCCTCCTCGACATCGACCCGTGCGGCGAGCGTGCGTATCCGGAGCTTGCGTTCGAGTGCGCCGCGCCCTTCCGGCTCGACGTTCGTGCGCAGCTCCTCCTTGACTTCGCGGCGGCGTCGAGCGCTCTCATCGACGGCGTCGCGCGCGGCGGCGCCCGCGTCTTGCGCAGCCTCTACGTTGGCGGTCAGTCCTTCGCTGCGCTCCACTTCGTCCTGCAGCTCGGCGCGAGCTTCGTCGAGTGCGACGATCGAGAAAGGCGGCTTGCCGGCGCCATCGCGCTGCAGTTGTTTGAGCGCGGTCTCGACCGACTTCTTCTCGCGGCTCAGCTCGACGGCCTGGTGTAGGGCGGTCAACTGTTGGCCGTAGAGCAGGTCGATCTTTTCGAGCAGAGCGGCTTCTCGTTCGGCATGCTCGCGCGCATCGTCGGCGCTCGAGTCAACCACCCGACGGGCCTCGGCAATCTCCTTCGCGAGCTCCTGGCGTTCCGCCAAGACAGCGACTTCCGCATCCCGTACTTGAGCCGGGGTTGGTGTCTGGTTCTGTGCCTCCGCCGCACCTGACAGGGTCGCCGCCAACAAGACGATGACTGTGGCGGTGCCGAAACGGTTCGTGCGATCGAGCGCGTGACGACGCATGGGAGTTATCCTCCCATACTTCGGCGGGACGCTTCCACAGGGCGGACGCTGATCACGGCCGCGCCATAGCGTCGGCGAAGACCAGGGCGTTGGGTCGCTCGACGCGGCCTGCTGGAGTTGAGGCATCGTGGTTCAAGAGACGTTGCAGCGCGTCAGTCTTATCGGCCCCCGTAACCAACCACACGAGGCTGCGCGCCCCCGAGAGCGAGGGATACGTCAGCGTCATCCGTTGCCGGCCTTGATAGACCCGCGTCAGTCCGACGAGAGCGCGTGTTTCGTTGAGCAGGGGATCACCTGGCACCAGTGAAGCCGTATGGCCGTCGGCTCCGAGACCGAGATGAACGACGTCGATGCGCGGCGGCTGTCCGGCAATGCGTGTAATCAAGTCGGAGTATGTAGCCGCCGCGACGTTTAGATCCGGTTCTTCGACCGGCATCAGATGAATCCGATCGACCGGTACCGCGGCCGGCTCGAGTAGAGCTTGGCGCAGGAGATCCGCGTTGCGATCTCCGCTTCCACTCGGGGCGACGCGTTCATCTACCTGGAAGATGTCGATAACGGTCCAATTGAACGGCGTGCGTGCCAGCGCCTGGAGCATCGGCAGCGGGCTTCTTCCACCGCTGAGCGCCAATGTGGCTCGGTCACGTTCGGCTATCGCATCCTGCAAGCGCTCGGCGATCTGCGCGGCCGCGGTGCGTGCGGCTGCTTCTGCAGTGTCGAGGATCGACAGTTTCACGGCAGCATCAGGTCGGCGGCCGTTCCCCCGAGCGATCGTCGACCTGAGAACGCTCGGCGACCCTTCACGTCAATGCGGCGGCGGATTGTCGCAGTCGATGACCTCGATCGGCATGACCGCCGCACCGTCGAAGTTCGCGAGTCCGCCGAATGAAATGTTTGCCCAGTCGTCGTGGTCTCGCAACGTCGACAGGATGGCGCCGCAGGTGCTTCCCTGCAGCGTCTCATCCGAGTTGATGTCGAAGGCAATGCCGCTTTCGATGACGCTGTTGCTGTTCCAGTCCCACGAAGGAGCTCCGCAGGTACCCATGCTCTCATCGAGATTCGTTTCGTCGAGATCGATGCGCGACCCGATCGAGTAGTCGATGACACCGTTCCCCAACGGATTGCAGTTCGTGTCGATTCCGGGGAACTGGTAGCGGTAGTTCATCACGGAGTTGTAATTCGGTTTGTAGTTGCAGAACTCATCACCGCCGTGACGTAGAGTGAGGTTGTGTCCGAGCTCATGCACAATCGTCGTCGCAACGTTGTAGTCGGAGTGAAAACAGTAGAGCGACACGATCATGTCGTCTCCCGGTAGCTCCGCTTGACCCGAGCTGTCGCTGTCGGTGTCGTAACGGTGGGGCAGGATCACGTAGCGGAAATATCCGTTACGGTTGGTCGCGAAGTTTGCGAGCTTGTAGTTCTTGAACTCCGCCCCTTCCACACCCGCGACCAGAATTCCGTTGGCATCGACGATGAGATTGCCGCCGGTAAACAGGCCGCCCTGGCCATAGTCGTGAATGAAGTTGATTCCCGACGAGCCGTCCGGGTTGAGCACGGGAGCCGAGCTGAACGTGGTGGTGACCATGGCGACGGTACCTGCCGTTGGTCGGTGTGAGTGAGCCCCGCAAAATTCGAGGCTGTCGTCGAACCAGTCGTACTCCACCAGGATGTCCTTCCGCAGGGGGCTGGCTCCAAGCGCGAGAAGATCGAGGCCGCCGAGCGTGCCGAGCACCTCGTCGCCGTCGTCCATGCCGTCGTCGTCCGTGTCGGGATTCAGCGGATCTGTTCCCGTGTCCGTCGGGCCGACGTGCACACCGGTGTTCGTTTCGTGACAGTTGTCGAGTCGATCTTCGTCGCTATCCAACCCGAGAATGCACGGCGGACACGACGCCGGCGGCGTCTGATCTTTCGAGCGGACCGTTTCGTCGTCGACTTCCTTGTAATGCGGCGTCGTCGCTTCGGCGCAATAGGTGTCGCCACCGACAAGGATGACCGTGTTGATAGTTCCGTTGGGCGCGGCCGGAAGTGGCATTGTCCCCACGCCCTTGGTGACCAGCCGGATCATCGTGGCTTTTAGGATGAGGACATTTACCTCGCCGCCCACCGGCGCGTCTTTGTTTCGATACTTCCAACCTTTGCTCCCCTTGGGGTTGCCGAGACCGGTCCACGTGCCGGCGGTCAGAGGGTCGTTGAGTACGCCGCCGTCGCGCTGGACGGTCACGCCGCCAGGGAGCGCCGACGGATCGGCGGGGAACGGAAGGATGGCGGGGTTACCATTGCGTTCCGCCCTGATGGTGATCCTGTATTGTTTCCCGACGCCCTCGCGGTATTTGGTGAGGCTGATTTGGTGACCGACGAGGTGAGTTGCCGCATTCGCCGTGCCGGAGGAAAGCACCAAAACTGCGCAGAAAGCAGCCGCACGCAGCCAACCGTTCTCGGTGCCGGCCGCAAAGGTCGCCGAATTGTCTGATTGTGCCATAAGTAGTACGAGCCCCTCGATCTCGATCAAGACGCGGTTGTGAGCTTCGGTGAAGTCGCGCCGCCGCCCTTTGTCTCATACGGTCCCCCTGTTGGGATAGTCAAGGACGAATCTCGTCTCCGCGCCGTGACGCGTAGACGGTGCAAAGATCGAGGGTACGTCGATGACCTCTAGGATCGATCGGCGTGTGCCAGCCAGGCATTTCTTGCAAGGAGGAAGATCGCTCCGCAGACGACAACCATCACCTGAGTGAATACGCTGACGTACATGGATCTGCCCGTCCATGCGTGAAGCGCAATCATGGCGAGGGGCAACGGCGCGAAATCCCAGGCGCTGAGGCGGCTCTGTTCGATGATGGCGTCGATCGAGCGCAGTCCGAGAAGGATGACTGCAGGAAATGCCAGGGCGAGTACTCGTTCGGCATCGGTTGCGACAAACATCTGCGCCGTGATCGCCAACGCATACGGCATCAATCGCGGCAGCCATCGCACCGAACGGTCGATGCGAACGGCGATCAGGCAGAGTGCCAACAAACCGAACGGTTCGATCGTGTACGAACGAAGCGCGGACACGGAGAAGCTGGTAAGGCGCTCGTAGCCGATCGTCCGCGCGAGCTCGAACGGAGCGTACTCGGCGCTTCCGCGCTGCACATGAGTCAGCGCGGTCGGGAGGGTGGCTAGATAGGCAGGGTCGTCGTTGAACGCCGGGATGAGGATTCGGATCAGGATCAGCACCAGCAGCGCCGGTATGCACACGAGTGTGTATTTCACGATCGCCGAGACGTCGACCGTAGCGCGCGCCCGGATCGAATAGATCAGCAGGACTATTAGAATGGCGGATTCCTTTACCATGACACCCAGGGCCAACACTACGGCGAGCGCTGCGACATGCCCCGTCGCGCCGACGAACAGGGCTGCCATCGTAGTCAGGTCGAGGAGTGCCTGCGGACTCGCGCAGGTATGGATCGCCATTTTGGCGGCGAACCCGATCGAAAAATAGAGGAGCATTCCGATGATGCTCGTGGCGTGCGAAAACCCCAGCCGACATGCCGTGGCATACACGAGCATTCCGGTTGCCAGGACGGAGATGACCGCCAACATCAACAGGCTTTGCAATGGGTCGAAAGGAAGCAGCTTTGCCAGAAGCGGAGCCCCGATTCGCCAACAGAAGGGTGCGACGTGAAAAGACCCGAGCGGGGCGCGCACCATGTGGACGTATTTGTGGAAGTCGATCGGAAGGCTGGCGAGCGACTCGAAGATACCAAGGGGCTGGGTTCGAATTGCGAAAAGTGCCGTGCACACCGCGGCGACGAGAAAAACAAAACCGTGGTGACGACGTGAAATGGACGTCAAACGATTAGGCTCCCGGCACCTTGCCGTGTCCACCAAACCCGGCACGCATCGCCGATAGCACTCGCGCGGCGAAGTCGGCATGGCCGCGTGACTCGAAGCGATCGTAGAGAGCGGCGCTGAGCACGTGTGTCGGCACGCCCTCGTCGATCGCCGCTTGAATTGTCCACCGGCCTTCACCTGAATCCGCAACCCCTGACTCGAAACTCTTCAGGTCGGGGTCATCGAGCAAGGCCGCGGCAGTGAGATCGAGCAGCCACGAAGTGATGACACTGCCGCGTCGCCAGAGCTCGGTGATGTCGTCGAGCGCGAAGTCGTACTGGAACTCTTCGGGATTCGACAGCGGTGTCGTCTCCGCGTCCGCCTGGCGCTGTTGCTTGCCGATGTTGGCGTTGCGCAAGACGTTCAGTCCCTCGGCAAACGCTGCCATCAAGCCGTACTCGATGCCGTTGTGAACCATCTTGACGAAGTGTCCGGCGCCGGCGGGGCCGCAGTGCAGATATCCGTGCTCGGCGGTGCTCGACCGCTTGTTGCGGCCGGGAGTCGCCGGCGTGCTCCCTTTGCCAGGGGCGAGGGTCGCGAAAACCGGATCGAGGCGGCCGACGACCGCGGCTTCGCCGCCGATCATCAAACAGTAGCCGCGGTCCAAGCCCCAGACACCGCCGCTGGTACCCGTGTCGACGTAGTGAACTCCCCGAGCTGAAAGCTTCTTGGAGCGTCGGATATCATCGCGGTAATGTGAATTGCCGCCGTCGATGACGACATCGTCCTTCGCAAGAAGTAGCAGCAACTCATCGATGGTCGCGTCGACGGCGCCGGCCGGAACCATCAACCAGACGGCGCGTGGTGTCTGCAGCGCCGCAACGAACGCCTCGATCGAGTCGGCCGCAGCCGCGCCTTCGGTTGCCAGCGGTGCCGCCGCATCGATGCGTCGGTCGTACACCACGACCTGATGGCCGCCGCGCAACAAGCGGCGTGTCATGTTGGCTCCCATCCGACCCATGCCGATCATTCCGAGCTGCATCTGAACCTCCGGGGAACGCACTTGGGATTTCGCATTTCGTGGCCGTGCCTGCTAAGCCGCGAGTATGAGCAAAGAACGATCCGATGCAATCGTTCTCTTCGGTGCCACTGGCGATCTGGCCTACAAGAAGATATTCCCCGCCGTCCACCATCTCATTGCTCGCGGCCGTCTGGACGCGCGTATCGTCTGTCTGGCGCGCTCAGGCTGGAACCGTGACAAGCTCCTCGAGCGTGCACGCGATAGCATCGCCGAGTATGGCGGGGGCGTCAAAGACGATGTCTTCGCGAGATTTTCCGCATCGATGCAGTACGTCGACGGCGACTACCGCGATCCCGCGACCTTCGATCGAGTTCGCCAGGCGCTCGGCAAGGCGAAGGCGCCGATCCACTACCTCGCCATTCCACCGAGTTTGTTTCCCACGGTCATCGACCATCTCGGCAAGTCGGGCTGCGCCAACAACGCCCGAGTCGTGGTCGAGAAACCGTTCGGCCGCGATCTGATCTCCGCCAAAGAGCTCAACCGGGCGATCCATTCCGTTTTCCCGGAGGAATCCGTCTTTCGCATCGATCACTACCTCGGTAAGGAGCCGGTGCAGAACATTCTGTACTTCCGCTTCGCCAACGCCTTCCTCGAACCGCTGTGGAACCGCAACTACGTCGACAGCGTGCAGTTGACCATGGCCGAGACATTTGGCGTCGCCGGCCGCGGCCGCTTCTACGAGGAAGTCGGTGCGATCCGTGACGTGGTGCAGAACCACCTCTTGCAGGTGATCGCTCTGCTGGCGATGGAGCCGCCGATCTACGGTGACGAGGAATCCGTGCGCGACGAGAAAACGAAGGTCCTCAAGTCGATGAAGGTATCGGATCGTCACCCGGTGATCCGCGGCCAGTTCAAAGGATATCGCCAGGAAGAAGGCGTTGCTCCCGAGTCTGATGTCGAGACGTTCGCGGCGATGTGCCTCATGATTGACTCGTGGCGCTGGGCTGGGGTGCCCTTCTTCGTGCGTGCCGGCAAGTGCATGCCGGTGACGGCCACGGAAGTCGTGGTGCGGTTGAAACGGCCGCCGGAAACCATCTTCTGCGAGGAACAAGTCGACGACTGGAAGAGCAACTACGTGCGCTTTCGTCTCGGTCCGGAAGAGGTCATCGCCCTCGGCGCGCGCTCAAAGGTCGCCGGCGAGGGAATGCTAGGGCGTCCCGTCGAGCTCAGCGTCGTCGACAATCCCGACCCGAACGAGATGGATGCCTACGAACGCCTGCTCGATGACGCGATGGACGGCGACACGATGCTCTTCGGCCAGGAAGCCGCACTCGAGCACCAGTGGCGCGTCACCGACGCAGCGCTAGCGCGAGTTACCCCGGTGGAATCGTACGATCCGGGGACATGGGGCCCGGAAACGGCGCAATTGCTGACAGCCGAAGTTGGCGGCTGGCGCGATCCGAAGTCGGTTGTCAGTAATCAGTAACCAGTTGTCAGTGAAGAAGGGGAACCCGACGACTGACGACTGACAACTGGTTCACGACGCCGCTTTGACGTGCCCCGGCCACGGCACGACGTTGCTCTTCGCCCGCTTTGGACGCTGCGTCAGCGCGAGCAGCTCGTCGAAGCTGTCGAGCAACGCATCCTTGAGCATGGCGATGTCCGGGACGAGGTCGCGGTCCGCATTCAGGCCCCAATGAAGGTTTCCGGCATAGCTGAACAACGCGATGCCGAGGCCTTGGTTGATGAACAGCGGTACTTGCGGGAAGACCTGCCGCAGCGGTGCGCCTGCGAGGTAGAGCGGTATGGGCGGCCCGGGGACGTTGGTGACGACGAGATTGAACGACTTCAACCGATCGGCGAAGCGCATGAGCGTCGCGAGTAACGGTATGGCCGCGCCCGACAGCATCTTCGCGGCTTCCGCTTGTTGTGAAGCTTTGGCGCTGCGCATGCGAGCGGCGACGTTGATCAGACGACGACGCGGATCGGAGATTGCCAGGGGTAAGTGAACGAGCAGGGCGGCGACGTGGTTGCCGAGCTCGGCGTCGCTTCCTTGCCTCACGTTCACCGGTACCAACGTGCGCAGCTGAGTGGGACGGGGTGCGCCAGGACGTCCTTGCAGGAACTTTCGTAGTGCGCCGGCGATCGTTGCCATGACGACGTCGTTGACGGTCGCGCCGAACTTCGTCTTGATGCATTTCACGTCATCGAGATTGAGACTCAGCCATTCGAATCGCCTTTGAGCACTGATGCTGCGGTTGAGGATGCAGTCCGGTGCCGGCCACAGGCCGGTGCCGATGAACTGCGACAGGCCAAAGACTTGTTCGCCAAGCCTGGCCGCCGAATTTCCCGGCGTTTGAACCATGCTACGCAGTTGTTTTCCCCAAGAGAATGACTGTGCCAGCTGCCGCGAAAACTCGAGTTGGAGGACCTCCTTGGTCGACGGCTGCGGTCGCGGCAACCACGTCTGTGGCTCATCGTCGGCACGCGTCGCTATCGGATCGAGCAATGCCGCCATCAATTGCGTGCCGCCGATGCCGTCGACCATGCAGTGATGCGTCTTGGCGACCAGCGCGAAACGGCCGTGCTCGAGACCCTCGACGACGAACAGCTCCCACAACGGCCGGTTGCGATCGAGGCGTTGCGAGAAAAGGTGTCCACACAGTTGCTTCAGCTGCACATCCGTTCCCGGATGCGGTACGCGCAAATGGTGGACGTGATGAGTGAGATCGAACGTGTCGTCGTCGACCCAATGTGGCCGCGACTTGAGCGGCGCGAAACTGAGGCGCTGTCGGTAGCGCGGCATGTCCTTGAGTCGCGCCGCGACGTGTTGGCGTATGCGCTCGAAGTTGATGCTTCCGCCCGTTTGTGACAACGGGCCGCGGTCGAACACCAGGGCGGCGCCGACATGCATGTGCGCGCTACCGCTTTCGCAAAGCAAAAAGAGCCGATCCTGCGCTGACAATGGTTCGAAGTTAGCAGCACGGCGCTGATTCGCCGAGCTGATGGTGGTCGTATTCATTTGAAACTCCAGGGGCGGCTGCGAGTGCAGTCGCCGTCGGCTGAGGTGGACGCGATCGTTTTGAAACGACAGTAGCGCTGGGCCTAATCGCGAGGAAGCCCTCTCGCTACATGGATCGCACTAAAAACTGGAGAGTGGTGGGGCGTTGCTTGCGTGTCGGAACTTGATGTGACCGCCGACGACGGCGAGCTCACCCGAGCGATGCGTCTTCAGAGGCAAAAGCGAAGGTGAGATTCCGTCGAGCAAGCGTCGCGCCGTGTGAAGCCGGACTGGAACCGTTGGGCGCGTTGTAATCTCTTCACCGCCGCCGCCGACGATCTCTGCAGTCGACACTGTTTGTGGCGTGCTGGCGCCGCTTGCAGTTGCTCGATCGGCAGCCGACTTCGCATGCGCCGAAATCGGAAGGGTGAGAAGGACGAAGGTAAGGGCGGCGAGAAACCGGAAGGCGATGAGCATGCGGCTTTCGACGCTGGACGCAGATCACTATTCGACGCCAACATCGTCATTTCTCAAATTTTTCGATCTGCTTGACGTTGAATGTATGAACGGGTTGTGGTGCGACAGGAGTATCGTGCGCGTGCGTGTAAGAATGACATCTCAGTGGCGAAGACGCGGCCTGACGATAGTTGCGCTGATGCTGGTTGCCTGCGCCACGCGACTGCCGGGGCCGCTTGTTCAGTTGAATGCCGTTGAAGTCAGCTACGCGGTTCCGAACCGCTGCAGTGGCGCATTGGCGCGGCCATGCAAGGCGGATCGTGATTGCCCACGTGACGAGCAGTGCATCTCAATGTTGTGGACCGAAGCTCCGTCATTCGGCCGCGACGGAGGTCACACGTTGAGAATCGGTGACCAGGTGTTGTGGATTTTCGGCGACACTTTCACGCCGTCAGGCCTTCTCTCATCGACTGCTGCCTGGAGTCGTCTGAGCGATCCCCAGAATTTGATTGAATCTATCGACGGCACCGGACTGCCGTTGCAATTTCTTCCGTATACTTCTGTGGAAATCGAGTTCAACAATGATCACGTCGATGTGCCGGATTGCTGCAGCCTTCGCGCGGGTTGTGCCGCCGACCAACCGTACTGCAACTGTCCTGCCAACACTGATTGCGCCGAACGCATAGCGTTGTGGCCCGGTGACGGAGTGGCAACCGGCGACGACAGCGGACGGGTCTACTACGAGAAGTTTGTGATCGGTGCGGCACCATACGACTTCCGACGAGTCGGCGTCGGTTTGGCAGATGTGCAAGCGGGGGCCCGTACGGCGGTGCGCGAGCTCGACAGTGATGGCTCGCCGCGGTTGATCTTTGGAGCCAACGATCCAGGCTTCGCCCGCGGGCTGGCTGTCCAGGAGGACCTTCGGCGGTTTTATCTCTACGCGAGCGTCAATCGGCACCAGTGTGCCGTCGATGTTCTTGTGGGGCGCGTCGAGGCAACAGCCCTGACTCAGCGGTCCAGCTACGAGTTTTGGGACGGCTCCGGATGGCAGCCTGCTTTGGATCGTGCTGCTCCGATTCTGGAGCAGATACCCGGCGGGCTCGGATCAGTGACGTGGAACACGTACCTGGAGCGCTATTTGAGTGGCTGGAGCGATCTTTGCACCGGGGGGCGTACGTTTGTGTTGCGCACAGCCGCCCGCCCCGAGGGACCGTGGAGCGGGCCGCTGACTGTCGATCTCGGATCTGTCGGGGCCTCGCGTGATGCCTACTACGGGCTGCTTCATCCAGAGTTTGGCAGCGGTCGGAGCCTGCTATTGAGCTTCTTTCAGCCGGTTGAGGATGTCTACGGGCAGATACGGGTGGCGCGTCTGAGGCTGGATTGATTGTCGCGAGAGCAGCTGTAGGTAGTTGATTTACAGGCGAAATCCAACGGAGAACGCGCCGCTGAGCAAGGCTTCGCCCGGCGCCCAAGGGGGTGGGGGTAAGGCTTCCCCGTCGGCGGCTGCTGAGGTATGGTCTGCGCGCGGATGGCTATCCTTCGCGCCCAAGGAATCGGTTGTTGACGGAGCACCATGGAGGGCGCCCCACCTGATATCGATTTCTTCACATTCGGCTGGCGCCTTGCTGCGACCGCGTTCTTCGTCGGTGCCAACGGTTTCTTCGTCGCCGCCGAGTTCGCCCTGGTCAAGGTTCGGGGCACCCGACTGACCGTGCTCGCCGAGCGCGGCAGTCGCCGGGCGAAGCTGGCGCAACACATTCAACACAATCTCGGTCATTACCTCTCCGCGTGCCAACTCGGAATCACTGTCGCCAGCCTGATCCTGGGATGGTTGGCAGAGCCCGCCATCGCCGATCTCCTGATTGCATCGCTGGCAACGACCGGCATCGACGTATCGAGCAACCATCCGCTCATTCATGGAGTGGCCATCGCCATCGCTTTGACGGTGATCACGTTCCTGCACATGACCTTCGGCGAGCAAGCGCCGAAGATCTGGGCAATCAATCGCGCCGAGTTCATGGCGCTGCAGGTTGCCTACCCGCTGCAACTGTTCGCCACGGCACTGCGTCCATTCATCTGGATCATCGATCGGGCTTCGAACTGGATGGTTCGTCTGGCGGGAATCGCTCCGGGCAACTTCGATGAAGGTTCACACAGCATCGATGAGCTCAAAGGAATCGTCGCCTCGTCGGCGCGTGCCGGTCACATTTCGCATCGGCAGCGCGAGCTCGCCGAGAACATCTTTGGCATCGTCGGGCTGGAGGTGCGGCACATCCTCGTGCCGCGCGTCGACGTCGACTACCTGTCGCTACAGAACCCGCTCGAAGACAACCTCAAGACGCTGCGCGAAAGCGGCCACTCGCGTTTTCCGCTCTGCCAGATCGGCCTCGATTCGGTCATCGGCATTGTCCATGCGAAGGACGTCATGGCGGCTCTCGTCCAAGGAGTTCAACCCGACCTCAAGAAGGTCGCTCGCCGGGTCGTGTTTGTCCCCAACACGCAACCGCTCTCGGGGTTCATCGTCCGTATGCAGCAGACCCACAGCCATTGTTGTGTCGTCGTCGACGAGCATGGCACTGCGGTCGGGTTGGCATTTCTCGAAGACGCTCTCGAGGAGATCGTCGGCCCGATCCGCGACGAGTTTGATGAGGAGATTCCCAGCGTCAAACGACACAACGACGGATCGGTGGAGATGCCCGGCTCGCTGGCGCTGCCGGAAGCCGCGGATGAGCTCGACCTTCCCGATCTCAATGATGAAGCAGAGGACACCATCGGCGGCCACGTCGTCGCCGTTCTCGGGCGCCTGCCGAGAAAAGGGGATCAGCTGAAAATTGGGCCGTACAGCGTGACCGTCGCGGATGTTTCCCGACGACGCATCTCGCTGCTGCGCTTTACGCTCGGATCGGCTGAAAGAGAGACTGCCGAAAGCAATCCTTCCGCTGCCTGAATCGTCTACTCTTCGGCCCTGCCGATCGACTCGCAGACCTTCTCGTGGATCACTTCCCACGCGAGGCGATAGAGCATCTCACGATCCTTGTGCTGGGCCAGGAAGCCGATGGGAATCTGAAAGCCGCCTTTGTCGCGGATGTTGCCACCGCCGTAATGTGAGCCACGCTCTTCGTCGAAGCCGAAAGTCTTCTTCAGGAAGCTGTCCGGGTTGATCGTGTCGCTGCGCGTCCGCAGCGAGCCGTCGATGGTGCGTCCGTCGACGATACCGAAAACCAACACTGTATCGATTCCTTCACGCGACAAAAGGAAGTCGGCGGCCTGGGGAATGCCGTCGCGATGTTCCTTGCGCACGAAGCCGACATCGCTGAACAGGAAATTGTCGTAAACGCGCTTACGCTCGAGGGCGGCCTGGATCATGTCCATGACAGCCGGGCTGAGCGACTGGGCGGAAATGCGCTTGAGCAAGGCCTGGTCCACGGCGCCCCACAGAAACGCGCAGGCCTCGAAGTCGAGTTGCGAACCTCGCAGCAGCAGCGCCGTGTCGGACCGGATGCCGTGCATCAAGGCTGTGGCGAGTCGGATGTGACCTGGATCGTTCGGATCCAGGCCCTGGGGGTGTGCCGAGCGCAGGTAGTCGGCGAAAATGGCACAGGTCGAGCCGGCGTCTTCGCGAATATCGACGAACTCGGCGGCCACTTCACCCAGTTTTTTGTGGTGGTCGACAAAGGCAATCAGCTTCTTGTCGGCCAGTTCCTCATGGATCGGAGTCTCGGATTTTGCAGTGTCGACGAAGGCGTAGATGGAGTAGGGATCGAGGTCGAAGCGCTCGTCATACAGTTGCAGGTCGACGGCCAGGCGTTTGACCAGGGCCCGGTTCTCCTGGTGGCTCACTTCGTAGAAGGACAACAGGGCGGTTTCGATGTCGTAAAGCTCGGCCAAATGCTGCAATGCCAGGCCAGAGCCGATATTGTCGGGGTCGGGGTAGCCAGTCAGCAGGATCAGCAGCCGTTCGCCGCGATGTGCCTGCAGGACCGCCGCCAGATCCTTCCATCGGGTACCCGGAAGGGGGGCCTCGGCCCTTTTGACGGCGCGCAATCTTGATTCGGCGGTCGTCTCGGCTGCGGATTCGGGCATCAGATTCCTCCTCGGGATCTCATTGGTACGATCTTCCGTCGTGCGGAAGGCGTCGAAATGCTTCGGTTCTCACTCGGAACGCCGGGCGCGGGGTGCGGCAGATCGTCGTGCAGAGCGCGCCAGGGGTGGGGCGTCATTCGCCATTGGACGGCGGAACCGTACCACAAGGCCAAACACTACTCCAAGATGGTTGCCGCCAATTCGCCATCAAAAAAAATCTGAAAACTCGGTACTGCAGTCCCTTGACGCCTCGAAAGTCGTGGTTAATCGGCAAGTTCAGCCAACAGGTTCCGGCTGAACCGGCCGGGGCCGCAGACAACCTCAGGAGGAGATTCTATGGCAGCGCGGGTACGACCGCTCCACGATCGGGTCATCGTGAAGCGCATCGAAGAAGAAGAGAAGACCAGCGGCGGTATCATCATTCCCGACACCGCCAAGGAGAAGCCGCAGCAGGGCAAAGTCGTCGCCGCCGGACCGGGACGCCGCGAGGACGGTAAGGTGATCGGGCTCGATGTCAAAGCAGGCGACATCATACTATTCGGGAAATATTCCGGCACCGAGATCAAACTGGACGGCGAAGAGCATCTGATCATGCGCGAGGAAGACATCCTCGCCGTCGTCGTGTGATCGAAAAGGAGACCTGGCATGGCCAAAATCGTAAATTTCGGAAGTGAGGCCCGCGGCAAGATTCTCAAGGGAATCAATCTGCTGGCCGACGCGGTGACCGTGACGCTAGGCCCCAAGGGCCGTAACGTCGTCATCGAGAAGTCCTGGGGCGCTCCGACGGTAACCAAGGACGGCGTCACCGTCGCCAAGGAGATCCAGATCGAGGACAAGTTCGAAAACATGGGGGCTCAGATGGTGAAGGAGGTCGCGTCCAAGACCTCTGATGTGGCGGGCGATGGCACCACCACCGCTACCGTGCTGGCGCGCAGCATCTTCACCGAAGGCGCCAAGATGGTCGCTGCCGGGCACGATCCGATGAACCTGAAACGTGGCATCGACAAGGCAGTCATCAAAGTCGTCGAAGAGCTCAAAGGCTTGTCGAAGGCGACCAAGGGGCGCGACGAGATCTCCCAGGTGGGAACAGTTTCCGCCAACGGCGACAAAGAGATCGGTGAGATCATCGCCGAGGCGATGGACAAGGTCGGCAAAGAAGGTGTGATCACGGTCGAGGAAGCCAAGAGCCTCGAAACCAGCCTCGACGTCGTCGAAGGCATGCAGTTCGATCGCGGCTATCTGTCGCCGTATTTCGCCACCGATCCGGAACGCATGGAGGCCGTGCTCGAGGATCCATATATCCTGATCAATGAGAAGAAGATCAGCTCGATGAAAGACCTGCTCCCGATCCTCGAGCAGGTTGCAAAGTCTGGCCGTCCGTTGCTGTTGATGGCCGAGGACGTCGAAGGCGAAGCGTTGGCGACGCTCGTGGTCAACAAGATCCGCGGCACGTTGCATGTCTGTGCCGTCAAGGCGCCCGGCTTTGGTGATCGACGCAAGGCGATGCTCGAAGACATCGCCATCCTTACCGGCGGCAAGATGATCGCCGAAGAGCTCGGCCTCAAGCTCGAAGGCGTGACCCTGGCCGACCTCGGCCGTTGCAAGCGTGTGGTGGTAGACAAGGACAACTCGACGATCATCGACGGCGCCGGCAAGAAGGGCGACATCGAAGGGCGCATCAAGCAGATTCGAGCCCAGATCGAGGAGACGACGTCGGACTACGACCGCGAGAAACTGCAGGAACGGCTCGCCAAGATGGTCGGCGGTGTCGCCGTGATCAAGGTCGGCGCGGCGACCGAAGTGGAGATGAAGGAAAAGAAGGCGCGCGTCGAGGATGCCATGCACGCGACTCGCGCCGCGGTCGAAGAGGGCATCGTGCCGGGTGGCGGCGTCGCTCTGGTGCGCGCTTCCGCCGCTCTTGCCGATCTGAAGGTTCCTGAAGAGGAGCGCATCGGCGTGCAGATTGTCCGTCGCGCCGCCGAGGATCCGGCACGCCGTATCGCTGCGAACGCCGGAGCGGATTCCGCCGTGGTCCTCGACAAGGTCAAGAATGGCAAGGGAGCGTTCGGCTTCAATGCCGCCTCCGAAGAGTTCGAAGACCTGTTGAAGGCGGGCATCATCGACCCGACCAAGGTCGTCCGCACGGCACTGCAGAACGCGGCGTCGGTTGCCGGCCTGTTGCTGACCACCGAAGCCATTGTCGCTGACAAGCCGGAAGAGAAGACGGCCGCAGCGTCGGCGCCTTCGTACGACGACATGTGAGCTGGAGGCCGCGGAGCGGGCCGCTACTCTCGGTCCTGCTCCGCGGCTGAATGCCAATGTGTATGTGTATGCGAGCCCTGATCACATGCTTGGTTGTGATCGGACTGTACGGCTGTGGCAGTGATGACGGCGGCGGCGGAAGCTCTGTCAGCTTCGTCGCATTGACCTACAACGTTGCCGGCTTGCCGGAAGGCATCTCCGACTCGCATCCGTCGCGCTTCACGAAGCTGATCAGTCCGCGCCTCAACGCCTACGATCTTGTTGTCGTGCAGGAGAGCTGGCTCGAACCCGATCCGTATCCGTCTGGTTTGTTCGGTGCCCATCTCTACCACCAGATTCTCGCCAAGGATGCCGACCACCCGTACAAATCCGTGCCGCAGCCGATTCCGCTCAACCGGGATCCCGGGCGCCCGAGCGCGCTCGTGAGTGACGGTCTCAACCAGTTCTCGCGCTTTCCATTCGAGCCGCTCATCCGCCAGCGTTGGGCGGAATGCGACAACAGCGCCGCCGACTGTCTGTCGCTGAAGGGATTCAGCGCCGCACGCACGACGTTCGCGCCAGGTATCGTCGTCGATGTCTACAATCTGCATCTCGAAGCCGGTAACCAGCCGAACGACGATCGCCTGCGGCTCGACGACGTGACCGACCTCGCGGAATTCATCAACGACTACTCGGCCGGCCGGGCGGTGATCGTCGGCGGCGACTTCAACCTGCACATCGAGGAGGAGCCTGACGGTACGACATTCTCACGTCTGCTCGCCGACGCCGCCTTGACGGATTCGTGTACCGCCCTCGATTGTCCGGAGCCCGAACGCATCGACAAGTTTCTCTTCCGCAGCGGCGACGACGTCACGGTCGCGCCGGTGACGTGGAGCAACGAAGACGAGAAGTTTCGCAGCGACGAGGGCGAGCAGCTCAGCGACCACGAGCCGGTGGCGGTGGAGTTCGAGCTCACAGAGATTCGCTCCGGCCTCACCGCGGACTGACTTCCTCACTCTTCCGCTTGATTTCGAGGACTTCGTCTAGATTGCCGCGCGCGTGCTGATCGTCTGGCCTGAGCCGCAGCGCCTCTTCGAACTGTTCGATCGCCTCTTCGACCTGGCCATTCCGCGTCAGCGCAGCACCAAGATCGTTGTGTATGTCCGCCGCGTCCGGGTTCATTCGGAGAGCCTGCCGAAAATGCACAATCGCGTCCTGGTACCGGCCGCTGTGGATGAACGCTCGGCCGAGGTTGAGGTGGGCTCCTTCGAAATCCGGCTTGAGCCGCAAAGCCTGCTCGTACTCGGCGATCGCTTCCCGAGTATGCCCACCCTCGGAGAGCACGCCGCCGAGGTTGTTGTGGGCCTCCGCATAGTTCGGGCGCAAGCGTAACGCTTCGCGGAAATGCTCGATCGCCTTTTGCGGGTGGTGCGCCTCGATTAACGCAAGTCCGAGGTTGAGGTGAGCTTCCGCGAAGTCGGGTGTGGAACCGAAAGCCCGGTTGTCCGCCTTCTGTTGTAGAGCCTTCTCATAGTGTTGGATGGACTCCTCCGTCCTCCCAGTCTGGCGAAGAGCGTCGGCCAACCCGATGCGGGCGTCGAGGTACTCCGGCCGCAGACGGATGGCCTGCTCGTAGTGTCCCACTGCCTCTTCGAATTTGCCGGCCTTGGCGTGGGCGAGACCGAGATTGTAATGGGGTTCGGGGTATTCGGGCTTCATCTGCGCGACCTGACTCAGGTGCGCCACCGCCTCTTCGAGCGGGCGGCTTGCCGCACCGAGACCTCCGTTCGCGATGGCTTCCGAGACGCCCTCGCTGAGCAGGAAGGCGGCAAGGTTGTTGCGCGCCATCCAACAGTCGGGATCATGCGCCAGCGTGTTGACCCACAGGGTGCGCAAGTCACGATAGGTTTCGCATTGCACGGTTGTGAGGACGGCCAGAGCGAGAAGGCAGGAAGCGGCGATGCCCCAGCCGAGACGCGCGCCCCGGCCCAGCCATTTCACCACCTCGCTCGCAGCGGCCGTAACCAGCGCCACGAGCCCAATCATCGGGAGATAGGCGAAGTGATCGGCGACGAACGAGTAACGCATCGCGTAGACATTCAGGAACCCCGAGGTCGGCGCCAACGTCCCGGCGTAGAAGAGAGTCGCCACCAGAGGGCCGCGGCCCCATCCCGCACGCATCGTGTACAGCAGAGCGATCACGCCAGCGGCGGCGGCTGGAAAGAGGTACTGCCACCACATGTGGGCATCAACCATCCAGCGCGGATAAATGAATATCAGGGGATGCGGCCACAGCAGCTTCCATGGGTAGAACCAGAAGATGCGCCCCGCCACTAGAGCTCGCTCGACAAGCGAAAGCGACCAGTCACCGCCTTCCGCGGTGACGTAGCGCTGTTCGAGCCAAATGGTGATCGATGCCATCGCAAGCCCCAACAGAAACATTGGGGTCACCAAGCTCACGGTGCGACGATCGATCGTTCCGCGCCGCCACCAAGTGAGCAACAGCAACACTGCCGGCAGCGTGCAGGTTACGCTCTTGCTCAACAACGCGCCCAGGAACAGTGCGCAGGTGGCCAGATACCAAGCCCAGGGAACAGAGTCGGAGCGCGCCGGGTCGTCGGGCTCAACCCGCTGCAAGTAAACAAGGACGGCGGAGAACGCGAACAGCGCCGAGAGCACATTCTTACGTTCGGTGATCCACGCTACCGACTCCACCTGCATTGGGTGCAACAAGAAGATTGCGGCCACCGCCGCCGCGGCAGCGACTTGCAAGCGGCGCAGCACCAGCCACAGCAGAACAGCATCCAGCCCGTGCAAGAGAACGTTGGTGGCGTGGTAGGCAACCGGATTCGGGCCCCATAGCTGAAACTCGATCCAAAAGGAGGTGAAGGTCAGCGGGTAGTACTGCGGCGAGGCTCCGGGGTCGAACCAGATTCGCCTTAGCCCATCGAGGCTGCGGAGCGTCTGGTTTGCCGACACGTACAGATCGTCATCCCAGATGAAGCCTGCTCTCAACGCCGGGAAATAGGCGACGAGACCCAGGAGCGCGACGAGCGTCGCCGCACCCAAGGCAAAAGCTACTGGCTTGCGCTGCTCGGAACGAATCGCCATATCGAGATGTCGGGCCCCACTCTCCCTTCCTGCCAACCGCGTATCGCGAATACGGACGTCGCCTCATCCCGCAGTCGCCGTTGGAAGGCCTCGTAGTTGGCCACCGCTTGCGGAAAGAATCGCTCATTCTCGGCGACGCGCGTGAATGCGTCATCGAAGTAGGAGTTGAGCACAACGTACTCCACACCGGCGCCTTTCATGTCATCGACAAGCGCGCCGTTGTAGACGGGCTCGCGCTCGGGACTGCGACCCAACTCTTCGGGCAGATTGTATTGAAGCGCGCCAACCCCTTCGAAGCGTATGAAAGGATACGCCAGCGGCGCGAAATCCTCCGTGAAGAACGGCCCCAGGAAGACAACCGAACCGGCGACCACGTGCTGGCGCATCCATTCACGGGCGACGGCGTTGGTGGACGGCTGCCGCAGCGCCATCACATAGCTCAAAGAGCTCGACAGCGGCGCGGCAACCAGCGCCACCACGGCAACTACAGATACCAGTGGGCGCTGCCGCAGTGAGGTCGGAAGCGCCGACTCAACGAAGGCACCGGCCAGCACGCAAATCAGCGGATACACGGGAAGAAGGAAACGCAGGGCTTTGATCCACCCGGCACCGGAGACGGCGACGACAAAGCTAACTACAATCGCGGCGTACGATAGACCGGCGAACCCGAAGCGCCCGCTCATGGCGAGAACAATGCCGGCGAGGCTGCAGAGGAGGACGGGCAAACCGAGATCCGAAAGCAAAGACGTGCCGAGCCACGGGGTCTCCCAAGTGGGGGTCGAGGATATCAGGTAGTCCAGCGCGTTGAGCTGCACGCGGCCGATTTGTCCGGCACGCTGAAGGTGAGCCTCGAACCTTAGGTCGCCCAGGTACAAATCGCCCATCGGAAGGAAGAACGGCGTCGTCGCCAGAAACGCCGCCAGCGCAGCGAGCGCCGTCGCCGGTGCCTGGCGTAGAACCAACGCCCAGCTTCGCCGCCGCCAAGCTGTGACAGCAATCGTCGTTGCCATAACGGGCAGTACGAATGCTCCGGTCCACTTCGCACTGACAGCGAGCCCCGCGGCCGCCCCGAGCCCCACCCACGTGCGCATCCGCGCCGGTTGCATCGTAACCACGGCGAAGACCACGGTCATGAAGAACATACAGAGGACATCGGGCGAGGGAGCACGCGAAGCCGTGACGAGAGCGGGTGAAGCCGCCGCGAGCGCGGTGGCAATCAGCATCGCGAGGGTACCGGTCAAGTTGCGTGCGGCACACGCCGTCACGAAAACCGTAGCCAGTCCGAAGAGTGCCGACACCGCCGTCGCCGCGAGCTGGTAACCGTACTCCGAAGTGATGCCGAGAGCACGATAGAGGCCGACGAGGAGGTTCACGTACAGGCCGGGATACTGAAAAAGCGCCGGATGCAGGTCGCCTGTGCGCGCCATCCGTGCGGCCTCGCCGGCGAACTTCGCGCCGTCGACGTACTGCACTTCGGGCAAGTCGAAATCCAGCTTGTAGAAGCGCAAAAACGCAGCGACGACCAGGATAGCCGCAAGAATAATCGTGGCTGCGCGATCGAAGGCGACGCGTGACATCTTTCGGGGTTTCGATTACCACGCGGCGGTCGTTGTAGGCGACCGGCGCCGATCGGCTTGCTACTGTTGCTCTGGGTGATCTTCGCCAACAACCTGATCGGCGCTGGCTGAGTTCCTGGCTGAGTTCCTGGCAGGGTTCAGGAGGAAGTGAACCCCGTACCCTGAAACCCTGTACCCCGCTAAAGCGGACAGCGGGGTAGGACGTCGGGACAGACAATCGTCGCATCGTGTGGGCAGCAGTCTCCTGGCTCGCACGGCGGCAGAGCGAGCGGTCCGCAAAGAGCTCCAATCGGGCAGCAGCGCATCTCACACGGGGGCAAGTCGATGCAGTCTTCGTTCGGCCCGCAGCAAGTCTTTCCCGGATTGCACGGTGGGATATCGGGCGTGCAACGCGCGTTGGGCGGACAGCATACCGGTTCGCACGGCGGCAAATTCCCCGGCCCGCAGTCAGCGCCCATGGGGCAACAACGAGTCATGTCGCACTCGCCTTCGTGCGCCAGCGTGGCACCCGCCTGGAGACGAAAACAATCATTTGCGTACGTCTGACCCTCGCAGGTGCACACCGGCCGATAGATCTCCGGACACGCGGCAGGTTGCGGCACGCACCTGCCCGCAACATCCGTCGCGCATATCGGATCACGTAGGTCGCACGTTTGCCCCGGCGGACAACCCAAGCCGGCAATGCCGCCACAGATTTCGGTTTCGCATGGCGGCAGCTCGGGAATGCACGCATCGCCGGCAGGGCAACATTCAAGTGGGCACGGTTCGCAGTCACCCTCCGGAGTAATCCCCCAGCCGGCAGGGCATTCACACAGCTCGGTACAGATGGCGGGGCAGGGCTGCTCAGGCGGACCGCCGTCGCCGCACGCACGCACGTAGCCGCAGCCGTTGCCGCAGGCATTGGCGACGCACGGGATGCGACCGCCGGGCGTCGTGATATCGACCTCGATGCTCACCACAGGGTCGAAGTACAAATAGAAACGGCCGTAGATGGTGTAGCGTCCCGGTGCGACGAGATTGCCGCGATCATCCTTCAGATCCCAGAAAGCCTTGAGTTGAAAACGCGGCGCCTGGTCTTCGAAGTCAGGCGCGCCCGGCGCGAGGAACGGTTCGCCACAGCCTTCGTTGCGAATCGTTCGGACTTTGCGGCTGCCCTGGTAGACGAACAAGTCGAGACACGGATCGAAGATCCCGAACGGACGCTCGCGCTCGGTTACCGTGAAGCGCAAGGTGACGATCGCCGGCGGCTCGTAGTGGGCGCAATCGGATTCGAGCACGACGCGGTTGAAGGCGTCGGACCAGATCCCGCGATTGACGTTCGTTGCGTCGCAGTAGGTGATGTCGCTGGTCTCGAACACGCTCATCGACAAGCGTGAGCTTTCGACGCCGTCGAGTTCGGCCCAGACCTGAACGTCGCCTGCAGCGCGTCCGGTGAACACACCCGGCTGGTCGAAGCCGCCGACCGAGTCGTCGCTGCTGTGCCAGGTGACGTCGTCGGTAACGTCGCGCGCGAAGCCGACATCATAACTGGCGGTGGCGCGGAAGAAGGCTTGCCCGCCCTTCCCGACGACGCGATCGTTTCCTTCCTGGTAGATCGCAAGGTACTGCAGGGTCGCTTCGTTCACGACGCTGACGGCCACGGGATTGCTGGTGACGCCGTCGAGGACGGCGTCGACGTTGGTCGTGCCCGCGTCATTCGCCGTAAGGATGCCGGCCGCCGTGATGGAGCCTATGCCGCTGTCACTGCTGCGCCATTCGACCCGGTTGGTCACATCCTCCCAATCGCCGGTGTCGTAGCGCGCGGTGGCAACGAAGTGCAGCTCGTCGCCGCGCAACATGGTCACCGGGAAGCCGCATTCGAAGCAGGGCGCGTCGGCGCGCATGGGGTCGTCCTCGAAGACGGGGAAGAAGATCGGCGGACTCGCGCCATTCGTCGGGTAGATCGTCAGTTGCACCAAAGTGGGCTGCGAAACGACGCGGATTTCCACGGGGTCACTGACGGTTCCGCTCAAAGCCGCGGTGACCGATGCGGTTCCTTCGGCTGAGCCGGTGAACAATCCGCCTTGGTCGATGGTGCCGACGTTGTCGGGCTCAATCTCCCATTCGACCTGTCGGGTGATGTCTTCGAACTGACCGTCTTCGAACTCGCCGAACGCGATCAGCGAGACGGTTGCGCCGACGCGCACCACCTGCCGGCAATAGGGATTTGGAATGAAATCACCGCGCGGCGGCGACGGGAACGTCGCGTCGTCGATGATCTCGGGTATTCCAACCGGGTAGATGCACGGCCCGACCTCGACCTGAATCCGCCTCAAGCTCGGCCGTTCGACCACGTCGACTTCAACCGCGGCGCTATCGACCCCTGCCAAACTCGCCGTGATGTCGACGCTGCCGACGGAATGCGCTGTCATCGTGCCCCAGTTGTTCACCGAAGCAACCGATGCATCAGAAGACGACCACGTTGCCAGGTAGGTTACGTCCAGACTCGAACCGTTGCTCAACTGCGCCACCGCTTGCATCTGCCCGTTGCGGCCGACGCGAATCTGAGCCGGACCTGTGACCGCCAGCGAGTCGATCTCCAACGGCTCGCAGCTGGGTACACAGACCTGCATCAGGCAATCGGTGCAGTCGTCGCAGCTGGGAACACACACGCACTGATCACCAGGCATCGAGCAGGTGCCGTTGTCGCGGCAGCGATACGGTGGGAACTGGCCTGGCGGCGCACATACCGGCGGTCCGCAATCGTCACAGAACGGACAGCTCGCTGTACACTGGCATATGCCCGAGGTGCACTCCCGCATGGTGCTGCACGACGTCAGAGTGGTTGTGCAGTTCGGGTTGTCGAATCGACCGTCGCCGTCCGGATCGACGAGGACTCGACCTGAGCCGCCGAGCTCACTGATCTGCCCGTCTCGACTGACCACGCGTGAATTTCCGGGTGCGACGATTTCACTCACCGTGACGCCGCCATCACGATAGGTCGACGTTGAGCGCACCAGTCCACGATCGACTTCGACGACGATCTCAGCATTGCCATCGCCACCGACGACCAGAGGAACGACGACTGATGCGAGGTTGCCGTCGAGCGTCTTCGTGAAGGTCAGGGTGTAGCGGCCGGCGGGAAGGTCTCGAATCTCGAAGCGTCCATCGTTGCCAGTCGTACCGCTCCGTCCCTCGGGACCGTCGAGAACCCAATCGGCGTGCGACAGAGCGCGATCAAAGTCGGCACCGTCGGGAGATCCCATCCACTCCGACGGCGGCAGCCCGAGCGCGTCTTCCGCTCCCGAGGGTACGTCGTTGCGAAGGACGACGAGGCCGCTGACCAAACTGCTGCCGACCGGCGTTGTCGGCGTTGCAGTCGGAGGCACGTTCGTTCGCGTTGCGGTCGGGGCGACGGGCGTGTTGGTCGGCGCCGGATTCCCGGAGCCGCCGCCATCATCGCTGCCGCAGCCGGCAATCAATGTTACGGCTGCTGCGAGAACGAGGTTGGGCCAACGGATTTTCGACTGCTGAAGCATCGTCATCACCGGTCCTCCGCTGAGAAATACAATGCAACAACTTTTGTTTGGTTGTCAAGCATCTTTATTTTTGCTAGTTTCCTTGACCATGGCCGTCGCGCGCCCCGGACCGCAGTCGCTCAAGGACGTTTTCTACGAGACGCGTGTCTTGATGGGACGCGACTATACCCTGCGCCGTTTCGCCAGTGAAATCCTAGGTGGCAGCGTCGATCCCGTGATGCTCGGTTACATTGAAAAGGGTAAGCGCTTTCCGAGCGAGGCCCTCGTGCGGCGTCTGGCGGTGGTGCGGAAGCAGGACCCGCACGATCTCCTGGCGCTGTTGTGGCGCGATCGATTGCTCTACGCCTTCGGGCGTGAGCTGAAGCGCGTGCTCAAAGCACCGCGCGCGGTCGGTGACATCGATGACGCTGAGCTGGCGGTGCGCGTCAGCCAGGCGATCGCCGCGCTCCCCGACGACGGCAGCTGGATCACCTCCGCACGTTGGCGCAAACAGTTCCGTGAGGGGATCGACAAACGCTCCGAGCGGCACCCGCTGAGCGAAGCCGTCGCCAAGCAAGTCGAGCAGACGCTGCGCGAGCGCGGTCTGGTCGAAGTCAAAGGATCGCAAGTTCGCCGTCAAGGCCGCCACTTCGTTGCTCGCGACACCAACGAGCGCCAGGCTCTGGCGCTCGAATTCTGCGCCCTGTTCGCCAAAGGGCTGATCGACAAGCTGGCGCTTCCCGACGTCGATACAGGTACCTACCTGCGCAACCATTATCTCAATATCGAAGCCGAGCGCGTTGGCGAGTTTCACCGGCGCTTGGAAGAAGCGGTACGCAAGCTGGCGGAGGAGTTCGCCGCCGACAAGTCGGAGACGACGCGCTTCCTCAACATCCTGATCAACGCGACGCCACTCTGACGAGGAAAGATGAAGATGGACCGCTGCAAGTCGCAAGATTCTGGTCAAGAAAACACGGGGTCTGTTCATCTCTCGCGTGTGATGCCGCATTTGCTCGCTTTCATCCTCGCCCTGCTGATTTCGGCGTGCGCCGGAGGCAGCGGGTCCAGCGGCTTCGACGTCAGCCCGAGCGCCGAGAACGAAGCGATCAATTTGTCGCTGGCTACCAAGCAGTGCCTCCCAAGTGAAGGCCTGACGATCTGCCCGGCGAACGAGACCGCGCTCGACGTACCAGTACCCGGCGCTACGCCGGCGCCCGAAGGCGTCGATGTCGGAACGAGGATCGATTCGGCGGACTTCGGCCAATGTGCCGCGAGCGCGGGTGTCACCTGTCGAATTCCGGTGATGGTCGATGTTGCCGGTTTGACGCCTGGAGCCGCCTACCAGGTTGCCGCCCGCGGCTTCGATCCCTTGAGCTCATGGGTCATCGCCGATGCGTCTGCATTTGTTGCCCAGGGCGGGCTGACGAACTTCACGTCGTCCATCGAAGTTCCCACGTCGTCGCTGTCAATCCAGGTCGGCGTGCTCGTTTTCATCGACGGGCGCGGCACGACGGCGGGCGAGATTCTCACGCTTACAGAAACCGGCG
>Ga0187892_10002344_pt1 | contig 38532 bp, 27 predicted proteins | sample MA1701073metaG_FD_139345 | JGI IMG/M metagenome (GOLD analysis project Ga0187892, IMG submission 139345) | Bio-ooze microbial communities from a basaltic lava cave in the Kipuka Kanohina Cave System on the Island of Hawaii, USA - MA170107-3 metaG ... | reverse complement strand
TTTCGTTCATTCCCATCTTCACACTCGAGGCGCAGGAGGGCCGTCTGTTCGCGCCGCTCGCATACACCAAGACCTATGCCATGGCCGCGGCCGCCGGGCTCGCCGTGACGCTCGTGCCGGTGCTCATGGGCTACTTCATTCGCGGCAAGATTCCCTCCGAGGACCGCAATCCCATCAATCGTTTCCTCATTCGCGCGTATCGACCGCTGCTTGATCGGGTACTGGTGCACCCGCGCATGACCATCGCTTTGGGCTTCGTGTTGCTCGCGCTCACGGCGTTTCCGATCCTACGCCTCGGCGGAGAGTTCATGCCGCCGCTCGATGAAGGCGACGTGCTGCACATGCCTTCAGCGTTACCCGGTCTCTCCGCCGGCAAGGCTTCGCAGCTCCTGCAGCAGATGGACCGTCTCATCATGACCGTGCCGGAAGTCGAGCGCGTTTTCGGCAAGATGGGCCGCGCAGAAACCGCCACCGATTCGGCGCCGCTCGAGATGGTGGAAACCACCGTTCAATTCAAGCCGCGCGATCAGTGGCGACCCGGACTCACGACGGAGAAGCTCATCGAGGAGCTCGATCGGACACTCAAGATACCCGGGCTCGCCAACATCTGGGTGCCACCCATCCGCAATCGCATTGACATGCTTGCAACGGGCATCAAGAGTCCCGTCGGCGTGAAGGTGGCCGGCGCCGATGTAGCGGTCATCGATCGTGTGGCGCAGCAGATCGAGCAGGCCGTCAAGAGCGTGCCCGGTGTTACTTCCGCGCTTGCCGAGCGCCTCACGGGCGGACGCTACATTGAGGTCGACATCGATCGGGACGCAGCTGCGCGCTACGGCATGAACGTCGAGGATGTGCAGAGCGTGATCAGCGCTGCTATCGGTGGCGAGACGATTGCCGAAACGGTCGAGGGACTGCAGCGCTTTCCAATCAGCGTGCGCTACCCGCGGGAATTGCGTGATTCGGTGGAGGATCTGAACCAGCTCCCGATCGTTACGGACAGCGGTGCGCAGATCACACTCGGCACCGTGGCGAATCTGCGTATTACCAGCGGCCCGCCGATGCTTCGCAGTGAGAATGCGCGGCTCTCAGGGTGGGTGTACGTGGATCTGCGCGGACGCGATCTGCAGTCCGCCGTGAATGACATGAAAGCGGTGGTGGCGCGGGACGTGACTTTGCCTGCCGGCTACTCGATTTCATGGTCCGGACAGTTCGAGTACCTGGAGCGCGCCCAGGCGAAACTGCGCATCGTGGTGCCGTTTACACTCCTCGTGATCTTCGTGCTGCTGTATCTCACGTTCCGGCGCATCGACGAAGCGGCTCTGATCATGGCGACGCTTCCGTTCGCCGTGATCGGCGGATTCTGGTTCATACACGCTCTCGGACACGAGATCTCGATCGCTACCGCCGTGGGTTTCATCGCGCTCGCGGGCGTCGCCGCCGAGTTCGGCGTCGTGATGCTCATCTATCTGAAGCAGGCCTGGGAGGAGCGCCTGGCCTCGGGTCAGCCACCAACGCTTGCGCTGCTCGATGAAGCGATTCGCGAGGGCGCGGTACTGCGCGTGCGGCCCAAGGCCATGACCGTGAGTGTCATCATCGCGGGGCTGCTGCCCATCATGTGGAGTCACGGCACGGGCTCGGAAGTGATGCAACGGATTGCTGCGCCGATGATTGGCGGCATGATCACGGCCCCGCTGCTCTCTCTGTTGGTGATCCCCGTGGTCTACCGATTGCTGCGGCGGCGCCAGTGCATCGAATAACAGAAGAGTTCCGGATCACGAGGACCTTGGATTCTTCCCCATTCCATCGCTGGGAGAATAGCTGGTCAGTGTGCCGGGACGACAGCGGATAGCTATTCAAACCGAGTTGAAGGCAAGCGATCATATGCTTGCCATCGCACTAGTCCATCTGGGCGGCGCGCGGCGAATGCTGCGAGGGTCCCCTCGCGCCGTTCTCGCGGAACAGCGCCTCTAGTAGCGGACACTCTGGCCGATCACCCTGTTCGCACAGTGCGACGGTTTGTGTGAGCACACGCTCCATCCTCTTCAGGTCCGCAATCTTCTCACGCACCTCGGCGAGATGCTTGGTCGCGAGCGAGCGCGCTGTCGCGCACGATGGCGGGCGTTCGTCGGCGAGACGCAGGAGCGCCCGAATCTCCTCGAGCGTGAACCCCAGCTCACGCGCACGCCGTACGAATGTGAGTCTCTTCACGTGGGGCTCGCCGTACAACCGATGCCCGCCTTCAGTACGCGGGGGCGACGGCAGCAGACCGACGCGCTCGTAGTACCGAACGGTTTCGATGTTGACGGCCGCCCGCCGCGACAGTCTGCCGATGGTCAACTGGACCGGCTTCGTGGACGTTCGCTGATTCACTGAAGATTCCTCTTGAATCTGTAGTCGCTACAGGTCCTAGTCTACGCTCGTCTCGGTTTCAATGAAGTGCAGTGATGAGCGCAGCGATGAACGGACCCACTGGCGTGGCCGCGCAGCGTACCCGTCGTGGAGATCTTCTCGCGGTGGGCGGACTTTTCGGTGCGCTCGCCGCGTCATCCTGTTGCGTGCTGCCGCTCCTCCTGTTCAGTCTTGGCATCAGCGGAGCCTGGCTCGGGAATTTGACGGCCCTTGCTCCCTATCAGTGGATCTTCATCACGTTTACACTCGTCTTTCTCGCTGCTGGCTTCTATCTCGTCTATCGCCGCCCGAGCCCGGAATGTGCAGACGGGCAAGCGTGCGCTCGCCCCCTGCCAAATCGACTCGTCAAGATCGCGCTGTGGGTCGCCACAGCGTTGGTCGCAGCAGCCATGCTGTTTCCTTACGTCGCGCCGGCCCTGTTGGGCACCTGGCTCCAGGAGTGACTTCTATGAATCGACCCGCACGAATCATCACGGTTTCCGCGGCGCTGCTTGTCAGCTCAGCGGCCCTCGCCGGCGAACGCACTGTGACGCTCGCCGTCGATAAGATGACCTGCGCGAGTTGCCCCTATATCGTGAAGCAAGCTCTCACGCGGGTTTCAGGCGTGAAGCGCGCTGACGTTTCCTTTCAAGAGAAGAGCGCCACCGTCACATTCGATGACGCTGTCACCGGCGTTGCCGGGCTGACGAAGGCAACCGCCGACGTCGGCTTTCCTTCTCATGTTGTCGAAAGGTAGGGCTCGCATGGGCAACGGCATCAGCACCGCGGCACGCCCAGCATCCAACCGATCCAGCGTAGCGTCGCCGCGCGCTCGAGAGGCTCTGCTCGCCTTCGAGAACGCGGGCGCTCTCATCAGCTGGTGCGGACTATCGGCTGAAGAGGACCGCGTGCGGATTGCCGTTCTACAGATGTACGCTGAGCAAGGACGTGCGCCGGCGATCGCGGATCTCGCTGCACGAGTCGGATTGACAGCATCGCAGTTGCAAGCAGTGCTCATGAACCTGGAGGCGCGAGACGTCATCGTCCGCGATTGCGAAACTGGTCGGATCATCGGTGCGTATCCGTTCACCGAAGCTGAGAGCGGGCACCGCGTTGATCTGGGTGTGCAGACATTGAACGCCATGTGCGCGATCGACGCGCTCGGCATCGGCGCCATGTACGATCAAGACGTCCGGATTCGATCGAGTTGCAGAATGTGCGGGACTTCCATCGAGGTCGTGACCTTGAATCGCAGCAGAGAGCTTGCCTGCTGGACACCCGAGACGGCGATCGTGTGGTCTGGCATACGCTATGAGCATGGATGCGCAGCGAACTCATTGTGCAAGGTGCTGGCGTTTTTCTGCAGCGACGAACACCTTGCGGCGTGGCGGCAGCGCCAGGGCGAGGGCCCGCAGGGGCTTCGACTATCTATGGAAGAAGGGCTCGAGACCGGCCGCGCAATCTTCGAAAACAGTCTGAAGGCTAACGAAAGCGGATCGGTTGCCACGTGACTGAAGCATGCGGTGCAGCGCACGCCGCTCCCGAGAAACGCTATGACCTCGCGGTAATCGGTGCTGGCTCAGCCGGTTTTTCTGCCGCGATTCGAGGTGCCGAGCTTGGCGCACGAGTGCTGCTGGCAGGTCATGGCACGATCGGCGGAACGTGCATCAACATCGGCTGCGTTCCATCGAAGACGCTCATCCGGGCCACTGAAGCCATCCACGGTGCGCGCTTCGCCCATCGTTTCGCCGGCATCGAAGCAAGTGCCGGCGTTCTCAACTGGTCTGAAACGGTCAGGCAGAAGGATGAACTGGTCGGCCTGCTCCGACAGTCCAAGTACCTTGACCTGCTGCCGCAGTATCCGAGAATTGCGTATGTTGCGGGGCCGGCGCAGCTCACAAGAAACGGCCTGTCGCTCGACGGGCGAGAGATCCTGGCGGACAGAATCATCATCGTCACCGGCGCACGTCCCGCCACCCCGGCAATCGTCGGCTTGGAGAGCATTCCGTACCTGACAAGCACGACGGCGCTCTCTCTGACCGCGCTTCCGGAAAGTCTCCTCGTGCTCGGCGGAGGCTATGTCGGTGCGGAGCTTGCGCAGATGTTTGCTCGCGCGGGGATCGCCGTGACGCTGGCATTCCGTAGTCGACTCTTGCCTGCCGCGGAGCCGGAAATCGGCGCGGCACTCAGCCGATATCTGCGCGATGAACACATCGAAGTGCGCGCCGGTCTCGCCTACCAAAGGATCCGGCGCACCCAGAACGGCATCGTGCTCGAGGCGCTGCAGGACGGCGCACCCATCAGTATCGAAGCTGCGCAAGTGCTGCTCGCAACGGGCCGCCGCCCCAACACAGAGCAACTCGCTCTGGATGAGATTGGCATCGAGCGAACAGCCGATGGTGCCGTCAAGGTCGACGCGCACATGCGAACCACGAAGCCTGGTGTGTATGCCGCTGGCGATGTCACGGGTCGAGACCAGTTCGTCTACATGGCGGCCTATGGCGCAAAGCTCGCGGCCGAGAACGCGTTGGAGGGTGACCGACGCCGTTATGACTCTTCTTCAATGCCAGCCGTCGTCTTCACGGATCCACAAGTGGCAAGCGTTGGGCTGACGGAGGCACAGGCGCGAGCGCAGGGCTTGCAGGTCAAGACGTCGGTTCTGCAGCTCGAGCACGTGCCGCGCGCTCTGGCTGCACGTGATACGCGGGGCTTGATAAAGCTGATCGCGGATGCCAAAGACGGCCGCTTGCTTGGTGCACACATTCTTGCCCCAGAGGGCGCGGATAGCATTCAGACGGCCGTACTCGCGATCAAGCATCGATTGACTACTGCGGATTTGGCGGAGACGCTGTTCCCATACCTGACAACGGTCGAGGGCCTGAAGCTCGCTGCCCAGGCATTCGACAAGGACGTGTCTAAGCTTTCCTGTTGCGCCGGCTGACGAGTACTGGCTGCACTGCGGCGCAACGGTCGCACTGAGCGCCGTGATAGGGCGCAGTCATGCGTTGGCATGTTTTCCTGCACTACTTCCGGCCGATGTGGTTCTCTTCTGTGGGGCTGGCAAGCGAGTGTGTTGACACCCGCCCATTGATGGCGCTCTCAGAGCGACAGGGACCCGAGCAGTATCAAGAGCGCTCCGCTCGCGATGCGGCTGATGTCGAGGGCGTAATGATCGTCCGCCATCTCTACCATCCATGGCCGAATGAATGGTTCCTCGCCCAGGATCTCGTCTGCGACCCAGGCGCCCGCGATTGCGAGGTTCTTCGGAACCCTCGACGTGTGCCAATCCTACGCGCGCTAGTGGCGCCGAGCCGAGATTGGCGTGATTGCGTAACCGCCAGCTGCCTTCTCGATGAACTGGAACTCGACGTGATCTCCTTCCCTGAATCCCGTCAGACCGTTCGTGGCGTCGAACTTCATCGTCATCGCCGGCCAGCCCAGACTCGGTACCGCTTCGTGGGCGATGGTCACGGTGCCGGTGCGATGGTCGATGGTCTGGATGGTTCCTGTGGCTGCATGCGTCTGAGTCGCTTCAGACTGCGGTTGCGGGGGCGGCGGCGTGCCTGCACTTTCGCCCTCCTGTTCTGCGCAGCCGGCCAACAGAGAAAGCACGGCAGCAGCGCCGAAAACGGTGATTCTGGACAGCAACGGTCTCGTTTGCACGATTGAAATCTCCTCAGCCTCCACGCGGTACGCTCCATGGACCTGACCGGGAAGTCACCCGTTCCACTCGAAATTCCATCGTTGATCCGCACGTCCGTGGCCGGAGGCATCGCGAGCTTCGCCTTCGCTCCTTCTCGGGCATTCGGCCCGTATGGGTCGAGTGAGTCTGATGCCTTTACCAGGATGCCCTCTGCGATGGCGCACGTAAGTCTTGCAAGTGGTCCGATCCCGATGATCGGCCTCCTGCTGCTGCTGCGGTTTTGGAGCTTCAGGCCGTTCGGCAGCCATCGTTCCTGACTGCAACGCGACGGTGGCGGTCGCAATCAAACCGATGAGGAAGGTGCGCAAATCGATTGGAGTGTTCATTGCAATTCCTCCGCAGGTAAAGACGGTCGCACGGCACGTCGGGTACCGCGCGACCGCCACGACTGAACGCGCCATTGGTGGCACGTTCAGAGCGTCTGATCAGCTGCCGTTGCCCATGCGTCGATGCGCTTCTGCCGTAAGGCGAGCCTCCTTTGCCGCATCGCCATAGAACTTCGCCAGGCGTTCGCAGTGTTGCGCCAGGCTGCGCAAGGCGGTGCTTCGCTTGTCACCTCCCCCTGCACGCGCGGAGTACTGCCTGGCCATTTGCGCGTGCTCGGCGGCTTTCTTCTCGAGCGAGAGCGCTTCTTCCTCGTATCGCTTCGCCTCTGCGACGTGCTCGGCCGCGCTGGCCGGCATGCGCATCTCTTCATGCGCCAGGGCACTCGTGAGGAGGAGGCCGTAAACGGGTGCTGACATAAGAACCGAAACAAGGACGGTTCGAAGAAACTGTGGGTTCGAGTTCATGAGAACCTCCTTTCAGCGTTGGCTGTAGAACTCGGAGCTGCGCGAGCCACCGTCAGCCGCCGCCGCTGCAACAGCAGGTAGGCGGCGGGTATCACGAGCATCGAAAGCAGCGGTGCGGTGATCATTCCGCCAATCATTGGTGCAGCAATCCGTTGCATCACCTCCGATCCTGAGCCTTGACCCCAGAAGAGCGGCAACAGGCCGGCAATGATGACGGCGACTGTCATCGCTTTGGGCCTGACGCGAAGGACCGCTCCTTCCTCGATTGCGGCTTTGAGGTCCCCGTCGGATCCGAGTCGCGACTCATCCCCGAAACGCGCGATTGCGTGCTTCAGGTAGATGAGCATCACGACGCCGAATTCCGCGGCTACGCCCGCAAGTGCGATGAAGCCAACCGCTGAAGCGATCGAGAGGTTGTGACCCAGGACATACAGCAACCAGAAGCCACCAATCAGCGCGAACGGCAGCGATGCCATGATGAGCAACGCTTCGCTGCCGCTGCGGAAAGTGAGAAACAGCAGCAGGAAGATGATCGCGAGCATCGCCGGCACCACCACGCGCAGCCGCTGTGTTGCACGCTCGAGGTATTCGAACTGGCCCGACCACGTGAGTGAATAGCCCGCCGGGAGCTGGACGGTCTCTGCCACGGCGCCCTGCGCTTCGCTCACGTACGAGCCCAGGTCGCGGCCGCGGATGTCGACGTACACCCAACCATTCGGGCGAGAGTTCTCGCTCTTGATCATCGGCGGGCCGTCGGCAATCGACACTGTCGCAACACTGCCCAGAGTGATCACTTCGCCGCGCGCTGTGACGATCGGCAGATTGCGCAGGTCATCAACCGAATCGCGTATCTCGCGCGGATAGCGAACGCTGACCGGAAACCGGGCCAGCCCCTCGACCGTCTCGGTGATGTTCTCCCCGCCAATGGCGACGCTCACGACCTGTTGCACGTCGCCGATGCTCAGCCCCGCCCTGGCGGCGGCCAGACGGTCGGGCCGCACTTCAATGTAGCGGCCACCCGATACGCGTTCGGAGAATGCCGAAGCAGTTCCGGATATTCCGCGAACCACCTGCTCGATCTGCGTACCGAGGCGTTCTATCTCTTTCAGATCCGGTCCCGCGATCTTGATGCCGACCGGGCTCTTGATTCCGGTCGCGAGCATGTCGATCCGATTGCGAATCGGTTGCACCCAGACATTGCCCAGGCCGGGAATGCGTAGCGCACTGTCCATCTCCTGGATCAGCATGTCTGTCGTCATTCCGTCGCGCCATTGCGAACGCGGTTTGAGCCGGATGGTGGTCTCCATCATTTCCAGCGGCGCCGGGTCCGTCGCCGTATCGGCGCGTCCCATCTTCCCGAACACATGCTCGACCTCCGGAAACTGCCGGATGATGCGATCCGTCTGCTGCAGGAGTTCCGCCGCCTTGCCGGCAGAAAGCCCGGGCAGCGCGGTCGGCATGTAGAGCAGGTCGCCTTCATCGAGAGGGGGCATGAATTCCGAACCCAGCTTAAGGGCCGGCCATGCAGTCAGAAGCAGGAGCAGCGCTCCAATGCCAAGCGTCAATCCGGGTCGTGCCAAGGCGAAGCGCAGCACCGGCCGATAACCGGCGATCAGTGCGCGGTTGACAGGATTCGACGATTCGTCCGCGATCCTGCCGCGGATGAAGTAGGTCATGAGCACGGGAATGAGCGTCACGGAAAGCGCTGCCGCAGCCGCCATGGCGTACGTCTTCGTGTAGGCGAGGGGAGAGAACAGCCTGCCTTCCTGCGCCTGCAACGTGAACACAGGGACGAAAGAAAGCGTGATGATCAGCAGGCTGAAGAACAGCGCGGGGCCGACCTCCGATGCGGCGGCACCTATCAGCTCGAATCGTTCACGAGCCTGCGGCTCTGCCCCGCCGTGGGCGTGCCGATAGCTCTCGAGTTTCTTGTGCGCGTTCTCAACCATGACGATGGCCGCATCGACCATCGCACCGATCGCAATCGCGATTCCGCCGAGCGACATGATGTTGGCGTTGATGCCCTGGGCGTTCATCACGATGAAGGCAATCAGTATGCCGAGTGGCAGGGTGATCACTGCAACGAGAGCCGAGCGCAGATGGAACAGGAAGGCAGCGCAGACGAGCGCCACTACGATCAGTTCCTCGATGAGCTTTCGAGACAGATTGTCAATCGAGCGCTCGATGAGGGCGGATCGATCGTAGGTCTCCACTATCTCGACGCCCGGGGGCAGTCCGGGCCTCAGGGTCTCCAGCTTTTTCTTCACGGCCTCGATAGTTGCCATGGCGTTCTGACCGGAACGCATGACGACGACACCCCCGACCACTTCGCCCTGGCCGTCCAGTTCGGCGATGCCGCGCCGAATCTCCGGGCCCACCTGCACCCACGCGATGTCGCCCAGGAGAATGGGTGTGCCGTCCTCGCCGAGGCCGACCGGTATCCGGCGGAAATCCTCCAGGCTCTTCAGGTAGCCGGCCGAGCGAACCATGTACTCTGCTTCGGCCAGCTCGATGACCGAACCGCCGGTTTCGCTGTTCGCCTGCTTCACCGCATCCACTACGGTTTGCAGAGCTATTCCGTAACTGCGCAGCCGCGCCGGATCGAGGACGATCTGGTACTGACGATTGAATCCTCCGAGCGTGGCGACTTCAGCCACGTTCGGCACGGACTTCAGTTCATAGCGGAGAAACCAGTCCTGCAATGCGCGCAGTTGCGAGATGTCGTGCCGGCCATTCCGGTCGACGAGAGCGTACTGGTAGACCCAGCCGACTCCCGTTGCATCCGGGCCGATCGACGTTCGCGCGCTCGGTGGCAGTCGCCCCTGTACCTGCGAGAGGTACTCGAGCACTCTCGACCGTGCCCAATAAAGATCGGTGCCATCCTCGAAGATGACGTACACGAAGGACTCGCCGAACAGGGAGTAGCCGCGTACTGTCCTGGCGAATGGCACCGACAGCATGGTGGTCGTGAGAGGATAGGTGACCTGGTCCTCGACGACCTGCGGCGCCTGGCCCGCATACACCGTGCGCACGATCACCTGGACATCGGAGAGGTCGGGAATCGCATCGAGCGGCGTTCGCAGCATCGAGTAGACACCCCAGGCCGTGGCCAGCAGTGCGGCCAGCAACACCAGGAATCGATTGTGAATCGACCAATGAATGAGTCGCGAGATCATTGGCCCGCCCTCGGTGCAGGCTCACCGCCTTCCAGCCTGTTGAACGCGCCACTGAGGGTCGCTTCCGAATCCAGCAGAAACTGGCCAGAGACCACGACGTTCTGTCCTGCCTCGAGTCCGGAGGAGATGATGGTTTCGTCGCCGGCTTCAGCACCTGCAACGACGGAAACTGGCCGGTAGCGGCCTTCTGCTTCTGCGACGATCACCACGGTGCGGGTACCGGTTCGAATCAGTGCCTCACTTGGTACTACGAGTGCCTCCGGGCCTCGCGATGCGCCGAGCAATACATCCGCAAACATTCCCGGCTTGAGCTGACCCTCCGGATTGTCGAAGACGACTCGTGCTTTCAATGTGCGGGTCGTGGTCTCGAGCCGGGGATAGACATAGCTGACTTCGCCCTTGAACACTTTTCCGGGGAGAGCACGCAGCCTTGCCTCCGCCGAACTTCCCGTGCGCACTGCGGCCGACTGCGCCTCCGGAACGTCGAGAATGATCCAGACCGTGGAAAGGTCAGCGATGCGCATCAACGGCATGCCACTCGAAGTCTGCTGGCCTTCGCGCACGTTCAGCTCAGTGACGACGCCATCTGCGGGCGCAACGACGCCTGCACGTCGTTGAGCCTGCTGCGAACCCAGCACCGCGGTGATCTGGCGCTCGGGCATTCCCAGGAGTGAAAGGCGCTGGCGTGCGGCCTTCATCAGAGTCTCGTCGCCGCTCCGAGCCGCAAGAATCAGCTCCGACTGCCCGGCAAAGAGTTCCGGCGAATAAATTCCCGCCACGCGTTGTCCACGCCGCACCGGATCGCCTACCGCGCGGACGACCAGCTCTTCGACCCAGCCGGTTGCGCGCGATTCGATCGCAAACAGGCGTGTCTCGTCGACTGCAACGGAACCCACCGCCCGGAGGTGCGCGGACACAGGGCGCCGCAACACCGGCGCTGTGCGCACGCCGAGGTTCTGGGCCATGCGCGGATCAATCGAGACGATGCCGGCGCCGTCAGGGTCATTGTCTGCGTACTTCGGCACGAGCTGCATGTCCATGTAGGGCGATTTGCCCGGCTTGTCGAAGTGCTGTTCGGGCCGCATCGGGTCATACCAGTACAGAATCCGCTTCTCGCGGTGCGCGCCTGCGGATGGCGGCGCAGAGGGCTCGCCGCCTCTCGATGCGTCCACTCGTTTCACCAACTTCATTCCGCAAATCGGACAGTTGCCGGGCTCATCCAGCCGGATCTGCGGATGCATCGGACACGTCCAGTACACATCGCCTTGCGGCGACGTAACCTGCTGCAGTTCGTGCTCGTGGGGCGGGCTGGGCGTGTTTCTCCACCACACAAACCCGACGACGATTGCCAGGACGATGCCGGCGGCAATGGGCCATCGCTTCATTGCCGTTCTCCTTCGCTTACGTAGTAGTCCAGCTGGATCCTGCTGCGGAGCGCTTCGACACTGAGGGTGAGAAGCTGCAGTTCGGTATCCAGCAGCGCGCGTCTTGCAAGCAGAGCGTCCGCCAGCGATCCGCTTGCGGAGCGGTACGCCGATTCCGCGGCTTCGACGCGAGCACGCGCGCTCGGTAAGGCGTCCTCCCGATAGGCCTCGAGGCGTTCGCGATAGCGAGTCAGGTTGTGATGGGCGACCGCGGCCTCTGCGGCCAGCTCGCGTGCGCGATTGGCGAATTCAGCAGCAGCGGCCTGGATGTCCTGTCTGGCGGCTGCAGCTTCGCGATCCTGCCGGTTGCGAGTGAACAGCGGCAGGTCGACAGCCACGCGCAGCGTGACCATCTCGGAGAATTCCGGGCGGTATCCGTATCCGAGCTCGATTCGCCAGTCGGGCTTGTATTCCTGCTTTGCGAGGTCGAGTCCACGCAGCGCAAACTCCTTCGCCTGCTCCTGAGCGAGCAATGCGGGATGGCTGGCAACTTCGCTGAGCACGCGCTCGAGCGGCGGTGGAGCGGGTGGCGTGGGCATGGCCGCGGGAATTTCCCCGCTCGCGGCCACGCCTATCCATCGGGAGAGCGTGATTCTCTCGTGGGCAAGCACCTGCTCGTACTCGGCCACCTTGTCGCGAAGAGCGGCGGCCTCGACTCCTGCCGCGAGGAGCTCGGACTGCGGGCCGGTGCCTGTGGTAAAGCGAATGCGCGCTGCTTCCTGCTGCAGTTGTGTCTGCGCGAGCTGCTGCGTGGCAAGGTCCAGGGCGCGCTGATTGAAGTACACGTCCGCATAGGCAAGACCCGTGCTACGGCGGATCAATCTCGCGAGTTCCAGCAGGTCCTGCTCAGATCTGCTGGCGCTGGCTTCCTCACGCAGCCTGCGCAGCCGACGCTTTGCCGCCCGCGGATACTCCTGCATGAGACCGATCATGACGTCGGTATCGCCGTCTCTGCGAAACGACCAGGCGTCGTCCGTGTTCGCTGGCAGTTCGTTTACTGCGAACTGGACTTCGGGGTCGGGTAACTGACCCGCGGCAACAGCGCGAGCCCGCTTCGCTTCGATCCCGGCACTCTGCGCCTGGAGCAACGGCTGATCGTTGACAGCCAGTTGCTGCGCGCGCTCGAGTGTCAGCGGTTCCTGGCTATAGGCGGTTGCTGCTGCAAGGCTGCAAGCCAATCCAGCCGCGAGCGGCAGAAAGAACAATCGTTGAGACATGCCTGATCCTCTGAGGTCGTCTGAGGACGGCACGCGAGATGCTGACCCAGTGCATTGGGCCTACTGCATCGGCAGTTATAGAACTGACGCGCGCGCCGGTCTCCAGCGGGCCACTAGGCCCGCTATGCAGAGCGGTCAGGCTTTGGGCGGTTCGTCGGGAGGGAACGTGAAAAAGGAGGCGGGTAAGGACCGATCGCTTTGAACTTTCGACGTGGCCGAGTGTGCCGTTACGGGGGTGCCGCTGGATGCAATCGTGGCGCAAGCAGCAAATGCGCACATGGAGGCCATCGCACCGTCGGTGTCAGAGCCGTCCAGCGCGTCTGACGAGCTACCCTCATCATGGCAGGGAAGCGAGTCCCCATGAGCACTGCCCGCACCCATTCCCATATCGCCCATCGCGCACGAGGCGGCGCACGCCATCGACACGGAAGGCAATGTGGCCGTCAGAGCGAGTAGCAGAATAACTGAGATGCGGCGAAGCATAGGGGAAGCAATCTAGACCTCAGGCCCCTGGGAGGCAAGTTCGGACCTGTTCGATGCGAGACACGCCTCACAGTTCAATACCCCGGTTGCCCATTGGCACAGGCGCAGCCGGCTGCGGCTGACCGCAAGCGGCTGCGGCAAACTGCCGGACGCGTACTTGTGCGCTGGCCGGAGGCCAACTTGAACAGGAGGTCGTCCTTGGCGTTGGTTGCCGGATGATGCAGCCTGCTCCCGTCGTTCGTCGAAGCTTGTACCAAGTGGGCTCGGATGCTTCCTGGCTTCAGCTTCTTTCTCGTTCCAACTTCGCCAGCAACATACCTTGGCGAGACGTTCTGGGCATGCTGATTGCACCCTCCCAGACCATATGCGGAAACGAACACAATGTGTCGATTTATGCGTATGATCTGGGCATGCCAACGATCGAGCAATACCTTGATGACCAGCTGAAACGCGGTCGAGCCTACTTCTCGAGGGAGCAGGCATTTTCCGCGCTCGCCTTGACGCCGGTGGCGTTGAGCGCTGCGCTTACGAGGCAGATACGGAAAGGCCGCTTGGCCAACCCGCGGCAAGGCTTCTATCTCGTGCTGCGCCCGGAAGACCAGACTGCGGGTGCCCCCGATCCCGCACGCTGGATCGATCCGTTGATGAAGCACCTCAAGACGGACTACCGAATTTCCCTGCTGCGCGCCGCTGCATTCCACGGGGCTTCGCACCAGGCGGCGCTGGTCTTCCAGGTCATCGTGCCGAAACAGATGCGCGACTTTGAGATCGGCCGCCACCGCCTGGAGTTCGTGTACCAGACCCCGGCGGACTTCGAGAATGTAAACCAGAGCGAATGGCTGGACTCGCTGAAAAGCGATGCGGGTTTCGCCAAGGTCGCCGGCATCGAATTGACGCTGCTGGACTGCGCGCGCTATTTCCGCAAGGCGGGTGGTATCAATGGGCTTGCCCAGATCGCCAAGGATGTCGGCGGTCGTGCCAAGCCGGCGACCCTCGCAAAGGCCGCTGTTCACTACGAAAACTCATCGGTGCGTCGCCTCGGCTACCTGCTCGAACGAATGGGACACAAGCGCCAGGCCGCGGCGCTGCAGTCGTTCGCAAAGCAGGCCAAGTCGGCGGTGCCGCTCGATCTCTCCGTGATGCCATTGATCGAAGGGCTCTCGGCGCGTCCTGAGAAGGCGTCAAAGTGGATGCTTGTGATCAATGAGTCCGTAGAGATCGATTCTTGATTCGCGCTTCCTCCATCCAGGCATGGAGCGCAAAGGCGCCCTGGCCGGATGCGCGTCAGATCGAGCAAGACTTGATCATCTGTCGCGCGTTGTGCGATCTCTTCAACGCGCCGGGGTTGAAAGGCAAGATCGCCTTTCGCGGCGGCACGGCCATCAACAAGTTGCTGTTCAAGCAGCCGCTGCGCTATTCGGAAGACATTGATCTCGTGCAGACGGCAGCCGCGCCCATCGGTGCAACCGTTGACGCGATTCGCGAAGCCCTGTCATGGCTCGGCAAATGCAGGCGTGACCAGGCCGAGCACTCGATGCACCTGGAGTTCAAGTTCGCACCCGAAGCGGATCCGCAGACGACGTTGAAACTCAAGGTCGAAATCAACACGCGCGAGCAGTCGAGCCTGTTTGGGATCAAGCTCTATCGTTTCGCAGTTTCGAGAAACACTTCGTGCTGGCGCCAGGGAAGGGCTTGCGAACGAAGGCGAGCGCTTTATCAGGGGCATGCCACGGCCTCAAACGGAACGCGAGTGGCTCGCGCGGGCGCTGCTCGAACACGCACGAGGTCCGCGTCAGCAGATGCAACTGCACCTCGCGCGATGCCTCACGCCCGCTGCTTCTTCGCGAGATAGGTGACCACACCAGCGACCACTCCCACGAGCAGCTCTGCTTCGGCGAATGTCGGCTCGCGCCCCTCGGTAACGTGACGAGCATTTTCGGAAGCATATCCCCAGAGTTTCGCGACGCCTTCGTCGAGGGGGCGCGGGATCGTGCCGCGGTGCTGTTTCAAAATCTCACCAAGAGTGGCCTTCTCGTTTCCGGACGCAACTCGCGCCACGCATTCAAGCGCAGCCATTGAATGCTGGATGGCGCCAGTGACATCGGGCGCGGGACGTCGAGACAGATCGCGAATCGCCTCTCGAAGTTCGCTCGTCGCGGTGCTAAATCCGCTCGCGTGAAGTTGTTCCTGCGCTCGTTGGATTGACTGCTCGAAAGCGTCTTCCCCACGCACTTCAACTATTCCTGCAACGAGCTTCCAGCCAATGCCGTTTTCCGCAAAGTAGTCGTTTATCTCCGATTCGAATTTATTGGCGTCGTATGAATACGGCGCTTCCCGCATCACTGCCACGATGGCTTCTAAGACGTCGTATACGCGAGACCACTGGCATTCATCGACCAAGGAGTGGATCTCGTCATCAATGTTGGGGTATTCGCTCCAATTGGTGCTGTCGGGTCGCTTTCGCAACGATTTGCACACGACCTGGCGCAGTCTCGTCGGATTGAAGCCGCACTCATACGCAAGCTGAATCACTACGCCGCGTAACTCAGATGGGGCGTCTTCGCGCACGGCAATCGGCACGTCATGAATCTGACGGAAACCGTGTCGTTTTGAGAATGATTCAATCATTCGGTGGGGTGCTTCACGCGAGTCATGGGGTGTGTCTTTGGGCGAGTGTCCGCAACTCGCGTTCGACATCACCGGCGTCACCGGTCCAGCTGAGATAGCGCTTCTCCCGTAGGAACGGAAGCGATGCCAACACGGACTGCGGCTCGCCGACCACCAAGGGCAACACGAGGTTCCTATCGGCGTCAATCTCCAGCGTCAGCGCTGTGCGGAGTTCTTTCTGTGCCCACGGCTTTCGTACGAACTGCGGGCTGAGAATAACAATAACGTATCGGGCGCGAGCAAGGCCTTCTTGAATCTTCGCGACGATGCTTTCACCCCAGGCGATCTCGGCTTCATCAATCCAGCAGGCAATACCGCTGCTGGCCAAATGGGCGAAGACGGGGCGCGCAACACTCTCCTTGTCTTCGGATGCGTGACAAAGAAAGACATCCCAGACTTCAGGATCGGCGAGGCGCAGGCGGATTGCTACAAATCGAATATACGGACCGCTCGTTTCGGCGATGGTCTCGGCAAGCAACTTCGCGGCATGCCGCTTGTCTGTCTCGGTCCGACGAAAGTTCTCATAGTCAGGAAGCGGCAACTCTGCACAAAGGGCATAGAACTCATCGTTGAAGTTGTTTGTCGCCGGAAACACACCGAACGGTGCCGAGTCGAGGAGCTCCACGGCCTCGGTCTGCCCCCGAATGATGAGCAGGCGGCGCGCATTCAAAAACACACGCTTCGCCTCGATCGGCGTCCACGTTGGGCCGGCAATCTCAAAGTCCTGAGCCCCAGTTCCATGATAAAGGACGATCTTCCCCATGGTTTGTCTGCCCTCGTTGGCTGCATCCTTCTGCATCGGTGCGTCTTTTAGAAACGCACCGAATGAGTTTGATGGGTACTCACCTTGCTCAATCGATGTCGTCAGGTCGGGAAAATCGAGCATCACTCTCTTCCAATGAGCAGGGTCTTCCAGCGCTGCCCCGAGCGCGCGCAGGTTTTCCCGCTGTAGGCCGTGCGCGAGGAAGTCCTCGACGCTGTCGGCCCTGACTCTCCAATCGCCGGCAATCGGCATGCCGGCGAGACTGCCTTGGTTGAGCAACATCAACACTTGCGCGGTGTCTATCCGCAACAGGTGTGCCACTTCCTCCGGTGTGAGAAATACGAAACTGCTGCTCATTCCTCATTTACCCTGCAGCGATGTGCACGCCGCCTTCTGAACTATCTGCCGCCTGACAATCTTTATCGACCCATCGTATTCAACTAGCAGTGTGCACAGATATCGCTCACCGTGCGCGCCCGTCAAAGATGGGCCATTTCTTAAGCCTGACTATATATCTCCTCAGCAACCAGTAAACTCCCCGAAATCCGCAGGAATCCCGCAGAAACACTGTAAGTGGAAAATGCTTCAAAAATAGCCAGTTCCGTCGAGAAAAGCAGTAAATCCCTCGACCGCCGCATCTCAGTTGCCCCCATGATGGACTGGACGGACCGGCACTGCCGGTTCTTCCTGCGCCTGTTCGCGCCGCGTACCGTCCTCTATACGGAAATGATCACCGCGGCCGCGCTGGTGCACGGCAAGCGGCGCGACCTCCTGGATTTCGATGCCAGCGAACACCCCGTGGCCTTGCAGCTCGGTGGCAGCGAGCCTGACCTGATGGCGCGCTCGGCGCGCATGGGCGATGAAGCTGGCTACGACGAGATCAACATCAACATTGGGTGCCCGAGCGAACGCGTGCAGTCCGGAGCATTCGGGGCGTGCCTGATGCGCGAACCGGACCTGGTCGCGGACTGCGTCGCCGCGATGCGCGCGGCCGTCTCGATTCCTGTAACCGTCAAGACGCGCATCGGCATCGAAGCGGGCGACCAGGGCGTTTCGCGCGCGCTGCAGTACGACGAACGTGACTACGAGACGCTGTACGGATTTGTCACGCGGGTCGCGCAGGCGGGCTGCGACACATTCATGATTCACGCGCGCAAGGCCGTGCTCAAGGGACTTTCACCGAAAGACAACCGCGAGGTCCCACCGCTGCACTATGACGTCGTGAAGCGGCTGAAGGGAGACTTCCCGCAACTCACTATCATCGCAAACGGCGGCGTCCGCACCGCCGGGGACGCGATGGCGTTGTTGAACGAGCTGGACGGCGTAATGATCGGCCGCGAGGCGTATCACAATCCGTATCTGCTCTCCGAACTGGAGCAGCAGTTGTACCCAGCCACGGAATGGAACCCACCGGCACGTGCCGAAGCCCTCGACCGGCTTGTCCCGTACGCGCAACGCATGCTGGCGGAAGGGCACACGCTGCATTCCATCACGCGACACATCCTTGGGCTGTTTGCAGCACAGCCCGGTGCGCGTAGCTGGCGTCGCTACTTCTCGGATTGTTCACGGCAACCCAACGCAGGAATCGATCTGCTCACGCGCGCCGCGGAAATCCTGAGAGCTCAACGGGCCGCCTGATATTCCTTCGGTGTTCTCGCCGGGCCCCGGGAAAGTATTGCGAGTCTTCGAGCAAACTTTCCTGGGTGGCTCAGCGCACCGGCGCGGGCTGCGGGGGCAGTCTTCCGAACGTGCCCGTCGAGTTTGCCGCGAGCCAGGCCGCGACTGCGTAGGCCGCGACCGATTGATCGAGTGCCTTGCGATCCACCTTGTCGAGCGTGTCGTTCAGCGTGTGATGGTGGTCGAAATACGTCGAGGCATCGTGGCCCAGCCCGATTACCGGCACGCCCAGTCGTCGCAGCGGCCCGATATCCGCGCCACCATCCGATGTATTCGCGCCCCGTTCGATGCCGAGCGGCTTCAGCGCATTCGCAATGACCTGCATCTGTGCCAACTGTGCATCTGGAACCCGCGTGTCGAAGCGCCAGACGGGACCGGCACCGAGATCGGCTTCCATCGCGAGCACGTGTTTCTCGAGCTCGGTTCCGACGGCGGCGGCGTACGCATTGCCTCCGCTGAGGCCGAACTCCTCGTTGGCGAACAGCACGACCCTCAGCGTTCGCTGGGGGGACAACTTCAGTTCCCGCATCAGGCGTACCGCTTCGACCACGATCGCAACGCCCGCACCATCGTCGAGCGCGCCAGTGCCGAGATCCCACGAGTCGAGGTGCGCGCCCAGCAGCACGATCTCGCCGTTGCCCGCAGTGCCGGGCAGTTCGGCTATCACGTTCGCTGAGCGCACCGGCGCCAGCTCGCGCGAGGTGAGTCGCAGACGCAACGAGACCGGCTTTCCGGCCACGAACTGTTTCTCGAGCAGATCGGCGTCCGGGTTCGAGAGCGCGACGGCCGGAATCTTCGTCACGTTCGCGGGATAACGCACGGTGCCCGTGTGCCCCATGCGATTGTTGTCGGTACCGATGGAACGGATGACGATCGCGCGCGCGCCGAGCTGCGAGGCGACGCCGGCTCCCTCGGTGCGTCCGGGCACCGCCTGGCCGTAACCGCGGCCGTCACGCGTGCGTTCCATGCGACGGTTGATGAACACGATCCGGCCTTCAACCTGTTCTTTACTCAGAGCGCGCAGCGCATCCAGGTCCTTCACTTCGAGGACGTCGCCTTCGATGCCTTCCTCGGGCGTGCCGGGGCTTCCTCCGAGCGCGACGCCGACCAGTGACTGCGGGTAGGGACTCGTCACGTCGATCGAAATCGAACCGCGAACCCACTGCGGCACCATCACGTCCTGTGTGCGCACGTTCTGAAAGCCCAGGTCGTTCAGTTTTTTCAGCGCCCACGCGACGGCGGCACGATCACCTTCCGATCCCGCGGAGCGAGGACCGATCTCGGAGGTCAGCGATGCGACCAGGTCGTAGGCGCCCGTGCCTTGCAGAGCGCGTTCGCGGATCCTGGCAGCCACGTCGACCTCTTTTTTGCCGGACGCAGAGGTCTGCGCAAACACCGGTGCGAACAGGAAACAGGAGAGCAGGGATACCAGCAGGCTGCGAACCATCACGAACTCCGTCAGCAGGCACGAAAGCGCGCAATTCTAGCGCAATAACTCTAGCTGTCTCGTGCCGGTAGAGGCGAGGGACGAACGTCGTTGCGCGACTGCCGCGCGACGATGCTGGTCGCCGTAAGGTCCGCCGTTACGTTGCCCACAGTCGCGAAAACATCGGGGATGGTGTCGACCGCGAGAAGCAATCCCAGTGGCTGCACCGGCAGGCCCATGGCCTGCGTCACCGGCATGATGGTCGCCATGAAACTGACCTGGCCCGGCAGTCCGACGGAGCTGAGGCTGATGATCACCGCGAGCGCGGCGCCGCCGAGAAGTTGGGCTGCGCTCAAGTCCACGCCATAGGCCCAGGCGATGAAGATCGCTGCATTCATGTACTGGACCGGGCTCGTGATCCGGAACAGGGACACCGCCATCGGCAATACCAGCGCAACAGTGGATTGCGGATAGCTCAGCCGGGTCTGCGCGCTTTCCACCATCGCTGGCAACGATGCGAGCGACGACTGCGTGCTCGCGGCGACGATCTGCGCCGGCAGGATCGCCGCTGCGAAGCGCACGAGGCGTTCGCGACCGTAAATCACCGCGACTCCATACAGCGCGATGGTCACCAGCAAGTAGGTTGAACATTGCAGGAGGATGTAGATGCCCAGGGCGCTCAGGATGCTCACTCCGGCGCTGACGCAGACGACAAATACGAGTGCAAACACGCCGAGTGGCGCGGCCCACAACACCCATCGCACGATCACGATCATGGTATCGGCGATGGCCTGGAACAGCTCGACCAGCCGCTCGCGCCGCGCAGGCTCGAGGCGGGTCAGCCCAAATCCGAAGAAGAGCGCGAACACGACGAGGGGCAGCATCGCGTTCTGCGCGGCGGCGGCGATCGCGTTCGAGGGGATGAAGCCCAGGACGAATTCCTGTATTCGTGGTGGAGTGGTTGCAACCGTCGAGCCCGCCTGCAAAGCGGCGACCACAGCCTCATCGCGCGGCACGAGCGAGAGCAGGAATGGGGTAAGCATGATGGTGAGAAGCGCGCCGGCGCTGAGCAGCACGATCATCACGATGATGGCGCGGCGGGCGGTGCGTCCAGAGGCGGCGGCATCGCTGGCTGCGGTCACGCCGATGACTACCAGCGCGAAAACCAGGGGCACCACCGTCATCTGCAGCGCGTTGAGCCAGAGCTTGCCAACCGGTTCTACAAGTCCGGCGGCACTCGCCGCCGCCGACGGGTCGGTTACTGCAACGGTAAGCCCGGCGATGGCGCCCAGGCCCAGGCCGATGAGGACCGCGTGCCTCACTCGGTGCGGCCGTACAACTCGCGAACTTGGTGGCTGCTGGAAAGCAACTTCGGCTTCGTGCCCTGCCCGGAGAAAAACATCACCTGGCATCGCGGTCGCCGGGCTCGCCGGAGCATAGCCTGCCGGTGCCTTCGGAGCCAGCATCGCGGCTCCTCGCCACCCCTCCTTGCGGAGGTCCTGCTGGATGATGGACGCTATGCGGTAGTACGCAGGCGGCAGACCTACGAGGAAATGATTGGTGCCGATCGACTGCCGGGAACATGGCTGATTCCGTAAGCAGACGCAGCACCGTGGGGCGTTCCGTTTTCCGAGCGGCCGTCGCGTTGCTGGCGTGCGTGGCCACTTCCTGCACTGTCTCGCCGCAAGCGGCGCTTACATCGAAAGGCAATTCCCCTCGCGTCTTCGACGCGATCGTGGATGACGTCGTCGTGCGCTATCGGTTGCCCGGCCTCGCGCTGGGCATCGTCGTGGATGGCAACGTCGTTTACACGAGAACGACTGGCGAGGTCGTCGCCGGCAGCGGGCGGCCGATCACGGCCAATACCCTTTTCAAGATCGCATCCAACAGCAAGGCAATGACGACTGGCGTGCTGGCGCGACTGGTGGATGCCGGAAAGCTGCGCTGGGACGATCCGGTCACGCGTCATCTGCCCGCGTTCCGCATGTACGACCCCTGGGTCACTCGCGAGATGCAGGTGCGGGATCTGCTAATCCACAACAGCGGGTTACGCGAAGGCGCTGGCGACCTGATGCTGTGGCCGGAACCGAACCTGTTCACTCGCGCCGATGTCGTGGCGGGGCTCGCTCACCTGCGCCCGATGCACAGTTTTCGCTCGCGGTATGCATACGACAACCTGATGTATATCGTCGCCGGCGAGGTGGCGGCCGCCGCTTCAGGCATGAGCTATGAAGACCTGGTTCGCCGCGAGCTGTTCGAGCCGATCGGCATGGATCGCTGCCAGTCCGGTGCGTTTCAACGAGACGTCGTCGGCGATGTGGCGCAGCCACACATGCAATCGGGAGAGCACAACACCGTCGTACGCGCGGACGCGGACGTAATCCCCGTCAGCGTTGTAGCCGCCGCAGGCGGCATTCGCTGCAGTCTCCACGACATGCTGAAGTGGGTTCAGATGTGGCTGCATCCGGAGAATCGTACGTCCGAGAGTGGCGAGCCCTGGGTGTCGGTCGAACAGCGCAAGGCGCTGTGGGCAGCACACATACCCCTGCCGCTATCGCAGCGACAGCGCGACTGGGATGGAAGCAGGTTCAATGCTTACGGGTACGGCTGGAGAGTGTCGGACGTCGACGGCAAGCTGCGCATCGCCCACACGGGCACGCTCATGGGAATGTACTCGGCCGTCGTGCTGATTCCCGAGCTGCGCACCGGCTACGTGTTCATGATCAACGGTAACGGAGCGGACGCGCGCACTGTGCTGAGCACTGTCCTGACGCGGCATTTCACCGCGCCGGGCGCGGTACTGTCTCCGGGATACTATGCCGAAACCCTCGAGCGCGAGCGCCTGCGCCGCGGCGAGCGCGAGCATCCGCAGCCTGCCCGTGTCCGCGCACCGGTCGCGGCCTTGCAGCCGTGGCTGGGAACGTATCGCGACGCGTGGTTCGGCGAGGTGTCCTTGTGTTCGAGCGGCGAGCACGTGACGTTTCAATCCGCGAAGTCGCCCCTGCTCTCGGGCACGGTCATGCAATCGGGCCCGGACTGGCTGGTCGATTGGAACGACGAGAGCGTCGATGCGGAGGCCTGGTTGCATTTCGCCACGGAGGCGTCTGCGGCGGGCAGCGTACGTGCGCTCGCCCTGAGCAAGGTCGATCCACAAGCGGATTTCAGTTACGACTACGAGGACCTGCATTTCACCAGGACTGGAGATTGCCCGGTGGACGCGCAAGCACGAATTGATCGACTGATGGACGCATACGCGGGCAACGTACCCGGTGCGTCGGTGCTCGTGCTCAAGGACGGTGCGCCCGTCTTTCGTCGCAGTTACGGGCTCGCCAACGTCGAGGAGAAGATCGCCGCCTCGCCGGCGACGAACTACCGACTCGCTTCAGTCACCAAGCAATTCACCGCCGCTGCGATCCTGCTGCTGGCCGAGGAGGGGCGGCTCGGACTTGACGACCACGCGCGAAAATGGCTGGCGACGCTCCCGGCAGAAGTCGACGCAGTGACTGTGCGGCATCTGCTCACGCATACCTCCGGGCTCATCGACTACGAGGACGTGATCCCCGACGGAATGTCCGCGCCGCTGCGCGACGCCGACGTCCTTTCCCTGCTGGAAACGCAGCAACGCACCTACTTCCCGCCGGGTACGTCTTACAGGTACAGCAACAGCGGGTATGCACTTCTCGCGCTGACCGTGGAACGAGTGTCCGGTAAGCGCTTTTCGGCATTTTTGCAGGAACGCATTTTCCTGCCACTCGGGATGCGCAACACTGTCGCACACGAAGAGGGGCGTTCCATCGTTGCCGAGCGCGCGTTTGGCTACAGCCAACGGGCGGATTCCTGGGTTCGCACGGACCAGAGCCAGACCAGCGCGGTGCTCGGCGATGGCGGCATCTACTCGTCCATCGACGACCTTGCCAGGTGGGACGCCGCACTCTATGACGAGCGTCTTCTGCAGGCCGCGTCGATTCGCCAGGCTTTCGAGCCGGCGACCAGCACCGACGACCCGACAGTGCGCTACGGTTTTGGCTGGCGTATCACGGGAGAAAGCCTGTGGCACTCGGGCGAGACGCAGGGCTTTCGCAACGTGATCGTCCGCTTTCCCGGCCGGCACCTGAGCGTGCTCGTGCTGACGAACCGCAACGATCCCGAGCCATACCGGACCGCGCTCGCCATCGCCGACTCCTTCTGGTGTCGGAGGCCCTCGTGACCTCGAATTCCCGTTCGCTTTGCTGGCACGCAGGCCCGGCCGGCGCCCTGGCCGTCACGATCGTGGTTGCCTTGATCGCAGGCACGGTCGCTGCGTCGTCGTCGACGGCAGCCAGTGTCGTCGCCGACGTGATCGCACTGGTCGATGCGGGGCAGTTCGAGAAAGCACGTTCCCGAATAAAGGAGGCCGCCAGCAGCGGCTCGCTGGCCAACGCACAACGCCGGGCACTGGAGTTCGAACAGGAACGCATGCGCCGCATCCTGCTCGACTTCCGGCTGACGGAAGAGCAGGCGATGTCACGAGTGCGCGAAGCGATCCCGGATTTGCGCCGCGAAGAGTTCTCCGCGTGGGACTCGGCCGGCCTGCTGGAACACCAGGTCATCGATGGCCGCAAGCTCTATTTCGCACGCGCGCCGTCAAACCTCTTTCGTTTGAGCACTGCAGCGCTCGCCCGCCGCGCATCGCCGCCAAGCTGGGTGGATAGTCCGCTCGAAAGCACGCATCCTCATCACCTGGAAGTCGTCGAGGCGGCCGTGAAGAGCGGCTCGAGTTCCGTCGCGCCGCAACGCGTGCGGATCACGCAATCCATCACCGTCAATGCGGACGCCGTGCCGGCAGGGCAACTCATCAGGACCTGGATTCCATATCCGCGCGCGATACCAGGCCAGCAGGAAGGCATCCAGTTCGTGTCGAGCGAGCCGCGCCGGCACTGGATCGCACCCGAGACCACCCGGCAGCGAACCGTGTTCTTCGTGAAGCCCGCGGTGGCTGGCGTGCCGACCGAATTCTCCGTGACCTACGCGCTGACGATCTTCGCGCGCTATCAGCCCATTGACCCCGAGAAGGTCGTGCCCGCACAGGTCGATGCGTCGCTCGCGCCTCACGCGTTCGAACGTGCTCCGCACATCGTGTTCACCCCGCAACTGCGCCAGTTCTCGGCCGGCGTGCTGCACGGAGAGACGAATCCGTACCGCGTCGCGCAGAAACTGTTCGCCGCCGTCGATCGCATCCCGTGGGCCGGCGCGCGCGAGTACTCGACGATCACCAACATCAGCGACTACGCGCTCAACGCGGGGCACGCGGACTGCGGCCAGCAGACGCTGCTCCTGATGACACTCCTGCGCCTCAATGGAATTCCGGCGCGCTGGCAGTCCGGATGGATATTCAGCGACGGCCAGGGCGCGGACAACTACGACAACATGCACGACTGGGGCTGGCTGTACCTGGCTCCGTACGGCTGGGTGCCCATGGACGTGACGTTCGGACGCCTGGATTCGCGCGATGCGCGCGTCGCGCAGTTCTACCTCGGCGGGTTGGACGCCTTCCGGATCACGTTCAACGACGACTACTCGCAACCGTTCGTGCCGGAGAAGCAGCATTTCCGCTCCGAGACCGTCGATCTGCAGCGTGGCGAAGTGGAATGGCGTGGCGGCAACCTGTATTTCGATCAGTGGGATTACGAGTTTCGTGCGCAGGTGTTGCCACCGCAGGGACAATAAACCAGAACAAAGTCGGCCTCGGGGCGCAAGGCTTCCCGAGCAGACACATAAAACTGCATACGAACGGCGACAGCCTGTCGGGAAAACCCTGTTTGACAGACCAACGACCGGGTCGCAGCGGCCGAAAGTATCCAAAGCCCGCGGGGCTTCCGTATAATTGCCGCCGCGCGGACGCACCGCCGAACCCTTCGGTCCTTCAACAAGTTGCGCTCCTAATCTATGAACACTGGCCGCTCTCATGGGTAAGGACATCGAGCTCGCCATCCTGTTTGCCGACGTGGTCGGCAGCACCAAGCTCTACGAGCTGATGGGCGATCTCAAGGCGCGCGACATGGTGGCGATCTGCATCGATGCGATGCGCTCGGCCACCGAGCAGAACCACGGCACGGTCATCAAGACAATGGGCGATGAGGTGATGTCCACCTTTCCGTCCGCTGACGACGCGCTCAATGCCGCGGCCCATATGCAGCAGGCGATCTCCACGCATCCGGATCTCAAGGTGGATGAACAGCCGGTCTCCATCCGCATCGGCTGTCACTTCGGCCCCGTCGTCCTTGAGAACCGTGACATTTTCGGCTCCGCCGTCCACACGGCGAACCGCATGACGAGCCAGGCCAAGGCGAACCAGATCATCACCACGGCTACGATGGTGGACAAGCTGTCACCGGACTGGCGCTCGTCGGTCCGCCAGATTGACGTCGCCACACTCAAGGGACGCAGTGACGAAGTCGCTCTGTTCGAGGTGCTCTGGCAGACAGAGGACGTCACCAGCATGCTGCCCGCGATCGCGCTCAGCCAGCGCGACGGCCGCCGGCATCGACTGCGGCTGCGCTACCAGGGACAGGAAGTCGTGGTCGACGAACAGCGCACCAACGTCACCATCGGCCGCGCCGAGGACTGCGATTTCGTGGTCAAGGGCAACCTCATTTCCCGGCTGCACGCGCGCATCGAGATCAACCGCAACAAGTTCGTGCTCATCGACCAGAGCACCAATGGCACGTTCGTGCAGACCAAGGATGGCGAGGAAGCCTTCGTCCGCCGCGACAGCATGCAGATCAAGGGCGAGGGCATGATCGGGCTCGGCAAGGTGCCCGAGCAGACGTCCGCGCAGTCGATCCGCTTCATCTGCGAAGAATAGCCACCCGCGAAAGGCCCACCCGGCACAAAAGCAAGAACCCGGGTGACGAACCCGTTCCAGGTCCGATGACTACGCCTCGAGGCGTTTTTCCACCTGCGCCAGCTGCTCGACCAGTTGCTTCGGCAGCCGATCGCCGAAGCCGCGCAGGTACTCACCGATGTTCTCGATTTCCTGCTGCCACAACTCGGGCTCGATGTGCAGGAGCTCGTGCATCGCTTCGGGCGACACCTTGAGACCCGATACGTCGATGTCACCCTCGCGAGGCAGCAGCCCCACCGGCGTTTCGCGCGCGGGCAGGCGATCGACGCAGCGATCGATGATCCAGCGCAGCACGCGCAGGTTGTCGCCAAAGCCCGGCCAGAGGAACTTGCCCTTGCGGTCCTGGCGGAACCAGTTGACGTGGAAAATCCCCGGCAGGCGCTTCACGCGGCGTTCCATCGACAGCCAGTGTGCCCAGTAGTCGCCGAAGTTGTAGCCGGCGAACGGCTTCATGGCCATCGGATCGCGGCGCACGACGCCGACTTCGCCGACGGCTGCTGCGGTCGTTTCGGAAGCCACGGAGGCTCCCAGCAGCACGCCATGCGCCCAGTCGCGAGCTTCCATGACCAGCGGCGCGAGCTCGCGGCGACGGCCGCCGAACACGATAGCGGAGATCGGCACGCCGCCCGGAGCGTCGGCCAGCCTGGAATAGCTCGGGTTCCTGGTAGCGGAAACGGTGAAACGCGAGTTCGGATGAGCGGCCGGGCCGCGCGTGGAATCGAAGGGCCGCCCCTGCCAATCAGTGACCGGCGTGCCCTTGTCGAGCCCTTCCCACCACGGCTGGTTGTCCGCAGTGAGCGCAACGTTCGTATAGAGCGTGTCGCGCCGGATCATCTCGAATGCGTTGCGATTGGTCTTTGTGTTCGTGCCCGGCACGACGCCGAAATAGCCGGACTCCGGGTTGATCGCGTAGAGACGGCCATCCTGTCCGGGGTGGAGCCAGGCGATGTCATCGCCGATGGTCCAGACCTTCCAGCCCTTGTGCGATTCCGGCGGAATCAGCATCGCCAGGTTGGTCTTGCCGCAGGCGGACGGGAAGGCGCACGCGAGATAGTGAGTTTCGCCCGACGGGTTTTCGATGCCGACGATGAGCATGTGCTCGGCCAGCCAGCCTTCCTGGCGCGCCTGCCAGCTCGCGATGCGCAGGGCGTGACATTTCTTGCCGAGCAAGGCATTGCCGCCGTAGCCGGATCCGAAACTCTGGATCGACAGCTCTTCGGGGAAGTGCATGATGAAACGGCGTTCGGGGTTCAGGTCGCCCGTTGAATGCAGGCCCTTCACGAACGTGCCTTCGCGCGCGATGCGCTCGAGCGCGGCGCGCCCCATGCGCGTCATGATCTTCATGTTGATCACGACGTAGGCGCTGTCGGTGATCTCGACACCGCAACGCCCATAAGGAGAGTCGATCGGTCCCATGCAGTAAGGCACGACGTACAGCGTCCGCCCCTGCATGCAGTTCTCGAACAGCGCATCCATCTTGCGGTGCGCGTCCGCCGGGCTCATCCAGTGATTGTTCGGACCTGCGTCGATCTCGTGGCTGGTGCAGACGAACGTGAGGTGCTCGACACGCGCTACGTCCGAAGGATGCGAGCGGGCCAGGTGACAACCCGGATTCGTCTTCTCGTTGAGCGGCAACAGTTCGTTGCGGCTGACCAGCTCCTGGACCAGCGCTGCCTGCTCGGCATCCGACCCGTCACACCAGTGGATGCGGGCGGAGCGGGTGCGCCGGGCCACGCTTTCTACCCAGTCGCGGACCGGCTTGCTGATGTCGGCCAGGGAATGAAGCTGTTGGGGTGCCGTTGCCATGGTGTTCTCTTATTATCCCAGGGCAGGGATTATACCGGCACCCGCAGGGCGCCCCCATAACGGGGCGCCACACGGAAAAGGCAATGCTCAGGCGTGCTTGCGAGCGGTCTTGGCCTTGGTCGCCTTGGTCGCCTTGGTCGCCTTCGTAGAACGCTTCGCGCGAGGCTTGTGTGCCGCGACCTTACGGCCGTGCACAACCTCGGCATACGTTTCAGTCGCGAGGTCACGCAGGTCACGGCCGGACGCCTTGGTGATGCCCCATGCCGCGCGCAGTTCCTTGCCGAGCCGCTGGCGGCTCGCGCCCACCATCTCGCGCTGCTCGTCGATGAAGGATCTGAGGTTGTCGGCATCCGCGGCGGCTTTCAGCCGCTGGGCGCCGTCATCGATCACTGCCTCGATCAGCCCGGCCTGGCGGCCGAGAATGCGCTCGACATAGCGGCCGGAAAGGGAGCTGAGCCGGAGGCCGGCGTCGGTAAGAACGCGAACAGGACGCTTCACCGCATCGACGCGGTTGGCGGCCCGGAGGGCAGACTTGCGGGCAGCATCGACGGCGGTGGCGCCATAGGTGCGGGCCTGCGACCGGATCTGACCGGCCGCTGCCACGAGCTTCTCGCTCAGGCGGGGGTTGATCATGGAAGAGCCTCGGATGGTGCGCCGCACCAATTGCGGCGACGCACAATAAGCCGGGCGACGCCGAGTGTCAAGGCGAATTCGCGTGCGCCTGGCCGATGCCGATGGCGAAGCCGCGGAATTACTTCCCGTTTCAGCGAGTTACTAACGCAGGAGGCGGATCTAACCCGTCGACGCGGCCTTCCGCTGGCGGGCGCGGGTGACCGGCCGATCCGGGGCGTCGAGGAATTCCTGGATCACCGGCCCGATCTGGTCGAGGCAGTGGAGCATGAAAAGGTGTCCACCCCCTTCGACCATGTGGAGCTTGTTGTTCGGAATCAGCCACGCCAGCAGGCGCGCGTTGATAGGTGGCACGAGAGGATCTTCGGTGCCGGCCATGATCAGCGTGGGCTGCGTCAACTTGTGTAGCCAGTAGATGCTGGTCCAGCCCATGCCAGCGAGCAGCTGGTACACGTACCCCATGAACTGCGGCGGGATGATTCGTGCGGTGTGAGCTTCGATGAGCTCGGGACGCGAGCGAACTTCGCCGCCGTAGATATCGCCCGCGGCTTCTGCCATGTACTTCGGCGAGAGATACCGCTGCGGTGTCGCCATCTTCATCAGCGCGGAAGGGCGGCCGGGCACCATCACGGCCCCTGCGGACGTTGCGGAGAGCACGAGCCGTCGGCATCGCTCCGGATACTGATGCGCGAACTGCTGGGCAACGGCTCCACCCCAGGAAACGCCGGCGACATCGACGAGTGAGTAGCCCATCCGGTCGAGCAGGCGGCGACTGAGTCGCGCGATGCCGCTGAAGCGCCTCGGCAGCAGCCACATCGGCGAGCCACCGACGCCCGGCATGTCGAAGACGATGACTTCGCGACCGGGCAGCGCCGCGATAAAGGGAAAAACCAGCTCGAGATTGGCACCGATGCCATTGAAGAGCAGCAGCGGAGTGCCGTGTCCGGCGCGAATCGCGACTCGCAGCGAAACACCGTCGACATCGACGAACTCGATCCGCGGCGCGATGGGGTTGGTTTTTTTCGCGTGTACCTGCGCTGGGGGTGTCACGGTGCTATCGCTGGTGAACGTATCTTCCGGGAGCCGGATCGCCCGGCGGATGTTTCGCACTGCCCAGCGAGGCTGGCGCATCGCGAAGTCCGCCGCCGTGCGCTTCGTACCACTTCAGCCAATCGTCCCACCACGAACCGGGGGTGGCCGTCGCGCCCTCCAGCCACTGCTCCGCGTTCAGGGAGAGGTCCGGGTTCAGATAGTACTTGGCTTTCGGGTTGCCCGGTGGATTGACGATGCTCTGGATGTGGCCGCTGGAGCTCAGCACGAAACGCATGTTACCGCGGAGCACGCGGCGCGACTCGTAGCACGCCTGCCACGGCGTGATGTGGTCCGTGATGCCGGCCACGACGTAGCTGTCGATCTCCAGTTTCGACATGTCGATCGGGGTTCCGAGCACCTTCAACCGGTTCGCGTTGAGCAGCGGGTTTTCCATGTAGATGCGCAGCAGGTCGGCGTGCAGTTCTGCCGGCAGCCGCGTCGTGTCGGAGTTCCAGTACAGGATGTCGAAGGCGGGCGGGCGATTGCCCATGACCCAGTTGTTGGCGACGAACAGCCAGACCAGGTCGTTGGGGCGCAACCAGGAAAACACGCGCGACATGTCGCTGCCTTCGAGCACACCCGTCTTGCGTGAGCGCTCGACGGCATGCGCGATACCGGATCGCGACGCGAACATGCCGAGCAGCGTGCGCGTCTCGGTGTCGAGCACCGTGACGAGCAGCGTCACACTGCGCACCCGCTTGTCACCGCTCGCAACGAGATGTCCGAGCAGCGTCGCCAGCGTGAAACCGCCGGCGCACGCGGCCATCGTATTGATTTCCTCGCTGCCCGAAATCTCGCAGACGGCGTCGATCGCCTGCTTGCAGGCAGCCAGATAGGTATGCAGGTTCCAGTCGCGCTGCGCGGCGGTCGGATTGCGCCAGCTGATGGTAAACACGGGGATCCCATGCTGCGTGCCGTACTCCGCGAAGCTGCGCCCGGGGCTGAGGTCGAGTGCGTAGAACTTGTTGATCTGCGGCGGCACGATCAGCAGCGGCCGGCGGAACACCTGCGCGGTCGCGGGCGTGTACTGGATCACCTCGAGCACGTCGTTGCGGAAAACGACGGCGCCGGGGGTGGTCGCGACGTTGCGCCCGACCTGGAACCTGGCCTGGTCGACCTGTCGCGGCATGCCGCCGTTTTCCATCAGGTCGTTGATGAAATTCTTCAGGCCGTACACGAGGCTCATGCCGCGCGTCTGCATGACTCGCATGAGCGCGCCGGGATTGCCGACCAGGGTGTTGGTCGGCGCGAACGCCTCGGTGATCAGCGAAAGCGCGAAGCGCGCGCGCTCGCGATCGTCGGCGGAGGCGGGCACCGCATCGAGAATGTTGTTGAGGCTCTGCCGCCAGGCGAGGAATCCCTGCATGAGCCGCTTGTAGAAGCCGTTCTTCTGCCAGACCTCGTGGCTGAAGCGGCGGTCCTTGGGGTCCGGCTTGAGCGAGCTGGTGCCCATCACCACGCTCATCAGCGCACGACCCAGTGACAGTTCTTCGCGAAGCACGACACGCGGATCGAGCGCGAGCAGCACTCCCAGCTTACGCAGCGCGCCCACGAGCTCTTCGCGATCGAAGCCGACGAGCGGATTGGCGCCGAGAATGTGCTCGGCGGCGAAATTGGCGTCCTCGTGATCGAGCTCGGGATCGCCGCGGTGCTCGGGCGTGAAGCCGTCACTGCCGGGAAGCTCGATGCCCGGAGGCGCGACGGTTGCCTCGGCAGGTTCGCCTGGGGTCTGTGGCTGGGTATCCATGGCTCTTTTTTTGCGTTCTGGGGGCTGCCATCAAGGTTACACCGGGTGATGAGAACTGCGGCACATTCGCCGGCTTTCCGTCGGGGACTGGCGGCGTGTGCAGCGCAGAATTTTCGTGACACAGGTCTGTCGGCAGGCGCCTGCGCCGTGATTGGAGTCACGGGGAATTAAGTCAATTCCACCTACGATGACCGCCGTTGGATGAACAATCTCAGCGGCGTTGAGGTCGCAGCCAAGCTCCTGTGCCGGCACATGAAACGGCCGTTGCGCAGGTTCGGGAGAGCAGGCTGGCCACCCCGTCGTAGTTCGGCACTCTCGCAAGGATCATTGAGGGGAGCCCCGATCCCCTGAGCGTGGCGCCCGCATTGATCGCGGGACCCCTAATCCCGCTCCGGCGGGTCGAGAGTGCTGACGTAATGAGGCGTCTTGAAGCTCTGATCGTTGGGATGGTGTGCGCCTGTGGCGCGCACGGCGCGTTTGCAGCCGGCACGCCTGCCGGCACCAGCATCAGCAACCAGGCCCAGGTCAGTTATTCCCTCGGCGGCAGCCCTGCCAATGCCGTTTCAAACACCGCGACCTTCAGCGTCGCGGAAATTCTCGACGTGAACGTGACCCTGCAGAGTCCCGACGTAAATGTCGTGGCCGGCGAGCTGCTGCGCGTGCTGCGGTTCCAGGTGACCAACACGGGCAACGGGCCCGAGGCGCTGCGGTTCGCGCTGGACAATCTCGTCGCCGGTGACGATTTCGATCCGCTGGCCGCGGTGAGCGCCATCGTGTTCGATACCGACGGCAGCGGCACGCTCACACCGGCCGACGTGATCTACCTGCCCGGCATAAACGATCCCGTGCTCGCGCCTGATGCGGCCGTGGCGATGCTCCTCGTCAACAACATGCCACTCGGTCTCCTGGATGGTGCGCTCGGGCGAAGTCGCCTGCTCGCGAGCACCCTGACTGGCACCGGTGCACCGGGAAGCAGCTTCCCCGGCCAGGGCGTCGGTGGCACCGAGGCGGTCGTCGGCGCTAACGGTGGAACATCGAATGCCACCGGGCAATACGTCGTCGGCGACGTCCTCGTGTCGCTCGTGAAAAGCGTGGCGGTCAGCAATCCTTCCGGCGGCAATGCGCCCACGCCCGGGGCAGGGCTCACTTACCAGATCCAGGCGACCGTCACGGGCACGGGGACCGCCCGCAGCCTCGAGGTCGACGATCTGATCCCGGCCAACACGACCTACGTTGCCGGTTCGCTGCGGCTCAACGGCTCGGCACTGACCGACGCAGCGGATGCGGATGCCGGAGAATTCCAGGCGGCCGTACCGCGCGTGCGCGTGCTGCTCGGCGACCTCTCGCAGGCTTCGGGCCCGCAGACGGTCAGTTTCAATGTCACCATTCGCTGAAACACAGGAAGCACGGGAGATGTTCATGAAAACAAGGGGTGGCTGGTGTTTCGATGTCCTGCTCGCGCTGGCGGTCGTCATTCTTCCCGCACTGGCGCAGGCGCAGGACAAGGGTTGCATCCTGCTGAAGACGGAAGCCCAGGTCGAAGAGACTACGACTGACGCGCAGGGCAAGGCCGGCAAGAAACTCGTCCCGGCCGAAAAGATCGTTCCCGGCAGCGAAGTGATCTACACCGTGAGCGCCACCAATGTCTGTGACCAGCCCGCCGAGGCCGTGGTCATCGACAACCCGGTGCCGACTCACATGGCCTACGTCGCGGACACCGCCATCGGGCCCGGGACGGAAGTGACCTTCTCGATCGATGGCGGCTTCAACTACGACAAGCCCGACACGCTGCGCGTCGCCAATCCCGACGGCACGCAACGCGTGGCGACTGCTGCCGACTACACGCATATCCGCTGGGTCATGCGCAATGCATTGAAGCCGGGTGCGAAAGCGTTCGCGCGCTTCCGCGCCGTCCTCGAATAACAACCGCGAATCTTCCTTCAGAGCGAACCAAGGGGAAACGGTCTCGCGGGCATGCAGGGCTCCGCGGGACCGGTGAGTGTGCCTTGCGTTTTCGCTTACTGAAGGAGAACCGAAATGATCTCGGTGAAGAGTTTGAGGACGGCATGCGCCGCGGTGGCGCTGCTGTCGTCGCTCGCATTCGTGCAAACGGCTGCGGCCGTGGGCACGGCTGCGAGCACGACGGTGGACAATCGCGCGACCGTCAACTACAGCGTGGGCGGCGTTGCGCAATCGCCGATCGAAAGCTCGCCCGCGGGCAACAGCAATCCCGGCGCCGGCAACGGTGCCGACACGACCTTCGTCGTCGACAACCGCGTCGACCTGACGGTGACCGAACAGAGCGGCGGTGCGACCAACGTCAGCCCCGGCCAGCTCGCGGTCGTGACCAGCTTCACCGTCACCAACGACGGTAACGCGCCGCAGGGCTTCCAGCTCTCGGCCGCGAACCTCGTGGGTGGGGTGGTGTTCGGGCAGACCGACAACACCGACGTGAACGCGCTGCGCGTGTTCGTCGACAACCCGCTGGTCGGTACGGTGGGTGTCTACGACGCGAACGATACGGACGTCAACATCGACACGCTGAACGCGGACGCGAACGCGCTGGTGTTCATCGTGGCGGACGTGCCACTGTCGGCGACCAACGGCCAGTACGCGAACGTGCGCCTCACCGCGCTCGTCGCTCAGCCGGGCACCGCGGGCGGCACGCTCGTGACCGAGTCGACTGGCGCCGATACGGCCGGTGTCGACATCGTGTTTGGTGACCCGGGCCGCGACGCGAGCGAATCGGCGGTCGACCAGTACGCCGTGCAGTCCGCGGCACTGACCATCACCAAGAGCTCGACGCTCGTCAGCGATCCGTTCAATGGCACGACCAATCCGAAGGCCATTCCGGGCGCCGTGATCGAGTACGTGGTGACTGTCGCCAACACGGGCTCGCTGCCGGCAGGTGGCGTGACCCTCTCCGACACGCTCGACGGCAATCTCTCGTTCCTGCAGGGCCAGTACAACGGCAATGCATCGGACGTGCAGATCCAGGTCGGCGGCGGTCCGGCGACGTTCTGCGTGGCCGAGGCGGGTGCCGATGGAAACGCCGATGGTTGTAACCGCACGGGCCAGACGCTGAGCGTCAACCCGACGGTCGCGATCAGCGTGCCGCCGGCGCAGTCGGCGACGGTCCGCTTCCGCGTCACGATCAACTGATCGGGACCGGTGAAGGATGACTGAGCTGGCCGCCATGCGGCCGCTCGGCGCATTCCTTGGGCTGACAGTCGCTTCCCTGCAGACGGCTGGCGGCCGGTTGCGCGACCGAGCAAGCGGTTCTCCGAGCCCCCGTTCTTCCTCGGACGGGGGTGTCGGAAGCGGGGCGAGCCCAATGGCTCGCTCCGCTTTCGCGCGTTTCCGGGATTCGCGTGCGTCACGGGCATCCCGAAAGCCATTCGCTTCAGCGCGAGACTTCCTGGGACGCCTGGCAACCGCCGTTGGCCTGCTCTTTCTTTTCACCTCTTCTTACTCCTGGGCACAGGCCACGCCTCCCGGCACGGTCATCACCAACACCGCCCAGGCCAGCTACGTGCGCGGCTCCGCCACGCCTGCTACGGCGAACAGCAACGCCGTCGTCGTCGTGGTCGAGCCTGAGCGCTCCCTTGCAACGCTCAAGCTGGTACGTCCAATGGCGCCGTCGAGCATGTCGTTGGTGGCGCCCGAGGCGTTTGGGCCAACGCAGTGCGTTGGCGCGAACGGCGTCCAGCCGTTGCCTCCGCCGGTGGCGGTCGACGGCACGGTGCTGAATCCGGCCCTGCCGATCTCGCTGCTGGACACGGCGAGCTACCACGGGGGCGAAGCAGTGTTCGCCCGCATCCAGGATTCAGACCAGAACCGCGACGCGACGCTGCGCGAGACGATCGATGTGCGCATCACCTCGCAGAGCGGTGACTCGGAAGTCCTGCGGTTTACGGAGACCACCGCATCGAGCGGCGTGTTCGTGGGCTACATCCAGACGGCAGCGAACGCTGCGACGCCAGGCGACTGCGCGTTGCAGGTGAGTCGCGACTCACTCCTGTTCTCGAGCTACGTCGACCAGCGCGACGCAACAGACGCCGTGCAAGCGCAGGCGCTGGTCGATCCGACGGGCCTGGTGTTCGACTCGCGCACCGCGCAGCCGGTGAATGGCGCCCGCATTCGACTGGTGGATGCCGCGACCGGGCTCCCGGCCCCGGTTCGCGGCGACGATGGCGTCAGTGTCTTCCCGAGTGAAATCGTGACCGGTGCGCAGGCCACGGATTCCGGCGGCACCGCCTACGCCTTCGCGCCGGGTGCGTTCCGGTTCCCGGTGGTGAATGCGCCGCAGGGCTACCGCTTCGAGATCGTTGCGCCGGCCAGTTATCGCTTCCCGTCCACGGCGACGGCCGCCGAGATCGATGCACTGCCGGGCGCGCCGTACCGCGTGAGCCCGGGTTCGTATGGCAACGCGTTTGCGGCCGCCGCGCCGCCGGATGCGAACCTCGACGTGCCGCTCGACCGCATCGCGGGCGAACTGTTCCTCGACAAGTCCACGATTGCCACGATCGTGTCGCTCGGCGACTTCGTGCAATACACCTTGCGACTGGAACATGCGGGCACGGGCTTGCCCCTGAACACCGTGAACGTTACCGACCTCCTGCCGCGCGGCATGCGCCTGCGCTCCGGATCGGTGCGCCTGAACGATCAACCCGCGGCCGATCCGCAGATCGCGAACGACGGCCGCACCCTGACCTTCGACATCGGCACCCTCGATGCCGGCGAATCGGTAACGCTGCGCTACGTCGCGGAAGTGACCATCGCGGCGCGCGGCGGGAAGCTCGTCAACGATGCCACCGCCTTCGCGGAAGGCGGCGCGGTTGCTTCGAACAAGGCAACGGCTGCGATCACGCTGCGCGAAGACCTCAACCGCGATCGCGCGTTCATCGTCGGTCGCGTGGCAGAGGGGGGTTGCGGCGCGAACCTCAAGGGCCCTGGCGTCGCGGGTGTGCGCGTGTACCTGGAGGACGGTCGCTACTCCGTCACCGACACGGATGGCCAGTACCACTTCGAAGACGTTCCCGCCGGCACGCACGTCGTGCAACTGGATACGGACACGATCCCCGACACGCTCGAGGCGGTAACGTGCGAGGCACCTGCCCGTCACGCAGGGCGCGCGTACTCGCGATTCGTCGAAGTTCGTGGCGGAGCGATGGCGCGCGCCAGCTTCAGCCTGGACGCGCGCAAGCCGCCGGAGGGCAAGGTCGACGTGGAGATGCGTCGCGCCGGCGGCGATGCTCAGAGCGCTGCCATCGAGCTCAAGCTCGTCGTCGACACAGTTGCGGTCGGCAATGCTCGCGCGCTCGTGATGCTGCCGGGCGAGTTCGAGTACGTGCCGGAGTCCGCGACGGTGGTTAACCAGGGTAGCCGCCGCGATGAGGCGCAAGCCGCGCAACGTGAGCCGGAGATCGCCTCCGGTGTCGCGAGCTTCAGGCTCGGTGAACTGGCGGCCGGAAGCGAAACGCGCGTGACCTTCGTTCTGCGCAAGCCCGCGCTGGCCGCCAATGCAGCCACGCTCGTACCCGCGAGCCACGTCGAATCCGCGAGCCAGGAAATGCCGGTGCTGCGGGCGACCGTGCTGTTCGATTCGCCGACGCACAACGGGCAGCGCGTGATGCCGCTCGAGCTTCCGATCGAAACCGGCGCTGCGACAACCTCCGTCAGTGCGCCCACGCTCGGCGTTATCGCGATGCTCAAGGCGCCCAAGAGGGCGCCGGTGGCTGCGATCGCACCTGTGAGCAAGGAAGAAGAAGAGAATGCCACGGTCCTGCCGAACATCGAATCGGTTGCGCCTGGCATCGACTGGCTGCTGCCCGAGCCTGGCTTCCGCCCGGCCATTACCAGTCTCAAGGTGGCGCTGCGCCATCTGCCCGGCCAGACGGTCGCGCTGCGATTGAACGGCGAACCGGTCGACGTGCTGAACTTCTACGGCACGGCCACGAACCGCACGCGCACGGTGGCTGTGAGCCTCTGGCGAGGTGTGGACATCCCCGAAGGCGAGTCGGAACTGACCGCCATCGTGCAGGACGAGAACGGCGCTGAAGTGCAGCGCCTGACGCGGTCCATCGATTACGCCAACGGTCCGGCGCGCGCCGAACTGATGACTGCGCAGTCGCAGCTCGTGGCCGACGGACGCCTGCGGCCGGTGCTCAGGCTCAAAGTCAGCGACGAGCGCGGCGAGGCGGCGCGCCGCGGAACGATGGGCCTGTTCCGCGTCGATCCGCCGCATCGTTCCTGGTTCGAAGTGCAGTCGCTGCACGAGAACAAGCTCGTGGCCACTGGCCACCGCGAACCGGTCTACACCGTCGGTGAAAACGGCATCGCGGACATCGAGCTCGAGCCGACCACGCGCACCGGCGAAGTCGTGCTGCGGCTGAAGTACGCGCAAGGACGCGAGCAGGAGATTCGCGCATGGCTCAAGCCCGCAGCCCGTGATTGGGTCCTGGTCGGCGTTGCAGAAGGCACCGCCGCCTACAACATGCTGTCGCAGAACATGGAAGCTGCTGAAGCCGCTGGCGCGGAGGAGGGCTTCGACGAAGACGGTCGAATCGCGTTCTTCGCCAAGGGCCGCATCAAGGGCGACTTCCTCCTGACGATTGCGTACGACTCGGCACGCGACCCAGAGGGTGCACGGACGCGAC
>Ga0187892_10002343_pt1 | contig 38541 bp, 22 predicted proteins | sample MA1701073metaG_FD_139345 | JGI IMG/M metagenome (GOLD analysis project Ga0187892, IMG submission 139345) | Bio-ooze microbial communities from a basaltic lava cave in the Kipuka Kanohina Cave System on the Island of Hawaii, USA - MA170107-3 metaG ... | reverse complement strand
GCTTCGAAGTTCACATCGAAGAATTCAGAGGCCATGGTTGGGTCTGCCACACCTCTCCTCCTGTAATGCGATTGCCTCCGTACTGAATTGCCGGTATTCTAATGGAGTGAAGCGATCGTTTTCAAGTTAAGATTGCGCTAAATCGCTAACCTTCGGCAGCCAGCGGACTTACGAACGGCCGAATGTACGACGCGCAAAGGTTACAGAAATTTCGCGCGGACTTGTCGTGCTCCTCCGGCGCATCGAAGACCAGCACAACTCCGGCGTGATATCGCGTCTAAGTCTAAACATACCACCCCGTGGGTTCACGGCGTTGCATGCCACCCATGATGCGTATGCCACTGGGTCTTGCCACCCATGCTGGGATGCACCCGCTTGGCCATGCCACACATCTGGCGACTGGTCGAGACCACACAGGCGACATTGATTTCAGCGTCCTACTTGCCCGACAAAATGGCCGCAGCGGCCTCAATCCATTCGACGACTTTCGCCACGGCCGGTGAGACCTCGTCGCCCGTGGCCGTCGACCAGGCCAGCGTCCTGCTGCGGTAGGACAGCGTGTAGCTGATTCCGTCCGCCGCGATCTTCGGGTTCTTGGGCTTGCCGATGACCTGATGCTCCCAGTCCTTAAGCAGCGCGGCCAGCTCAGCGAGTTTTTCGGCGGCCAAGGAGTCGGTCTTCGATCCCTGGCTGCCGCGCTGTTCGACGCGGATGAGACCCCGCGGCGTGATGGTCACAGTCTGCATCTGGCCGAGGACGCCTCCGCTGCGGGTCAGGACGACGTCGCCCTTCAGGGCCGCCGCCTGGACCGGCACGCCCTGACGCCGGTAGGTCACCTCCAGCATCCTGAACTCCTTGCCACCGGAGCCGGGGACAAGCAGCTCGAGCTTGTGCTCGTTTTCGCCTTCGATCTGGATGATCGAGCGATAGGCCTCGGCTTTGCCCGACACGGGATCGCTGTACTGACCGGTAAGCGTCAAGACCTTGCCGTCAGCGCTGCACTTGCCGGAGGCGGTCATCATCGTGGTGGTCGAGCTGTCGACCCACATCGACGTGAACTTCTGAAGGACGTTGTCGTAGCCGAGCAGGCCCATCCCACCGAAGGCCCCGCTGCCCAGCGTGCTTTGCAGGTCTTCGCGCAGGTAGCGTCCGGCCAGGATCCAGGTGCGCTCGCTGGTGCCCTTGGCTTCTTCCGGAGGCGCATCCGCGTCCTTCCAGCGCCGCACGGCGAGGTCCCAGCGGCCGGCCAGCGGCTTGAGCTTGGCGTGGAACTCGCCTGGCTGGCCAAGCCTTTCGACTGCGCCGGCCAACGGATCCCTCCCGCCGCCACCGCCACGCTGCATCAGAACCCCGGCCGCCAAGGCCGGGGCCAGCGGGCCCTGAGATGCGTCGAATGACAGCGTGCCAATTGACGCGGCGCGAAGCAGCGCAATGGGTGGCATGCCCAAGCGCAGCGCGGGCATGAAGTCGCAACGCATGGCGGCGCTGGCGCTTGGCCATGCCACCCCCGGGGCGCTACGAATCGCGCACGGCGATCTAGCAAACGAAGGGCTTGCGCCGTGCGCACCTGCCGCAGTAGAACTCGGCGGGATTAGCATCACTGCCGCAATGGACAGGCAGCCGATGGGCAGAAGACGGGCGGTCATGTCATTCTTCGCCTCGAGACTCTGTCGAACGTCCAAGACCCCGGCCTTGGCGGCCGGGGTTCCGACCGGCTTGCCAGCGCTGAACCCTTGGCGGCCGGAGTGCCGGCCGGTTTGCCGGCGCTGACCCTGAACCCTGAACCTCTGCCCACTCGGCCGGGAGCACGGGCAAGCGGTAAGGCTGCTTGCCCATGCCACCCCTGAACCCTGAACCCTCTCTCAGGGCTTCGCGGCTGGCGCCGCTGCTTGTTTGAGCACTTCGGCGGCGCCGAGTTCCTCGATTTTCTTCAGGTCGGTCCAGAACGTCCCCGGTCCGGCGAAGAACAGCTTGATCGACTCGGGCTGGAAACCGCTGGCGAACGTGTAGAGGTTGTAGGCCTCGCCCGAGCCGAGCGCATCGACCAAGAGCTTCTTGCCATCCGCCTCGGCCTGCTGTTTGAGCTTCTCGACGTTGGCCTGGGCCTTGCCCATAAGCTCGACCTTCTGAGCCTCGATCGCGGCGATCTGCTGCTCGATCGTGGCCACCTGGAGCCGGCCCTGGGCCTCGACCTCGGCCGCTTTGCGCTGGCCGTCGGCGAGCGTCGTCGCCACCTTCAAGCGCGTCTGGGCCTGAATCGTCTCACGCGACACGTCGACCTTCTTCTTGGCCTCTTCGAGCAGGGCCTTCTTCTTGGCCGTTTCCTGCAGCTTGATGTTGGTGAGCTGCCGCTCGATGGCGATGAAACTATCCTGAATCTCGGTCTTCAGGTCGGCCTCTTCGCTGGCGCTTTGGCCGTGACTGCTGTAGACGTCGATCGTGCTGATCAGGGCCAGCAGCAGCTCGATGTTCTTCTGAGCGCACACGTCGCGCAGGGCCGTGGTCAGCACGTGCTGAAACTCTTCGCGCTTCTCGCCTTGGATGAAGTCTCGGGCCTCATACAGCGAACCCTGGTTTCGGCAAATCGAGCGAAGCTGCGGCTTGATGACCTTCTCGAGCACCTCAGTGGTCGTGCCGAACTCGTTGATGACCGCAGCCGCGTTCTTGGGATGCAGCCCCCACACGACCGTCACGCCCAGCTCGATGTCGAAGCCGGACTTGGACGGAAAACGAATCGTGTCGGTCGCCTTGGACGTGGCGAGCTGCGAGAACTCGTTGAAGCCTACTTCGGTGATCTTCACGCGCGTGACGTTGGGATTCAGGTAGTAGACCCCGGGCGGCAGCACGTCGCGCAACGTACCGCGCTGGCCCGGTGACGCCAGCGGGCGAATCATCTTGGTTGACGGTGTGGCCGGCGTCTTGTCCGTCGGGTCGGCAACCTCGTTCGGCAGGTCGGGGACCTCGATCATGGCCGGCTGCTCACCAATCTGGTTGGTGACCACGCCCACGAAGCCGGCCGGGATCACCAAGGCCGGCTCAATCTCGACGTCGTACTCGTACGGGTTGATGCGGTACTCGCCCGGCGTCAGCACTTCGCGGATGATGCCCTGGTAGCCGCTGTCCATATCGACCACGGTGTTGCCTTGCGGATGACGCTTGCCTGACTTGCGGGTCAGGACACCGACTTCAGGCATCTCGCCAGCCAGGATGTTCGCACCCACGCCCCGACCCGCCGGCAGTCTCGAGACGGTGTGCGCCCACGTCCACGTCTCGGGCGAGCCGGCCTCAATCTTCACCAGCGGTACAGCCTTGGTCTCCCACAGCAGCGGGTTCATGAAGTGCCGGCCGGGACCGAGCGTCTCGCGCTGGATGCCCTTCTGGCCGCGCTCGACCACCGTCATTTCGGCCGGCGGCTCATCACCGAACTTGGCAATCCGAACCAGACACTCGCCTGGATCAACATACACGCGGCACCAGCCAAACAACACGGCCAGGATCAACCCCGTGCCGATCAGCACGACACCCAGGACAAGTCGCACGAGGCTTGAGAGACTACCGGTAAGCTTCTGGATTAGGTTCATTCGAATCGCTCCAGATCACTCGGCGGGCGTGCAGGCCCGCGTCATTCGTCGTCAGTCGCAACGTCGTAGGTCTTACCGGCGCGATGGCGGGCCACTTCGCCACGCGGTTGCGGCGCAACCGGTTCGGTGAACGCGCGGAAGACTTCTGCGAAGGGTCCGTCGGTGTTGGTCAGGATCGAACGGATGGCCGGTGCAATCTTCTGGAAGAACTGGTAGCGGGCGTAAGTCTGCCCGTCGCCGAACGCGTTCACGGCGGCACTAAGCGGTTCTGCTTCGGCCTCATAGCCAAACAAGATCACCTTGGCCTCAGCTTCGCCGCGGGACAGAATCGCCTCGGCATTCTTTCGGGACGCATCGAGCTCGAGCTTGGCGACGTCGAGCCGCTGGTTGGCTTCCGTGACAGCCACGGCCATGCCCTGATCGGCCTTGACGACTTTCGTGACGACCTCCTTGTTGGCATCGCCAATCGCCTGTTGCTGCGCAGCCTGTTCCTGCTGCTCGACCAACTCCGCGCGGGCTTCGGCCTCCGCGATCTCGTTCTCGAAGCGAGTGAGCGTCTGATCGGCCAACTCGCGCTCACGGATGATCGAGCGGACGCGCTCCGGCGGCTTGAGGTCGCGCACCGACGCCGCCTTGATCAGCACGCCCTGCTCGCGGCACTTGGAGCGCAGATCAGCCACCAGCTTGCGCTGGAAGGCCTCGCGGGCGCCAATGAAGTCGCGGGCGTTCAGCTTCGAGCCCTGGATGCGGGCCAGGCTCATGGCATACGGGCGGATCACTTTGGTGACCACGTCCTCCAGATCACCCACCTCGACCACGACCCACGGCGCCCGGTCGGGATAGATGGCCCACTCGACCGTGGCTTCCATGCGGATGTTGAAGCCGTCGTTGGAGGGAAACTCGATGGCCTCGTCGGCCAGCATGTCGTATTTCTGGCTGCGCGCGTCGACCAGGTCGATGCGAACCTGGAATGGATTGCGGTCGAAATACGTGCCCGGTCCGAGCGTGTCGGGCTGGACGCCGCGCTCGCCCTTCTTGACGATGTAGTCGTTGGTGTTGGCCGGATCTGGACCGGACAGCAGCGTCTCGACGCCGATCCAGCCTTCGGGCACAACGATCTTGTCGAACAGGCGGACGTCGTAGGCGAACGTGTTGACATCGTGGCGGCCGGGCGGCAGCGTACCAGCCACCGGCCCGCGCTCATCGGGCACGGTCGCCACTGTCTTACCAGGTGGCAGCGGATCGCCGTACTTGCGGATCAGCACGCCGAACTTCGATTCGGGAATCAGCGTGGCCGGGATGATGATCCGCTCATAGAAGATGGGCGAAATGAAGTGCCGGCCTTCCTTGAGCACTTCATACCGAATGCCCTTGTAGCCGTCGCGGACGTCGCCCTCGTCCCAGCCTGCCTGGCGCGCCAGCTCGGCCAGCAGCGGCGGCGCGAGCACGACCTGATCGCCAAACTCAGTCGGGACATTGCGGCCAGTCTTGTTCACCAGCACCAGCAGCTCGTTGGCGTTCACCTCGACGCGCTTGATGAACCAGGCGTAGAAAGGGTAGACCAGGACCAGCACAATCACAGCAATCGCCGCGGCCCGGATACTGCCCGACCAGCGCCGGCCGCCGGCATCGCGACCGGGTCCGTAGGAACGGATGTTCTCGTTCATCCCGTTGCTCCTCGATCTGAGGTCTACCGGTCCCCGACGCCGAAACACCGGCGTTGGGTCCCCTTACGCTCGCGGCAGGGGGCCGCCGCAGTTCGCACAGAACTTGGCGCTGGCGGTGTTCACGCGGCGGCAGCCCGCGTTGCTGCACACCCGCGCCGTCCGGCACGAACCGCCCGAGCAGGCCGAACGGACCAGGATCGCCCCGGCCACGACCAGGGCCGCCACCACCACGATCACCAGCGTCGTGAGCGTCACCATTCGTTTAGTCGGTCCGGAACTCCACCATCTTCATTGTACCATGTTTTTCTGCGGACGTTGTAAGAAACCGTGGCTTGCCGATGGGGCAGGCGGGGGGCGTCCGTCCCGGACGCCAACGCGCAGGGCGCGCGGATGGGTCAGTTCGAACCCTTCAGCACCGCGTATCCGCCGGCCATGTGCGGGTTCATCCCCCCGAGACCGCCTGCATGAACAGCAGTGTGTCGCCGTTTTTGACAGGCAGCTCGAGGTCATCGAGCCAGCGCGTGTTCGTACCGTTCAGGAAGCACAGGACATGCTGCCGAAGCTCGCCGTTCTCAGCGAAGAGGTGCAGCCCGAGGCACGGCTGGTCGCGTCGGATCGTCTCGAGGGCGCCGCGCAACGTGGGCGCTTCGATCGGAAAGTTGAGGCGCCCGGCGACCACCGGTGACAGCAGGCCGGGAAGCTGCACGTTGAGCTTGGCCATCAGGCGCCCTCGGTAATAGCTGCGACGCAGTGGATGCGCGGGAGGCGGCCCGGCAGCGCGAACCAGCGATCGCCGCCGTTGCGCGTCACAAAGACGTCGCCGCTGGTGGTGCCCACGTAGACGCCGCCCGGACTGAGATGGTCGGCGTCCATGGCGCCGCGCAGCACGTTCGCGTAAACGTGCTCTTGCGGGAGCCCCTCGGTTAAGGCGTGCCATGAGTCGCCGCTGTCGGTCGAGCGAAAGATGCGGAACTGGCCGCCTTGGGGCGCGCGATACTCATCGCTCTCGAGCGGAAAGGCGAACAGGGCCCGCGAGCGCCGGTCGATGGCCAACGGAAAGCCGTAGCCGGAAGTCAACCCATTCTCGATGCGCTCCCAATGGTCGCCGGCATCCGACGAGCGGAACATGCCGCGGTGGTCCTGCCGATAGATGCGGTTCGGGTCGGACGGATCCGCCACGATGGTGTGCACGCAGAAGCCGATGTCGCAGAAATCCTTGTCCTCGAGTATGATCGGCACGCCGTCGTTCTTGGCGGTCCACGTGACCCCCGCGTCGTCCGAACGAAACACTCCGACCGCCGAGATCCCGCACCACAGGCGCTTCGAGTTGCCCGGATCGATCAGAATCGAGTGTGCACACAAGCCGCCCGCCCCAGGGCACCAGTTGCCGCGCGAGCGGTGGTCGTTCAGGCCGGCCAGCGGTTGCCAGGATTCGCCGTTATCCGTGCTGCGGAACAGACCGGCCTCTGCCACGCCCGCGTACCAGATCGAATCCGGGGCGACGATCCTCCAGATCTGCGTCAGCTTGCGGTTGCTTTCGGGTGCGTACGCGGGTCCTTGCGGTACTTGCCGCCAGTCGCGCAGGTCCGCACTTTTGTGAATCGCGCTGCCGTAGACGTCGCTGGCCGTGCCGACCAGCCACGTGCCATCGCCCGCCCGAGCCGCGGCGGTGACCTTCCAACCTTTGAAGAACGGCCCCTCGATCCGCCACTTCTGACGCGAATCGTCGGAGCGGTAGACGAACCCGCCCTTGTCTGTGCCCACCACCAGCGTAACGCCCATCTTGCCGCTCCCGCGAAAGCGCCCGCCGCACGGGCCGAGTGAGTCGACGCACAAGCATGACAAGGATCGTAACGCGTGCAATAGCGTCTCATTTGTTTTCCTTTTCCGGGCAGGCGGGGACGAGACCCGCTACCGATCCGGCGGTGCATAGACGCTGATCAACCGGTTGGCGGTTCGAAGGCCGTCGATCGCAGCGCTGACGATCCCGCCCGCGTAGCCGGCCCCCTCACCCGTGGGGTACAGACCATCGATCCCGACCGCAAGCCTGCTGCGAGGATCGCGCGTGATCCGGATGGGTGTGCTGGCCCGCGTCTCGGGGGCAGTAATGACGGCGTCCGGGCCGCAGAAGCCGGGCAGGCGGGCGTCCAGAATCGGCAAGCCCCGCTCCAGCGCCGCCACGACCTCCCGCGGTACGACATCGCGAACGTGCGTCCAAGAGCCGCCTAGCGGAAAACTGGTTTCCAGCACGCCCGCCGATGGAGTGCCGGCCAGAAAATCGCAGGCTCGCTGGGCCGGAACTCGGTAGGTGCCATGCGTTGCCTCGAATGCGCGGCGCTCCCAGCGTTCCTGGAGCACCAGACCCGAAAGCGCGTCACCCCCGGCATGCTCAGGCGTGACGGTGATGACCAGACCGCTGTTCGCGAAGCGGCCGCGGCGCGAAGACGGACTGGCGCCGTTGGTTGAAACGAGCCCGGGCGACTCGTTGGTTGGCAAGATCACCCCGCCAGGGCACATGCAAAAGCTGAAGAGGTCGCTGCCAGCGGCCGCGGATTTGGCCACCAAGTGATATTCGGCCGGTGGCAGCCGGGGATGGCCAGCCAGGCTTCCGTACTGCCAGCGATCGACCAATCGCTGAGGGTGCTCGATGCGGACTCCGATCTGGAACGGCTTGGCGTCCAGCCGGACGCCGCGGGCCGCCAGAGTCCGGATCGTGTCGCGGGCCGAGTGGCCGATGGCCAGGATGACGGGCCCAACCGGCATCCGGCTGCCGTTGACCCGAAGGGCCGTCAGCCGTCCATCAACGAGCTCGAAATCCTCGACGCGGGATTCAAATCGCACCTCGCCGCCGCTGCGCTCGATCCGTTGGCGCATCCGGGTACAGATGGTTGGCAGTCTGTCGCTGCCGACGTGGGGTCTGGCGTCGATCAGAATCGCGGGGGCGGCGCCATCGCGGAAAAACCACTCCAGAACCGTACGGACCATCGGGTCGTTGACGCGCGTGTAGAGCTTGCCGTCGCTGTACGTCCCGGCCCCGCCCTCGCCGAACAGCAGGTTGCTGGCGGGATCGAAGTCGTGATCGCGGTAATAGCGCTTCATCACGTCAAAATGCCGCCGTCGGACGGCCCGGCCGCGCTCCAGCACGATGGGGCGATAACCCCATTCCGCCAATCGCAGAGCGGCAAACAGGCCGGCCGGTCCGAACCCGATGACGACCGGCCGCTCAGACAGCGGCCGGCGCCCGGGTCGAACGGCTTCGGGCGGCTCGGCTCGGATAACTTCAACGCCGGCCAGCCCCGATCGCCGAGCACGGGCCTGCTCGGCCTTCGGGGATTCGTCGAGCACAAGTTCGACATGGTAAACGAGATGGATTTCGTCACGACGCCGCGCGTCGACCGAACGGCGCACGGGGGCGTACTGGCGGATAGCTGTGACCGGCACACGCAGCCGCCGCGCGGCGCGTTCCACCAGCCGCTCTTCAGGTTCGTCCAATTCGAGCCGGATGTTGCGGACAAGGATGGCCATCGACAATTCCAACTCTAGCGTGACGTGCGCCGCATCGCCATGACACCGCCCGTCGCGAGTTCTTGTCAACTTTGAGCCGCGACTCTTCCGATGACTTTCGTGACGACGGTCCGGATGTGCCGGGCGGCGTTTGCCCGGCATGCATTGAGCCTCCGACGCCGCCAAAGTTGACGGTCAACCCGGAAGATATTGTAAGTGGCTGCCAAACCGTGGGTTACGGCACAAGGCTAACCGATTGACCCGCCCGGAACGGCTCCGGACCGTAAGATGGGTAACGATACGATCGGCCGATGGCCTGCTCGCAAGCTCTTGTCGGAAAATATCTTACGAAAGTCGGCGAGAATACCTTGACTTCTGGAACGCCGTATGATAGAAGTCCGTTGGGCGGCGATGAGTCGGCCGCCCTTGACGAACGGCGTCGAACAGCGCAGCCGCTCTCGAGCCGGATCAACGTTGGATCCCAACAATGCGATCGCGTCGTCCGAACGTTCGCGAAGAAGTTGACCGAAATACGAAACGCCGATTGGACTTCGCAATTTCGGTAATGTATACTCTGAAGAGGGCTTCCGAAGGTTGCGATGACGAGCAGTAGCGAAGTCGTCGCGGCAACGTAAAGTCGCTCGCACAACCAAGCTTCCACTCGCTGCGGCACCCTTTGACCGCGCCAATACTTACGGGGTGCCGCACGCCTTTTTTACGCATCGGCATTTTCGATTGCGTAGATGCGTTAAAAATAGAATCATAACACCATCGCATCTCGTCGTAACATTTCGAGCCGCGCGCTGAGCCTTGATGGTGGAAGCGCCGCGATCGCGCGCCGCACGCAACGTCTTTGACGTACGTCTCCACGACCCGCGCAAGCACACGTGGACCTCGCTCCGAACGCGCCTCGATCCGTCGGAAACCGGCCTGCGTCCAAGCGCTCTTCAGCGATCTGCGGAATCGCGCGACGATCGTGCGAGCTCGCCGCGGCGATCGCCCTTTGTGACGAACGACGCGGGTCACGATTGGATCGCGAACACGAATCGGGAGTGCAACCCGCCAACTGAAACAATCTTGCCGAATGTGACGCACGGGATCAGGTGAGGTCCGTTATGGACCCGGCCGCCGCGGCGTCTCAGGTCGAGCGCGGAGCGCCGGCCGCCTCGGGCCGAATCGTGAGGAGTGAATCGTGAACAAAGTGACCATCATCCAATTTGTTGGCGTCACTGTGGTTGCCTCGGCGGCCTCGATCGCGCGCGCGGGCGGAGTCATCTTCGTGGACGCGTCCAACCAGTCGATCATCCAGAACGGCACCACCTGGCTGTTCGCGTTCGATGACCTGCAGGATGCCCTGGACGTTGCCGACCCCGGCGATCAAGTTTGGGTGGCCAATGGCGTGTATAAACCGACGACTGGCACCGACCGTTCAGCCGCCTTCTCCCTTGAGAGCGGCGTCGAGATCTATGGCGGGTTTGCCGGCGGCGAGGTCTTGCTCGCGCAGCGCGATCCGGAAGCCAACATTGCGACGCTCAGCGGCGAGATCGGCAGCGCCTTCACCGACGCCGACAACAGCTTTCACGTTCTGACGGCCATCAACGTGAACAGCGCCTGCGTACTGGACGGCTTCAGCGTCGTCGAGGGAAACGCCAACGGGGTCTTGCCCGATAATCGCGGCGGCGGCCTGCGGCTGGGCGGCACGTCGAGTCCGATGGTCCGCAACTGCAAGTTCATCGGCAATACGGCTTTGAGCGGGGGCGGAGCCATCTACAATTCCGCCGGCGCCGGCAGCCCATCGTTCATCAACTGCGAATTCGCGGCCAACGCGTCCAGCAGCGGGCCCGGCGGCGCCATCGACAACGAGTCGGGATCGTTCACGCTCATCAATTGCGAGTTTCGCGACAACGAAGTCACGACGAACGCCGGCGGTGGCGCGGTCCGTGTGCTCAACGGCGGCGGCCTGTTCGTCAACTGCATCTTCCGGGCCAACGGGGCGGCCTCCAGCGGTGGCGCCGTATCCGCCTCGGGTTCGACGATCTCGTTCCACAATTGCACGCTGACGCAGAACACGTCCGCGGGCAACGGCGGCGGCGTTTTTGCGACGAGCAACACCACGGTCAACATCACCAACAGCATCCTGCACGGCAATACGGACGCCGGTCCCCAGGATCAAAGCGCGCAGCTCAACACCATCGGGGGAACCGTAAACGTCAACTTCAGCGACATTCAGGGGCTGACCGCGTCCCTGGGCGGCGCAGGCAACATCGATGCCGACCCCAAGTTCGTCGACCCGGACGGGGCCGATAACGTGCCCAGCAACGATGACGACCTGCGGCTGCGCGGCGGATCGCCCTGCGTCGACGCCGGCAACAGCCAGATCCTGCCGCTGGACCCGTTCGACCTCGACGGCGACGGCAGTGTTTTCGATCAGCTTCCGTTCGACATCGCTGGCGCCGACCGCCGGCAGGACGATCCGCTGGTGTCCGACACCGGCGTGGACACGGCCGTGCCAGCCGGCGTCGTGGACATGGGCGCGCATGAGTTCTTCCGGCCGTTCCGACTGATCCTGGTTGACCAGAGCGCGACCGGAGCCAACAACGGCACAACCTGGGTCGATGCGTACACGAACCTGCAGAGTGCGCTGGCCGAGCTCAACGACCCGAAGTCCGGCGGACCGGGCCAGGTCTGGGTGGCCGACGGCACGTACAAACCCACGGCGGGCGCGGACCGAAACGTCAGCTTCGGCATCGTAGCGGACTGCGAGATGTATGGCGGTTTTGCCGGCGGCGAGGCGGCCATCGAGCTGCGCGACCCCATCGCGCATCCGGCCATCCTGAGCGGTGACATCGGCACGGTCGGCTCCGTGGCCGACAACAGCTTCCATGTGCTGACGGCCGACGCCGCATTCATCGACGAGTCGAGCGTCGTTGATGGCTTCGTCGTCACGGCCGGCAACTCGAACGGCGGATCAATCCCGGCCATCGGCAGCGGCTTGCGGACGACCAACGGTGCATCGCCGCTCATCCGCAACTGCCGCTTTCTGGGCAATGCCGGCACCACCGCCGGCGGGATCGGATGTTTCTCAGGCAGCCATCCGACAGTTATCAACGGCCTCTTCAGCGGAAACGTCGTGACTGGCTCGGGCGGAGCCGTCGAGACGCGCGGCAGCGGGACCAACCTGACGCTGATCAACTGCACGCTCGATTTGAACGCATCGAGCAACGGCGTCGGCGCTGGTGTCCGGGCCGCGGACAACTCGCACGTCACGCTGACGAATTGCCTGCTCTTCGCCAATACTGCCGCCGGATCGACGGTCGCCGAAGATGATCAGATCGGAACCGGCAACGGCGGCACGGTGGGCATCAACCACTGCGCGATCCAGGGCCTTTCCGGCGGGCTGGGCGGCCTGGGCAACGTGAATGCGACCGCCACACCCGGCGTCGTCGACGCCAATGGCGCCGACAACGTGGCCGGCACGCTCGACGACGACCCGCGGCCGGTCTCCTGCTCGGTGGTGGTCGATGCCGGCAACAACGTCGGTCTGCCGCTCGACGTCAACGACCTTGACGGCGACGGCAACATCGGCGAAGTGTTGCCGTTCGATCTGGGCGGCTCGTCGCCGCGGCAGGTCGACGATCCGCAGACGCCGAATACCGGCAATCCGGTCGGCTCGCCGGCGCCAATCGACATCGGCGCTTTCGAGTTCGTTCCCGTGCCGGTAGTCGACATCGTGTCCGCCAATCCGCCGCTGGACAACCCGTACGTGGCGGGATCGCAGCCGTTCCGCGACGTGCTCGACACCGGCTCGACCGCCGCTCTAACGGCCGGCATCGGCGGCGCCGGGACGCCGAGCTTCAGCGGCGTCAACTACAGCCCGCTGAGCGTGACGTTCAGCGCCGCGCCGGCCTTCGTGCTTACGCTCGACAGCATTCGAGTCTTCTGCACCGGCAGTTCGCCGCTCTGCCCGACGGTCACGAGCGTCACCGGCAGCGGGGCCGGCCCGTATACGTTCACGCTCAGCGGCCCAATCCCGCCGGGCCAGTGCACCAGGATCTGTTTCCCGGGCACCGCCGCCACGCAAAGCCTGCGCTACCAGTCGCAGCCGGGCAATGTCAGCATGGACAGTTTGACGAACACGCAGGACTTGCTCTCGCTGGTCCAAGCCCTGAACAACGGAGCCACGGCCGACCCGGCCAACCACGCGCGCTTCAACGTCAACCGGAGCACGAACCCCGCCCCGGTCAACACACAGGATTTGCTGCGGCTCGTACAGCTCCTGAATGGCACGCTCACGACCGAGCCGTTCAACGGCGACGGCGTGGCCGCATGTCCGTAACGGACGACGATCGGCCGACGACTTCGGTACCCGCGCCAGGCGCTGGCGCCCCACGAAGCTGGCACAGACGACCGTGCTCCGTCGTCCGTGCCGTGCGTTGATGGAGCGAGGCCCACTGCGTCGACACCCGAGCGTGCTCGCCCGGGCAATCGGCGGCTCTTCGTGGTTCGCCTCTCTGCTCCGCAGGTCTGCCGCGCTCACGGGTAGGCATCCAGGCGTGCTTCTTCGGATGCCATCGGCGGCCGCCGTGGTTACGATGGGCCGTATGGTGCCGGCGCCGGCGCTGGCCCGTGTTCCCGGCGAGGCCGGCCGACGTGTGCGGTCCGCGCGCGGCCGCCGCGCAGCATGGCCGGCAAGAAAAGGACGTCTTGGCCCCGCCCCAGACTTCCGGACGCATGACGACTCTAGAGAGGGAGTCGGCGCACCTGAGATCGTCACAGACGCCTGCGGGCCCGCCGACTCAGCACACTGTTGGCGAGATGACCCCACCTCCGCCAGTCCGCGTCAAAGCTGAATCAGGAGATCATGCATGAAGGCCGTCCGCACCTCAAACGAGCGCTGCAACCATCGCAAACCGACACGTCCGGCGCTTCGACAAAGCGATGCCCACGGCGTGCGCGCGGCCATCGCGGTCGCCGTCGGGCTCGGATGTGCGGCCGAGTCGCTCGGGACGGTGGGGCCGCCGGTTAAGATCAAGGTGCCCGAGACAATCCAACCTGCCATCTCGGGGCAGGAGTACACCGCCACGATTCAGGTGCTGATCGGACGCGTTGGACTGCTGGACGACTTCGCCCTAACCGGCGAAGGCTGGACGATCGTCGAGAGCAATGCCCCAAACCAGCATCAAGCACAGGCCGGAGAAGCGATCGACCTCACGTTCAAAGCCGTTCCAGCCGACGCCAACCGGCCGCTGCGCGTCTCGCTGACGTGGAATGGGCGGCGAGTCAGCCGGACGTTGCGGCTGAGTCAGGCCTATTTCGAGCAGATGGAGCGATCGGGGCCACTCCAGCGTGTAGACGTCGCGCCGGATGGCTCGGTGCAACCCGTAGGCAATGGCGGCTATACGCCGGCCGAGACGGATGGGCCGGCCGCCCCGCAAGACGGCGACCAACCCGAAGACGGCGGTGCGGGCGGCGATCCGCCGGAAGGTGGTTCGATCACGCTGCACCTGCGCGGCCGCCTGGGCTACACACGCGCCGCCATGTCAGGTCAGCCGGCCATGTTCGTCGGCGCCGATCACGTGCTGTTCGAGGTCAAGGACTCGGACACCGGCCCAGACGAGACCATCGTGTCCGGCTTCACCGACCAGAACGGCTTCTTCGACGTGTTCGTCTCGTGGGACGATTGCGACATCTTCGGCTGCGACGACCCCGACCTGTACGTGCGCTTCGAGACCGACACCGACATCGTCAACGTTCAGGAGGACAACCTGCTCGAGTGCGATTACAGTTGGAGCACGGAAGACAACACCATCGAGGACTTCACGGGCACGTTTGTCGATTTCGGCACGGTGCAGCCGGCCAACGCAGTTCAGCACCCAGCCCTGCACATCAACAACAGCGTGGTGCGTGCCTGGCGCTTCGTGCTGACGCGCGACGGAACGGATATCGAAGAGCTGGACGTACAGTGGCCGGATGACGAGGGCACGTTCTACAACCCGACCTTCGAAGAGATCCACGTCGGCACGGACGAGCACTGGAACGAGGGCACGATCACGCACGAGTACGGTCACCATTTTCAGGAGAACTACTCGGCCAGCGGCGACTTCGACTACTGCAACGGCGTGTGCGACACGCCCGACTGCACCCACTGCGTGTGGTGTCCGGAGAGCACGGTCGTGGCCATGCTCGAGGGCTGGCCGGACTGGTTCGCGGGCGTGGTGAACCGCTCGTACCCGGCCGACTACGGCATCACGCCGCTGTCGATCAACGATAACCGCTGGATTCAGGACCCGCTCAGCAATTGCGACGGAGGTCTGTCCACCAATCCGTTGGCGACCGAAGGATTCCTTGGAGCGCTGTGCCGCGACATCGAAGACCCTGACCAGGACAACCACAACAGTGACACGATTCGCGACGAACTGTGCCTGGGGGTCGAAGCGATCTTCCAGGTAGTCCGGCTGGACCAGCCGACGACATCGACGGCGTTCATCGCGGCGTTCCGGGCGAGATTCCCGCAATTCAACGACCGTTATGTGCGCACGGCGCTCAACGTCGACCCCTCGTATGCCTCGTTCGGCCACTCGTGCTGTGCGACCGGCGGGCCCGGCTGCGCGAACCTGAGCGTGCAGTCGTGCGTGTGCGCGACGGATCCGTTCTGCTGCAACACACAGTGGGATGCGCAATGCGTCAACGAGGTGACGTCGCTGGGCTGCGGCGGGTGCGCGATCAACAATCACGGCTGCTGCGACAGCGGCAACCCGGGCTGCAGCGATGCCACGGTGCGAAACTGCGTCTGCGCGCAGGACCCTTATTGCTGCAACATCTACTGGGACGACGTGTGCGTGGTCGCGGTGAATGCGCTCGGCTGCGGCAGTTGTACTGGCAACCACGCCTGCAACGTGACCGGCGGCCCCGGCTGCAATGACCCGACCACGATGACCTGCGTTTGCAACGTCGATCCGTTCTGTTGCACGAACTCGTGGGACGGTCAATGCGTCGACGAAGTCAGCAGCCTGGGTTGCAACAGTTGCGGGCCGATCCCGCACGGCTGCTGCGTCGAAGGCGGGCCGGGCTGCAGCAACATGACCATCCAGAACTGCGTGTGTGCCCAGGACTCGTTCTGCTGCAACACGGCCTGGGATGGCATCTGCGTAGACGAAGTCGACGCCTTCGGCTGTGGCACGTGCGGCGGCTGCGGGCCCGGCAACCCGAACAGTTGCTACGCGGCCACGCCGAACAACACCACCGGCTGCAGCAACCCATCGTGCTGCAACAGCGTGTGCGCCGCGGACGCGTTCTGCTGCGCCACAGCCTGGGATTCGCTGTGCGCCGAGCAGGCGGTCGAGCTATGCGCGGGCTGCGGCTCGTCCAATCCGAGCAGTTGCTACGCGTCCCATGCCGGCACGGGCTGCAACCAGTCGAGCTGCTGCTCGACAGTGTGCACGGCCGATCCGTTCTGCTGTGAGACGCAGTGGGATGGCGCGTGCGCGGCGGCGGCCCAATCCATTTGTCCGCTGCCGAGCGTCTCGTTCACGGGTGCACCCTATTCGATCGGCGAGAGCGGCAGCGCGACCATCACGGTCACACTCAGCAACTCGTTCAGCCTTCCGGTGACCATCAGCTACGCCGCGTCGAACGGCACGGCCGTCGCCGGCAGCGACTACACCGCCACCGGCGGAATGCTGACCTGGACACCAGGTCAGACCGGGCCGCGCACGTTTACGGTGGCCATCCTGCCCGACACGCTGGACGAGGCCAACGAGACTATAAATCTGACGCTGTCGTCGCCGGTCAATTGCACGATTGCCAGCCCCAACCCGACCACGCTGACCATCACCGACGATGACGGTGCGCCCTCGGTATCGTTCACGGGTGCGCCGTACACGCACGCCGAGAGCGGCAGCCAGACGGTCACCGTGACGATCAGCAACGTCTCGGGCCAGACGGTTAGCGTGAACTACGCCACGTCGAACGGGAGCGCCAGCGCCGGCGCGGATTACACGGCGGCCAGCGGCACGCTGACCTGGCTGGCTGGCCAGACGGGGCCGCGCACGTTCACCGTGCCGATTCTCACCGACTCGTTGGACGAGGCCGATGAGACCGTGAACCTGACGCTCTCGGCGCCGGTGAATTGCAGCATCAGCGCGCCCAATCCGACCACGCTGACGATTACCGACGACGATGCACCGCCGGTGATCTCGTTCGTCGGCGCGCCCTACACGCACACCGAGAGCGGGATGCAGACCGTGATGGTCGGCCTGAGCGGGCCGTCCGGATTGCAGGTCAGCGTCAACTTCGCCACGTCCAACGGGACGGCCACGGCCGGAAGCGACTACTCTACGACGATGGGCTCGTTTACCTGGAATCCCGGCGTGAGCAGCAACTTCATCTTCAACATTCCGATCCTGCCGGACAGCCTCGATGAAGCGAACGAGACGATCAACGTGACACTGTCGTCGCCGGTGAACGGCACGATCGGCGCTCCGAACCCGACGACGGTGACGATTACCGACGATGACGCGCCGCCGGTTGTGTCCTTCTCCGGTGCGGCCTACACGCACGCCGAGTCGGGCGTGCAAGCCGTGTCGGTGACGATCAGCGCCGCTTCGGGCCTGCCGGTGAGCGTCGATTTCGCCACGTCGAACGGTACGGCGATGGCCGGCAGCGACTACACGGCCGCCAACGGCTCGCTGATGTGGAACCCCGGCCAGACCGCGCCGATGATGTTCAACGTGCCCATTCTGACCGACACGTGTGACGAGCCCAACGAGACCGTGAACCTCACGCTATCGGGCGCGAGCAACTGTACAATCGGGACGCCGAACCCAACCACGATCACCATTACCGACGATGACGCGCAGCCGACCGTGGCGTTCGTCGGCGCGCCGTACACCCATGCCGAGAGCGGCATGCAAACGGTCACGGTCTCGCTGACCGGATGTTCGAGCCAGACCGTGACGATCAACTACGCCACGTCCAACGGCACGGCCACGGCGGGTCAGGACTACACCGCGGCCAGCGGCACGCTGACCTGGCTGCCGGGCCAGACCGGCAACCGGACGTTTGACGTGCTGATTACGTCCGACATGACGGACGAGCCGGACGAGACCGTGAACCTGACGCTCTCGGGAGCGGTCAACACCTTAATCACGGGCACGAATCCGACCACGCTAACGATCCTGGATGACGATGTTCCGGGGATGGTCACGCTCGTTTCGGCCAACCCGCCGCTTGCGGACGCCAATCCGCACCAGCCGGGCCAGCCGTTCCGCGATGTGCTCGACACCGGCACGACGAACCCGTTGACGGCCGGTATTGGCGGCGTCGGGACGATCAATCAGGGTCCAATCCAGTATTCGCCGATCCTGGTCACGTTCAGCGGGACGCCGACGCCGGCGCTCGCCGCGGCCAACATTGCGGTCACCTGCACCGGTGGTGTCTGTCCGCTGGTCACGGGAGTCACCGGCGCAGGCGCCGGTCCGTACTCGATCACGCTCGACCGGCCGATCCCGCCCGGGCATTGTACGACGCTGATGTTTTCCGGTTCGAACTTCGCCCCCAACACACGCGTGCAGTATCGTTCGCAACCCGGCAATGTCAGCTTGGACAGCACAACCAACACGCAGGACATGCTGACGCAGGTGCAGTCGCTCAACAACGGCATGGCGAACATGGCGGCCAACCTGGCCCGCTACAATGTGAACCGAAGCGCCGGCGCCAACCCGGTCAACACGCAAGACCTCCTGCGGCTGATCCAGCTCTTGAATGGCACGAACACCACGCAAGCGTTCAACGGAGCCACTGTAGCCGCGTGTCCATGACACCACCGGCCGGCCGGGTACTCGGGCGGCCATCGGTCATGCGCCTCGCTCGACACCGTGGGGCCTTGCCGGCTGGGTGCGACCAGGTCGCTGATTCGTTCAGTTCGTGCCTCGCCCGGCGGACGGACGCGGACTGGTTGTCTCACCAAACGCGCCCTCCGGACGAAGGAATCACAAGCCCCCAGGATCAACGAAGTCCAAGACCAGACCGACCCTGCAAGGTCTGTGACTGCTCAGGCGGGCACAACTTCAGGTTGCGGCGGCCGGCGACTCTGAACCCCGGCCGCCAAGGCCGCGGGTTGCCCTGGACACGCCGCTTCCGCCGAAAGGCGGACGGTCGCAAAGCGACCGGGCTCGCTCCGCGAGCCGCGGCGAGTCCAGGGTCGCGGACGCTGCGACGTAGCGAAAGTCGCTGACTCTTCCGGGGCTGATTGAACGCCCCGAGCATGACCGGGTTTCGAACCAGCGCCCTCGGCGGGCGGGGTTCCGAGCCCGCCGATACTCGCACGCACCCGGCCCTGCACGGCTGGCCGCTTTCGGTTCGACAGGCAGCCCGCCCGCGCGATAGAATGGATGGCCGGTTCGTGCGGCCGTCCCGGTCTGGTGAGCGGCCGTATTGCTGGCGCCGCGGAGGGAGCCGGCTCAGAGGAAGTCTATGGGGCTGTGCGTTACGTTCGTCAGCGGTGTCGACCGCTCCGGAAAGAGTACGCTGGTGCGCCTGGTGGCGCAGCAGGTCGGCAAGGCGCACTACCTGCGGCTGACACACCGCGACGACGGCGCGTGCCCGCCGCTCAAGCTGTGCGACCCAGCCGACAAGGAGCAGTACCAGACCAGCACGTGGATCGCCTATGATCGCGAGCGCGTCTTCGAAATTCTGCCGGACGCGCTGGCCGAGATCCGCCGTCAGGATCGGCACGGCCGGGTGCTGATCGAGGCCGACAGCGACACGCACCTGCGCCACGCCTACCCGTACGACCACCGTGTGTTTGTCATGGCCGCGCCGCATGAGCTGCACGAGGTCTTTCGTACGCCCAACCAGGCCGCCAGCGCGTTCAAGGAAGTCCTCAACGACACGGCCATGTTCGCCTCGGAGATCTTCGGCCTGTTCGCCGGTGACAGCATCGCCGACGTGGACGCTCGCGAAGAACGCCCCGAGTTGACCGCCAGCCAAATGCGGGCCTTCCTCGACACGCCGCTGGGCGACGAGTTGGCCTCGCGCATCCAGCTTCAGCCCGCCTATCACGGCCTGACCGAAAGCGACGTCGTCGTCATCAACGCGCCCGGCGCCGCCAACGGCCCGGCCGTACAGGGCTGCGTCGAGCGCATCGAGTATTTGCTGCGCCGCATTCGCAAGGGCGGCCCGCTGCGCACCCACCTGTTCGCCTGCGACCTGCTGTCCGACACCGACCCCAACCGCCAGCGCCTGGTCGAGTCGCTCGATCGCCTGGTGCGCACCGAGCGATAGGCGATGAAGCGCTCGCCCTCGGGGTTCAGAGCCGCGACCGTAAGGGAGCGACTCGTATCACAGCGCTAACGACGTCCCTGAAGCCCCGGCAGGGGCGAAAGAACGCGGCAAGTCGCCGCATTCTGCCGCCGCTCCCGCGGTTCGTGCGCTTCTCGCGACGGACCCACGGCTGAGGGATCCCACCTCGCACACAGTTCGCGAGGTGGGACCCTTGACGCCGTGGGCTGTATCCTTGCGCCCCTGCCGGGGCTTGCCGAATCGCGCCCACCCATTCGGTCGCAGTCGCCCGGTCGTTGACCCACTGCCCCTCCAAGTTCTCGCGAGACCGCGCCTTAGACCAACGAGGCATGTGCCGGGTCTGCCGGCGCCGAAGGGGCCCAGGGTTGCAGCCACGGGCGCAGACTCCAGCGGGGTCAAGCCCGTGGATGGCGATGCCCGCCAACCCCACCAGCCCCGAAGGGGCGGAGGAAGGCCCGCGACGCCTCCCGGATCGATCTGACACGGACGCGCCTTTCCTTCGCCCCTACCGGGGCTACCTTCGTCTGGCGCCCGACTTCCACGGGTTTGACCCCTCCGGGGTCTGCACCCGTGGCTACAAACCCTCGCCCCTACGGGGCTGCGCGTGGCGACTCGAAAACTCGACTCACTCACAACACATCTGACGACCCAACGAGCCTAGTGCTGTCATGCTAGTGACGCCTCGAAGCGAGGTTGAGTAGTCTCATGGTCATTACAGAGGCTGAATGCGATGCGCCCGCTTGACATGCACCCCTTGACGCGCAATCATGAAATAAGCAGTAAATTTCATGAAAGCGAGGTATTCGTGATCGACTTGTCCGACATTCGATCGCTCTCCGACTTCCAGCGTAACACGCAGGCCCACCTGCGGCGGATGAGAAGGACCGGCCGGCCGGTCGTGCTGACGGTCAATGGCAAAGCCCAGATGGTCGTGCACGACGCCACGTCCTATCAGCGCCTACTTGACGAGATCGACCGGTTGGAAGCCATCGAGGGCATTCGGCAGGGCCTGGAAGACTTCCGGCACGGACGATACGCTCCGGCGAAAGAAGCGTTTGGCAGAATCGAGAAGAAGCTTAACGTTCGCCGCAACGAATGGAATACCAAGTCCAGGTCAGCGAGCACGCCGAAGCGGAAATCGACGCGGTCGTGGAATGGATCGGCCGCAACTCTCCGGCGGCGGCGGCGCGCTGGCTCATCGGCCTGAAAGAGGCCGTTGAGTCGCTTTCCACCTACCCGAGCCGTTGCGGACGCGCCCGCGAGCAGGAATTCGACACACAGGACATCCGGCAGCTCGTGTATCGGAACTACTTCGTGATCGAGGCCGAACCCGTGCGCGTTCTCCACGTTCGGCACGCCGCGCGGCAGACGATGTGGCCTTCCAAACGAAACGAGAGCGATGACAACGCCGATTAACCGCGCCCTCAAGCGGGCGTCCCGCGTCAATCTCGCTTGCTACAGCAGCCCGCCGAACCAGAAGATGAGCAGTCGCGGAATCGCCGTAAATACGCCGATGAATGCATTCAGCAGGTTCACCACGATAGACTCTGACATTGTATGACTCCGCTCGTCCGGCCCGCCCTCGCTCGCTTACGTGCGCTCGACGCTACGGCCGGACAGCAATCCCAGCCACCTCGACACAGCGCGCACATGCGCCTCGGATGCGACGAACGACGTCTCCTGTTGTTAGCTCCGCCACAACCCCCTTTCCTGGACCAGCGCGGCATTACGGATAGTTACTGCCGTTGACGATGTAGTCCAACCACAGGAGGACGAATCCGGCAGCGATGCTGACGAACCCGAAGGGGATGCTCAACAAATTGAATAGCAGCGACATGCTCGACCTCCACAATCCTCGCGGGCGCACTTGCGACAAGTCGCGACGACGCGACTGATTTGCTCGGCTCAGGCTGCGCGAAACGCATGATCTGCCTCCGCGCCGCGGCGTACGCCCGCATTCTAGTTCGTCGTAAGTGTCTCTGCGAAGTGCGAGTGACTTGACCAGCGGATCAGCGGCAGATTGGCGAGGCCCTTCGCGGACGGTGGTATCGCGCCCGCACCGCCTGTCATTTCTGGCCGGTCGAGTTTCTGTCATATCCTGTCGGGCGTCAGACGGGCCGTTTGACCGGGCTGAAGCTGGCCTCATAACATCGGTCGCATGGTCGGGCGCATTTCAGGTTGGGCGATCATTGTGTTCTGGTGCGCGGCCACCGGGTGGCTGGTTTGGCACGACGTGTGGCCGGCCTGGAGCGCGGGCGAGCCGCCATCGTTGCGGGACGATGGCGTGCCGAGCGGCCATCGCCTGCAGACGGGCATCTTCAAGCCCGCGTCCGCCGCGGGCGGGGCTGCGATTCGCCGCGGGACGATCTGGACCAGCTATGAGGTGACCGGCAACGTGATCTCGCGCAGCGAAACGATGCACCTGAGCAACTGCCCGCCGCTGCCGCCGTTGCGGATCGAGGTCGATTTGCAGTTCGACGCCGAGGATGTGCTCGACGAGTTCAAGCTCTACGTGCACGGGGCCGACGTCCCGATCGAACTGACCGGCGAGCGCTTCGCGTCGCAGACGGCCTTCAAGCTCGAAGCCGGACCGGTGCGTCAGACGTTCAAGATCCCCAGCGCCGAAACGGGGATGCTCAGCGGCAACCTCAATCCGTTCCCGGCCATGTCGGACCTGTACGTCGGGCGAACGTGGCGAATGCAGGTCTTCGATCCGCTGTCGGTGCTCTCCGGCCGCGCCGGACGATTTCGGCAGGTGCTGGCGACGGTCACGGGAACCGAGAGGCTGGCCACGCAGGATGGCAGCGCGGAATGCTTCGTGGTCAAGGCTGAGCAGGCCATGGCGTGGGTGGCGCCCGACGGCAGGGTGCTCAAGCAGCGCGTCGAACTTCCGCTGATCGGCACGCTCGAGCTGCGCGATGAGCCTTACGACGAATTGGCCCGCACGGCCAGCCGGCGAGCCGTACCGAACACGGTGGCCGGTGGGCGAGGACGCTGAGGTCACTTCCGTGAGCGAGCCAGCCATCCATCTGCAACGCGTGACCAAGCGCTACGGCCAGAAGCCGGCGGTGCGCGAGCTCGATTTGTCGATCCGGTACGGCGAGCTGTTCGCGTTTCTCGGGCCCAACGGCGCGGGCAAGACCACCACGATCAAGATGATTGCCGGCCTGCTGCAGCCGAACGAGGGCTCGGTCGAAGTCTGCGGAATTCGCATGGGCAACGATGGGCTGGCGGCCAAGGCGCAGCTTGCCTATGTGCCCGACTTGCCCTTCGTCTACGACAAGCTCACAGGCCGCGAGTTTCTGTACTTTGTGGCCGAGATGTACGGCGTACCGGTCCGCGACCGCGACGAGCGACTGAGCGGGCTGTCGGTGCGGCTGGACATGGATTCCTTTCTCGATCAGCTCGCCGAGAGCTACAGCCACGGCATGAAGCAGAAGGTCGCGCTGGCGGCTGCGCTGCTGCACGAGCCGCGCGTCCTAGTGATTGACGAGCCGATGGTCGGGCTGGACCCGCGCTCGGTGCGCGTGGTCAAGGACCTGTTTGTCGAGCGTGCCCGCCGCGGCTGCACCGTGTTCATGAGCACGCACACGCTGGAAGTGGCCGAGGCGGTGGCCGACCGCATCGGCATCATCCACGCCGGCCGGCTGGTGGCCGCCGGCACGCTGGCCGAGCTGCGCGGTACGGCGTCGCGCGAACACTCGCTCGAGCGCATCTTCCTCGACCTGACCGGCGGGGAAGGGAACGGGCCGGTCGAAACGGTGTAGGCAGCAGCTTGGACCGCGGACATCCTGTCCGCCGAATGGACCGCGGACATCCTGTCCGCTTCTGGGGACGCGGGCATCTTGCCCGCACGAATGCGACGACGTTCGAAGATCTGCTACCGTGCGGCCAGGATGGCCGCGGCCCCAGAAGCGGGCAAGATGCCCGCGCTCCGGCCGCGGCCCCAGAAGCGGGCAAGATGCCCGCGCTCCGGCGGCGGCATGTCCGCGTCGACAACGGCGGTGACGGAGACAAAGCATGCGGCGCTTCGCCATGCAATCCGCAATCCGCAATCCGCAGTCCGCGATCGCCACATCGGGCTTCGTCGCGCCAAGCGGATTCTCCGTGCTATTGCGGCTCAAGCTCCGGGCGCTGGCCAACCGCTTTCACCAGGCCGCGGCCGAGTCGCCGGTCAAGCTGCTGACCATGGCGGCCTTTGTCATCCTGATCTGGGTTGGCCTGTACGTGCTCTTTTGGCAGCTCTTCGAGCACCTGCGGGCCACGCCGCTGGCCGCCGTCGTGGCCGTGCCGCAGCTCTTCAACCTGTTCTTCGCGGCCATGCTCGTGCTGTTGACGTTCTCGAACGCCGTGCTGGCCTACGGCAACCTGTTCAGCCCGCGCGAGGCGTCGTTTCTGCTCAGCACACCGGTCGATCCGGGCAGCGTCGTGCTCATCAAGTTCTTCGAGACGCTGCTGCTGTCGAGCACGTCGCTGATCCTGCTCGGCCTGCCGCTGATGATGGCCGTGGCCACGACGACACGCGATCCCTCTTTGTTCTACCCGCTCTTTCTGGCGTTCTTCGTGGCGTTCATCCCGATCCCAGCCGCGCTCGGCCTGCTGGCGGCGTGGCTGTGTGCCCGCTACTTCCCGCGCACGCGGCGGCGCGTCGTGATCAGCGCCGCGGTGCTCGTCCTGGCCGCCTCGGGGTTGAACGTCGTGCGGACCGTCGCCGCCCAGCCCCAGCAGGAGCAGCGCTGGCTGCGCGACTTCCTGGGCCGCATGGACTTCATCGAAACGTCGCTGCTGCCCAGCACCTGGGTGACGCGCGGCATCGAATGCGCGCTGCGCCGCGAACATCGCGACGCGCTGCTCTATCTGGCCGTCACACTGGCCAACGCGCTGCTGCTGAGTCGCGTGGTGATCGGGCTCGTGAGAGCGCGGCTGATGCCGGCGTTTGACCGGGCCGGCGCCTCGCAGGGCGGCGCCGATCGATCCGCCGCCCCACCCGCGGGCGGAGCGGCGGGCTGCGTGTTCTTCTATTTGCCGCGCCGCCTGCGGCTCATCGCCGCCAAGGACTTGCGCATGTTCGTGCGCGACCCGTTGCAGTGGAGCCAGCTAGCCATCTTATGCGGATTGATGGCGCTCTATCTGCTCAACGTACCGCGCTTCTACGTCAATGTGGGCGAGACGAGCTGGGGCCTGTTGATCCCGTTCCTCAACCTGGCGGCCGTGAGCTTCATGCTGGCCACGTTCACCAGCCGGTTCGTGTTTCCGCTGCCGTCGCTCGAGGGTCGACAGTATTGGCTGATCGGGCTGCTGCCGATCCGGACCGAGGGCGTTCTGCTGGCCAAATTTGCCTTCGCCATGACCGTGACGCTCATCGTCGGCCTGTCGACCATCGGCCTGTCGGTCGTCACGCTCGAGTTGCCGGCCGGCTGGGCGCTCATTCATCTGGGCATGATCGTCTCGACCTGTGTCGCACTGTGTGGACTGGCGGTCGGGATCGGGGCGCGCCTGCCGACGCTCGATCAGAGCAGCCCGGCCCGCATCGCCAACAGCCTGGGCGGGACCATCAACCTGATCGCCTCGGTGGCGGCGGTCGTCATCATGCTGACCGTCACCGGGTTGATCAGTCTCGGCGCGCAGCGAGCAGGCGGCAGCAACGTCGTCGAGCCGACGACGGCAGCCGTCTCTATCCTGGCGATGCTGGTCGGCTGCGCCGCAGGATTCGCCGCGCTGCGCACCGGCGCGCGCCATCTGGCCCGGCGAGAGTTCTGAGCTGGAACGCGGGTCCGACGCGCCTGGCGCTGAGCGGCAGCGCCTGCGCGTAGCCTCTACGCAAACGCGGCCGCGCGAGGCCATGGCTTCACGGGCTCAGCCGGCGCACCGCACGGATCAACTCGGCCACACTCCAAGCCTGAGCGATGCACCCGCGGGGTGTGTGCGGTGCGTCGCCGTCGAAGATCTCGCTGACCGTGCCGAGCCCGGCCTCGTCAAGATGCTCAACCAGCGGTTCCAGCAGCTTGAGCCCGGCCGCGCGGGTCGAACGCGTGTCGCCATTGACCCGCAGGTGTGCGTCGACGTACGCCCCCATCAGCCACGGCCAGACCGTGCCGTTGTGGTAGGCCCGGTCGCGGTCGAACGGACTGCCCTCGTAGCGGCCGACGTAGCGCGAATCGCGGCTGGACAGCGAGCGCAGGCCGACCGGGGTAAGCAGGTGCCGCGTCACAGCTTCGAACACTGCCGTGGCCTGAGCGTCGGTCAGCATCGAGTTCGGCAGGCTGGCGGCGAAGATCTGGTTCGGTCGCACGGCCAGGTCCCTGCTGCCGTCGCGAACCACGTCGCACAGGCATTCCTCGTCGGAGTTCCAGAATGCGTCGGCAAAGGCGGCCTTGGCTTTGTCTGCCAGCCCTCGATAGCGTTTGGCCGCCGGCGGGTCGGACCGGGTCAGCCGTCGAGCCAGGATGCAGAGCACGTGATACCACAGCGCGTTGATCTCGACCGGCCTCCCGTCACGCGGCGTGCAGACGTAGTCGCCGACCTTGGCGTCCATCCAGGTGATCTGCGTGGACGGGTCGCCGCAGGTCACCAACCCGCGCTCGTCGACGCGCGTGTCGTAGCGCGTCCCCTTCACGAACGCCTCGACTACGTTCTGACACGCACTCCGCAAGCCGCCGGACCACGATTTCGTGTCACCGCTGGCGGTCAAGTAGGCGTCGGCGGCGTGTACGTACCATAAGGCCGCGTCGATGCTGTTATACTCGCACTCCTCGCCGTAATCGGAGAAGCGGTTGGGGATCAGGCCATCGCGCTGCGCGCTGGCGAACGTCATCAGCACCTGACGGGCCTCGTCGAAGCGTTCGTGCGCCAGCAGCAGGCCGTCCAGCGAAATGAACGCATCGCGGCCCCAATCGCCGAACCAGTGATAGCCGGCCAATATCGTCGATTGTTTGGCGTTTCGGTTGGCGTCCGCGCCGGCGGGTCCGTCACCGCTTCGCCGCGCCACGACAAACTGTTCGGCCGCCGGCGCGAGGCGCTGAAGGACGACGGCCGGATCGGTCAGCCCGGCGCTCGACTCGCGCCGCGACTTCTTGTTCGAGTTGCTGGCGCGACTCGCTGGCGTGCTCTTGGAGTTCTGGCGCGCGATGGGCGTTGCGCTCGTCTTCGTCGCGCTCGGCAGCTCGCTTTGGCCGAATGCCGCCGCCGCGACTCCCACGCGCAGCCTTCCGCCGCCCTCGACGATGAACGCACCCGTACAGAGCAGGTCTTCGCCGCCGGGAAACCCTCGCGCCAGTTCCTCGCGGTAGCGGAAGTTGTACCACCAGGCGGGTGCGTGCTCGTAGCGGGCGGGCACCGGGCTGTCGGCAGTGGCCGCGAGCCGAAGCGTGACGCTCGGCTGCGCGTGGTCGCGCAAGATCAGCGCGGCCGCGCTGACTTCGACCTCCCATGGATCAGCCGCGCTCTGCCGCCGCAGACTGTGATAGTCCCTGATGCAGACGAATGGCTGCACGTCCAATCGCACGCGCGCCGTTGGAGCGGTCGCCGCCACGTCATAGATGATCCGAACGCCGTCGTGACCGGTCGCCAGGACGATCGTCTTGGTCAGTGTGGCGGCCGGCCAGGCATACCGGAAGGTCACCGACGGCTGCGGCGGCGCCAGGCTGTAGGCAAAGTCCGTCTGCAACGCAAAGCCGGCCGGATGGAACGCGTGGTTGAACTCGAACGTCGAGGCCTCTGTCGCTGCGCCATCGATCGTCACGCGGTCCAGCGTGGCCGCCAGCAGCATGTAGCGCTCCAGCGGCGGGCGCAACGGCGCACACAATAGCCCATGATACCGCCGTGTCGCGGCGCCGATGACCGTGCCCGAGGCATAGCCGCCGCGGCCGTTGGTGATCAGCCACTCGCGGGTCAGCAGTTGATCGAGCGACCCCTGTAGGAGCGGGCAAGTCGCGTTCGGGCAGGCCGGGTCGTTCATCGTCATCGTAACATCCTGGGACCGCAGGCATCCTGCCCGCTTCCTGGACCGCGGGCATCTTGCCCGCGTCTGGGGCCGCGGCCATCCTGGCCGCACGTCGTCTCTGAGCTGATGGTCAGAGCTCAAAGCTCAGAGAATCGCGCTACCGGTCCATGTCCACAGTAGCTCTACGCGCGCGTCATGTTGCGGATCAGGTTGCTGAGTTGGCCGATCCACTGCTGCAACACCTGCTCCTCCGGCAGGTCGATCCGCAGCTCGCGACGCCCGGTCTGCGCATTCGTCTCGATCCGCGGCCCGATGCGATTCACGACGTCGCTACCACCGTTGCCGGAGTGCGGCTGAGTCAACCGCGCTCCGAGCGCTTGCAGCAACTGCGCACCGCGCGCGAGCGCATCGCCGAGCGCGTTCACGTCCAACGTCAGCCCCGCCCGCGCTGGACCTGATCCGGCGGCGTGCGGCGTACCCAGAGGGGGTGCATCGGCAGGTGCCAAGCGCTGCGGCGTGGCAGGGGCGGCTACATCCGGCCCGGCGTCGTCGTCGGCAACGTCCCAGCCCGCCTCTTCGCCCGTCGGACGCACGGCCGGCGCCGACGCCGTCGCCGTCTCCACCGTCTTCATGAACCGGTTCAGGGCACTCTCGCCCATGAACACCTGGTCGGCCGCTCCGTCGAGCACGCCGGCAAAGACCGAGCGCTTGAACGCCAGCAGCGACAGCATTCCGTGCTCGATCGTGCCCTCGGCGATGAAGTTGACCACCCGCACCGGCCGCGACTGGCCCAGTCGGTGCACGCGGGCGATGCGCTGCTCGAGCACGGCCGGGTTCCACGGCAAGTCCATGTTGATGACGGTCGACGCCGATTGCAGGTTCAACCCCACACCACCCGCGTCGGTCGACAGGAACACGCGGCAGTCCGGCTCTTCGCGCAGCGTGCGCATCAGGTCCTTGCGGTCCTTGCTGGGAACGCCGCCGTGCAGGTGTACGTGTCCCCAGCGGCGGTCCTGCAGCATCTCGATCACCAGCTCGTTCATCCGCACCCACTGGCTGAAGATGACGACCTTGGCGTCGGGCCGCTCGAAGATCTCGCCCAGCAGCTTGCACAGCTCGTCGACCTTCAGGCCGTGTTTGGTCTCGTGATCGACCAGATACGTGCTGTCGCACGACATGCGCATGTTCTGCAGCGCGATGCGCATGCGGAGCTGATCGGCCTCCGTAAGGAACTTGTAGCGCCGCCACTTGGCGACGACGCGGGCCACGGTGTCCTTGTTTTCGTCGTGCGGGACCCACTGCTCCTCGGTCATCGGCACGAAGAAGTTCTTGTCCATGCGGGCCGGCAACTGCTTGAGCACCTGGTCCTTGGTGCGTCGAATCAGGATCGGAGCGAGTGTCTGGCTGATCTGGTTGAGATCGCGGTAGCCGATCACTTTGGTCGTGTCCGGCTCGTACTCGGCGTGGGCCGCCTTGAACGCGAAGAGCGGGCCGAGCCGGTGGCGGTCCACAAACTCGACAATCGAATGCAGCTCTTCAAGCCGGTTCTCCAGCGGCGTGCCGGTCAGCACGATGGCGAACCGCGATTCGATCTGCTTGACCGTCTTGGCCGTCCGCGTTTCCCAGTTCTTGATGCGCTGGGCCTCGTCGAGAATGACCAGGTCGGGCCGCCAGGCGGCGATGGCCTCCAGATCGCGATGGATCACGTCATAGTTGACAATCTTGAAGAACGCTCCCGGCGCCTGGTAAAGCCGGCGCCGATCGTGCGTGAGCCCTTCGATGACGAGCGGTGGGCGGCTTGAGAACTGTTCGATCTCGCTCTTCCACTGGTATTTCAGTGAGGCCGGGCAGACGACCAGCACGCTCTCGGCGGCACAATGCCGCGCCAGGATTTCGGCCGCGGCAATGGCTTGGATCGTTTTGCCCAGACCCATGTCGTCGGCCAAGATGCAGCGACCGGCCTTCGCCGCGAACAAGGCGCCGTCGCGCTGATAGGGAAACAGCTCGACCTTCAGCAGTTTGCGCCAGGCGGCGTCCGCGTGCCGGCCAGAGTAGAGCCGGTCGAGCTCTTCGCAGCGGACGCGCGCGTCGCGCCACTCGGCGATCAGCGCCAGCGCGTCGTCGTAGATGCGAAGCTCGTGCCCCGCCTCACGGACGTCCTTCACGAACCGATCGAATCGATCGAACGCCTGCGGCCGCAGCGCGCCTTCGTCATCGAAGTACTGTCCGGCCAGGCGCCGCACATCGTCCGGGCAAGCGGTGCCGGGCGAGAACTGGACGCCGCGCTGCGCGCCATACCGCACGTAGACCTCTGCGGCGGGCGGCGTGTACGACAGCTTGAGCCGCCCCGCGTACCGCTTGCGAAGTCTGTGCAGCACGTGCTCGATGTGCTTGCACGTGCCCAGCGTGTTGACCGAATAGTCGGGGCAGGCACAGAAGTTGACGCCGGGCTGCTGACCGCGGATGACGACTCGATACGTTCTCCGTGATGCCGGATTGGTGACGGCAAACTCCGAGAAGACCGGGTCTGAACCGAGGTTTTTGACGTCGAACGGCTGTTCACTGCCGAATTGGCGGCGCAGCTCGATCTGCCAGTCGCGCAAGTCGAGGTGATCGGGCTTGCTGACGCGCGAGAGCTTTGCCGTTCGCCGGGCGGGCTTGGCAGCGGTCGCGGGCATGTCGGTGTCCTCCTGACAAGTGACGCGCTTCGAGTCACCGGCCGCGCCGGCCGGCAACGTTCCATCGACCGGCGATTGTACCGGCGCCGTCTCCGCCCGCCAGACCAAGGCGCCACCCAAATAACCGTGCAGGTTGATGTGTCGTCGGGGTGGCATGGGTGGCATGGGCAAGCGATCGTCGCAGCCTTTCGCGACAAGGGGTCCCCCGATCGCTTGCCCGTGCTTGCCGAGATTGCCTCGCGCTTCTGGCACGGGCAAGCAAACGGCCGCTTGCCCATGCCACCCACTCCGGGGGCGACGCATCGCGCACGCTGACTTAGCAAGCTCGATCGCAAACGCCCGCGGTCACGGCGCCGGGTGGCAACGAAAAACGGTCTTGACGCTCCGCGATGCGCCCACGCTTAGTGCTTGCCGGAGCGCGGACCGGAACTCGCAAAGCAAGAACGGTTCACCGACCAGCACCCGCAGGCGGTCTGCGTATTTCTGCAGCAGATCGAGCGCGAGACTGAACGTCGGGCGCCGCTGACTGTCGACTGTCTCGACGCCATAGGCGTATGAGGCCCGTACGGTGAGTTCCTTAAACCAGATCGTCGTCCAATCGATCCCGGCCGGGATGCCCGGCATTCCGACCAGGCACATCGTCCCTCCCGCGGTCGTGAAGCGCAGGCAATCGTCGATGCTGGCCGGCGACGCGACACAGTCGAACGTGAAGTCGGCGCCTCCGATGACCGTAGGTCTCCCAAGCTCGGGGCGGTACAGCTCGGCATTGAGCGCTTCGGCTAGTGCGCGATAGCGCTGATCGACCGATCCGGCCGCGTCGAGGACCCGATCAGCCCCCAGCCTCTCGGCGTGCTCGCGTTGATGCGCATACTTTGCGACGGCCACGATTCGATCGGACCAGCCGCTCGCGCGCAGCGCCGCGATCGTCAGCAACCCGATCGAGCCACAGCCGACCACCAGCGCCGTCTGCCGCACGCCGGCAGGGCCGCGCTGACCAGACTCGGTTGTGTCCGCCCTGAGACCTTCGCGCGCTGCGCGTGGCGGCACCGGCGCGACATCTGGAACCGCTCGCAGCACGGCGTGCAAGGAACATGCGAACGGCTCGGCCAGCACGGCGACTGCATCGTCGAGCGCGTCCGCGACTCGATAGAGCTGCGACGTGTGGGCCACCAGGCTGGTGCTCCAGCCTCCGCCGGTGTCGCGGCAGTAACCGGTCTGGATGCCGGCGCTGATGCAGCCGCGCGTTACGTTGCGGCACAGGGCCGGATGCTCCGTGCGGCAGGCGTCGCACAGCGGCTCGATGCCGCGGACGACGCATCCCAGCGCCGGTTGGACCACCACGCGATCGCCCACGCTGACGCCGCTGGCCTGCGGCCCGAGCTCCGTCACCGTCCCGACGATCTCATGACCCACCACAAACGGAGCCGAGGTAAGCGGCGACAGATAGGCGCTGCCCTTGGCGCACAACGTCGCCAGATCGGACCCGCAAATGCCGCTCATGATCGGCCGGACGCGAACCCAATCGGGCGCCGGCAATCGCGGCTCGGGCAGCTCGCGCAGCCCGATCGGCGCAACTCGGCTGGTGTACAGCGACGGCCAGCGCCGGCCCAGCGTTCGGAGTACTAGATACCGCGGGATGCTCTTTCGATACTGGAGCGCCGTCATCAGGTCTCAGACCGGGCCTGTGCGCCGCGCGACACGATCTCCCGCCAATCGCGCACCCGATCAAGTCTCAGCCGCTACGCGCGGCGATCGGCTGCCGACCACGTCCGTTGGTCGCAGATACACTCCAATGCTGGATGGGCCATCCGCGCTGCGCCGCGGCCGAAGACAACGCCTTATCGGGATTGATCACGCATGGATGGCCAACCAGTTCGAGCATCGGCAGGTCGGCGATGCTGTCGCCATAGGCGAACGACGAACCCAGGTCGATATCGTGCGACTCGGCATACACCCGAATGCGGCGGGCCTTCTCGTGATGGCCGACCGCGGGACCGTCGAGCTCGCCGGTGAATCGCCCCGCGCGCTCGATCAAGCGCGGGGCAAACACGTCGTCCGCGCCGAGCAGGTCGGCTAGCGGCTTGATGATGAAGTCGATCGATCCGGTCGCGAGCACGATCCGCCGGCCGGCCGCCCGGTGCTCCGCGATGCACACCCGGCCCTGCGGAAACAAGTTGGGCAGAATCACCTCATGAAAGCAGGACTCGACGCCGCTGCGCACTGCCGCACTGCTCATCCCGGCATAATTGCGATAGAACACTTCGTTCAGCCGTGTGCGGCTCACCTTGTCCAGCACGAGATAATACGGCGCCTTGGCCAGGAACACGCCCGTCCAGAGCGGCCGAAGGGCCGGCGACAGCAGACGGCGGCGAATGTGCATGAACTGGTGCACGATGTGCCGGCCGACGAGCGTGCCATCCACGTCGAAAAACGCCGCGGCTACGCTCATCGCCGCACCTCCGCTCGGACCGCGGCGGCGGCGCCGCCCAAGGCCTCGACCCGCGTCTGGATCACGCGGCTCAGCTCGCGGTAGAGCTCGTGCTGCTCGCTGATGTCCTCCGACCGGTAGCGCGCCGACTCGACCGGCAGCCCGAACCTTACGCTGACGACGCCCGGCCGAACGAAGCGCTGCCCCTTGCGAAGCAACTCGTAGGCCCGATCGATGTACGCCGGAATCACCGGCGCGTTGCCATCAACCGCCATCACGGCCACGCCGACCTTGAACGGCTGAAGGCAACCGTCCAGCGAACGTGTCCCTTCGGGAAAATACAGCAGCCCGTCTCCCTGATCGAGCCGCTCGACGCAGCGGCGCAGTCCCTCGATCCCCTCCGAGTGCCGGTCGAACGGGATCGTATCGAGCAGCCGCCCGAAGACGAAACTCTTCACGCGCGTGTTGAAGAAGTAGTCCTCGGCGCCGGCGATCCACATGCGGCGGCGGCCGGCAATGGCCGTTACGATCGAAGCGGCGTCCAGGTGGCTGGTGTGATTGGCCGCGATGATGAACGGGCCAGCGGCCGGAATGTGCTCGATGCCCTCGGCGCGCACGCGCACGTACGAACGGAAAAAGAGCCCCAGTCCGCCCCGTGCCGCCCAGCGGGCGGGAAGCAGCGCCGCGTCGCCGATCCACGGTCCATGTTGCCCGTTCAATGCAGTCCCGTTGGCGGCCGCTGCTCCGTGCAACCGCTTCCGCCACGAGCTGCCCCGGACTCTGCCTCGCACCGGCTGACGGTTGCCGATCAGCGCAAATAGGTCCTTGACGCGCGTCACAGACGCCGCGGCAGTCTCCGGGAACGTGGTGTCGAAATTTCCTTCAACCTCGGCGATCACCTGCAACTTCATCAGGCTATCGATGCCCAGATCGAGCATCAGGTGGCTGTCGGGCCGGATGGCGGTGGCTGGCCTTTTGGTGATCTGCGCCAGCAGCTCGCACACGAACTCCTGCGCAGGCGTCAATGTGGCGGAGGGCGCCGTGCTGCTCGCAGCTCCAGACGCTGGATGGGTCGTCGCCGCGCTCTTCTCGCCCGCCAGCAGCAAGTCGCGAATGGCGCCACGCTTGGCCTTGAGCGTCGACGTCTTCGGCAGTTCACTCGTCCAAAAATGGAGCGTCTGGATGCGCTGGTGCGTCGGGATCTTCTCGGCAATCGCTGCCGCGGCCTCCCGGATGATCCGCTCGACCGTGGACGGATCCATGTCGCGCGCCCGGTCCAGATCGGGCACGATGACCGCGTGAACCGTCTCGCCGGCGCCGGCCGAACTGGGTAAACCCACGACGCACAGTTCCTTGACGTAAGGCAGCTCCTTGTAGCGATTCTCGACCTCGTCGGGATAGACGTTCTTCCCCGCGTCGGTGACGATCATGTCTTTGACGCGGCCGGTGATGTAGTAGAACCCGTCAGCGTCGCGCCGTACCAGATCGCCGCTGCGGAACCACCCGTCGCTCAGGACGTCGGCCGTCGCCGCCGGGTTCTTCAGATAGCCGCGCATGACGTTCGGTCCGCGCGCCCACAACTCGCCCACGCCTTCGCTGTTTCCGTCACGGATGTCGAGCTCGATGCCCGGCAGGGCCTTACCGGCCGAGCCGACCTTGCCCGAGCCGGGCGGGTTCCAGGTCAACACCGGGGCCGTCTCGGTCAGGCCGTAGCCCTCGCAGACTTCAAAGCCCATCCGGCGGAACGCCCGGTACAGATCCGGGTCGAGCGCTGAGCCGCCGGTGATGAACATCCGCAGCCGCCCGCCGAACTGCCGGTGGATCCGGCCGAACAAGACTCGGCCCCAACGTCCGCCCGACCAATCAGACCACCGCCCGAACCAGCGGAACAGCGACCGCCGCAGCACGCCCGACGCGGCCACCCGGCGCTCGATCGATTCGTGAAACAGGTTCAGCAGGCGCGGAACCAGCAGCATCATGCTGACGCCGCCGGCCTGCATGGCGGCGATGATCTCCGGCCCCTTCGGCTGCTCGACATACGTCACGGTTGCCCCCGAAAGCACCGGAGCGAGAAAGCCGCAGGTAAACTCGAAGGCGTGATAGAGCGGCAGCACCGACACGAAACTGTCGCTCGTGTCCAACCCGTGCGCCGCCAGCAGTGAACGCACGTTCGACAGGAAGTTGGCGTGCGTCAGCATGACCGCCTTCGCCGCAACCGTCGTGCCCGACGTGAACAGGATCGACGCAAGCTGGTCTCCTTGGACCTCCACCGCGTCCGGCGGCGCATCTCGCGAGGCGCCGGGTGGCGGCACGAACGACTCCGCCAGCCGTACGATTGGGCCCGCGAAAGCCGCTGCGTCGGCGCCGTCTCGGCCCGCACGCGCGGCCTCAATCGCGTCGAACGTCGTGCGCCCCGCACAAATCAGTTTGGCCTCCGCGAACGCTGCGCAGCCCAGGACGTCCGCCGGTGGCATTTGCGGGTCGAGCGGCACGGCCGTCAGCCCGGCCCGCACGACTGCCAGATAGGTCAGGCCCCACTCGGGGCAGTTTTCGCCGCAAATCACCACCCGATCGCCCGGCACGAGCCCGTACTCTCGCAATCGGCGCACGATGCTGGCCGTGGCGGCGACCGCTTCCTCGAAGCTATAGCGCACCCAGCTTCCGCCCCGATACATCTGCAGGGCCGTCTTGTCCGGGCAGAGCCGCGCCGTCCGCGCGACCGCCTCGAAGATGCTCTCGACGTCTTCCAACCCGGCCCGCACGCGGCTGACACCCGGCCGCAAGCTGTCACGCAGGATCGATGCCGTCGATGCGATCCCCTCCGACCCGCCCAGGACGAACCTTCGCAGCCCCGGAACGTGGCGGTTGATGATGTAGTCGGACCAGTCGATCGTCTCGGCCGCGAATGAAAACTCGCGCTGGTCGGCCGGATCGAGCGCCTCGTACAGCTCGCGGAGGCGCCCATCCAGGAACCGGCAATCGAGGTGCGTGTACGGAGTATAGATCCGAGCGAAATAGATGAGCTGCTCGATTTGTGCGATCTGCGCCGCCAAGCGCCGACGCCGCGGCTCGAATAGGCCGAGCCGATCGAGGCGGCGGCGCCAGGCCGTTAATCGCCGGAGGGTTGCTTCGAACTTGGGAAAAAACTCCTCGCGCCGGACGGGCCGAAAACGGCCTGGCCGAAGCTCGTGGCCGCTCTCGTCGACCACCGGCCGGCGGCGATAGGCCTCCTCCAGATCGCGGATGAGCTGGGCCACCCTCAGCGGGTTCCGCGCGCTCGACCCAACCTGGAAGATACGAAGGCCGGGCCCATCGCCCGGCGTCGGGAGCGCGGCGACCATGGCGTTGGCTACGTGGTCGACGGGGATGATGTCGATCGTGATGGCAGGGTCCGCGGGAAACTCGGCCAATTTGCCGCGGCCATAGGCGATGATCATCGGATCCGCCATCCGCAGACCGTCGATCCAGCCGGGCAGCGGCTCCTCGAAGCTGCTCTCAATGATCGCCGGGCGCAGGATCACGAGCGGAACATCACCGCGCTCGCGGTTGACAAGCTGTTCGCCTAACCACTTCGTAAACGTGTACGTGTCATTCCAGCCGTATCGCTGGGCCAGCTCCATCCCGGCGGCGATCAGGCGCCGGCGGCGCTGCTCGTCATCGGATCCCGACGCGGTGAGAATGGCCGTCGACGCCCGGCGCATCTCGTCCATCGCACCGTCGATATCGATCGTCCGTCCGTCGGCCGGCGGATTCAGCGCTTCGGGAATGTCGCCCGTTTGCCGCCCGCTCACATAGCAGGTCGAGACCTGCATGAACGGCAGGTTGCCCGCATCTCTGGCCAGCGTCAGAAGCCGCAGCGGGCCTTCGGTGTTCAGCGCAAGCGCCAGGTCGAGCCGCTCGTCGAACGTGACCGCCGCGGCGCTGTTGACGATGATGTCGATTCGGCCCTTGAGTGCCTCGTAGTCGTCGACGCCAAGTCCCAGCCGCTCGCGCGTCAGGTCGCCCCCGACCAGGTGTACCTTTTCTTCGCACAACGCTTCGAACCGCGGGCCCAGCGACGCCCGCAGCCGGGCGAACACGCTCGAGCCCAGCACCTCGCGTTGCAGGCGCTCGCGGCTGCTGGTGCCATCCGCCCGCTCGCGGACGAGCAGGTAGATGGCGCCGATCCCGGGTACGCTGCGCAGCAGTTTCTCGACAAAGACCTTGGCGAGCAGGCCGGTCGAGCCGGTCACCAACAGCCGCCTGCCCGCCAAACGGTCGGCCAGCCGCCCACCCGGGGTCTGGTCCGTGGCGATCATGACGCGACTCCGTCAACCAGTGCCAAAGGCATCGCGGCGGCATTCGACGGGTCGGCGGCCGACAGCATCCGGCGCACCTCGCCTTCGACTCGCGCCAGCAACGCGTCCGGCGAGGCCATCCGCACCTCATCCGCGTGAAGCGGTGCGCCGAGCGACACCCGCACGAGACCAGGACGGATGCGGAAAGCGCTTCGCGCATGGACGGCCAACGCACCGTCGATTGCGAACGGCACAATGGGCAAACCGGCCCGCTGACAGACTTGCAACGCCCCCCGTTTGAATGGACTCAGCCGCCCGTCGACCGAGCGCGTTCCTTCCGGAAACACGACCATCGAGACCGGCCGCCGTGCCAGGCGCTCGAGCATCCGATCAATGCTCACTTTGGCCGCCCGCGCGCTCGATCGGTCGATCGGTGCACAGCCACCGAGCCGCATACACCAACCCAACAGCGGGATCGAGAACAGGCTCCGCTTGGCCATGAACCGGATCCGGCCGCGCGTGACCACGCCCATGACCGGGATGTCCATGGCGCTCTGATGGTTGCCGACAAAGAAGTACGCCTGGTTCGTGCAGATCGGATCGCCGTGGACCACGTCCATGCGTACGCCCGCAGCCGCCAGAATGGCGCGAGACCACAGGTAGAAAACTGGATCGTAGCACCACCGCGCTGGAACGAAAAGGCCGACCGTACCGACCAGCATCGCACCCGCCGAGGTCAACACCGCCGCAACCGACATGGTCAGCACTGCCCGCCACATGACGAAAGAAAGCCCGCGCGGCACGATCGGGGCCGCACGCGGCTCGTGGTTCTCCACAATCGTGAGACGCCGAGCGCTCCGCCTGCTGCCGCGCCACTCCCGGCGGACCGGGCGGCCTGCTGGCCCGCCTCGGGGTCACGACGAGACTATAGCCAGGGTGGCGCCGGCCGACAACCGCGCCCCGGCAGCGTGTCAGTCATCCCGCAGACAAATGGGGTTGGAATCCGGCGAGCCCTGAACGAGTGGCGTTCCGAGCGCTAGGCTGGAGTTCCCCCGTCGCACAGAATCTATCTCCATGTTCTGGCATAGTTTACGTCGAGTTTGGATTTCCCGGTACTGGGTACATTTCGATCAGTTTCATGGCCCGTTGGTGGAGGGCGGTGG
>Ga0187892_10002342_pt1 | contig 38542 bp, 28 predicted proteins | sample MA1701073metaG_FD_139345 | JGI IMG/M metagenome (GOLD analysis project Ga0187892, IMG submission 139345) | Bio-ooze microbial communities from a basaltic lava cave in the Kipuka Kanohina Cave System on the Island of Hawaii, USA - MA170107-3 metaG ... | reverse complement strand
TTGGAATTCGCAACGAAAAGGGAACTGCAACGAAAAAAAAGCTTGGAATTCGCAACGAAAAGGGAACTGCAACGAAAAAAAAGCTTGGAATTCGCAACGAAAAGGGAACTGCAACGAAAAAAAGGTTTGAAACTCGCAACGAAAAGGGAACCTACGGTCGTAGACTGCAACGGAAAAAAGCATTAGGCAAAATTATTTTTGGCAAATCAATTTTTAAAAACAAAAGGCTTTTAATAGTTTTGTTCCTAATGGTTTTGCCTTATTTGAAGGAGAAATTGCAATGAAAAAATATCGCATGAACCGTTTATTCGGCAAGACCGGCAAGTGTTTGGACGTGGCCATCGATCATGGCTTTTTTAATGAATTGAGTTTTTTAGGCAGCATTGAAAATATGGAAAAAGCCATTCTCGCCATCGTCGCGGCGCAGCCGGACGCCATTCAGTTGACGGTGGGGCAGGCGGAAATTCTGCAAAGCATTCCGGGCAAGGACAAGCCGGCGCTAGTGTTGCGCACCGACGTTGCCAATTGCTACAATCCCAAAGTACACGAGGCGTTGTTCAGTTACGTGATTGACAACGCCGTCGAGCAGGCGCTGGCGCTCGATGCGGCGTGCGTCGTCGTTAATCTGCTTATGCTGCCGAATCAGCCGGATTTGCACCGCCAGTGTGTGGAAAATGTCGCGCGGCTCAAACCCGTTTGCGATCGCTACGGCATGCCGCTTATGGTTGAACCGTTGGTGATGCAACCCAACGAGCAGAAGGGCGGGTACATGGTCGACGGCGACCTCAACAAAATTTTGCCGCTGGTGCGCCAAGCTTGCGAGCTGGGTGCCGACGTGATCAAAGCCGATCCTTGCGACGACGTGAGCGCTTATCATCGCGTCATTGAAATCGCCGGCCGTCCGGTGCTGCCGCGCGGCGGGGGAAAAGCGCCGGAGCGGGAAATTTTGCAGCGCACGTATGATCTCATGCAACAAGGCGCCAGCGGCATCGTGTATGGGCGAAATATTATTCAACACGAAAAACCGGTGCAAATGACCAAGGCGTTGATGGCAATCGTGCATGACGGCGTCACTGTCGAAAAAGCCATCAAGATTCTTCATGGATAAAGTTTTGTCGTATCGCCTTCAGACGTCTTTACTTCACTTCGAGACATTCGATCCCTAAAGGGATTACGACGAACTTTTTTTGAATAGAATTTAATCTGAAAACGAGCAGGCTTATGGCGACAAAACGAAAAATCCGTTTCGGTATCATCGGCTGCGGCTTGATGGGCCGCGAGTTTGCCGTGGCTTCGGCGCGCTGGCCGGCGTTGTTGGAGACGAAGGCGCAGCCCGAAGTCGTGGCGATTTGCGACGTCAATCCGCAGTTGTTCGATTGGTACACCGGCAATTTCGACTCGATCAAAATCGTCACGCAAGATTATCAGTATTTGCTCGCCGCCAAAGAGGTTGAAGCGATCTATTGCGCGGTGCCGCACAATTTGCACGAGAAGCTGTATTGCGACATCATTCGCGCCGGCAAGCATTTGCTCGGTGAAAAACCTTTCGGCATCGATCTCGCGGCAAACCAAAGAATACTCGAGGTCATCAAACAGCATCCGAATATTTTTGTGCGCTGCTCCTCCGAATATCCTTTTTATCCCGGCGGCCACCAAATGCACAAGTTTATTCTCGAAAATCCCTGGGGACGTATCATCGAAGTCAATAGCGGCTATTTGCATTCGTCCGATTTGAATTTCAGCAAGCCGATCAATTGGAAACGGATGATCGACATCAACGGCGAGTATGGGTGTTTGGGCGATCTCGGCATGCACGCGCTGCATCTGCCGCTGCGTTCGCGGTGGATTCCCCAACGCTTGTCGGCGGCGCTCGCAAAAATTGTGACGCAGCGTCCGGACGGCAAGGGCGGGATGGCGCCGTGTGAGACGTGGGACAATGCGACGCTGCAATGCGAGGTGAATCATCCAACCGAGGGATACAAATTTCCGATGACGGTAAAAACTTATCGCATCGCGCCGGGCGAAACCGATACGTGGTATATCGAAGTTCTCGGCACGAAATTCAGCGCGCGCTACACGACGAAATTTACCAAGACGCTGCAAACCATGCGCTACGAAGACGGCGGGCCGCAAGTGTGGATGAGCGAAGATCTCGGCTACACCTCGGCTTACAAAACCATCACCGGCGGCATTTTTGAATTTGGTTTCACCGACGCAATTCTGCAAATGTGGGCCGCGTTTATCGACGAATTCAACGAGCCGCGCGAGGATATGCCGTTTCGTTGCATTACACCGGAGGAGACGCTGCTGCAACATAAAATTTTGACGGCAGCGTTGGAGTCGGGGAAAACAGGGAAAACGGTGGAAATAAGGTCCGAAGTCCGAGGTCGAATGTCCGAAGTCTAACGATGAGGTCATTTGACCTGAACGGAAATAAGAAACCAGTGAAAGTTACTCTGTTGCAGGCCTTCTGATCAGTCTGAAATATTCCAAATAATATGTCATTCTGAAAGAATCTTTTTTCACACCAGTACAGTGCTTGATAACAAAAAAGATCGTTCCACGATAACACCGTCGCGGCAGGGGATGGCTGGATTAACTCAATCATCAATTTCGCATTTGAATAGTCACAGATTGTGATATTCTCACGTTGTGCGCTGAGACGAAAAAATCTGCTGCCAAAATTTGGCATACTCCCGCCATTTCATAAAATTGATTCCCCAATGCGGACTCGCGCCGGTCATCCAGCAAGTGACCATGCCCTTGCCATAGTTGCGCGCGGCCAGCAATGGATACCAGCGCTTCATGTTCTCGATCTCCACCAGACATTCGCATCCCTCGCGCCGGCGGACTTCGTTGAAACCGAGCAAAGGCGGCAGCGTTGACCAGTCGATACTTTGCACCAGCGGATGATTTTCGAGACGGCAGCGCACCGCAAATCCGGCGGTGGATTCGATGAGATCGTCGTGTTGCAGACACTCGACCGGTAGCACCTCGTGAAAGCGGCTGCGTCCCCAGCCGCCCTTGCCAAGCTCGCCCGCGAAACTGAGCCAGCCGCCGTTCATGTGAAAGTGCCCGCCGGCTTCCACCCACTCTCGCAACAGATCAAAGCGATCGGGAAAAGTGATGGGTCGGTCGCCCCACTTTTGCCGGGTGAAAAAATCCGGGTGCAGCATCAAACATTTGGTTTCGACATCGCCAAACACGATGGTGGTGGCCCATTGCAGCCGCTCTCCAAAAACTTCGGGTGACATGTGATACAACTCCCAAGACGGCTGCGAAATTACTTCAGCATCCGGAATCGCGCGCAGCGCCTCAATGAAAGGCTGGGCATAATTTAAAATCTCCACATCTTTGCTCGGTGCTTCAAACGGCGACTCGACGTACTTTTGTCCGATATGAATGCACCAATTTCCCACATGCCAGATATGACGCTTGCTTGTCGATGTCATGGTTTTGTCTCCTGGTTCGAATTGGGATCTGACTCAACTGATTGTTGCCTTAACATACACGAGCAGAAACGAATTGTCAAGAATTTTTTGGCGGTGCAAAGAATCCGCTTGCGTTTTTCTTCAGTATCCGATATATTCATCTCGATCAAAAAAATTTCATACATTTTGTTTATTAGACTATGGCTAAATTATTTGGAAAATTTTGGACACGCACGGAGTTGCTGAAACACGCCGGCGACATACGGCAGATTGCCGGCGTGCGTTTGTGCGAGTTGAGCGATGGGCCGGGGCGCGGTGTGCGAGTGGCGGAGTTCAACGCCGGCTCCGGATTTGCATTCACCGTGTTGCTCGATCGCGGGTTGGATATTTTCGATGCTTCTTTCAAAGACATACCTTTGGCGTGGCAATCGGCTCGCGGCGTTGTGCATCCGGCTTTTTACGAACCGGCGGGCACGGGTTGGATGCGCAGCTTTGGCGGCGGCTGGTTGAACACTTGCGGTTTGACGAATACCGGACTTCACGGCCACGATGAGCTTGGCGATTACGAATTTCATGGCCGCGCCTCCAACTTGCCGGCGCAGTTAAGCGGCTATGGCGGGCGTTGGATCGGCGACGATTACGAGCTTTGGCTCGATGCGAGCATTCACGAAGCTGCCGTCTTCGGTTTCAATCTGCAATTGACGCGTCGTTTCACCACGCGGCTTGGCGAGAGCCATTTGCAGATCGTCGATGTGGTGGAGAATCGCGGCGACCGCGAGGCGCCGTTGATGTTGCTCTATCATTGCAATTTCGGATTTCCGTTAGTTGCAGCAGGCAGCCGTTTGGTGCTCAAGCAAAAATCGGTGCAGCCGCGAGATGAGGCTGCCCAAGCCGGCATCGCGCGCCATCTGGTGATGGAGGCGCCGCAAGCCGGCTACGCCGAGCAGGTTTTCTTTCACGAAGTTATTCCGGAGGCGAACGGATTTGCCACGGCTGCCGTGGTCAACGATGAATTGAAATTGGCGGGTTACGTTTCGTATCGCCAAAAAGAATTGCCGAATCTCATTCAGTGGAAACAAATGGGATCGGGAACCTACGTGCTCGGCTTGGAGCCGGCGAATTGTTTGGTGCTGGGCCGTCAAGCTGAACGCGAGCGCGGGACATTGCAAATGCTCGCGCCGGGAGAATCGCGGGAGATGATTCTGCGGCTCGGCGTCGCGCAAGGTGAAAAAGAAATTTTAGCATTAAGCCAATGACCATATCGACAGCAATCAAGTGGGGCCGCTACGAAAACTTGCGGCCGGCACAAATCGAGGTCATTCGCGAGCAGACGCCGATTGCGTATTTGCCCTGGGGCGCGCTGGAGTGGCACAGTTATCATGCCCCCATTGGGTTGGATGGCATCAAGGCGAATGCGCTCTGCGAAGCGCTGGCCCAAGAAATCGGCGGCGTGGTTTTGCCGCCCGTTTACGTCGGCACCGATACCATCAAACCGTACAAAGGTTTTCACCATACGATCGATCACAGCGCCGAAACGGTGACGAAACTTTGTCTTGAGTTTTTGACGCAACTGGCGGATGAAGGTTTTAAAGTGATTGTGCTGGTGACAGGCCATTACGGCGGCGGCCACGTTGATGCCATTCAAAAAGCCGCAGCGGAATTTGCGGCTACTCATCCTGAGATCGGGTTATGGGCGTTTCCCGACTTCGAGCCGCTCGAAGGTGCGTTCCCAAAAAATCACGCGGCGCGCGGTGAGACTTCGTTTCAATTGTTGTTCAAACCGGAGCTGGTTGATTTGTCGACTTTGCCGCCGGATCGCGAAACCACTTTGGATGACGATGGCGTGTGGGGCGAAGATCCGCGCAATGCTTCAGCCGAAGAAGGGCAGCAAATGTTGAAAGCTTTTTTGGAGAACGCAGCGCCAAAGATCAGAAAACTTTTACTGCAAAACAAACTTTAATCTTGCAACGAAAAGAGAACCGCAACGAACTAAAGCCACTAAAGTTTTTTTGGAAAATGGATCATGAAATATCGCACGCTCGGCCGCACCGAATTGCGGTGCAGTGAAATCGGTTTGGGCACCTGGGCCTTTGCTTCGCAAATTTATGGCGCCGTGGCGGAATCCGATGCCATCAACGCCATTCGCGCGGCATTGGATGCGGGCATCAACTTTTTTGACACCGCGCCACTTTATGGAACGCCGCAGCGGGACGGCGTCGCCGAGGAAATTCTCGGCAAAGGTTTGGGAAAAGATCGCGACAGAATTTTCATCTCCAGCAAATTCGGGCGGAATTCTTCCGAAGGCAATGCGCCAAATTTTCACGCGAAGCGCGCGCGGCAGTCTGTCGAAGAAAGTCTGAGGCGCCTGCGAACGGATCGGCTTGAGGTTTTGTTCTTTCATTCGCCGTTCAGCGCCGAAGAGATTCACAATGATGTTTGGGAAGCGCTGGACAAGCTAAAAGGCGAGGGTAAGATTCGTTTTGTCGGGCACTCGATTTCGATGTTTCAAAACACCCAGGAGATGGCGCGCAACTGGGCCGCCGACCGTAAGATCGACGTGATTCAAGTCGTCTACAGTTTGCTCAATCGCGAAGCGGCGGAGTTGATTCGCGGCCTCGGCAAAGAACAAGTCGGTATCGTCGCCAGAGAATCGCTGGCCAACGGTTTTCTCTCCGGCACGATTACCAAAGACACGCAGTTTCCACCCGATCATCTCAACGCGCGTTATTCCCGTGAGGAAATCAGCGAGCGGGTTGAGCAAGTGCAGCGTCTCAGCTTCCTCGTGCGCGATGACATCAAAAACGTCCCGCAAGCGGCGATGCGCTGGGTCTTGAATAATCCGCACGTCTCTTTGGTTTTATCCGGCGCCAAAAATCAGCGGGAAATTCTCGAATGCGCCGCGGCCTCGGAGGCCGGGCCCTTTTTGCCGGAAGAGATGCAAGAAGCGGCAGCGGTGCATACGAAGGATTTTCAAGCGGCGTGAACATATTGAAAAAGATAAGAAATGAGTTTGCCTGGCTTCAAGCCGATTCGCAAGCAACCTTCAATCTCTTCCGAAAGACATCATTAAAAAAAGCGCGGCGAATTTTGCAGCTTGGCCGGCGGCCCCTCGTCATCGGCGGCTGCGGCCGCTCCGGCACGACGCTTTTGCTCTCCATCATGTCGTGCCACTCCAAAATTTTTGCCATCGATATCGAAACCGTCGCGTTGTGTCCGGATGGATATGGAGCAGACGGCCTGTACAACCGCACGCCGAATTTGGAGATTCCCTTCCGGCTTGAAAAAATTTATCACTATCTCAGCGATCGTGAGATTCCGGAGAGCTGCACGCGCTGGTGCGAGAAGACGCCGCGAAACGTGCTGTATTTTGGCCGGATATTGCAGCATTTCGGCAAGCGCGTTCGCATTATTCACATTGTCCGCGATGGCCGCGACGTCGTCACCTCGCTTCATCCCGGCCATGCCTCGCGATTTTGGGTGACGCCGCATCGTTGGGCCATGGATGTCGCCGCCGGCCGCAGAATGGAAAATCATCCGCAAATCCTGACGATTCGTTACGAAGATTTGGTGCAACGGTACGAAGCGACAATGCGACGGATTTGTGAATTTATCGAGGAAGAGTTTGACGCGGCTTTCCTGTCATATCCGCATTCCGCTCGCATCAAAGAAAGCGGCGCCTGGTTCAATCCGGCGCAAGCGACGAATGACAAATCCATCGGTCGATGGAAAGATCCGCAATACAACGAGATCATTGAAGCGCTGCGGCAGGAACCGATGGCGGTTGAACTGTTGCGGCATTATGGGTATGCTTAAAAAATAGAAAGGTGTATCGACTATTCAAATGTATTTTCTTAAAAACAAGTATCTCACTGTTGCCGTGCTCGATCCCGTCGCCGATCGTGCTCGCCTCGGCCCGCGATTTTGCACCGGCGGTTATATCTACCAAGTTGAAGACGCAAAACACGGCCCGCTGTTTTCCGGCCCGGAATTTCCGGCGCAGCGCCCGGCGGTCGTCAACGGCCAGGGGCTGCCGGAAGTGTTTCAATTTACCCTCTACGACGACAAGCGCGAAGTGGAAGAAGAGAAACTCATTATTGGCGTGGGCATTGTCGAGAAGCGCAATTCACACTTGCCCTATCATCTCTTCACTAATTCTCAAACCAAAGAATTTTGCGTCTGGCAGGTCGAGCAGAGCGAATATTTAATCCGCATGAAAACCGCGCAGGCGTATAAAAAATGGGCGTTCCAATTGACCAAAGAGGTTGAGCTTTTTGAGAGAAAACTGACATGTTACACCCGCTTGCGCAACACCGGGGCAGCGCCGATTCCATTTCGCTGGTTCGCGCATCCGTTCTTTCCTCTTAATCCCTCTTGGGAATGTTGCGACTTTTTGATGCCCGTCGAGCTTCCTGAAAATCCGGCGTATTTTTTAAATTCCGAAGGATTGGTCGAAATGAATCGCTACTATGATTGGCAGGAGGGATATTTTCAACTGCTCGAAGGTTGTCAAGGCGAAAAATTATCCGCCATTCAGCTTCATCCGCAACTCGAACAAATTGACGTCATGGGAGATTTTCCGCTTTTGAAAGTGGCGATTTGGGCGAATGATCGAACATTTTCGTTTGAGCCGTTTTACGAAGACACTGCGCAGGCGGGTCAAGAAAAGGTTTGGTCGTTGTCTTATCATTTATAAACATCATCACGTCATTTCGTAGAAATCTTTTTACAATTCAAGGCAAACCGTAAATTCCAAAAGAATTTTGCCCAACGGATGTTTTATCCGCTGGTCTTAATTCTATCCGTCGGAAATTTTTGCTTTTTCTGCAACGAGTTAATTTGAATGAAACGATAACGCGATTATGGCCACCCAAAACCAACCCCAAACCCGGCCGGAGATTGAAAAGTTAATCGGCGAGCCTCCGGCAGTGGCCGCCGTCAAAACCGAGCGTGGCGCGCCGCGTTTGTTCGTCAACGGCACGGAAGTGTATCCGCTGCTCGCCTGGAGCTGGGGGTTGGTGGAAAGCGCGGCGGTTTTCAAACAGACGGGAATCAATCTCCTCCATCCCATTCTCGGGCTGAACGCGGCTTGGCCTGAGCCGGGAAAATACGATTGGTCCGAGTTTGATGATTTGTTCGCGCGTTTGCTCGCGCAAAATCCGCAGGCGTTTTTTCTTCCGCGGGTTTTGCTCGATGTACCGGAGTGGTGGAAAGAGAAAAATCCGAGCGAGCTGATCCAATGCGCGCTTCCCATGAACCCCGCTGAGGACACGCACTACCGCCCGGTTCGCCGCAGCCCGGAGGGCGGGATGTTGTGGGGCATTCAATTACGCGAACCCTCGCTGGCGTCCGAAGTGTGGAAGTCCGACGTGGAAAGTTTGTTCCGCGAATTTTTGCAACATATCGAAAACTCGCCGCTGCGCAGCCGAATCATCGGCTACCAAATCGGCGGCGGAATTTATGGCGAGTGGCATTATTTCATGTCGGAGTTTTTGCCCGATATGAGCGCGGCGATGCAACGTAAGCTCGGCTACGTTCCCGATGCGGAAGCGCGAATGAAAACCGCATTCGGTTTGCTCAGAGACCCGCAACAAGAGAACCCGGTTATCGAATTTTTCCGGCGCTTTCACGAAGAAATTGGCGCTGATACGTTGCTGCATTTTGCGCGAATTGCCAAAAAGGAAACCCAAGGCCGGATCATCTGCGGAGCATTTAATACATATTTGCTGGAAAATGTCTGGATTCAGGAAGGCGGGCATTTGGCGCCGGAGAAAATTCTCTCCTCCCCGTACATCGATTTCATCGCGAGTCCATACACTTACCAAACGACGAATATTGCAGACCGCCAATGGTGGGAGCACGACGTTGTTGACGAGGCGGGAAATTATTTGGGACGGGCGCGCGGTATCGCCGGTGACGGCGGTTATCGCGTTTTGCTCGAATCGCTCAAGCGGCATGGCAAGCTTTATTTCGTCGAGATCGATCCAAGCACGCATCTGGAGCCGCCGCCGATCAACCCCGACGGCACCGGCGGCTCGGACGTGGAGAAAGAAATGTGCATGATCGGCGGCGCCGGCTCGACGACGTGGGAAGGCACGCAAAAAATTTTGCAGCGCGATCTCGGGCAAGTTCTCGTGCGCGGCAACGGCGGCTGGCTTTTTGATTTCGGCCCGGTGCTGCGCACCGGCAAAAGCTGGTATGCGGATGAAGCGATCATCGCCGAGGTAAAACGCTTGAACCAAATGGGAGAGCTTCGTCAAAACTGGGATATGAGTTCGTGCGCGCAGATCGCAGCGGTGTATGATGCCAAAAGCTTTTTCGTCACGCGGCATTGGCGCGCCGAAGCGCCTTTCCCCAAGGGTGGAGTAAACATCGATTATTTCACGCGCTGGTTTATGGATTCGCAGGCGCGAGCTTTTCACCGGCTTGGGACGCCGATGGATTTTATGTATCGCTTTGATTTAACGCCGGCTGATCTACGGAAATACCGGCTGTTTTTCATGGTGAATTTGTTCTACCTCACCGCCGAAGAAGTTGCGTATTTGCGGGAAATTTTGCGGAATAGCCGCGCGACGGTGGTTTGGTATTACGCGCCAGGGTTCGTTACGCCGGAGAAACTCGATTTGGCGCAAATGGAACGGCTCACCGGTTTTCGTTTTAATTTGATCGCCGAGCCAGGCCCGATGTTGATTCAAGCTCGGCTTGATGACGATCACGCGCCGATCGACTTGCAATTCGGCGTCAAGCAGCGGCGTCATCCCAGATTTGGTGTCAAAGATCAGGACGCGGCGGCGCTGGGATATTGGACAGATTGTAACGAAGTGGCTTTCGCCTGGAAGGAAGTTGAGGGCTGGAATTCGGTGTATGCCGGCTCGGCGCCGCTACCCGTGGAAATTCTGCGTTGGTTGGCCCGGCGCGCCGGAGCGGAGCTATGGAGCACACAACCTGATATTGTGATGGCGACGCAGGATACCGCGATGCTCGTGGCAACTTCGGAGGGCGAGCGCACTTTTACATTGCCAAAACCGATGGCAGCGCTCGATGGCGAGCAGATGCGGCAAGTTTACGATTTAAATGTGGAAATGGGGGAGGTTAAGATATTTACCGGGAAATCCCTCAAGAGGCGGCAGCAACGCGCTTAGTTTGCCGATTCCCTTTTCGCAGTGGTTGTTTTTTTTGAGCTCGTTTTGGTTTTACGAAGGGAATCAAAAGCCCATTCTGAGCAGATTTTAATTTCACGAAGGCTTTGGCGTCATAATAATAAGGCTCGCCTTCTTCGTCAATAACGCGTAAAAAACCTTCCGCCTCAGAGATTGGATCAGGTACACATTCGTAAATTTTCAGAGTAGATAAACTCACGCCTTGATATTCACCCGCATCAATACAGAGGGCAAAGCTTTTCTTTTGAAGGTCTTTAATACTCACGTATTTTTTCATCAGCCAGGGCAGAATTTTGATGCCATGTCCCCACGCGATGGTTTGAACTTCGGTAATTTTTGAGATAAGTTCAAACTGTTCCATGTGAACAAGTTTACTAAACTTTCCTCTAAAAGTCAAGCAGTTCCCCCGTTTTTGCCGCTTTTTATCCGCTCAATCCGTTTACAAAAGAAAAATAGTAAGCGGATTAAACTGATGAAGCGGATGGAAAACAAAAGGCTCCCGAAGATACTCTCCGGGAGCCCCTTCCTCCTCGCGTGCTTCGCAAAGTCGGACTTGCGTTATACTGAGGCGCAAGCCCGACTTCACTTCAGACTTCAAAACGCCACGTTGACCGAAAACCGATGCGTGTTGTCGAGCAGGCCGAATTCCGTGAAGGCGTAGTCGAGCACGAGCTTCTTGTTGCCCATGGGCACTTTGAGGCCGGCGCCCAAGGAAACGCCTTCTTCGGTTCGCGAAGCTTTGATCTCGCGTTGGTCGAATTCGTTGCGCTTCTTGTCGTCGACGCCGGAGAAGTTGAATTTCCAGCCGCCGCGCAAGGAGATGAGATCGCTGAACGAATACTCGCCGCCGGTGAAGATCAACTGATCGGCGTCCTGCGGTTTGGTCGCATCAGCCATAATCGTGACACCGTGACTTTCATTACGAATCAAATCGATTGATCCGCCCACGCTGAAATTCAGCGGCAACGGCGTGCCGATATCAAAGAACTTGAGGTCTTTTCCCAAGTTATTGATGCGCGCGCCGATGACGGCATTGCGGAAACCGATTTTATAAGTGGAGCCAAAATCAAAAGCGAAGCTGCCGGCGCTTTCCTCGTCAATATTTTGGTTGATCATCTTGACCGAGAAACCCAAAGCGAGCCGGTCGGTGAAATTGCGCGCATACGTCAACTGCAGCGCCAAATCCAGATAATCGTACATTCCGGAAGTTTGGGTGTCAAACGGCGTAAAACTGCCGCTCAGAAAGCCCGGCACCACATCGCGGTCGGCCGTAATGCCCGACAAACCGAACGAAATGAAGCCGATGCCGATCGTGCCAAGGCTGCCAAAATCATGCGCGATGCCGGCCGCGGTATGGTTGATATCGGCAATCCACTTGTTGTAGGTGAAAGTTGCCTGCCAGGCGTTGTTGGACAATGCGATGCCCGCCGGATTCCAAAACATCTGGTTAACATCGCCGGTGATCGACGTGGTCGCGGATCCAATAGCTGCGGCTCGCGCGCCAACGCCCACCTTCAAGAACGCCGCGCCGGTGTAGCCGGTTTTCTTCACCTGGGCGAAGCCCAAGCTGGCCGTCATCAGCACGACCACCAGCGCCGCGATAAAACGTTTTATGAGATTCATAGTTTTCTCCAAGAATTTGGGACCATTTCACTGCGTCAAAGAACCTTATCTCATGATGGTGAAATAACCGGTCTGTTTGCCGCCGGGATATTCCGCGACATAAATATACAAGCCGCTGGTGACTTCGATACCGTCTTTGGAGAACATATCCCAAAAGAGCGTGCCATCATTCGGATTGGTGCCGGTAAATTCCAAGGCATCGATGACTTGACCAGCGACATCGAAGATCGTGATGCGCGTGCCGGTCGGCAGGTTGAAGAACAGCAGCTTGTGTTCCAGGCCGGTGTCATGCAGCGCTTGCTTTTTATACGGATTCGGCTTCACCCGAATACTCAAATTGCCGGAAGCCAGAGCCGAGGCTTGCGCCAGCGGCGCTTTCAAAACAAAGCTGGCGCCGATTTTTTGCAATCCAGTCAGATCTTTCGGAAAGAATGAGTTGACCGTGGCGAAATGGTAGGTTCCTTGCCACAAACCCTCACTGCCGTTCCAGTTATTCTTGTGGGTTTCGAGACTGGTATAGGGTTTTCCGGCAATTGTGCCGCTTTCATTGTCGTAAGCCGCGACATAATACCAATACGTAAACCCGAATTGCACCAACTCATCTTTGTCTTCAAAGGCGTATTTGTATTGCGTCGCATCCGAACCAGTATTCAAGAACTGGCCCACATTCGCCTTCGGGATGATCTTAACGAGCTTGTACGGTCCCCAGGCATTGGGATCCTGCACGCGATAGAAATCCGCCGCCGCGCTGATATTAGGATTATTCGGCTGGCCGAAAGCCGCCAATTCCGCATCTGTGGGATTCTCTTTTGTTTGTTCGTGATACCGATCCAGAATCCGCGCACCCAACAGCAGTGGGTTCACGCGCGGGAAAGCTGTTGTGCGGTAGACTTTATATCCCGCAAAATCCGCGGCGCTTTCCGCCCGATTATCCCATTTGATAGTCGTTTTCACATTAATACTCGGCTCAACCTTTGTTGCCGGCGTGGGTGGCGGCTCAGGAACGACCCAGTTGTTTTCATAAGCCCATTGCGCCGCCCGGCGGGCTTGGCGCACACCTTTGAGACGAAAGCCGCCGTACTCGATGAGCACGAGGTTCATGGTCTCGCCGACTGCGAGTGAAAACGGGCCGATGCCGACGTAAAAATCGCCGTCAAAGCCGTGCGAAAATGAGTAGCCTTCTTTCCAATCATCTTTCGGATCAGTGTTGCCAAGCTCCCAATTCTGCGTAAACGTGTTGTTGTACTTCATGCTGCCATCGGGGCGGCCGCGCTGAGCTTCCGGCTTCACGATGCCGACGAAGGACAACGGATCGCCTGCCGTGAACGGCTTGGTCGTATCAAACCAATTCGGATCGGGCTTTTGATCGAATTTGGTGCGATCCCAGATCTTGCCGCCATTGGCATAAAAATTTCCCATGGAAAGAATATGATTTTCCCAGGGATTGTGATCGTTGTTGCCGTAACCTTTGCTGACTGAGGTAAACCAACCACGTTGTGACCCTGTGCCGACCGGGGGACTGTCATAAATCGTCTTTTTATCGGCAAGTGAAAATGAACTGCCAGCCGGCAACTTACCTTGTTTGGCTGAAATCCACGTATGGCCGGCATAAATATCCTGATACCAGCGGCGCGCATTCATCGTATTGCCCAACGTGCGCGTGCCGTCGGCGCCCCACAAGGCTGTTGCCGCTTTTCCGGAGGCGGTCGTAAACGCCTTCGTTTGGGTCAACGTGGAGGGCGTCGGGCCGGAAAAATTCACCGGCACATCCCACGGGAAACCCTGATCATCCGGCGTGGCGTCATAGCCGCTGACGACGCCAGTAAAGAATCCGGAAGCGCCGCGCGCGCCAGCCAGACTGTTGGTCATGCTGTTAATCGGCTCGGAGCGCATGTTCAAGACCAAACAGTTGATGCGATTGTTAGTTTTTTCCGGCGTTCCATCGCCGTTGGCATCGAGCACGCCGGTATTGGTCAACTCAAACTCCACCGCGATAAAATCATTCATATTGGCGTGATTCAGCGTATACTGCCGCACGCGCATTTTCACGTAAATGCCGAGATTGGTCGGACCTTCAGCCTCATAAATCTGCTGATGACGTTTGTTCGCATCGACCCAGCGCGCCCCGGAATCTGATTTGCGTTGATCATACGGCGCCGGCAATTTGACCTTGCTGGTTTCAAACGCGTAGACATAATCTTTCGCGCGTGGATCAGTCGAGGTCGTGAAGTTATTGATGCCTTTGGTATACTCGATCATCTCGATGTCTTGCTTCCACGGAATGTGCATATCACTGCCGGCCGGATACATCTGTGTCGGCGTCGTCCATTGGCGCTCCAAATTTCCGACACGGACGAGATGCCAGGAAAGGCTGGGATTGTCCTGCGCCTCGTAATAGGTCTTTCTAACCCAGGTCGGCATGAACGTATCCCAAAGATCGCCCGCGGTCATGACGCCAACACCGGGGTAGGGATCCATAGTTTTGGAGAGGCTTTGCGCTAATAAGGCATCTCCAAAAGCTATCAAGATCAAGACCGCGATGATAAACATGATTTTGATTGCTTTCATATTCAAATCCTCTTGGTGATTTCATTGAGTTTTGTAGTCTCCGTCCCTTACAGGCGTAGCCTTGTGGGCGGTTTTATTCAAATGCCCCGCCTGGGGCAAGACTACTTAAAACGAAAAATCAATGCCGAAATACAACTCACGCGCGATGTCGAACAACGGCAACCCATCGGCCGTGGTTGGTCTCTTCAAATCGCCGGTCGGGTCGTTCTTTTCTTCCCACAGGCGGCCGCTTGCAATATTATAATTGTCCCAGGTCAAAATATTTTGCTGGTTGAAAATATTGCGGCCCTCGAAGAAAATTCGGCCATACCGTGAACCGCCCAGATTGATTCCTTTGGCCAGGCGCAAATCCGTGCGATAATTCCACGGCGACCGTTCCTGCTGGCGTCCGCGCGGGTCGGTGCTGGTTTGGGCCAGGAAATACCAGAAGCCGCTTTGCGCCGTGCTGATGCCGGTTAAGTCAATGCCAAAAGGCAGATTCATCAAAAACGTCAACGTCAATCGGTGCTCGCGGTCAAAACCGGTTTCCAACGCGTTGCCGCCGCCGGTGATGTTAACCGAATAGGTGTTCCATTGATTGCGATCATCAAAAGGAATTGTCTTGTCCGTGGGCGCAAACCGGTCTTTGTTGGGAGAAATCGCGCTCGCATTCGCCGCGCCTTTAATGTAGCTGTAAGCATAGCTGAAGCGGCCCGCCAGCCAACCGATGGCGCGTTTTTCCAACGTCAGCTCGATGCCGCGCGCGTCGGCGTAACCGAAACTCGTCAAATACGTGTAGGAGCCGAAACCTTGCCCGGTGTTTGGGTTAATCGCATAACCGGCGGTGCCGTAATTTTTGATGTCGCGATAATACGCCGTGGCGCCAACCACGTAATCTTCAATGAAGGACCATTGCGCGCCAATTTCATACGCCGTGGCTTGCGGCGGCTCCAATCCCACGTCCTGCACCACCGGCAACGATGGGTTGGCGAAATTGCCATAGTTTTCAAACAGCAACCCAAACGCCGGTGGGGAGAAGAAACGGCCCCAGGAGTAATGCATGGCCGCATTCGCGGCGATTGGATGTGAAATGCCGACACGCGGCCCAAAGAACCACTTGGTCGGCACTTTGGCCGAGCGCAGTTGCGTCCGTGTCACCGAGCCGCTCGGCAGCGTGTCTTGGCGCGACACCGTGAAAAAGTCAGCAAACTGTTCCGCGCCGCTATCGAAGCCATCGACCCGCACGCCGGCGTTGATGACGATACCCTGATATTCGATACGATCTTGCGCGTAGAAACCAAATTCCTGCGGATGCAGCTTATAAGAGGTTTCCTCAAACGGGAAATTGCGGTCAAAAATCTTGACCACCTGCGTCCGTTGCTGGAAATCTTCCACCGTATGATAGCGGTACAAGAATCCGGCTTTGAGCTGGTGATTAAAACTGACTTGGCTGGTGATGTCGCCTTTAAGCTGGAGAGCATTGCGCTTGAGATCTTCGTAATAAAAACCCGGCTGGCCGAAGCGATATTGGCCCGAAGCATAGGCGACATCGTGAAAACGTTCGTTGCCGGGATCGCCGGTGAAAAACGTCCGCTTGCCGGCGAGAACACCGGTTCCGCCATCACCCAAATACTTCTTCGCCTGATCCGCGGTGCGGATAATGAGAAAATCGCCGTCTTCGCCGCGCGAGATAACGCCGTCGCCGTTATCATCGGAAAAACCGAAGCGCGAAGTGCGGCCGACGTAGCTTCCCTTCACTTCGTAAAAAGTTTTAGACGAAAGCGAGTGCGTCCAGCCGAGATAGCTGACGATGCCGAGTTTTTCATTCTGCGCATTGCCTTCGGGGAAGAATTTGAAACGGCTGCTGTAGGCGCGATTCTTCCAGCCGCCGAGAATGCCGCCGTCGTTGATGATGATATTGCCGGTCAGCTTTTGGGTCGGCGTCAAATTGTAATTCAACTTTAAAGAAGAATTGATCTCGCGGTTGAACTCGCCCGGAAAGCGGCCATGCGAATTCAAATACCGGCTGGTTAAATAGAAATTGCTTTTGCCGGTGAGCGGACCACCCAGGGAAAATTCGCCATCAAAGGCTCGATCGTTGCCGTAGCCGATTTCATCGATGGTGGACTGCGAAAACCTCATCAATGCGGCTTTCTCTTGATTGGCCGGTACGGTGGAGGCCGCCAAGGTCGCTTTTTCAGCCAAAAATCTGTCGAGATCGTTGTAGACATTCGGTCCGGCGTGATCGAGCCCGCTGGCGCTGCTGCGCAAGAACAACTTGCCGGACAGCTTGCGGCCGCCATCGCGCGAAGCCACGTTGATGATGCCGGCAGAGGCTGCATCATATTCCGCATTGAACGTGCCGGCCAGCACCGCCAATTCCTGCACCGACTGCGCGTTGATATCGACGGCGTTGTTTTCGTCTTCATCCGAGCGCCGGGTTGCCGTATAAACTTGATAGACTTGATAACTGCCGGTGCCGCCCGCAAAATACGAATCGGAAATGTTGACGCCGTCATAAAGCGTCTTCGATTCATATTTGCGGCCGCCGCGAATGTAACCGCGGAACGTGCTGGCGGTTGTTTCCACAATTCGATCAATACCTGACGCCGGCAAGGCGTTATCAAGCTCTTTAACGCCGATGTTGGAGCGCGTCGCCGTCAACGTTTTATCGACCAATGGCCGCTCTGCCACGATCGTCACGCCCTCGCCGACATCAACCACCGTCGGCTTTAACTGAAAATCCAATGTCGTTGTCACATCCAAGCGGCTTACAACATCGGAAACCGTCACCGGCTCATAGCCGATAATCGACGCTTTCACCTGATAGAGGCCTGGCGGCACATTCAAAATAAAATACCGGCCTTCCGTGTCTGTGCTGGCGCCCATGGTCGTGCCAACGATAATGACATTGGCGCCCGGAAGCGGCTGGCCGGATTGCGTATCTTTGACCACTCCGGCGATTTTGCCGAGGCCGGCAAAAGCCGGAATGGCGCTGAGCAGCAACGCCAACGCGACTGCCGAGCACAGTAAAAATTTTTTGCGAAAACTTGGCATGTTTCCTCCTTACCTGTTTGAGGTTTGCTAATTAAACCGGGCGAGATAATGACACGTCACGCTTTGATGTTGAGTTTTACCTCCTTTCTGGCGCTAAAAATTATTAAGAGTCAATGAAGCACTTGACCGGGTCATAAGAAGGACGAATAAATGGAATGAAAAACACTGGCGGGCAACAACAAAAAACAAGGTCGAACCCGAAGGCTGGGCTGCTAAAATGGCGCGGCACGTGAAACCGATCATGGACAACATGCACCTCCGTTAGGTGACACCACTCGCGAATAAATCCGTACCGATTTCTTATTTGGTCTCCTAAACCCCATGAAGCGTCAACAATATACATCCGCCCCTTGTCTTTGTCAAGAAGTTTTTTAGGGCGTCTGTTGATTTTTGAAAATGCATTTATTCTACGACAGGCGATCTGCTCCTTGACTTTCTCAAAAGATTTTTTTATCTTGTGCCGCACTTGATATTCGTTTTGTTGATCATCCGTTACCTTGTTTCTTGCCATCTTGTGTGAAAACGCGAAATTTGACCATTCTAATGATTGATTTTATGTTTGAATGGTGTGTAAAAATTACATTTTCACACGGTTTATTCGAGTGTACCACATTGGCGTAGCCCATGCATTGAGGAAAAATAACTTTTGCATTTACAATCGACCTAAACGCGGGAGTCAGCTCAAATGAAAACCACTCGTCGAAAATTCTTGCACTTTACCGCCTTGGCCACCGCCGACGCTGCCTTCAGCCCGTCGCGTTTTTTCGCCAATTCTTCTCAGCCTGTCGCAAATCGCGGCTTGTTGTTCGATCCGGACGATCTGCCGCGTTTGCAAGAAACCATCAAGCATCCCCGCTTTGCGCCTTATTGGAATTCGCTCAAAGACGCCGATTTGGAAAAAGACAAAAAATTTCTGCGCGACGAGCTGAAGCTGAATAATCACGTTAAGGATTTTTTGAACGCGCGGATCATTCTTGAGCGCACCTCGTTCGTTTATCTGCTCACCAAAGACGAGCGGCATTTGGAAGTGGCCAAACTCGCCATCGAACGCATGTTGCAATACAAAAAGTGGGATTATTTTCTCGAAGGCGGCGAGCACACCATCGGCCTACAACGCGCGCCCGAGGCCACGATTGCGATGTGCTTCGCGCACGAGTGGCTCGGCGACGTGTTGAGTCCCGAGACCATCAACGAGATGGAAAAACAAATTACCGAAAAAGGCGCACCGGCTTGCTATCGCACGCTTTACGGCATGAAGCACCCCGACCGCGTGCGCGGCTGGAGCTTTGATCCGGAAAGTGATTACCCTTTTCGTGTTGACATGAGCCGCTGGCCGATCATCCTCAATTCCACTAATCTCAAAGTCATTCCCATTGCCGGCCTTGGCCTTGCCGGTTGTCTGCTGCACGAAAAACATCCGCAAGCGCCGCGGTGGGTCGATCTCGCCTTGCAAAGCGCGCGGGCTTTCGCCCCGATGTTTGGCTCCGACGGCAGTTACGAAGAGGGCATCAGCTACTGGGGTTACACCGCTTTGCATCTCACCCTTATGCTCGAAGTGTTGTATCGCAAGCTTGGTATTGACGAGCGCAATCTGATCAACAATTCCGGCACCGTCCGCCATGCGCTGCAAATGTCCATGCCGACGGTTGGCAAGCCGAATGATTGCGTAAACTTTGGCGATGCCTCAATCATCGGTGATACGTCGATGGCCGCGTGGGTGGCGCGCCAATATCGTGATCCCATCGCGCAATACATCGTTTCCTCGGTGGGAGAGATTCGCAGCCACTACGCGATTATCTGGTACGATCCGGCAGTTGAAGCTAAAACGCCAGGAGCGGATTTGTACGACGTCCGATTTGCCAACGATTGGGTGGTGTCGCGCACCGGCTGGGATGAGCGCAGCTCGGTTGTGGCGCTGCGCAGCGGCACGCCGGCCAATCACGAGCACGCCGACCGCAACAGCGTCATTTTCAAAGCCTACGGCGAACGGCTATTGCACGACCCGTTTAAAGCCGCTTATCCGTACACCCTGCCGCATTGGGTCCTGCGATTAACCGAAGCGCATACGGCCGTTCTCATTGACGGCAAGGGCCATCAATATCACGACGGCCACGAAGGCACCAATGCCTCGTGGGCCAATGCGCAAATTTTGGCCTATACACCCGGTTCGCAACATCTCGTCGTCACCAGCGATGCCACCGAAGCGTATAAATTGGTCAACCCCAATGTGGATTTGGTGCGCCGCACAGTGATTTTTCTCAAACCTGATGTGCTGCTGCTCTTTGACCGCGTTCGGTTGCAAACCGCGCCGGCCAAAGTGCAACTGCGGTTTCAAATCTACAACGAAGATGGCAAAGGCCTCGCCAAAATTGACAAAAGCGGATTTCGGATCGAACGGCCACACGCGAGTCTGGTGGGATCGATTCATTCACAACGCGCTGTTGCGCTACGTACCGGAGTTCACAACGTTCCGCAAGATGTTGGCATCTATCCTTTCGTTGAGAGCGAAAGCCAAGAGTCGCCAGAGCATTTGCTGCTCACAATCTGTACGGCGCAAGAGACGGGCAAATCTCATGATAAAATAGCGGCCACGATGAAAGGCTCGGCTTGGAATATTAGCGGCAAACACAATCAACGCGAGTTTGCGGTAGAAATAAAAGTGGACGATGATCTGCCATTGGTAAAAATTTACTGAAGTAATTACCGAAACTGTCATTCCGCAGGAATCTTTTTCCAAGTTCAAACAAATGTTTGTCGTCCAGTAAAAGTTCTTATAGAATGTCATGATATTGAGGAGCGCTTGACATGACCGAACACCCCTTTGTCGAATCACAAAATTCTCTCGATCAACCCGAAGTTTTGCGCCGGCGTTTGGAAAAAGATGGTTATCTTTTCTTCCGCAAGCTGTTGGAGCCGGCGCCATTGCTCAACGTCCGCCGGCAAATATTGGAGATTTGCCAAAAACATGGCTGGCTGCTCAACGGCGGCGATATAATGGAAGGCCGCGGGCGCGCCGATGCCTATTCCGGCTACTTTGAATTCACGCCGGTTTATGCAGAAATCCAATTGCTCGAAGATTTCCACGCGCTGCCGCATCATCCCAAGATCGTCAACGCTCTGGCGGCAGTTTTGGGCGGCACGATTTTACCGCATCCTCGCAACATTTCCCGCATCACCTTGCCCGGAAGTTTGAAAATGACTACACCGCCACATCAAGATTATGTTTTTATTCAAGGCACGCGCCGGGTTTACACCGTCTGGTTTCCCTTGAGTGATTGTCCCCGACCATTGGGCGGATTGGGCATTGCAACCGGCTCTCATCGTCTCGGAGTTTTACCGACGAAAAATGCGGAAGGCACCGGCGGCTTGTGTACCGACGTTGATGAAACCAAGTTGGAATGGCACACCGGTGATTTTCATCTCGGCGACGCGATTATGTTCAACGCGCTCACTGTGCACAAAGCATATCCCAACACGACGAAAGACTCACTGCGACTGTCGTGCGATTTCCGCTATCAATTGGCGAACGAGCCATTGGTGTGGGACACCATCCGGCCGCACATGCAATTGCACAGTTGGGAGACGATTTACGCCAATTGGAAAGCCGATACTTACAAATATTATTGGCACAACCACGCGCTGCAAGTCGTCCCCGGCGTGCACCCCGCGCAGGTGCCGCCGGATGCTCGATAGTCAGTGACCAGTGATCAGTAACCAGTGAATCAGTGTCAGTTCACTGCCTACTGAACACTGATAACTGGTAACTGGTTACTGAACACTAATAACTGAAATATGAATCCACTACTACGCTTCGTCGTCATCGGCCTCGGCGGCATGGCCAAGGTTCATCTCGAGGCGGCCGACTGGCTGGAAAAACAAGGCTTGGCAAAATTGTGTGGCGTCGTTGCCATTGAATTTGATCGCCGGCGCTTTCCCGAGCTGGTTCAATCATTCGTGGCGCGCCAAATCCCGCTGTACGCTTCTATTGAAGAATTTTTGCAACGCGCCGCCGGCAGCGCCGATGTGCTCACCGTGCCGATTGGCATTCATCAGCATGTGCCGGTGAGCAGCGCGGCTTTGCGCGCCGGGCTTCACGTTTATTGTGAAAAACCCGTGGCTGCCACCATTCAGGAAGTGGATCAGCTCATCGCCGCGCAAAAATCTTCCGGCAAGGTCGTCGGTATCAATTTTCAAAACATTTACAGCGCTTCGATCCAAAACCTCAAGGCTCGAATTTGCGATGGCCGGTTGGGAGAGTTGAAGTCGGCAGCGTTGATATGCAGTTGGCCGCGCAGCCGCAGTTATTACGCCCGCAACGACTGGGCCGGACGGTTGCGCAAAAACGGTGATTGGATTCTCGATAGCCCGGTCAACAACGCCATGGGCCACTACCTTCACAACATGCTTTATCTCGCGTCGAGTTCTCGCTTCGATTCCGCGCTGCCGTTGGAGATAACCGCCGAGCTTTACCGCGCCGCTAATATCGAAAGTTACGACACTGCGGCGCTGCGTGTGCGCTGCGAAAACGGCAAGCTCGTGCACGGATATTTCACCCTCGCCGGTTCGACGGTATACGGCCCGGTGATGAAATTGAGTTGCGAAAACGGAAAAGTGACGTGGCAAAATTTTAACGGCGAAACGAATATTCGTTACCATGACGGCACTAAAGAGAAATTTGACAACGGTCCGCCGGAATGGACTTATGAAGGCTTTCGGAATTTCGTGCGCGCCATCCGCGGCGAAGCGAGCTTGCTGTGTCCGCCGGAAATTTGCCGGAGCCATTCCCTTTGCGTCAACGGCGCGCACGAGAGCTGTCCGGTCATTCAAAATTTCCCGTCTTCGGAAATCACCGTTGTCACAGATAAAGAAATGCCACCCTCCGACGCGATGGCTGAATTTGATCGCGTGCCCGGTTTGAATGCGCTGCTCCAACAAGCCTTCGCGCAACGAAAGCTGCCATCAGAAATTGGCATCCCCTGGGCGGTTGCGGGTGAGCCGTTTAAGTTACAAAACTATGATCAATTTCCCGCCGCGCGTGGAAATTTTTCGAAACGAAATTTATGACGCAATCCATTTTTCTTGGATTCAGTTTACGGATTACGAATTACGTTTTATTTATGCCATACCGCCGCATCGCTACCCTCAAAACCGCCGCTGACTTCCGCAATTATCTGGCGCAGTTAGGCGTTGATTTAAATTTCGATGAACACTTGCAAAGCGGAGCGGATTCCCCGCTCGCGCAGCCGTATCAATTAGCCAACGGTTTCAAAATCGGCAATCGCTTCGCTATTTTGCCGATGGAGGGGTGGGACGGCACCACTGATGGCAAACCCACCGAGCCGACGATCCGGCGCTGGCAGCGCTTTGGCCAAAGCGGCGCCAAATTGATTTGGGGCGGGGAAGCCGTGGCCGTGCGCGAAGATGGCCGCGCCAATCCGAACCAATTGCTCATCACTGAGAAAAATCTCGGCGACATCGCCGCGCTGCGCGAGACGTTGGCGCAGGTTCATGAAGCGCTTTATGGACGCAGCGATGATTTGCTCGTGGGATTGCAGCTCACCCACTCCGGCCGTTTTGCGCGCCCGCATCGCAAAGATCGAATGGAATCCCAAATTCTCTATCACCATCCTCTGCTTGACCACAAGTTTCATTTGAGCGCAGACGCGCCGGTGCTGAGCGACGACGAAATCACGCAACTCATTGATGACTTTGTGAAAGCCGCCGCTTTAGCGCAACGCGCCGGTTATGCTTTCGTCGATGTCAAGCATTGTCACGGCTACTTGGGTCACGAATTTCTCAGCGCCGTGGATCGCCCCGGCCGCTACGGCGGCAGTTTTGAAAATCGTACCCGCTTTCTGCGCGAAATCGTGGCGGGGATTCGCGCACAAGTTTCCGGAATGGAAATCGGTGTTCGGCTCAGTGCCTTCGATTTCATTCCGTTTCATCCCGGCACCGAAAATATCGGGCAACCGGAGCCAATTGCAGAGAAATACCGCTACGCCTTCGGCGGCGATGGCACCGGAGTTGGCATTGATCTTACCGAGCCGTTTGCGTTTCTCGACTTGCTCGCGGATTTGAACATTCAGCTCGTTTGCATCTCCGCCGGCAGTCCTTATTACAATCCGCACATTCAACGCCCGGCACTCTTCCCTCCTTCTGATGGCTACCAACCGCCGGAAGATCCGCTCGTTGGCGTGGCGCGGCAAATCAATGCCACCGCCAAGCTCAAGCAGTATCGTCCCGATCTCACTTTTGTCGGCACCGGCTACACTTATTTGCAAGAGTGGTTGCCGCATGTGGCACAATATTTTGTTCGCACTGGGCAAGTTGATTTCGCCGGCTACGGACGTTTGGTTCTGACTTATCCCGATTTTGCCGCCGACGTACTGACCGGTAAACCGTTGCAGCGCAAACGCATTTGTCGGACTTTCAGCGATTGCACGACTGCCCCGCGCAATGGGTTGGTTTCGGGATGTTATCCGCTGGATGAGTATTACAAAGAGAGACCGGAGGCGGCAATATTAGCCAAGGTCAAATCAAAAGAGTCCGAGAAGTGAGAGAAGACCAAGGCGCAAATAGGCGCGGCAACGACGTAAAACCACACGACGTAAAACCACAACAAACCAAGCTTGACTTTTCCGAAAAAGTTACGTAGCTTTGTATAAATTCACCATCACAGCATAATTAAGGAAAAGCGCTGATTATCATGGAGGCCAATATGCAAACATACACTTTGCCGCGGGAAACCTTTAATTTATTGCTCGAAGCGCTAGGGGGGCAACAAAAAGCGGAAACTTTTGCTAAGTCTATGGAGTCATTTCTCGTTGCTATCGACAACAAAGCCACCGCCGGAATCGTTGACAAGAAGGAAATGATAAAAGTTGAGATTCGGGATGATCTCAGAAAAGAGCTGGTAACCAGAGAGATATTTGATGAGACTTTTAAAAACTTAAGAAACGAGATCAGAGAAAGATTCAACGTTGTCGACGAGAAATTCAAGGGTGTCGATGAGAAATTTAAGGGTGTCGATGAGAAATTCAAGGGTGTCGACGAAAAATTCAAGGGCGTCGATGAAAAGCTAAAGAGCCTGGAAGACCGGATGCTCGAGAAATTCAAAAGCCTTGATTTCAAGCTGAATCTTTTTTTAGCCATCGCACTGATTGCTTTGACGTTTGCCAACCCGGTTTTTGTCGAGCTTATTAAAAAAATATTTTAGGTGCGGCGTTTGGAAAAGTGCCGGCTTGGTCAAAACCACAGGAGCAAGACCAAATGTCGAACAATCGTTTATCCGGCGCGCAAAAAGAATTCTTTGAAAAGAATGGTTATTTGATCGGCCTGCCGCCGGTTTTTAAGCCCGAAGAAGTGCGGCAAATGAACGCCGGTTTGGATGAATTGATGAAACTCTTGCGCCCCGGCGAGGATTCCAAAGAGATTCGCGAGTGGCACGAAAGCAGCCGCTTTCTTTACGACATTTGCATGAATGAGACGATTTTGGATTACGTCGAAGATTTGCTCGGGCCGTTTTATTTGTGGGCGTCAAACTTTTTCATCAAAGAACCCCACAGCAAATCGACGGTCGGTTGGCATCAGGACGCTTATTACTGGCCGCTCGATCCGCACGAGTCGTTGACCGTGTGGATCGCCATGGATGATGTTGACGAAGAAAACGCCGCGATGCAAGTTATTCCCGGCTCGCACATTGCCGGATTGCTGAAACACGCGCGTTCACAAGCAACCGACTCGGTGCTCACGCTCGAATGCGAAAAAGGGCAATTTCGCGAAGACAGCGCGGTGTCGCTGATCTTAAAAGCCGGACAGATTTCGATTCACGACGACAACGTCGTTCATGGCTCACCGGCCAATCGCTCCAACCGCCGCCGCGCCGGATTAACCGCGCGTTATTCGAGCACCAAAGTGAAATGTGATTTGTCCGTCAACCCGCACTTCAAAACCTACTTGTGCCGCGGCGTCGATGAGTATCGCCACAATCCCGTCGGTGTTGTGCCAACTAAAATGTATGGCCGGCTCGAACGCCAGCATATTAGCGTGGAAGAGGCTGGGGATGAAGCGGAGAAGAAGCTGGGGTTGAAAAGATAAGAAAATGGTTTTAGTTTTAAATTGGTGACGATAACTTGATAATTGTATTTTCCAATTTTAAAAAGTGCCAACTGTTCGCCAGGCTCTTCGGGAATTCGACGACGAATCACAATGAAACGATATTGTTTTTTCCAGCCGTATGGTTGATAGTAAAATTCGGCCATAGCAATTTGCGACGAGACCCATCGATACCTCAGTTGTGTTATTCGTTGCTTGATGGGTTTCGTTAGACGCGCAACAATGGCATAAGGCAAGCGCCTCAACAGTCCGAACGACGTGATTTTCAAATCCAACGGCGACATGTATTTCACCGATCCGCCGTTTGGCTTGCCAAAAGCGTTCGACGATCCCGGCCGCGAGATGGATTTTTGCGGGGTGTATCGTTTGAGCAAAGACGGGAAACTCACTTTGCTCACCAAAGAACTCGGCGCGCCGAACGGTATCGCGTTTTCACCGGATGAGAAGAAGCTGTATCTTTCCGACTATAAACGCGCGGCGTGGCTGGTTTACGACGTCAAAGATGATGCCGCATCTGAAGACGTCATTCGAGCTGCGGAAGCAACAGGGCTGGACAACCGAGATCACGCGCTGTAAACGAGTTCAGCAATAGAAAAACGGCTTGGCTTTGACAAAAAACTAGGCTAAATTTGCAATTTAAACAAAAAATTTTCGGTGTTTCAAGGCGGTTGCTGCTATTTATTTATTTTGTCAAAATGTGCAATAACTCATCACGAACTGGATACCAATTTCTTAAGGAGAAATATTCATGGCAACCTTGAAACCCTGCTTGTTGATTAGCGGCTTGCTGCTTACAATGGCGGCTCACTCTGCTTGCACAAAAAATGAGCAAACTAACGACGCCGCCAAAGCGCCCCTCAGCCGCGCCGAAGCCGAACAAATGGCGCTGGAAAAATATCCCGGCAGCTATTTGATCGGATCGGAAATCGAGGTGGAAGAAGGCAAGACACTTTTTGAAATCGAAGTCCGAGCCTCAGCCAATGCCTACGAACTCAGCATCGACGCCGCGACAAGAGAAATCATTGAAACCGAAGATAACACCATGGACTTCCAGGCCGACTCTACGGCCGGCAAAGCGCCATTGTGGACGGTGAGCCTCGCCGACCGCGACGCCGCGGAAACCGCCGCGCTGCAAGCTTGTCCCGGCCAAACGCAACAATGGAAAGCCGCCACCACCGAGGGACGCGAGGTTTTTTCTTTCAAGATCAAGAACGAGGCCGGAGAAATTAAAAAGATTGTGGTGCAGGCGGGAACGAACGAAGTTCTCGAAGCCAAGCCGTGATATGAATGACGGCTAGGCTGTTAATTGAAAACAGTCTTCAAAATTCCCAACCGATAGAAACGACGCAACGGATCAAAAAGTTTTTATCCGTTGCGTTGTTTCAATCCGTTGGGAAAAGCTGTTGTTAAATTAGCTCGATCATCCGTTACCGAAATCTCTCCCGCAATTTCTCTTCGTTCATCTGTTTCTCGCCGTCTTCGCCAATCTGCACGAATTTGCCGTGAAATTTGAAAATCACTTTGCTGCCGAGCTTGCAAAACTCGCGCGCTTCGGGGAAAACGCGCAGGAAGGTAAAATAAGCTTCCGAAGCAAAAAACAATTTGATCGTCGCGGCCTCGGTTTTATAGTCGATATCCACCCACGCGCCGCCGGCTTGTTGGCGCAACGTGATGCCTTTTATCGAGACCAGTCCGGCGCTTTGGGCGCCAGCTTCGGCAGCGACCTCGGCGGATTTCATGGCGCGAATGGATTTGCTCATTTGCACTGCGCCGGCGCCGGAGGCTTGATTCATGGCATCCATCGCGGGCGCAGCCGCTTCCCGCCGTCCGCCATTTCCGGCGCGTGACAGCGTCATCAGGTGGTCCGGCTGCTGCAAAGGTGACTCCTGAAATGTTAAGCGTTCTTCCTCCTGCACGAGATAAGAGGTGTATGGCGTCACCAAACCGAATTCCTTCGCCAACGCAATCACTTCATTCTTCAATTCGCTGTTCTCGCCATTCAGCCGAATCTCATCAAGCAAATCGCCGACGCGGCGCGTCGCCCACAAGCGCGCGACAAAATCCCGCTCGCGTTCCTGGCGCGGAAAAGCAAAATCATATTGAAATTCCCTACGGGCGTCGCCTTGCCGCTGAGTGCCAATCAATCCGCGCAACACCAGCGTGCCGCGACCGCCTTCGCGATAACGCCCGGCGAGAATGATTTGTCCGCCCTTGAAAAGATCGGGCAAACGATTGGGTGAAAGCGCATGCGCTTCAACACCGCGGAATGAATATTCGAGGTTGCTCATCACCGGATAGCGGACTTTCTCATAAAAAGCCGAAATTTTTTCTTCGATATTTTCCTGCGGCGAGATGTAATCCGAAAACGCATGGCTCGTTTTGGCCAAACCATCAAGCAGGCGGGTGTTGACGTCAAAGCCGACGCCGAATGAAAAAATCCGTATGCCATTGCGATTGGCGCTTTGCAAATTGCGCCGAATCTCGCCTTCATCCTGAACGCCGGCAGAAGGCAAGCCATCGGTCAGAAAAATGATCATGCTTTGACCGTTTTGATTGTTGCGCAGCAAATCAACCGCGGCCAGAAGCGCTGCGTTGATATTGGTGCCGCCGGTCGCTTCGAGGCGGTCGACGTGATAAAGCGCCTCGTCACGCGCTTCGAGGCCGGCAAGCGTTTCGCGGAATTTTCTCGCCTCCGAACTGAACGTCACCAGCCCGAAACGGTCGCGATGGCCGAGCCGCTGCAAGCAATAACGCAGCGCCGCCTTTGCTTGTTGAATTTTTTCTCCCGCCATGCTGCCGGAAGTGTCGAGCACGAAAACCAAATCTTTGCTCTGCACCTGCGTCGCATCGGGGTTCACTTGCGGCGAAATCAAAAGCATAAAATAACCGGACTTATCATTGTACGGACGATACGCCAACAGCGTCGCGCCGATCTCGTTCGGATCGAGCGAATAATACAGCAGAAAGTCGCGGCCATCAATCGCATTGTTCGCTTCAAACGCCACCGTCGCGCGGCGGTCGTTTTCCTGTTTGACCTCGACGCGATGCGACGGCGAATAAATATTTTTTACGGCAGTCGCGGTGTTGAGGTGAACGTGAATCGCGCTCTGTTGCGAACGCGCGCGCTCCGGCTCTCTGGCTTGATCACGTTCACGAGGTTGAGGCGCCGGCATTGGACGAATCGGCGCGCCGGCGCCGCGATGCGACAGCGAGCCTTGCATCGGATATTGAAACGTCACGGTTTTGCCATCGAGGGGCAACGTCGCATCGTAGCGCAGCGTCAAGCGCCGCGTGGCTTTCGGAGGAATCGGAAAGATGCGGGCGCGAAACGTGCGATAATCCGCCATTTCCAGCAACGCCGGATCGAGGCTCTTGCGGACGATGTCTTCATAAATGCGCCGCGCTTCGTCGGCGGTGAGCAATTCGCCGATCATCTCTTTGCCATCGACATTCATCGAGAAGCGCGAGACCTGCGCATTTTGCGGCAGCGGAAAAAGAAACGTGCCCTCGACCGTCGTCGCGCTCGGGTTATAAAACTCGTGCTCGACCGTCACCACCGCGACTTGCTCCTGAATGTCGGCGTTGACGCGATGTTGGCGCAATTCCAAATCAGCCGGTTGAAAATCCGGACGGACGATGATGCCCTGCGCGTGAAGATTGATGGCGGCAAAACATAGCGAGGCAACAAGAAAAAATAAACGTCGCATAAACTTTTCTCCTTGGAAATCACTGACCGGTCACTCGGAGTGACCGGTCAGTTTATTGGGGTTGAGTATGAAGAAATTTATTTCGGATCAAAGATTGTGCCCATAAACAAAATCGTGCCGGTTTGGTTGTCGCGAATCGCGCTGAAGAACGGGCGGTCGACGATCATGGTGAACGGTGGTATGAACGCCGTTACCCGCATCCCGCCGGAAGTCACCGCGGCGGCTTCCGTGCCTTCTTCGTTCACTTCCACAAAAGTTTTGTGCTTCACTTCGCCGATGAAAACATTGGCGCCGGGCGAGGTCGAACACATGCCCGCGAAATTCGCGCGCTGCGGATCGAACGCCGCTTCCATGCCCAGCGCTTTGAGCGCATTGTTGAGCACCATCTCATATTCCATCTTGAAGCGCGGCAGCGTGATATTGCCTTCGGCGGAACGGAATTGCGGCATCCAGCTTTCCCAGCTCTCCGCGTTCAAAGCCGCTTGCAAAGCGTTGAGATTGGAATTTTTACTGGGGAGAAAAACATATAAGCTCATGCGGCCGTCGCCATAAGGCAGGCTGATCGCCTGGAATTTCTCATTTTCAAAATAGCGGAAACGCCCGCTTTGCGACATCATCGGATGCTTCTTTTTTGCGCCGTTCAACAAGGTAAATTGGCCGTCTTTGGTTTTGGCTTTATCAAATTGCGTTGACCACTTGCCTTTAAAATAAATGGCGTTGATCAAATAAAGAATCGCGTCACCCGGAATGGTGTCGACGATTTTGTTGATTTTCCCGTTTGTTTGCTGATTGACCCACTCGTTCATCGTCGCCGCCGCGCCCGGCGCGGCAAAATCCAAATTCGTGATTTTCGCGGCGAAGAAATCCTGAGTTCTCTTGAGAAATTCCGGTTTGAAGGCGACGTTTTTTCTCGCCCACAGCGAATTGGCGATGGTCAATTGAACTTTGGGATCCGAACTGGCGAGCATGTCGCGCAGCGCGGCTTGGGCCTGATTGATTTCCGGCAAACTCATTCCCGGCAACGCCAGCGACTTGGCCATCGCCTCCTGCGTCTCGCCGCCGGCGCCGTTGTAAATCATCGCCAGCGCCATCGCCACGCTGGCCGGTGAGACAAAAATATTTTTGCCGGCATCTTGCTTGGCGATTTTATCAAAGAGCTTGAAGCTGAATTGCGTGTTGGCGGCAACGAGACGGTTGTCGACAGTCACAAGTTGTTTTGGCGGGATTGCGATTGACATTTTCGGCCTCTTTTCAGGGTTTGCTTGCTTGCCGTGTAAATTTTCCACGAGCGCAAGCCAAACCAGACTTAATGCAATAAAGAATAAAGAAAGTCTGTTCATCTTATGGTCTCCTAAATATCGTGCTTATTTTTTTGTCGTGCTGCTACTTATTTTACTCGTCATAAAGAAAATTATTCCCCTACGGGGAAATTATTGTTTGCAAATTAACACCGAATTTATATCTTGAATGAAAAGAGCCCAAAACCGGAATATTAGAACATTTTCCATGTGAAACGCTATGCTGACCGATCAAGAATTACAGATGCTGCTGACCGATCTGGAATCAGATCGAGTGGAGCGAACAATTTCTACAAATGATACCGATAAGTTCGCCGAGGCCATTTGCGCCTTTTCAAACGACTTTCCCAATCACCGCGAGCCGGGCTACTTGTTGATTGGCGTCGATAATCAAGGCCGGCCGAGTGGTCTGCGCGTGACCGATCAGCTTTTGCAGAACCTTGCGGGTATTCGCTCCGATGGCAACATTCAGCCTCTTCCGGCGATGACCGTTCACAAATATACATTGCCGCAAGGCGAGGTGGCCGTTGTCGAAGTCTTGCCATCGGATTTGCCCCCGGTTCGTTACAGGGGCAGAGTATGGATTCGAGTTGGTCCGAGACGAGCCGTCGCCAATGAAACAGAAGAACGCAGACTCTCTGAGCGTCGTATGGCGCTGGCGAGAACCTTTGATTCTCGGCCTTGTCTCGAAAGCAAGCTGGACGACTTGATCTTAGACTTATTCTTGGTTACCTATCGCACCAATGCCATATCGGCTGATATTCTCGCGGAAAACCGGCGGGATATTCGAGAGCAATTGGCTTCATTAAGATTTTATGCTCTTGCCAAAGATTGCCCGACTTATGCCGGATTACTGTTGTTTGGACAAGATACTTTGCGATGGCTGCCTGGAGCTTATATTCAGTTCGTCCGTTTTCGTGGGACGCAACTAAGCGACGAAATTGAAAACGAACATCGTTTTTCCGGCGATTTATTGACGATGCTGCGAGAACTCGACGCATTTATTCCTGTGCAAATTCAAAGCCGGTTGGAGCCTGTTAGCTCTTTGCAGGAACGAGCAACCGAGGAATATCCAACCGTCGCTTTGCGGGAATTCCTGATGAATGCAGTGATGCATCGTTGGTATGAGGGCTCCAACACCCCCATTCGCTTTTATTGGTTCACCGATCGCATTGAGATTCAAAGTCCGGGCGGGCTTTACGGCGAGGCGACACCGGAGAATTTTCCTCGCCAAAACGCTTACCGTAATCCCGTCATCGCCGAAGCCATGAAAGTGTTGGGATATGTCAACAAATACGGCCGCGGTGTTCTGCGCGCGCAAGACGCCTTACAAAAAAATGGCAATCCGCTGGCGGAATTTACTTTTGAACCCAACTACGTGTTGGTCACGACGCGGAGAAAACCATGACGACCATCGTCTTTTTTAACAACAAGAGCGGCGTTGGCAAGACTTCACTGGTTTATCATCTGGCTTGGATGTATGCCGATCTTAATATCAAAGTCGTCGCTGCTGATTTGGATCCACAGGCGAATTTGACCTCCATGTTCCTTGAAGAAGATCGACTGGAAGAACTCTGGCCTGACGGGGAACATACACAGAGTATCTTGGGGTCTGTCAAGCCTATTTTAAAAGGCACGGGTGACATTGCTTCACCTCATGTGGAAGAAGTCACAGATAACATCGGCCTCTTAGTCGGAGACCTCGGCCTTTCCATCTTTGAAGATAAATTATCCGATGCTTGGCCGCGCTGTCTGGATCGAGATGAGTCTGCGTTCCGTATTGTCTCGGCTTTCTATCGTATGTTGCTAAAAGCAGCGGAAGCGAGAAAGGCTGAATTGGTTTTGATCGATGTTGGCCCTAATCTTGGCGCCATCAATCGCGCCGCTATTATTGCCGCTCAACACGTCGTCGTTCCTCTGGCCCCGGATTTTTTTTCCCTGCAAAATTTACGCAACTTGGGCCCAACGCTTCGCAACTGGCACGAAGAATGGAAGGTACGTCTAAATAAAAATCCCGAGCGTACACTGCTTTTGCCCCAAAGCGGTATGCAACCTGCAGGTTATGTTATCCAATTGGATGCCATGCGTAATACGATTCGTCCAGTTAAATCTTACAGTCAATGGATGACTCGTATTCCCGCTGAGTATAGAAAAGCCGTGTTAGATAAAACTACGAAAAACGCCCCGACAGCCGAGGCCGATTCTCACTGCCTAGCTTTGTTAAAGCATTACCGCAGCCTTATGCCCATGGCGATGGAGGCGAGAAAACCGATGTTTTTTCTCAAGCCGGCAGATGGCGCCATCGGCGCCCACACAAAAGCTGTGCAAGATTGTTATAAGGATTTTAAAGCCTTAGCGGAAAAAATCGCCAAGCGCTGTGGCGTCAAATTATCGTGACGCAGCAAAAGAGCGCAATTACACGTCAAACAAAAACACTTCTACCTCTCATGCCCAAAAGCCGTCACAAAAAACGCAAACATCAAAACAAGCCGCTGTCTCTGCTCTTCAATCCGTCTAAAGAATTAAAACAGATCGATGCGATGATCGAAGCTGGCGGCTTGCCGGAGGCCTTGCAGAAACTCCAGGAACTCGCGCCTCGCCTGCCGAATCGCGTCGAGGTCTTCGAGATCATGCTGATGCTGGCGGTGGAATTAAATGATAAACAAACCCTTCTGAAAGCTGCTATTCGCTTGGCCGAGCTGCAACCCCATGTTCCGGCGCATCATTTTAATCTCTTTAGCGCGTACAAGCAAAATCTCATGCCGGCGCTGGCATTAAAAACCGGACGCTATTTTTTAAGCCGCTGGCCGGATGATTCGGAGTTGGGTCGAGACCTCAAAAAAGACGTTGAGCAATTGACCGAGCTTTTGCAGAAAGATGCGCTAAAATTGCAATTGCCGGAAGACGACTGGCTGGAGCCTATGGTCTTGCATGAAAAAGTGCAGGTGGCTCTTTCTCAAAAAAAATTTGAAGAAACGAAACGCCTGGCCACGCAGCTTATGGCCATCATGCCGCATTTCCCCGCGCCCTACAACAACCGCAGCCTGGCCAATTGGCTGCTGGGCGACGCCGAAGCCGCCATCGCCGATGCCCGCCGCGTGTTGGAGATCGATCCGGGCAATGTGCACGCGCTCAGCAATCTCACGCGTTTTTTGCGTCTCACCAATCGACTCGACGAAGCGCGCGAAACCGCCGAGCGCTTGAAAGCCGCCGATTCTCGAAGCGTTGATGTTTGGACAAAGAAAGCCGAGGCGCTCTCCTATTTGTTCGACGATGCGGGCGTGCTGCAAGTCGCCGAGCAAGCCGACAAGGCCGGCGCACTTTGGGGCGAGCATGCCGATCCCTTCCTGCTCCATCTCGCCGGCGTGGCCGCGGCGCAGCTTGGCGAGGAAAAGAAAGCGCGAAAATTTTTGACGGAAGCCGCGAAGATTGCTCCCTCCTTCGCGCGCGCGCAAGCCAATCTCGACGATCTCGACAAGCCGCTGGGCGAGCGCGACGGCGCCTGGGCTTTTGAGCTGACGGATTGGCTCTCCTACACCTTATTTGAAGAGTTTATCAACAAAGTTGGGGCGGCGGCCGATTCAAAAAGCATGAAAAATCTCAAGAGCGCGGCGCAACGTTATATCGAGAAACATCCTCACTTCATGGCGTTGGCGCCGGCGCTTTTAGAGCGCGGCGATTCGGTCGGCCGCGAGCTTGCTTTGCGGCTGGCGCAAATGGTCGAAACCCCGGAAACCCTCGCGATGATCAAAAATTTTTTGCACAGCCCCTTCGGCCCGGACAAGCTGCGGCAAAGCGCGCTGCAATTTCTGCAAGAAAACAAAATCATCGAAAACGGCGCGCAGATCAGTTTTTGGTCGCGCGGCAAGCAAACCGAAATTATCGTCATGAACTGGCGGATCGATGACGTGGCCTACGAAAAACCGCCGGCGGCAGCGATTGCCGTGGCCGCCCGAGGTTTTAAGGAAATGCAGCGCGGCGAATGGGAGCGCGCCCAGGAGTTTTTCTCACAGGCCTTGGCCATGGCGCCAAATTCTGCCAGTATTGGGTTTAATTTGGCGGTCGCCGAGGCTAATCAGGGCAACCTCGCCAAAGCGGTGGCCGAGATGAAAGCGCTGGCTGAACGCCATCCGAAATATGCTTATGTTCACTGCCAGCTTGCCTTGCACGCGCTGGCGAACGGCCGCATCGAAGAAGCGCGCGAACGGTTAAAAACCTTATTCGCCTTTGAGCATTTTCATTTCGAGGAGTTTGCCACCTTTTGCCAGTCGCAAGTTTTATTTTTTATCATTGGCGACCCCAACCTCGAAGCGGCCAAGCACTGGCTGAACATGTGGGAGCGGTTCTACCCGGATGACCCGAAGCTCGAAATCGTCCGGCCCGTGGTTGTAGACTCCCCGCTCGCGCGCGCCGGCGCCAAAAAACTCATTGCGTGGCTGCGGGAGTAGAAAAAGCCGTTCTTAAGGCAAATTTGCATTTGCCTTTAATCTATTTTCGTCAGTATATTGGGGCAAGGCTTCGTGGGCGTAACGGAGTGCCACTATGATTCAAGTCCAATACAGTCTCGAAGAGGGTTAAATAGAGTTCTCGAATTGAGAACGGCCTCTTTGGGAAAATTTCAAGAATGATCCATGAGCGCTGAAACCCATTCCCAACTTGCGAATTTCATTTGGAGCATCTGCAACCTGCTGCGCGGGCCGTACAAGCGCAACGAGTATCGCAAAGTCATTTTGCCGCTCACCGTGCTGCGGCGTTTTGATTGCCTGCTCGCGCCCACCAAAGAAAAAGTCCTGAAAGAATATCCGAGCCTCAAGGGCAAGCCCGAGACCATTATCCTCGGCAAGTTACGGAGGATCACCGGGCGGCCGTTTTACAATTTCTCCAAACTTGATTTCGCCAAGCTGCTCAACGACCCCAACCAGCTCGCGCCGAACCTGAACAAGTACATCACCAGTTTTTATTCGAACGTGCGCGACATCATGGAACGTTTCGCTTTCGATCAGCAGATCGCGCGCATGGCGGAGAAGAATCTGCTCTTCGAAGTCATCAAGGCCTTTGGCAAAATCGATCTCTCGCCCGAGCGCGTCGATAACGTGCAGATGGGCTACGTCTTCGAAGAACTCATCCGCATCGGCGCGGAGCAGGCCAACGAGGAAGCGGGCGAGCATTTCACCCCACGCGAAGTGATCAAGCTCATGGTCAACCTGCTGCTTTCGCCGGAAAGGGATTTGGGCCGCAGCCACGTGGTGAAAACCATTTACGACCCGGCTTGCGGCACCGGCGGCATGCTCTCGGTCGCGGAAAAATACATCCGCGATCTCAACGCCGAGGCCAACCCGCTGCTCTTCGGACAGGATTGGAATGACGAAGCCTGGGCGGTGTGCAAATCCGACATGCTCATCAAAGGCGAGGATGCCGACAACATCCGCCTCGGCGACAGCTTCTCGCGAGATAATTTTGACCGCGATAAAGACGACAAAAAGATTACCTTCGACTACATGCTCGCCAATCCGCCGTTCGGCGTGGAATGGAAACAGCAGGCGAGCTTCATCGAAAAAGAACACAAAACGCTCGGCTATGAAGGCCGATTTGGCGCGGGCCTGCCGCGCATCAACGACGGTTCGCTGCTTTTTCTCCAGCACATGCTTTCCAAGATGCGCCAACCCAAAGAGGGCGGCAGCCGCATCGGCATTGTGTTCAACGGCTCGCCGCTTTTTACCGGCGATGCGGGCAGCGGCGAGAGCAACATCCGCCAGTGGATTATTGAAAACGACTGGCTCGAAGCCGTGGTCGCCTTGCCCGACCAGCTTTTTTACAACACCGGCATTTCGACGTACATTTGGATTCTCACCAACCGCAAGGAGGCGGAACGCAAAGGCAAGATTCAGCTTATCGACGGCCGGCAGTTTTATGTGAAGATGCGCAAGAGCCTCGGCAATAAACGCAACAAGATCGGCGACCGCGGCGACGGCGAGACTTCGGCGAGCTCAGTCGAGTCGCCGGATCAGATCGGCGAGATCGCCAAAATTCACGGTAATTTCCGTGACGGCGAGACGCGCAAATTTTCAATCGACGGCCAGCCCAAAATGCTGGTGGTGAGCAAGATTTTTGACAACGCGGATTTTGGTTTTCACAAGATCACGGTCGAGCGGCCGCTGCGGTTGAATTTTCAAGCCGGCGCCGAGCGCGTGGCGCGGATAGAGGATGAGAACGGCTTCAAAAATCTCGCGGCCAGCAACAAGAAAAATGAAAAAGCGCGGCGGCAGGAAATTGCCGAGGGGCAAAAGCGGCAGGAGGAAATTCGCCGCATGCTCCGCGATTTTAGCGAAATGAGCGGCGGAAAGCTTTACAAAGATCGCGAAAGCTTTCTGGCGGATTTGAAGTCGGTTGCCCAGCAGGGTGACGTCCGGCTGAACGCAGCCGAGCTCAAAGCCGTGCTGAACGCATTGGGCGAGCGCGACGAAACCGCGGAAATCTGTCGCGACAAAGACGGCAACCCGGAACCTGATTCCGAATTGCGCGACACCGAGACGGTGCCGTTGAAAGAGAGCATCGAAGCGTATTTCAAGCGGGAGGTTTTGCCGCACGTGCCCGACGCGTGGATCGACCCCGGCAAAACCAAAGTCGGCTACGAGATTCCGCTCAATCGCCATTTCTACCGCTACGAGCCGCCGCGGCCGCTGGAGGAGATTGAAGCGGATATTAAAACGCTCGAAGGTGAGATTCTCAGCTTGCTGAAGGAGGTCACGGCGTGAGCGACCGGCAACTTTTAAGGATTATTTACAAGTTCACATGATTAAGCCAAGACGCTGAAGCTCCGTCCCGAAGGGACGACACGAAAATAGCCCCGCAATTCATTGCGGGGGAGCAATTCATTGCGGGGAAAAGAAAAACCCGTAATTTTGTCCAAGTCCCGCAAGGGACGAATGAAAGGCCGCATACAATTTCATCAATGAGGAGATCAAGTCATGGCGCACTCCTACATTTGCAATCATGTGCATTACGTTTTCAGCACCAAACATCGCCAAAAAATGATCACGCCGGAGCTTGAAGCGCGTCTGTGGCCGTACATGGGCGGCATCGCCCGCGAGAACAAGATGAAAGCCCTCGCCATCGGCGGCGTTGAAGATCATGCCCACGTTTTTTTGTCTTTGCCCGCAACGATCACGATTGCGAAAGCGATTCAATTGGTGAAAGGCGGCTCGTCGAAATGGATTTCGGATACCTTTCCTTCTCATCGTGGCTTCGAATGGCAAGAAGGTTACGGCGCGTTTGGCATCAGTATTTCACATGTTGAGGCCACGATTGCCTACATTAATAATCAACATCAGCATCATCGCCAGGAAACGTTTGAAGAAGAATATCGAAAGATTTTGAAAAAACACGGGATTGAATATGACGAAAGATATTTGTTGGGATAATGTGATGTTGCGAATGTTGTTTTTGTATTGTCCCGAAGGGACCAGACGACAATAGCCCACCAATCATTGGTGGGAAATGTATATTCATGAAGATATAAAAGTCCCAAAGGGACATGTGACAATAGCCCGCCAATTTATTGGCGGGAAATTATGTTGATTAAGGCATAAAAGTCCCGCAGGGACGGT
>Ga0187892_10002341_pt1 | contig 38561 bp, 30 predicted proteins | sample MA1701073metaG_FD_139345 | JGI IMG/M metagenome (GOLD analysis project Ga0187892, IMG submission 139345) | Bio-ooze microbial communities from a basaltic lava cave in the Kipuka Kanohina Cave System on the Island of Hawaii, USA - MA170107-3 metaG ... | reverse complement strand
CGTACCGGTGACCGTCGGTGGTCGCATCTTCACCGGCATCATAATGCTACTGGGTATCGGCACCGTTGCTGTCCCGACCGGCCTGTTTGCGGCCGCGCTCGCAAGGAGCCGGAATGAGCGCCCGAACGAGCCTACCGACAATGAGTAGTTCTGCGCGAGCTCCACTTGCTATGGAGGTTCACGGTTTGGATACTTTTGTCGGTACGAACACTTGGAATCGGCAACCGCGGACCAGTGTCGTGAAAGCTGCGACAGTTCGGCCGAGGTGCCTGTCCCTCGGGGGTTGCGATGGGGTTTTACTTCCGTAAGTCTGTTCGAATTGGACCAGTCCGGCTGAACCTGTCGAAGTCCGGTGTTGGCATTTCGACGGGAATAAAAGGCTTCCGGTATGGAGTCCGGCCAGGTGGTAGGTCTTATCTTCATGCCGGTCGGCACGGCTTCTACGTCCGCGAAGAGCTAACGCAGCCGCCACGCCGAACCAATTCGCAGGTCACTTCCGAACCTACGCTGAATTACGTGTCGGTGGTCGCAAGCGACCTTGCCAAGACATCGCCAAGCGAACTTGATGATTTGCTTTCCGAATCGTATGCCTGGACACGCTGGGACTTTGCCGTAGGAATTACTGCAACGATTATTTCAGCAATCGCGCTCTTGATTGGACCGCTTCTTAGCGCTGTCGCTTTCGGAGTAGGAGTGGCTGCGACTGCATACGTCGGGTGGTGGGAAATGCGGCGTCGAACCGTCTACATCGACTTTCAGCTTGAAGGCACAGCAAGGCACGCATTCGAGCGAATCGTCAGCAGCGCTAATTGCCTTGCATCGTGCGCTTGCATTTGGACTTTGCGAGACTCGACGGCTCTTACAACTCGGCACGATCGCAAGTCCCACGCTGGAGCTAGCGAACTGGTCAATCGTCGCCCTGCGCAGATTGGAGAAGGTGTCCCACCTTGGGTAGAAACCGACGTGTCGCTCCCGACAATTAATGCCACGAATGTGACGGTCTATTTTCTTCCCAATGGGCTATTCGTCTACGATCACACCGGCATAGCTCATGTCGACTACAAGCAGTTAACCATCGCGACGCGGCTGATCCAATTCATCGAAGACCATCCTCCTAGCGACGCAAGAGTCGTTGGTCAAACTTGGCAATTCCCAAATAAGGATGGTGGGCCGGATCGCAGATATGCGAATAATCGCCAGATTCCAGTTTGCCGATTCGGAGAAGTTGAACTCAGGTCGAACTTGGGATTCCTTCTACTACTTCAGACCTCAAAAGATTCTGCCGCCAATGATTTTGAGACCAACTTCAAGCAAGCGGTTGTGGCAATTCGGTCGACCGAAGGCGACTCGCCATATGGTTGCGATCCAATTGTGTCAGTCAATCCAGAGCGATACGTCTCACCATTTGTCGTTTTTTGGTACCGGGTTCGAGGTTTTTCACCGCTTTTGCTAGTCCTCGTGAGACGGTGTGATGCGCTGCTGAAAAAGGCGGCTGGAGATGGAAACCGTTTGATTCATGCGTATTTCCGCGTTCTCGCGTTAATCGTGGCCTTGCTCGTTGTGGGGCCGGCTTTCTACTGGATCTTCCGCTTGATTATTGACCGCTAAACGCGGAAATATCAGTTGCATGTGTCCCAAAAGCGAAAAGCGGTGAGGTGAGGGCCGCTACGCCGCGCGGCGGCGTGACGCGGCGGCGGTGGCGAGGCGGTCGATTTCGGCGCGATCGAGCGGGCGCAGAATGGTCTGACCTGTTGCTTCGCCGGCGGCTTCGATGACCACTAGCGAGCGGTCGTGCAGCAGCCGCGGCACGTAGTACCAGGCTGCTTCGAGCGATTGAGCGTCCTGGTCCGCGGAAATGACGAGCAGGTCGGTGCCGACCAGATCGTTGGCCGCGCGGCTGAGTGCCGCGAGCGGGTCGCCCGGGATGAATTTTACGTGTGCGCCGGTAGCCTTCAGCCGCCGATGTGCTTCTCGCAGCGATAGGCCGGCACAGGTGCTCGCGGGGCGCGACTCAAAGAGGTCCACGCCCGTATAGTGGGGCGGCTGTCGAGCGGCGAGCCTCGCCTGCTCGACCATGAGGCAGGCTCGGACGCCGGTACCCATGCCCAGCTCGACGATGCGACGACAGCGGTGCTTGCGAATCGCACGCAACAGCCAACGCTGCGTGGCAGGCTGCGAAAAATAGCAAAGGTATGCCGAGCGAAAATAATTTACAATTCTCCGCATCGAACGATCCATCGAGATTAGGAAGCGCGCGGTGCCCCGTTATGCTTTCGGCGGACGACGGTCGTTGAATCAAGCTGAAATGCGGCAAAAGCCTGCACGTCGCTCTTGCTCTGATGGCTAACGCTTTCGGCTCGGCGAAGAGGAAACGGAGCCGTCGAGAGATACAGAACCGTTGTGCGACCGGACGACGAGCGTTTTGCCCCCTTGCCCCAATGTGCCCGCCAGCGCCTTGCGCCCCTTCTTCCGCTGGTCGGTCAGCTCGAGCTCGCTCTCCACGCGGCCGTTGTGAGTGCGGCATTCCAAGTCCACGGACACGTCCGTGCTGAGAGACACGTCTACGTTGCCATTATGCGTGATGACCTCACCGGAGAGCGTCGTGGAGCTGGCCAACTCCGCGTCGATTTCGCCATTGTGCGTATGAAGGACCACGTGCTCAGCGTCGCTATTGGCGTCGATGCTGCCGTTGTGTGATTCGGCCTCCAGCGCGCCCGTGGCGCCATGAACGCTAATCTGCCCATTATGGGTCTCAAGATGGCACGTTGAACGCAGGCCCTCCGCTTCAATCTCGCCGTTGTGCGTCGTTGCACGCAGTGCCAGGCGCGCCGGCATGGTGATCTCATACGAGACGTTCGCCTGCCAGGTGGGCTGTTTTGGCTGCTTCCACTGCCAGCGGATTTCCTGAACCTCGGCGGCATCGCCGCTCGTGGGCGTGATCACCTCGATTGCATCGCGGCATGCTGCCGCATCGGACTCGTTAATGCCGCCGGCGCGGATCCGCACGCGGACATGTAGCGGCTCATCGTCAGTATCGGCGGCCGCGCCGCGGATCGAACCGTTATCGGTCACGGCCGCGACCGTCGCGATGCCGGTCGTCGACAGCTCGATCGTCTCCTCCGTCTCGACCCACTCGCGCACGAGGCCCACGCAACCCGTCGATGCCGCCATCCAAAACGCCAGGACGAGTCCCCATCCCATGATTCGAAGGTCCCCAAGGCAAGGCAACATGACGGTTCTCCTTGACACCAAATGGTTTATCATGAACGACAGTGTTGTCGGCGTTGTCGGCGAAATGTGGCGTTACGCAGCTATTCGTTACGTACGGCCGAATATTGTGGTCCGCGGAGCGAGCGTCATTTTATGCCCTTCTCGCTTGATCGAAAGTGGTCGCGCGAGTTGGACCGCCGCGCGGTCGAGCGCTACGGCATGGAGAGCATCGTGTTGATGGAGAACGCCGGCCGTGGCGTGGCCAATAAGCTCGTCGAGCTCGGCGTGGGAGCGCACGTGGTCATCTGCTGCGGAAAGGGCAACAATGCCGGCGACGGATTCGTGGTGGCGCGCCATCTGGATCTGCGGCGGTTTGACGTGTCGGTTTTCGCCTGGGGCGAGCCGAGCGAGCTGCCTGCAGACGCCGCGGCGAATTTGCGCATCCTGAGCCAAAGCAACGTACCGCTGCGATTCGTCAAGAGCCCCGCGGACGAGGCGCACTTCCAAGCCGAATTGAAGGACGCCGCGTGGATCGTTGATGCGCTACTAGGCACTGGCGCTCGCGGCGAGCCCAGGCCACCGCTGGACCGTGTGATCGAGCGGATCAACGCCACGAGCGCTCCCACGATGGCCATCGACCTTCCCAGCGGGCTCGACTGTGACACCGGCGAGCCGGCTCGAAGCACGGTGCGTGCCGTGGAGACGTGCACATTTGTCGCGTTGAAACGTGGAATGCTCGCTCCGGCAGCGAACGAGTTTACCGGCCGCATTCACGTCCTCGACATTGGCGCACCGCGAAAACTCGTGGACGAGGTCCTGGTTGAGGCGGATCGTACGCCCAACTTGTAGGCGGCGCTGTCAGGCACGGGGTGCCAGACCTACGGTTGTGCTGGCGTTAGTCGGCGAACCGCATCCTCCAATTCCGAAATCCGGCGCTCCAGCGCATCAAGCCTTTCGGCGATCGCTTCGATCGACAGCGCTGGGCTCGGCGGCGCGGGCACATCATCCCCAGGCGGTCCGACTGTCAGCGCATCGGCGGGTGTCGGCGCCTCGCTGTATTGGCCCAAGATGACGGTCCGTTTGACCAATTGACCGCGCGCGTAGAACTCGATTTCGACTCGACCGCCGTTGCCGGCTGCATTGATCAGCCGGCTCAGTTCAGTCGGATCGGCGACACGAGCACCATCGACGGCCACGATCACGGCTTCCAGCGGGATGCGCGCCGCGGCGGCGGGCGAACCGGCAAGGACTTGCGTCACGAGCGCCCCCGCGCGGGTTCGCAGACCCAGGAAGTTTTGCGCCTCGGGCGACAGAGGGATCGCGCGCACCCCGAGCAAGCCGCGTGCTTGGGCGGGCGCCTCGGGAGCGCCGTCGGGTTGAGGAAGCGTCTCGGGAATTCGCCCAAACTGATCGTACAACCGTTGGCCGACCGGAGGGCGGCTTCCCAGCGTGACGCTCACGTCGACAGGTCGACCATCGCGTTGAACACGGATCGCAAGTTGCTGCCCGATTGCGCTGTTTTGCAGGACGCCGGCAAAATCGCGCGTTTCGCGTATCGGTTGGCCGGCGATCGCCACGATCAAGTCGCCAGGCCGCAGGCCGGCCACTTCCGCCGGACTGCGTGGTGCCACCGTGACGATGCGCACCCCACGACGCGCCTCGCGCCGGTCATCGGTCACGACGCCCAAATACCCGGGCTCTTGTTGGGCCTCGGTGGCGGCTGGTGGACCAGCAGTGGGGGGAAGTGGATCGGCAGCTTCCGGCGTTGCCGCGCGGGCATTGTCGGCGCGATTGGGGGCGGCTTGCGGCTGGGCTGTCGCCAGCCTCCCATCATTCATCGCTACAGCGGAAGCTAGCGTCAATACCGAAAAACTTTTCAACATGGCCGTCACCTCCTACGCTAAAGTCGTCGTGCCGCGATCGGCTGTGGCGAGCTATTATATCCGGAGCCGTCGCTAACTCGCCGCCGACCTTGATAGGACCATGACCAATAAGACATCGCGGCAGCTTGCCATCCGGCTTGCTCGGCAAGTCGAACACGACGACGTATTGCGGCGATTTTTTCCGGCGTTTGCTTTGGAACTGGCGGTCGCGCCGAGAACCACGCTAAGCGCCCCCGGCGACTCGCCGGGGGCTAAGACGCTGCCGCGCCACCATCTATGGGTGGCCGAGGAAGAAGGCAGCGTCGTCGCGGCAGCTTTGACGCGGATTATGCCGGGCCGGATCGCCATGCTTTGGCCACCGCGACTCCAATGGGATTGCGCGCCTCAAGTGGACCGCTCCGAGCGATCTGGACAAGTCCTGCGGCAACTCATGGCGGCAGTGGACGCATTTCTCACGTCGCAGAATGTGCAAATTGTCCAAGCACTCGCCGACACGGCCTCCGCGCCCGACGCACTGCGGCTGGCCGACTGCGGGTTGGTCCATCTGACCGATTTGCTGTATCTGGTGAGCCGCGCGACTGATTCGTCTGCGGCACCGATCGGGCCAAGCGCGGAGATGGGCGAGAGGCTCGACTTCCTCGCGTTCGAGAATCAGCAATTCGATCGCATGGCGGCCCTGGTCGAACAAACTTACGAAGGCACGCTCGATTGTCCCCAGCTTAACGGCATGCGGCCGGTGGCCGATGTGCTCGACGAACATCGCGCGGTCGGTGTATTCCGACCTGATTGGTGGCTGTTTGCACGGCAAGACGGCCACGATGTGGGGTGCCTGCTTCTGGCCGATCATCCGGCCCAGTCGCAAGTGGAGTTAGTGTATATGGGGATTGTCCCCTTGTGGCGCGGTCGCGGTTTGGGTCTGCAAATCGTTCGTCATGCGCGGTGGCTGACGGGAAATGCCGGGCGCGCGCGACTGGTGCTGGCGGTCGACGCGGAAAATCGACCGGCGATTGCGATGTATGCGGCCGCTGGGTTTCTCGCGTGGGATCGGCGTGCGGTGTTTCTCAAGTGCTATTCGCGGCACGCGTGAAGTCGTTGTGTGATAACGGCCTATGAGCAATGCGGCGCGCCGGATCGCTCGGCCGCGCGGCGCGCCGTGCATCGTGCGCGTGCCGTGATCGCGCAGGCGCGGACTGGGGCGCTTGACACGTTGTCCACGCCGCGCGCCGTGCTTGGAAAATTTTTTTCCAGGAGAAGCGAGCGCCCTGATGCTTGATTTTCAACGGTTTATCAGCGCGCGAGCGCCTGCGACCCAGCGCCCGCGCGTGCCGGCCGGAATTTTGTCTTTGACAGCAGTGCTAGCATGCGTACAATCGGCGGCTCGGGTGACACAGGAATTTGTGCTGTGTCGCCGCACCCGGAAGAGTGCTCGGTGACTCAGCGGATCGGGCGCGTCAACGGTGGCGGTGGCAGAAGCTAAACCTCGCCGCAATGGCGGCCGCAGTCACGCACTCAGGCGGATTGTTGCGCTCGCGGTGCGCGCCAGGGCACGCAGGAAGTGATCGGAGTCGAAATGGAGGTCGTTGCGCTGCTGGAGCGCACCATCGCGGAGCGCATCGGGCTGGAACGCTATGCGGCCTGGTTTGCGCCCCAGGGCGCGCTTTCGCTTTCCGCCGATCGTCTGACGATTCGCGTGCCCGGCGAGTTCATTCGCGATTGGATGAGGCACAAGTACGGCCCAGTAATCCAAGAGGCGTGCCGCGACAAGCTTCGGCGCAGCGTGACGATCGAGTATCAGATCGACGAGCAACTGGCCGCCGCCGCCGCGAGCGACTCGACGGCCGACAATTCCGCGGCTTGCCGCGCTACCGAGCCGAATGCCACCGTGCCCAAGCCGCCAGCGTGCCGGCGGTTTTCCAGCTTCTCGTCGTTCGTGGTGGGCGACTCGAATCGTCTCGCCCATACCGCCGCCGAAATGGTGGCGCAGGGGCACGATTGCCTGGTTCCGCTCTTGCTCCATGGGCCGACCAGCGTCGGTAAGACGCATTTGCTCGAGGCCATCTGGTCGGCCGTGAGGAGTGCGCGGCGCGACGTGCACGGGCTGTTCCTCTCGGCCGAGCAATTCACCAGCCAATTTGTCGCCGCGGTGCACGGCGGCGGCATGCCCAGCTTTCGCCACAAGTATCGCGGCGTCGACCTGTTGGTGATGGACGATCTGCACATTCTGGCGGGCAAGGCCAAAACCGCGGACGAATTGGTGCGAACGATCGACAGCTTGCTCGCCGCCGGGAAGCGCGTCGTCTTTGCGGCCGATCGGCCGGCCACCGCGTTCGACGAGATATCCGCCGAGCTGGCGACGCGCCTCAAAGCGGGGATGGCCTGCCGGATCGAGCGGCCGGAGTATGACACTCGGTTGGCGATCGTGCGGCAACTCGGCGCGGCGCGGGGACTGGTGCTGTGCACGCTTGTCGCGGACTACATTGCCACCAATGTCGTATCGAACGCGCGCGAGCTAGCGGGCGCGGTAAACCGGTTACTTGCCACCAGCCACTCGCTCGGCCAGGCCGTCACGTTGCCGATGGCTCAAGAGGCACTCGCAGAGTTGCTCCACGCCACCGGCCGCGATCTGCGGCTTGACGACATCGAGAAGGCTCTTTGCGAGACCTTTGGCGTCGCGCCCAAATCGCTCCGCTCGGGCGATCGCAGTCGCGAGTGCAGCCATCCGCGGATGCTGGCGATGTGGCTGGCTCGCAAGCACACGCGGTCGCCGCTCGGCGACATCGGCCGCCACTTTGGTGGACGACGCCATACGACCGTGATTTCGGCGCAGCAGCGCGTCGAGAAACTGATCGCCAAGGGTCAAAAACTTCAGTTGGCCGATCGCAAATGGGATGTCACGGAAGCCATCCGCCGCGTCGAGCACGCGCTACGCGTCGGCTGACGGTACAAGCTTTTGCCTTGCGCCTCGCGTTGGTGTGAGGGATGCCAATGTTTTCTCAATTCGTCTCGTCGATCGCTTGCGACAGAATGTTGGCGAGATCGGGCTGATCGCGGAGTTGGGCGGCGATGCGCGGGTGCGCAAAGATCCGTACGCGTTTCACCAGATCGTCGAATTGCTCGTTGGCCAGGGCGCGCACCACCGGCGAGACCTCGGCGAGCGGTCGGTAGGAGTGCTCAGGGCCCTGCCGAATGTCGACGTTGAACTGCACCTCGCTCTCGATCGGCGGGGCATCAAATAAAACTTCGTGGGCCGCGACCGCCGACGCCAGCTTGTCGCCGGCCAATTGCGCGAAGCGGGCCGCGCACGCCGCCAGCCACGGGTAGGGACGACGAGCAAGACGCCGATACAGCTCTTGGTGCTCGTGAGGACTGCACTGGATGACGCGCTTATGAAGGCGACGCGTCGGACCGAACAGCCCGTCGAGCAGCTCGCGCGCGCCAGGCTCGCCCTGCGCGGCTCGCAATAGTTCGGCAATCATGGGCGCCTCGGTGAGCCGGAACAGCTTTTCGTGATCGACTCGATCGACGAGCAGGTAAAACGCTCGCTGGAACATCGCGGTCGCGGCGCGAACGCCATGATGCCAATAGACTTCGCTGAACATGACGTAGCGCGCAAAGACCATCAGCTCGGCTGCGGTCTTCCCCTTGTCGGTGAGTGCCAGTCCGTTGCCCGACTCGTTCAGGCACAGGCTGGCGATCAGCCGGCTTTGGTCGAAATTGCGGCCGTAGGGCACGCCCGCGTGCAGGCTATCGCGGTAGAGATAGTCCATCTTGTCGATGTCGATCGGCCCCGAGAGCATGCTTGCCAGAATGCGTCCCGGCAAATCGGCGCGCTGGTCCGAGAGGAGCTGCACCACTTCGCGCGGATCGATGCCCCAATCTTCGCTGAGCGCGTCGGCCACTTCTCCCTCAAGGATGAAACCGGAGGCAAACTTCTCGTGCCGTGGCACGCTGGCCAGATGCATGTCTTCCAGCGGATGGCAGAACGGCCAATGTCCCAGGTCGTGCAACAGCGAGGCGGCAATGAACATTTCGGCGTCGGCGCCGCGGACCGCGTCTCGAAATCGCGTGTCGTGCGCCAATTGCTGCAAAAACAGCAGGCCCAGCCGATATACGCCCAGCGAATGCTCAAAACGTGTATGAATCGCCGCGGGGTAGACGAGCGAGACCAGGCCCAATTGGCTGATCCGCGCCAGGCGGCGAAATGCGGCCGCATCGATGATCCGCCGCACGCGGCGCGTCAGAGGCACGTCCAAATCCGGTGGGATGCGTACCAGATCGCGCCGTGCCGCCAGCGACACCATCTCGCGAATATCTCGAATTTCGGACATCGGCCGCGACAGTTGCCAAGTCGCGCGCGGATCAAGCCGGCGCGCTGATGAGATGGCCTGCGGTTAACCTATAAGTCGCGACGGCGCCCCGCAACCTTTTGGGAACGTGCGAGCGCGAAACTATCCGTTGCAACCGGGGTTGAATTCTTGTGGCATTGTCGATACAACAAGCGCGATACAACCTAAGCCTTGCGCATATAAGAGGTTAAATCCCTTGACTCGAATTCCGACGAGGCGACGGCGTCGAGCAGCATTTACGCTCGTCGAGCTGCTTGTCGTCATCGGAGTCATCGGTATCCTGATCGCCGTGACCATGCCGGCTGTGATGGCGGCGCGGGAGGCCGCGCGGCGCAGCGAATGTTTGTCGAACCTCCGTCAAATCGGGCTAGCTCTTCAGATGTATGTGGATGCGCAAGGAGAAACGGGCGTGTTCCCTTATGCCTGCATCTTGCCCAGCATCACGCCCGATCAGCCCAGTCTCGTGGAGGTGCTGGCTCCGTACATCGAGGACAGCAAGAGCGTCTTTTGCTGCCCGAGCGACGTGAAGTATTTCGACGACGAGGGGATCAGCTACGAGTATCCGGCGACGCGCGTGGCGGGCAAGACTCGCCGCCAATTGGTCACCGACCGCGAGGGGCGCGCCAGGTATTCATCGACTGACGTGTGGCTGGCATACGATTATCTTCCCTTTCACGGCAAGGAAGGCGTGCCGAAGTCGAGGAATTTCGTGCACCTTGACGGGCACACCGAGGCGTTTTGATCGAGGGGGAGTCGACCGCTATGGGAAAAAAAGGCTGGCTGTTGACCACGTGTACACTGCTTGCGCTGTCGGTGGCGAGCGTTTGGGCGTGGAGTTATTGGCGTACCGACCCGCAAATGGCCAAAGTCGAGAAGCTGCAGAACGATCTATTCGCCGCCGGGCAAGACCAGTCGTGGGAGCAGCGGCGCGAGGGATGGCGGAACCTTCGCACCGAGTTCGAGAAGCTTTCTACCGAGCAGCAGCGCCAATTGCGCGATGAGGCGCGTGGGCAATTCGAAGGCCGGATGGAGCAGCGGTTGAAGGATTTCTTCGCGTTGACTCCGGCGGCGCGGACCGCCGAGGTCGACAAGGATATCGACCGCATGGAGGGAATGCGGAAGCGATTCGAGGAGCGGCGGCGCCAGGCGGAGCAATCGGGCCAACCGCGCGACCGTGACCGCGGCCGCGATCAAGGGCGCGGAGACCGTGGCGATGGGCGCCGCGGCGGCAACGGTCCGGGCTCGGGCGGTTCGTGGCGTAGCGACCCGCAACAGCGCAAAGAGCGGGCGCGTAGACGCTTGGACGAGTCGTCGCCGGAGATGCGTGCGATGCGTGCCGAATACTCGCGGCTTTTGGCCCAGCGCCGTCGCGAGCGCGGACTGCCCGAATTTGGTCGCGGCGGATTCGGTCCGCCCTGGCGCCGTTGAGGTGTTCGCCATGCTCGCGTCGCGCGGCGCAGGCACCCACGCGCACGATGCACGTTCGTTGTGAACAGGCCCACGCAACCTCGCGCGCCTTTCGCGACGGTTCGACTCCAACCAAGCGCGTACGCGATCGTTGGAGGAGCAGCCTGCAGCTTTTGATGGCGCGATCCATTAAATCTGGGAGAACTTCGAGCGTTAATCGTTGGATTTCCGTCTTAGGCGGTAGACGACGAATCTCGTTCGGTCGCCAGCTCACCAGCCAGTTGGCCGCACTATCTCTCTTGGGCCAACGGCCCAAGCTGCCACAGCCAGGGGCATCGCCCCTGGAATTCGATCCACTAGTCTGTCCCTCGTAGCCGCAACGCGGCGAACGGACTCCTAATCCCAAAAGTACCGCTCATCGAACGAAATCTCATGACGCACAAGAAATGCCCGAAGCTCGTCCTGAAATGAGCGATGACGATGGTGGCTCTCTTGATCGCCGATATATGGCAGGACCTGCTCGACGTTCGACCGACGGAGGGAAAACGTCGCGTAGCTCGTTTGCCAACGAAAGCCTTGATAATCCAGCGTTCGCGGTGTTTGGCGCTGAAGGTCAAGTGGAATGAGGATCGACGACCGCGACTGCGGCATGGGAATGACCTCGGTCAAAAAGGCAGTGCGCCCCGTTGGGGCTTATTGGGACATGATGTGCGACATGTTCCAGGGGCATCGCGGGCGATGCCCCTGGCTTAGGCAGTCCGGGCCGTTGGCCCACACAATTCATGTGTCGCTATGTGCGGTCAACGACGAACCTCATTCGGTCGTCACCGTGACAACCGATTGGCTGCACGGACTGTCGAATTGGGCCATGTGACTGTCAGAATGGGCATCGCGCCGCAAAAAGCGCGAATCCGCGATGCGGCGAAGGGGAACAGCGCGCAATCCGCAGGCTACACCCGATCATTGGTTCTCGGCGGCCCAGCGCGCCCTCCTGTCGCTTCCCTTTCTGCTGCAAGCTGTCTGATTTTCACGGGACGCACCCCGAATCCGCGGCCACTGCCACTCGCCCATACCGCGCGTTGTTTTTTGGCCATTCAGCCCAACCGGCAGCACATCCCGCCGCGCCCTCACCGGTAACGTTGCGCCCCAAACGCGACAACCATATTAGGTTAATGGACAAGGGCCGGTTACTTCGATTGTAGTGACGTGCGCGCAGTCGGATCACGGAGAAACCGGGCCGTGGCAGTTACGCCGTCGTGTTGGCAGCATTCCATCGCCGGAATGATGAAGCAGCTCGGAGGCTGCGCCCTTCTCGCGTTGGTGGTGTGCCTGTCGAGCGGATGTTACGCACCGTTGAAATCGTATGGCATTCCGGCGTCGACCTTGCCGGATACATTCCGCATGCCCTGTCGCACGGGTGCTCCGCCGTTAAACTTTGCCAGTTTGGTATTTCCCGCCCCGCCCGAATACGTCCTTGGATCGAACGATGTTATCGAGGTTACCATTCACGGCATGAATCCGGGGGGGGAAGCATACACGGCGCGGTGTCAGGTGATGGGGCCAGGGACGATTCAGTTGCCGATCGTGGGTGACGTGCGCGTGGGCGGTCTGAACTTGACGCAAGCACAAATGGCCATGACCAAGGCCTACGCCAACGGAGTGCTGAGGGAACCGCGCGTCAATGTGTTCCTGGTGGAAAAGCGCACCACGAGTGTGTTGGTGTTAGGCGCGGTGAATACCCCCGGGGTGTTTCGGTTGCCACATTACGAAAACGACGTCGCCCATGCCTTGGCGTTGGCCGGTGGACTAGCGGAGAACGCAGGGCAAGAGATTGAGGTTCATCGACGAGTGGCTCCTCCTTTCGGACGCCGCACGGAGGAAATTCCGCCGCCCGGCACGGCGACGAACTACCCCGGCGACTTGTCTCCGCCCACGCTGCTGACGCGGCTTCCCGACACGGTGGAAGATCCAGGTGCTGGACTGCAGATATTACGCATTCCGCTTCGCGGCTATCCCGAGCAACCGCTGACGCCGAGCGACACCGTGCTCCAGCATGGCGACGTGGTGGTGGTGCCGGACCGCAGCGACGAGGTGTTCTTCGTCGTTGGCAAGCTGAGTCCCATCAACGCAGTGCGATTCAGCTTGGATCGGGAAGACCGGGAACTAGGATCAGGATTCGTGCTGCCGCCCGATCGCGACATTGACGTGGTAACCGCGGTATGCATGGCCGGCTATATCGATCCCATCGACTCGCCCACCACCGTTACCTTGCAACGGGTGGGCCACGATGGCAGACCCTTGCTGATTCGGGTGAATCTCATCAAGGCTCGCTACGACCGTCGGGAAACAGTTCTCGTAGCGGCCGGCGACATCATCTATCTCAATCCGGACATGGCGTGGTGGAGCCGCCGCACGTTTGACCGGATTATTCCACCGTTGTTCAGCCTCTCGTACCGCAAGCTGTTGGGCCTCGGCGGTGGTGGTAGTGGTGACAACTGATCCTGGGTAGAAGCCGCTGGTCCTTGACCGCGTGCCACGTCATCGGCCCGTAACGGGTCGCCAGCGGTTGAAATGGATCGACCAGGACAGCAGGCGCGCACGAAACACGGCGTGGTGTGTTCCGCGTCCGATGTGGTTGCGGCGCAGGCGTAAGGGGTCCATGTCGTCGAGGTTATTGATGCCACGCCGGCCGGCGAAGGCAAGCTCGAAGCCGGCGCGCCGCACTGCCTCCACGGCAGCCCTGTTAAATTTTCCGCCGGGGTAGGCGAACACGGGCAAGACGTTACCGATTTCGCGCCGTAGATCATCGAACGAGCCGGCTGCTTCGCGGCGCGCTACGTCGGCCGGGATGCGATGCAGCAATGGATGAGTTTGCGTGTGCGCGCCCAGCGTGACGCCGTCGGATGCCAGTTGACGAAGCTCGTCCCAGTTGAGCACATGGTCCACGGCCGCCGCCGGTGTTTGTAATTTTCTGGCGAGTCGCTCGACCCAAGCGATCGCCTCAGCATGCGGGAGCGACTTCAGCCAGGTGACGAGCTCGCGATAAACTGAGCCGCGAGTGGCAGGCGCATCGAGCGCGTGTTGTTCCCACGGCAACTCGCAGCCTTCGGTGGCACCAGCCCCCTGCAGAGACTGGTGCAGGCGATCCCACCAGAAAGCACGTTCGGGATGCCCTGGATAGGCGGTCGGCACGAAAAGTGTCGCGTGCAGACGAAAACGCCGAAGGATCGGCCAGGCGTGCTCGGCGAAATCGCGGTAGGCGTCGTCGAACGTGAGCAGCACGGCGCGACGCGGCAAGCGTGGTCCGCCATTGCGGGCCGCAAACACCTCCGGCATGGTCACCACGTGATAATGTGCGGCCAGATGCGCCATTTGCCGCTCAAATACGTCTGGCGTGGCACTGATTGTGGTGGGAGACAGATCGGGTCGCGAGCGCGGTTCATCGATGCGATGGTAGGTGAGAACCTGTAGCAGGTTGGCGCGCCCGCCGTCCCAATGCTCCAGCAGCGACACAAACCGAGCAAAGGCCCTGGAACGCGCTGCCAGCGTCAATGCGTACTTAACCATGGTACGTGTCAATCACAAGTTGATCTGCGTCGCACCAGGCGCGCAGCTTCACGGCCAATCATCCGAGCGATATCGGCCAATCCCGGAATCGGGTCATCCGCCGCGAGGATGTCGTACTTGTAAGCGGGGTGAAAAAGCTGGGCCAAGGCCACCAAGCCCGCCTGGCGTTGTGGCATGGGCAAGAACGGTACACGGCGTTTGCCCCATAGCACGGTAAAGATCCACTTCAGCTCGAGCTCCAGGTTGTGTGAGCGCACGCCCAATTGGTAGGCCGAATCGGGCTCGGAATCGACACCGTTTGCGCCTAGGAGCCAGAGTTCGACGAGACGAGCGGGAAAATCGATGCCGGCGTGCACCGCCAGCGGAAGCGATCCCCAGACGCGCCCGTTGATCTCCATGAGCCATATGCCGCGCGGGCCCACCTTGAACTCGACCATCGCCAGGCCTTCCCAGCCGATTTCACGCAGCAGTGCCACCGACTGCTGGTACAACACCGGATCGAGAGCGACACTCTCGCGCAGTGCGCTTGGGCCGCCGTGAAGGGGCATTTCCCGTAGGCGACGATGTGCAAACGCCGCCAGCGGCCGTCCCTCGTGCATAAGCAGCTCCACGCCATACCCTTCGCCCACGCAGTACTCCTGGAGAAGCACCGGACAGCGACTCGCGAACTGGCCCATCTGCTCGGCCAGTCTGATTTCGTTCTCGGCATACACCACAGAGAGTTTTTCGATTGAAAGGCCCGGATGATGTAATCGTGATACCTGCGGCTTCAACACGACCGGCCAGCCGAGCTCCGAGCCGTGATCGATCGCCTGCTCGACGGTCGTCACCGTATGGGTGCGAGGGATCGGAACGCCCAGTCGCTTGGCGATGTCCAGGGTCTTGGCCTTGTTCGTGACCGATTCAAGTGCTGCGTCAGGCGGTATGGCGACGCGACACAGAGCGTCGAATTCAGCGCGCGCCTCGGCGATGGGCAGAATGGCCGCGTCCGTCACGGGAATGATCAGGTCAACGCCGTGCCGGCGCACGGCGTCGAGCAGCGTCTCGACAAATTGCCGCGGTGCGCTCTCCGGTGGCGGATAAACCAGTTGGTCATGAGCGTACCGCGAACGGAAGCCCGCGCTTCGCGGCCGCGCGTCGGCGGCGATCACGCGCCACCCGCGGCGGCCGAGCGAGCGAATAATGGTGATTGCGCTGCCGCGGCCAGCGTCGGTCACAAGGATCGTCGGTCTAGACAGGGCGCTGCGCAGCATGGGATCAGTTATCCGGGCGCCGACTTGCGACTGGGGGCGCCCGGTTCATGGCGCTTGTTTTCACGGAAAAGGGTTGTTCGCAGACACCGCATGGATGTCGCCACGCTGATTTTGAGATCGGTAAAAGTCGCTGATGCAGGCGCGCACATCGCGCGCCACTGCCGATTGTGGGCGATTGGCGTCGACGACCACGAAATGTTTCACGACCTGAGCGATTTGCAGATAATCACCGCGGCGCCGTTCCAACAGCTCACGCGTCCCTTCTCCCTTGCGTGCTAGAAGCACTTCGGCCGGGGCGTCAAGGTAGACCAGCAGGTCGGGCTTGGGGTAGACATGGTTGAGAAAAAGACCGTGGATCCGCTGCGCGAGCGGCCTCCGTCGACCGTCGCGGATGATGTCATACGCGTAGTAATCCGGAAAGTAGTGGCGGTCGAACAGCACGATGAACCGTCGCCGCTTGTAATACCAGGCCAGTGCCTGGCGGTAACATTCTTCCGCAAGTCGATTCGCCAGGCTCAATATCGACTTGATGCTTGATGCCATCTGACGAAGCGCCCCCTTTGTGGGGCTCGCCTCGAGATTGTGCTCGCGCGGACCTCGGTTGTCGCGCTTACCACGAGCTCGCCGGATCAGCCGCGCGAGACGCGCCGTGGGCAACAAATGGTTGCTCGAATCGGCATTCACGCCCATGTACAGATACTTCACCGGCAGCGGTAGCTCGCGCTCGATGATGTGGCCGATCGTCGTCTTGCCCGCCCCATCGGGGCCAATCAGCGCAACGGTAAACATGACGGCCTAGCTCCACGACGTCGTTGGGGGACCAATCCGAATCGGACCACCTGCCGCCGATTTCGCCGATTTTGCTGGTTCGGCTAACGCCTCAGCCGGCGCTGCGGTGGTGGGACACACCAGCGACTGCATGCTCTCGAACAAGCGTGGGATCCGCACCGGGTAAGGGTGCAGCACGACATGGGCAGGCTTCGTGGACAGCACGCGCAGGAGCAGTTCGCGCTGCAACCGCTCCGACTCGTCGATGAGCGAATTGGCTCGATCCGGAAACGCGAACCGGAATTGGCGATAGTACGAGAGAAAACGATCTCGTTCCTCCTGCACGGAGAACACCATTCGTCGCGCGACCTCGTTCGCGTCGATCGGCTCCACCACAATCTCGTGCGACTCGTGGTTGCATAGCAAGAACAAATGATCGAACGGCACCGGCTGCTGGGCAAACTGGCCTGCGAAAATTTGCTGCGGTGCAACGGTAATAAACGCCTGTCGAGCCAGGAAATGCAATACACGGCCAAGCGATCGCGACGGAATCAATCGGTTCTGTCTGGAAACGTCGTCTTTCCAGCGGTCGGCAAGGCCAAGCAGTTGTAAGCGGGCCCGCGCCATGAGGCCGATGCACCGGCGATACTGAGGCAAGTCGGCCAGGTGCCAACCGCGCAAGCGCACGGGCTCGGGAATGCCATAGAGATGCTTGCCGCTGACATCGACGTAAACCCAATCATCCGCGACGTATTGGGCGCCGCGCGCCAGGAACGAGAGCAACGCCTCTGTCTTTCCTCCCTTCGACCAGCCTGCGGCCAGAACGCCGCGACCGCGATACATGAAGGCGGACGCATGAATGGGAACGACTCCCTTGGCCAGCATGGTCAGGTTGATGATCGCAACGAGGAGGGGTAAGCCCGCCACGCCCCCCTCGCAAACGATCTCGCAGCGCCCTCCGATCGCCTCAAAAGGAACTTGTGCTCGCAAGCTAGTCTTGTGCCTGCCGCGCAGGATGAAAAAGGCATCGTCGTTGAAGGCCGTGTCACCATCGCTGAGCAAGCGCAGGGGCGAGGACAGTGAGATGCGGTCGACGCAGCGGATCACCAGGTCCGGCTCGCGCGACAAGGTCGCGCGCATGGACCCCATTTGTTTTTCCACGACGGCCGCGTCGGCGGCCGCTGCGTTGAGCAGTCGGATGCCGACGATACCGTGCAAATCAAAGTCGAACGTGGACATCGGGGGCTCGTGTGCGGGAACTCGAAGAGCTGGTCGTCGTCCGGACCTGGCGCTGTCCTGCTTGCTTACCGAATCGCTGTGGCAACCGCGAGAAGTGATCCAACATGTCACACGGCACACGCCGTTGGGGCGCACCGTTCGTCTTCGGCGTCCACGCGTCGAAAGAACTCGATAATGCGCTCACCATCTTCCTCCGAAAGGTACTTCTTCCACTTGTTTTGGTTGTTGTGGAACGTCGTGGCATGCACCGCCCGTTCAAACTCGGGCACCCAGGGGAGCTGGTAGAATCGCAACAGTTCCGGCAGGTGATCGAGCGGCCTGGCGACCAGGTCTTCGTAAACCAGCTCGTGACAGCGTTCGGGGAAGATGGCCATGTTCGAGCGGATATCATCGACATCGCGCCGAACCTTGAGCGCCGCCACCAAAATCGGCCCACGGCCCATTTCCTCATAGACTCGCCGGTACTTAGGAGGTACCTCACCCCACTGCCATGATTCACTGTCCAGGTCGCTCGACACATCCAGCCAGCCAGCCTGGATCCAGGAACTTATCACGTCGCGCACGTCGCGCTTCAGAAACGCGAAGCGCGCGTCGGGGAAGATCCGATCGAAATAGGCAATCCGCGACCAGCCGGTCCACTTTGCCAGAAACCGCCGCCGGCGCTGGTAGAAGAGGATGCGCGCAACCGTGTCGCGCAGTGGCTCGATCGCACTTGCAGGAACGTCGTCGGACGTGAGCGGCCTGTCGCGGCGCGTGAATCCGGGCAGGAAGTAGTCCCAGAATCGGTAGGCCGCAAAGGGCTTGGGAAAAAACGAACGATGTTTCGTGGCATGGCTGAGCCAGCGCGCACGGTAAAGATTGCCGAAAGCGGAGAGCCAGGGTTGCGTGGGAAAGACATCGTTGAAGGTTGAGGTCCAACCCACATCGGGATGGAGCGCTAAGAGCCTCTGGAGCATCGTCGATCCGCAACGGCCCGTGCCGACGATGACGATGGGCTTTTCTACAGGACGCATGATCGACTACCTCCAAGAAGCATCTGCGATGGGACCCCTAAATCGGATTTCTTAACGAACGCTGCCGACGCCCGGCACGGTCGAGACCTCACGCCTTGGCTGCCACGCGACGATGCGACGTCCACGTACCACGTTGGCGAGTGCAACGAGCGAGGCCAGATTCACCAGGGAGAAATACATCGGCAGTGCCAACAGTTTGGTCCGGCCAATCGGCCCGCGCCGAAACACCCAGCCGAGCGCCGCGCAACCATATCCAACCGCCTGGCCGACGATCGCCCATGGGTACCACGAGCCGGCGCTCCACAGCCATGGACTCACAGCCAGAAGCAACAACAGCGGAAGCGCCATGAGCCGCCGCAGCACCTTGTGCGAAAACAACTGCAGGGCGTAGAAGCCGTGGCGGAACGGATTCAACAGCGACCGTCCCTCGACGACACCACGCAGGCCGCGCGTGATAATACGCACCTTGCGCGCGAACTCCGCGTCGGCGGCGTCGGCGGCTGGTTCGTACGCAATGGCGCCAGAAGCGAACACGAGACGATATCCCTGGTCGATCACCGCGGTCGAGACGGCGAAATCGTCCGTCATGCCTTCCGGTACCGTCCTGAACAGCTCGCGGCGTATTGCGTAAATGGCGCCCGTGGCCGATGTGACGTGACCGGCCGCACTCTGCCACTGCTTCAGCCGGCGATCGAAATCCCAGTATCGGCGTTCACCTTCATCAGCCCCCAGGCGTTTCGCGGCGCGCAAATACCGTTGATCGCCGGCCACGCCGCCCACGCGCCAGTCGGCAAGCGGTCGGACAAGCGCCAGGAGGGCATGGGGATGGAACATGCTATTGGCGTCGGAGAACACGAGCATCTCGCCCGTGCACACCTTTACGGCGGCATTGAGCGTGGCGGCCTTTCCGCGTCGCGACAACGATAGCAAACGCACGCCACGGTGATCGAAGCGGCGGACGATTTCGTCGGTTCCGTCGCTGGATCCGTCGGAGGCGACCACGACCTCGATTTGCGTCCGCGGATAGTCGAGCGCAAGAATGTTCTCCAGCTTCGTGCCGATCGTCGCCGCCTCGTTGTGCGCGGCGATGATCAGGCTCACACGCGGCGTGATGTCCCCGAGCTGGTACGGCCGTGGAAACAGTCGCGCCCGCAATGCCAACACCAGCGGAAAACCGACGTACGTGTACGCGAGCAGGCCGATGCACACCCAGAACAGAATCACCGTCATGCTGCAAGCTCCTCCATGACGCGCTGGAGATAGGCCGTGATAAAATGATTTCGTACCGCCAGCCGGCCGCGTTTCGCCCAACGTTTGATTCCGGCGGTCTGGCGCGCGCCGTGGGTCATGCTGACCCATTTGTAAAGCAGCGACTGCGCCTCGAAGAGCCGCACGCGTTGCAAGGGTGGTGCGTCGTCACCAAAATATCCATGGACGAAAGCTTCCTTGAAACTACGAATGACCTTCGACGGTAACAGCCACCCCAGCGAGTACATTTGCAACTCGGTGGTCTCAACCGCCACCAAGAAGCCGCCCATATCTTCATAAATCGGCGCCCTCCATCGGCCGAGCGTGTCGATCACCGAAACGCGCGCATCCTGCCCGACAAGAACGTTCCGTGGCGTAAAGTCGGCGTGATTCAGCCCCAACGGTAACTGCGCCGGTAACTCCTTGGCCGCGGCTGCGGCCATGCGATCGTACACGTGCTCGAAGCGCGAAGCCTGGCCAAGCGCTGCCGTCAAATAGACGACCGCCGCGCGGATCGAACTGACGAAGTCATCACGCTGCGCATGCCGCACGCGCGTGTGTGGCAAGTCTGGCAATTGATGAAACTCTCGCAGCCAGGCCCCCACGAGTCGCGCGAGATTGACCCATTGCGATACCTGCCGCCTATGCGCCAGGCGATGGCAGGCGAGTAGTTGTTTCGAGAGGCTTGGTTCTGGCAGCTCTTCCATCACGATCGCTCGCTCGTTTGGCGAAACGGCCAGCGGCCGAACGGCGCCAAACCGCGCGTCCTTCAGTGTGGCGAAGTGCTCTTGAATTGCCTGCAACGCCACGTGCTCGAACGGAGCCTTGTCCTCCAGCGTCGGCGGGGCGAACAGCCGTGGAGGATTCATGTGAATATCGCGGTCGTTCCCCTCAATCGAGAGCCGCCATTTCCGGTATTGTTTGGCCAGCACGCGATACTGCCGATTGCCGACTTGCACCTGATAGCGGTACAGCGTGGAGACGGGGCGCTCGGTTCGGCTCACGAGGAGCGCGCTGGCCGGCTGCTCGCTGCCATGTTCCGGCGCGAAGCACGCTGCGGCGCCGTGCGATACGAGCAGGTTGAGTTGCTCTGGCACGCGATCGACATTGGAAGCAACAACCGCCTGCGGCATTATGCAGCAACCTTGACCTGGCCAAAGAATCGACGCACCAGTGGCAACCGAGCCAGTTCGGGAAACGTCTCCTCCAGCTCTAGAAGAGGGCGCGCCAACCGCAGCACGACTAGACCGCCCAGGCCGGCCAAGGCCAGCCCAACGTAGAGTGGAGGCCCCCCGTACGCTTGCACCCCCAGTAACACGACGGAGATCAATAGCATGACGCTGTAGAGCAGCAGATACCGGCGTGGAAACAAGGTGATGCCCGACGTGCGCAAGAGCGACACCTGGTTCACTAAATTGTGAATCACCAGCGCCACGCAATTGGCGGCCGCCGCCCCCAGCGCGCCGTAACTTGGAATGAGCGCTACGTACAGCCCCAGCGTGATCACGGTCGCCACCAGGTCGTTGCGCACTATCTTTCGTACGTCCCCGAACACTTTGAGCGTCAGCGTGTTGAATCCCAGGGCCGCGTTGAAAAAGAAGCCAAACGATAACCACGCCAGCACACTTCCCACGTCGCGGTATCGTTCGCCTAGGAGTAAGACTGCAAGAGGTTCGGCCAATGCGAATGTGACCAAAAACAGCGGAAACGTTAACACCGTGATCCACAGCGCGGTGCGCCAGTACATGTGGTCGATGTCGCTGCGATCGTCGCGTGCGTGCAGGCGCGAAGCCAGGGGCATGAAGAGGAACTGAAACGTTTCGAACACCACTTTGTTCAGTCGCGCCAGCGGCAGCACCGCGCGAAGGGATGCGACCTCGGCCGGCGCATGAAAGAATCCTAGGAAATATACCCCCATAAAGCCTCGGGCGGCCAGCGCAACATCCGAACTGATGAGCGGGAGGCTGAAGCCAAACACCTCGCGAGCGGGAATGGCGGTGCGCCGCAGGTGAAACTCGCGCCACAGTCCCGTATTTCGCAGGACGTACGCCAGGTACGCGTAGTACAGCGCCGTACCAACGACGCCGGATGCCAAGAATCCGATGGCCAGCACATAGACGCTGCTCTTTGTGGCCACCAGAATCGCCACGACAAGAAGTTTGAGCGCCGGTCCCACAACGTGCCGGCGAATAAAGATGGCGCGAGCGCCGGCAAACGTGGCCACCAGCCCGGCGCACAAATGGTTGAGCGCTTCCACCGGCGCCAGCGTAATGAGGATCAGTAGGAGCGCCACCGAGCGTTCATCACCTACCACGCTGCGGGCGAGCACGACCTTTAGCGCGAACGTGCTGATCACCAAGACCAGACCTAAGGCGACGATGGTGCCGATCGATAGCAGGATCGTGCCGAACATGCGGGGCCAGTCGCGCCGTTCGTGAAAGGCGGGCACGAATCGCGTGGCGCACTTGTCGAGTCCCAGCGACACCACGCTCGCGCCAAATGTGACCGCGGCCAGCGCATAGGCGAAGGCACCGAAGTCGTCCTTGGAAAGGTAGCGAGCCGTGAGCACCTGGGTGGCTAGATTGAGCCCCAATGAAACCATCCGACCCAGCAAGAGAAGACTCGATCCACGAATGTGCTTGCGCGTCAGCCGCCCGTCGCTAGCGGCGCGCTGCTCCGACTCCATCGCCGAAGCGCCGTCTCGTGAAATTGACCGGCTGAGCGCCGCGGTACTCATGCTGCCTCCGCGGCACGAATGCATTGCGCCAAGAGACACGCATTTTGGTGAAGATCGAACTCGCGCTCTACTTTCTCGCGTGCAGCGCGGGCCAGTCGGCCGCGGAACGCATCGTCGGCCGCCAGGCGCGCAATGGCCGCGGCGACCGCCGCGGCGTCGCCCGGTGGCACCAGCAGTCCGGTCTCTCCGTCTTCGACGAGCTCGGGGATCCCGGAAACGCGACTCGCCACGACGGGCACGCCACTGGCCATCGCTTCCATCAGCACGACCGGTATTCCCTCACGACGACCGGAACGGGTGGGCACACTCGGAGCAGCGACGATGTCGGCCTGGCGCAGCAAGTCGATGATTTCACAGCGTGATTTGGCGCCATGAAAGTGGACGCGATCAGCCAACCCCGCCGTGGTCGCCTGGCGCTCGAGGCGCACGCGGTCGGGCCCCTCTCCCACGAAATGGCAGTCAAGCGACACGCCCTGCGCGTCCAGCCGGCGACAAGCCTCGACGAGATGCAACTGGCCCTTCACTTCGTGCAGCGTGCCAATGCACAATATTTGCAGCCGACCCGGACGGCCGCTCGCGCTGGCCGATCGGTGGGCGGGCGTGAAGGCAGCCGTGTCGACGCCGCAGTGAATGACGGCGATCTTGTCGCGGTATGCTTCGCCGCATTCGGCCACGATCAGGTCACGGTTGAAATCGGAAATCGTCACGACGAACGCCGCTTCCGCCACTTTCTGGGCCAACATGTGCCGGTCGCGGTGCAAATCGGAGCCGTGAGCGGTAAAGCTGAACGGAATGCCCGTCAGTCGGTGAATCACGAACGCCGCGGCAGCCGGATGGCTCGCGAAATGCGCGTGTACGTGGTTCACTCCGGTGGCTTGCATGCGGCAGGCGAAATGAACTGCCTTTGGAAAGAAGACGATTGCGCCGGCAAAAAAGCGCAGGCTTCCCAAGTTGGCCCAAAGCAGCGTGGCCAGCGCCGCCAGGTACGCGCCGGGCCGACGACATACGACATGCCAGTGGGAACGCAAAATGTTCCAGGACAGCCACGGTTGAAATTGGGCACGCGCGACCCATCGCGGGGCTTCGGTATGCATCAACGCAGCGCGTTCGCGCTGAAGCGGATAGATGTCGATGTCCACGCCCTCTTGTTCGACCGCAAGCATTTCATTAAGGATGAACGTCTCCGTCAGCTTCGGGAACCGCGACATGATGTACGCGACCCTCGGTCGCGATTGAGGCGGTGATGCTTCGGCCGTTTCTCGCTCAGCAAGCGCAGCCAATATTGGTTGGGATTTTGCTGAAGACCAGAGTAGAGTCATGCAAGCGTACTGAGCGCGTCAGGTAATGGCGTCTGGCTCCAGGCGCGGCGAATCGTGCTCGCTACGCGCCACAGCCGTTTCTTCGCGCGCCGGTTGATGGGCCGCACTGAGCTCGTTGCACGGCGCCTGCCCGTTCGCCACGCGATCCGCTGCCTGCCCTTCCCGGCCGCGCATTTTTTCCTCGGCACGTTCCAGCAGACGGACGAGTGTCACTTCCTCGTCCGGAAACGTGGCGAGGCCGATGTTCAGTTCCAAGCCCAGCTTTTGCTGGGCGTCGGCCTGCAACCGCTGCGAAACGGCACGCGCCTGTTCGGGCCGAGTTTCGGGCAGAAGCACGACGAAATGGCAGTTGCGCCGGACGATGACGTCGCAGTCTTTCAGGCCGCGAGAAAGCAGGTCGGCCACGCGCGCGGTCACGTACTGGCCGAGCATGCGCTGCGTCATCTCTCGCATAAAGCGATCTTTTGCGGCTTGAACGCCTCGTGGCGCCAATGAAATCGCCAACAACGCCAGCGGACGCTCGAACAGCCGCGCGCGGCGCACTTCCCGATAAATGCCCGCCTGACCGCTCTCGTCGAAAGGCTGCGTGCGATTTTCGAGTTCGCCCACCATGTTGTGAAATAGGGCCGTCTGAAACACTTCAAACAGCAGCGCGACCTGTCGCGCCAGTGCGATCGATACGGCTGCGGCGCAGAACTCGGTGACGGTGATGGGTAGATAGCCCCCGCCGATGCGATACCCCAGCGCGTGCTTCAGCCCCAGCAGAACGGCGAGCACGCATAACAATAGGTTTCTGAGCCGCAGCCGGACTAGCCAAGGACAAAGCAGCACCAGTACGCTGCATCCAGCCGCCAGCACGTAGACGAACGACGAGATGTTGAGCGGAGCGTACAGTCGCTCGATATTGAAAAACACGGCAAACCAGGCCAGCAGGGCGGTGCACCACAATCGTAACCGCGTCATGGGGTTCTCTTTCTCCGCCTGATGGGCCTGGCGACTAATAGGCGCCTTGCTGCTTCCAAACGGCGGTAATCGTGCCCAGCAGGATGCGCAAATCCAGCAGAAAGTTCTGGTTTTCGATGTATTGAATGTCGAGCCGCAGCCGCTCGTCGAATTCCACATCGCTGCGCCCGCTGATTTGCCATAACCCGGTGATCCCTGGCAGCACCTCCAGTCGCTCCATCTGCCAGAGGGCGTACGAATTGGGATCGAAGGACGTCGGCCTCGGGCCGACCAGACTCATGTCCCCTTGAAGCACATTAAAGATCTGCGGCAGCTCATCGAGACTTGTGCGGCGGAGGAATATTCCGACGCGCGTGATGCGCGGGTCGTTCGTAATCTTGAAGTCGGGCCACTTTAGCTCGTTCATATGAGCGTACGTGTGCTTTAGCTCCTCGGCGTTGGCGACCATGGTGCGAAACTTGTACATCCGGAAGCGACGACCGCCCTTGCCCGTGCGACGCTGCGTGAAAAAAATCGGGCCAGGGTCATCAATCCAGATGGCCAGGCTGCAAACGGCCAGGACGGGTAGCACGAGCACCAGCGCCAAGATGCACAACACGAGATCGAACAGCCGCTTCATCCGATGGTAGTGGCGGCGTACCAGCAGAACCTGTGGGCGCGGAATCACCTGGTGCGTCGTATCGCGTTGCGAGGTCGACCGGCGGCGGCCGCGGCGTGCGGTCGCCGCACCCGCCAGTGACGCCGCGAAGTTATTGCCGCGGCGGCGACGCCGTCGAGCCATCGCGCGCGGGCTGGGCGTCAACGACGCCGGCGTATCACCACCAGGTTCATCTGACGGATCGAGCGACGCTCGGTACACTATTTCTTACCTCCAAGCCGGCCGTGGCCAGGCTTGTCGTTTTCTACGTCTTGACCACTGTCGGCTGTCTGACCATGCACGGTGGCATGCCGACGTCGCCCAGGTCTAGGAAGGCATCAGTCGCTGCAAGCTTTCCGCTCGTTGACATCGTTTCTTCCACGCTCGGCACCGCGAAGCGTCGTCGCGGACCGTCGGTGCGCTTGTTTAACCAACCGGCTCCACCGCGCGTCCGGCCGCCGTGACCACACTCACCTTGGCCGGTCGAGGCGGATGAAGTAACGCCAGGCCCAGGCCCCCACACAGCCCCATGGCTGCGCTGACGGCCATCACCAGCGATGGCATCGGCCACGCGGGTTGCTCGGGGAGTAGCGGCTCTTCGAGCACACGGGTCGTGACGCGCAGCCGCCCACCCGCCAGCGCCTGCTCCGCCAATTGCCACTGCCGCAGTTGGCTGAGCAGGGAAGAATGCATCGCTTGAACCCGTGCGATGCCATCTAACGCTTGCGTTTCGCGGATCACATAGCCATCCACCTCTTTGGCCTTGTGCAATTCGGATTCGTAAAGCTCGGCCAATTGTTTCTCGTATTGCTCGACAGCGGTGAGCTCATGTTTCAGGGTGGCGGGGGCCGATTCGGTGTACTCGCGCTGGCGATTCTTCCACGTCATCACCTCCTCGCGCGCCGCCTGAACATCTGGATGCTTCGGGCCATAATTGGCCGCCAGTTGATGTTCGACGGCCTGCGCTCGAGTAAGCTCAGCCTGTATCGCCCCCCCATCGCGCGGCAACATCTCCTGTTGAATGAACTGCGCAAGGACACCGCTGGCAGTGGGAAGTCCGCCGTCCGTGCTGACCGCCGCGAGCTGCGCGATCCCGTGATCTGCGGGAAGCGTCAGCGCCATCCGCGTGATTCCTTCGTGCAAGTAAGCAAGTCGGTTGGCCTGCTCCATGACCTGGTGCAAATTCTGCAACTCCAGGCGCCGACTGGTGACCTCTCCCAGCGATTCCGAGAGCTTGGTGAGCCGCGCGAGCTGTATGGTCACGGCATCCTGCCCCCGACCTCCCAGTAGCGGGCTTTGCTCGCGAAGTCGCAAGTACTCCTCTTCGCGCTGTGCGAGATCGTCGCGCAGTTCTTTTTCGCTGCGCGTGAGCAACCGAAGTGATTCCAACTGGGTATCTTGCTCGTGCTCGCGCAGATACTTTCGATAGCTCTCAATGATGCCGCTCACGGTGCGCTGCGCATCCCGAGGATTGGGACTGCTGAATTTCACACTCAGCACGTTCGTTCCCAAGACCGGTGCCACGCGCAAGCTGACGAGAATCGACGCCGTCGGATCGGCCTCAGGGCCGGCCGGCGCCACGAGGCGGTACGCCTGGACCGCGCGGCGCACCACTTCTGGACTGCGGATGATTTCCGCCTGCGTGGCCAGAAACTCCTTGTCCCACCGCGCCGCGTCGCTTGTTTCCTGGAGCGGCATCCCCTGCTGCTGCACCAGCAACCTTGCCTGGACGTCGTAAAGGGGGACCGTCACCGTGAGGAATACGGCGCCCAGCGTGAGTGCCACGACCGTCGCGCCGCATACGTACCATTTCCCGCGCCATACCATGCTCGGCAAGTCGGCCACCGAGACCTCGCCATCCGCCTGACGCCAGCCCGCCTCGGGCGCTTGTCGTAGCAGCGTCACGCTTGGGACTCCGAAAAAGATGGCCTCCGACGCGCCTGGTTTACTGTTCAACTCAACAGTCGGAGCGCTTCGGGCTATTATTCGCATTCCATGATGTTGAGAAGCGCCGCCAGCGTGCTACTGAAAGCGCGGTGGAGCCCTGGTGAAGCAACCCCAGCCAGGAATTGCCGAGCTGGCTTTTGCTCACAGTCGACGGGGCGCACGCGGCATCTGCAGGTCGCCAGGGCTAAGAGCCGGAATTCAGAATTTTGTTGACAGCACCCACTCAACAAGGCAACCATGGAAAGGTAATTGGTAGCTGAAGTTCGGCGCAATAGGGGCAGTCAACCATTTCGGCTGAGTGGGTCGACGTGCCTCTCGAAAAGTCGGAAAACGGTCGCGATCGACTCTTCGCTTGCAACGGCGATTTTTTAAGCATTTTCGTCGAGCGCGCCATTCTGCTGCGTGGGCGCGAGGCACTACACCTTTTGTTGGAAGCCTACGATTATGCGCACGCTCTCTCACGCAACGTGTGGGATTTTGCGTTAGACACGAAGACGCTTTGCCGGGGCGGCCTGTCCGTGAATGATCTGCGCTGGCTGTTGTGCAAGCGGCTGCTCAATAGCGGCGTGGAATATACTCTTGCCGGCAAGGGGCAGGTCGCCGTTCGCCCGGTCGGCACCCTGCGATTTGATCGTCGCAGTTGCTTCGTGCTCACCGACGCGGGCGTCCGGTTCGTTCGCCAAAGTCAGAATCAGAATCAGATCCCACGGCAGCGCGAAGTCGCCGCGGATGCCAATGAGCGGCTCCCGTCGCGCAACCTGGTGCCAACCTGGGACAGTGAACGACTGGAGCTGCGAATGGGCCAGGTCATTGTCAAGCAATTCAAGGCGCCCGCTCCCAATCAGCAGCTGATACTCGTGGCCTTCGAGGAAGAAGACTGGCCAGCGCGGATCGACGATCCTCTGCCGCTCCACCCGGAGCGCTGTCCCAAACGCCGGCTGCACGAAACGATCAACTCGCTCAACCGCCATCAGAAGGTCGCGGCCATACGCTTCATGGGCGATGGTAGCGGGGAGGGCATTCGCTGGGAGCTGAATCAGTCGATGCCCGCGAATCTGTAATCGTGCAATCGATAGCTCGCTCGACAGAATACTGTTAACGAGTCTTACCTGCGCCGCGCGAGCTTACCACGGCCTTATGACCCGGCGTGACACAGTTCGTGGTGGCTGCGAGAGCGGTCCCATAACGACGCGCCGTTGGGAATGGAACCTAGGGCGGAAAGCTCGCCGGCTACGACGGAACTGGCCGCGCTGGCCAGCGCCGTCATGAGCCAGAAGTAGCGCACGTACGACAGGTGCAGGAACAGCCCGGTTCCCAAGTAGACAACCATCGCCAGAAGAAACCCAGCGGCGAGCAGGGCCAAATCACTCCGGCCAGCCCGTAGGCTTGCTCGCCGGGCGCGCTCAAGTCGAACCAGCACGGTTGTCGCCAAACACACGAACACGACAAGGCCCGGAAGCCCGAGTTCGGCCGCCACGCCCAGGTACAGCATATGGGGCTGACGCAGCTCCCCCTTCACCTTCACGCCTTGTATTTCGGTGCCGACGATCTCCGCATAGTGTTGATAATGGTACGGGTACATGCCCGGCCCGACGCCCGTCAACGGGTGCTCGGCAAACATGAGCACGGCCGACATGGCTTCGGCCAGCCGGCTGCGTAAGGAACCGTCCGCGGCGGCAATACCGGCCTCCTCGTTTTGCGCCGCCTCGAGCAGCGCGCGAAGCGACGCCATGCGCGTCACGTATTGCGGCAACATCGCCAGCAACAAGCACGCGCCAGCCACCACCGCGAGACATTGGCGGACCGAGATGTAACGCAAGACCACCATCACGGCCACCATCAGCATAAACGCCACGGCGGCCCCGCGCGAAAACGTGAGCATCAACCCCAATGCCACGAGCGCCGTGGCGAAGAGCGCCATCGCCCGTAATGGCCCGCTCCGTTCGCCCCAGAAGCGAAACATTCCGAGCGGCACAAGCATGAGCAGCACTTGAGCGAGCCGGTTCTGACTGCCGATCGGCCCGGAAAGGCGCCGCTGTCGCACCTCGCCTTGCAGATCGGTGGCGCGGGTGCGAAAACCGGGGCTTTCTTCAATTTGCGCGAATCCACCGTAGTTACGGTCGTACGTCTTGGTGACATGCTGGAAAAAACACAGGGCGCCGATGGCGGCCCCTGCCAGCAGCAACACCCACACGACATGGCGCAATACCTGCGTTGTTCGCACCGCGTTGAACACCAATAGGTAGAGCACGAGGCCCTCGCTGGCCGTTTCAAAGACGTCACGCAGCGACACGGCGCGGTCCTCGGAAAAAACCGTGGCAATAAGTTGCGCCAATAGAAAACACACCAGCAACTGAAACACGCGATCGATCACGATCGGTTGCCGGCGGAACACCCACCGATGAGCGACTGGAATTGCCAACAACAGTGGCACCATTATGGCCGCGGCCATCGGCGCGCCATGAAATCGAACCGCCACAACAGCGACATTCGTGTACAACAGACCCATGACTGCCAGTGTGTACAAATCTGGTCTTACAAGCGCAACCCACGCCGCGGGAACGCTTAGCGCCACCCCCAATAGAAGCACCGGCTTTTGGGCCGCAACCACCACGACAATGGCCACCGCCAAGGTCAAACCTAGAATGAGCCACCGCTTTTGCTGTGGTTCGGGCACCGCTGTCGGTGAAACGATGGACATACTCTCACGACTCCGGCCGCAGGGCCGCGCATCGCCGCACATTACATCACAGCACGCCGCGCACGAACCCCTTTCTATCCTGCTCGCACGTCACAGTCGCCGCAATCGGGGCTGCTGGTGAAGTCCTGGTGAAGTGCGGGGTGCGCTTTGCGGCTTTCACGTGATCGCTCCTCCTCTTGCGCTCCACCAGGGCTTCTGTTTCGCGGTCGACCGCGCTGTGGTGCATTGAAAAGGAGTCGCTCGATTGCGCGTTATTGCGCGGCCGGTGAGCCACTGATGAGCCTGTCCCCCAGAAGGAGAGGGGTCATTGGACAGGCTCTGATGCAGGATCATCATCACCATACGTGTCTGACCTGGAGATGACTTTGAGGCAGCCGACCGTTTCCGCGTCATGGGTTGTGCATTTGCGGTTTGGAGCACGGCAACGTCGCTTACGTCGTGACAAACCGGCTCGCCTTGGCTTTGTGCCGAGGATTGAGCGACTGGAAGATCGCGCGCTGTTGGCATCCGCGGCACCGTGGGGCGATGAGGTGCAGCGGCCATTAGGCCCCGCCGACGCTCTTCTTCTGAGCGATGTTCCCACGATGTCGGCGCCGGATTCATCGCCGTCGGTACAACTGATCGATGCGCGTTCCATTTCCGGCAATACCGGAGAAAAACCACAATCGAAGGTCTGGTCGTACGCAAATCAATGGTGGAGCGTGTTCGCCGACTCGGGCGGAACGGGTGTATGGCGACTTGATGGAACAGCCTGGACCAAGGTGTTAAACCTGATTTCCGGATCCTACAACGCCGATGTTAAGCCCTCGGGCAATCTGGTTCACGTATTGCTCGAAAAAGATACAAAAACGCGTTTCGTTACGGTGGAATACCACTCGGGTACTCCGGGCAGTTACCAGCTTTGGTCGACGAACGCGAGCGTCGTCACGGTTCCGCTCGACGAAAATACGGAAACAGCCACGCTGGACAAGGATTCCACAAATCGCCTGTGGATTGCCTTTGATACTACGTACGAGGTGCGCGTCGTTTACAGTGACGCGCCCTATGGATCCTGGAGCGCGCCCATCACGCTGGCTTCCAATATCAGTTCCGACGATATCTCGTTGGTAACCGCGATGCACGGGGGACAAATCGGCGTCTTGTGGTCAAACCAGACCACGCAGCGATTCGGATTTCGCACGCACAACGATGGTGCTTCGCCCGGCCAGTGGTCGGCAGACGAAGTACCGGCCTCGCAGTCGGCCCTGAACGTGGGAGGCGGGATGGCCGACGATCATTTGAATGCGAGCGTGACGGCCGACGGTACGCTGTATGCCGCCGTAAAGACGAGCTACGACGAATCGGGCTACACCGAAATCGGCCTGCTGGTGCGGCGTCCCAACGGTCAGTGGGATGCGTTGCACGAAGTCGATACCGGCGGAACGCGCGGAATTGTCGAAATCAGCGAGGCGCTAAACCGCGTACTCGTGATCTATCGTGCTTCCAACAGCGCGGGACCCATCGTTTACAAGGAATCGCAACTCGACACGATTGCTTTCGGGCCACGTATTACGCTGCTGCCAGGTTCCGGTGTGAGCAATCCATCGAGCGTGAAGCACGTCTTTGAGAATGAACTGGTCGTCATCGCGTCTGACAACGGATCGTTGAGCGGTGCGCGAATGTCGTTTGTCCCACCGACGAACCAGGCACCGTCAGTCAGTGCTGGGCCCGACCGCGCGGTCACGATACCCGCGGCCGCCTCGCTCGACGGCACCGTCGGCGACGATGGGATACCAAGTCCGCCGAACCTCACCACGACCTGGACGAAATTCAGCGGCCCGGGCACCGTGACGTTCGCCCATGCGTCAGCGGTAGATACCACGGCCACGTTCAGCCTCGCCGGTACGTATGTGCTGCGGCTGACCGGCAGCGACGGCGCGCTTTCGACCAGTGACGACATGACGGTCGTCGTAAGCGGCACGGCCACCAATCAGGCACCGTCGGTCAGTGCCGGGCCGGACAGGACGATCCAGATTTCGGCCTCTGCCTCGCTCGACGGCACGGTCACCGACGATGGTCTCCCCAGTCCGCCGAGTCTCACGACCACGTGGACGAAATTCAGTGGTCCCGGCAACGTAACGTTTGCCAATGCGAGCGCCGTCGACACGACGGCGACGTTCAGCCTGATCGGCACCTACGGATTGCGACTCACGGCCAACGACGGGCAGCTTGCCGCGAACGACGACATGACCGTGATTGTCAACGGCACGACCATCATGTTTCAGAACGGAGTCTCGCCCACCGCGGGCTACACCGGCGGACGTGACACGCATCTACGCTCCGACAATGCCAACACCGTGTACGGCACGTCCAGCTCGCTCGACCTCGACGGTTCCCCATTCCGGAGCATGCTCTTGGCATGGGACACGAGCAGTGTTCCCTCCGCAAGCACGGTCCAGACGGTCTCGCTTGCGTTAACGGTGACGAATGCCACCGCCAGCACATACGAGATTTACGAGCTCAAGCGAACATGGACGGAATCCCAATCGACGTGGAATGTCGCGGCCACGGGCACGAGCTGGGCGTCGCCGGGGGCGCTTGGCACAGCGCCTGGCAATGCCGACCGCGGTACGACCGTGCTGGGCACCCTCGGACCGGCCGCCACCGGTACGGCAACCGTCAACTTGAACGCTGCAGGCGTGGCGCTCGTCCAATCATGGATCAATAATCCGGCCAACAATCTCGGGCTGGTCATTTCCGGCATCGCCAGCGCCAGCGACTCGCTGCAGACGCGATCGCGCGAGTATTCCACGGCGTCCGGTCGGCCGAGATTAACGATCTCGTATACACCCGGCTCGCCGGCCAACCAGCCACCATCGGTCAGCGCCGGACCCGACCGCACGGTGACCATGTCCGGCGCGGCATCGCTCGACGGCAGCGTCTCCGACGACAGCTTGCCGGCTCCGCCCAGCCTCACGAGCACCTGGTCGAAATTCATTGGGCCAGGAGAGGTAACGTTTGGCAACGCGAGTGCCGTCGATACCACGGCGACGTTCGACCTGGCGGGAACGTACGTCCTGCGGCTGACGGCCAACGATGGGCAGCTTTCGACAAGCGACGACATGACCGTGGTCGTTAGCGAACCGGTCAATCAGCCGCCCTCGGTTTCGGCTGGCCCCGATCGCTCGATCTTGATCGCCGCGGCGGCGTCGCTCGATGGCACTGTCTCCGACGACGGGTTGCCCAACACACCGGGTAGTGTCACCACCGCCTGGTCAATGGTAAACGGACCTGGCACGGCCACGTTTGACGACCCTGCTTCGATCGACACCACAGTCAGCTTCAGCGAGACTGGCGTGTATGAGCTGCAACTATTGGCCGACGATGGGGAACTTGTGGTTGGCGATACCGTCATGATCAACGTGACGGACGCCATCCCAGTGACCGTCGCCTTCCAGAACGGGGTTTTACCCGGCGCCTCGTACGCGGGCATGATCGACACGCGGTTGCGCAATTCAGAGCCGACCACGAACTATGGGAACAACAGCACTCTGCTGGTCGATGCGTCGCCGCAGTCATCCGCGCTGCTGCAGTGGGATCTCTCGGCGATTCCGGCGAGCAGCACGATTCTCAATGCCACCATGACACTCAATATCACGGACGAGTCCGTTCACGAGTTTGAAATCTACGAAGTTCAGCGCGCGTGGGTGGAGACCCAGGCGACTTGGAACATCGCGTCGGCCGGAGTCCCTTGGGGACAGGCCGGCGCCGCTGGTCCCGCTGACCGTGGGTCGACGGTGCTCGGACAGCTTTCGGCCACGGCGACGGGAAACCGGAACATCACTTTCAACTCGGACGGCTTGGCCGTTTTGCAGTCATGGATCGACGATCCGTCGCGCAACTACGGACTGATCATCCAGAATTACACGACCTCGTCCGATTCGATGGCGTTTCGCTCCAGCGAAACGACGGCGTCCCTCCGCCCGAAGTTCGAAATCACCTACGCGCCTCCTTCTCAGGCAGAAGAATCATCGATTGCGTCAAGCATCGACGGGGAATCGCTAGCTTTGTCATCAACGATCTTTTCCACCACTTCGCGCGCCAGCCAGCCAGGCAACGGTGAGCTGGAAGCTTCGCCGGGCGCCAGTTCATTTGTCGTGTCGCTTCGTTCTGCGGCCGCCGTCGACTCGCCATCAGCCCTTGCCATCGACTGCCAATCGACGAATGGGCGCCGTACGGCCGTCCGTCGACCGAGCAAACATGCCGCCCCAGGCCTGTTGCTGGCACTCGATGCCAACTGCGTCGATCAATTGCTTTCGCACGATGAAGTGATTTCGGTTACGATGCATGGAGTAGAGGACGATGCCTGGTATTTCATCGCGGACGGCGCCGCGCCGGGGCGACGTGCCACATCACGGTGAAACTCGACCATGTCCATTCTTGTCACTGGCGGCGCCGGCTTCATTGGCAGTCACTTCATCGAGCACCTGCTCGCCACCACCGACGAGCCGATCGTCTGCCTCGACAATTTCAACGACTATTACAGCCCGGCACTTAAGCGCGCCAACGTGGCGGCCTTTGCCGACCATCCGCGTGTCACCGTCGTGGAGGGCAGCTTCTGCGACTGTGCTGCCATGCGCCGGCTTCTCCGAGACCAGCGAATCCGCCGCATCGTACACCTCGGAGCGTACGCCGGCGTCCGCCCAAGCGTCGCCAACCCGTTCATCTATGAGCAAACCAACGTAGGCGGCAGCCTATCGCTGCTCGAGGCCGCACGCGGTCTGCCGATCGAGCGGTTCCTGTTGATCTCGTCCTCAACCGTTTACGGCCGCGCGTCAGCGGTCCCCTTCGTCGAGGACGCTCCGCTCGGAATCCCTCTGAGCCCCTATGGAGCGACCAAGCGCGCCGCCGAAATCATGGCGTTGACCTACCACGACCTTCACCGCCTCCCGGTCGTCTGCCTTCGCCCCTTCAGCGTGTATGGACCGCGTCTCCGCCCCGACCTGGCGCTGTCCATATTTGCGGAGGCGATTCTCACCGGCCGCAGCCTGCCCCTGTTCGGCGACGGCTCAGCACGCCGCGACTTCACCCATGTGCACGATATCTGCCAAGGTCTCGCCGCGGCCCTTCAACGCCCCAACCTCGAAGGCCAGACGATCAACCTCGGTCACCATCAGCCCATTGAAATGCGCGAAGTCATCGCAGCCCTCGAGGAGGCACTGGGCTGCAAGGCCCAAATCGAACACCTGCCCGCTCGATCGGAGGACATGGCAGCCACCTGCGCCGATCTATCCAAGGCGCAGCGCCTGCTCGATTACCGCCCGATCGTCCCATTCGAGGACGGACTCCGCGGCTTTGCTGAATGGTTCCGCTGCCACCATTCCAGTGCTGCCCAACCGTCAGCCAAGACCGGCAAAAGGATTCGGCACAGGATCGTCTCTGCCCCGCGGCGCTAGCCGCCGAATCAGTCTGTTTCCTCGCGCGTCGCGTCCTTGGCGGCCTGCCGATCGTCGGCGCGCCGGAGGCGATCCTGCGCGTCGCCAAGAACCTGCTCCATCCTCGCGTTCCAGGCTGTGTCAACGGTCAATGCCGGCACAATGGCGCGCGCGATTTCTTGCCAGGGAACCAGCTTGAAATTTTGCTTACCGCCCTGGTTGTCACCATCCTGCGCGGCAAAAGCTCCTTTGGGGAAGGAGGTGCCCAAGGGAGCATTCACGACCTCGATGCCGTCAGTCCCGGTCACCGCATCCACGCCCTGGCTAGCCACAATTCGAAACGTGGCGCGGTAGTCGTTCTTGCCTTGACGGTCGTATATCACGAACTCGCTGGCGCCCTGGCTCGAGGCAATCAAGTAACCCGAGTCATCGCTGGCATAGTAGATCGCCAGCCCCTCAACGTCGTCGTTCAGGTGTCCATTAGCCACCGAATCGACCAGCGTGCGCACCGCGCCGTCGGTCGGTTCAGCCCCGTACTTCCAGATTCCGATATCTTCTTCCGCGACGTACAGCGCGGCGTGAACATCGTCGGCCACACAGCCCTCGGTCTGATCGCCGACATCGAAGCTCCGGACCAGGATCGCGTCAACCGCTGCCTTGCCGTTGTCGAACAACTCCCACTGCTCGACTCTCCCGCTCTTGGATGTCACGATTGCATGGAACTTTCCCGACCTCCGGCTGTGGTACATGCAAAATCCGTAGGGGGTGGCGCCGGCTTTGATTTCACGCGCCGCGGCCCATTGCAGCAAACGAGTCGCGGGATTCACCTTGAAGATGCCGATTCCCTTGAAATTCTCGTCACTGAAGGCGACCAGATCGATCTTATTTCCACCGAGGGGGAAGTTGTAGCGCACGTCGACGTTGTTTGGTTCAACCGTATCGATGAACTGAAGCTGATTTCCGGAAAGGTCGTAGACGGCCAGGCCGGAACGTTTGTCGGTGCCGATGACCGTGCTCAGCGCGGAGTCGGTCGGATGGATCCAGAAGGCCGGATCGTCTGCGGCGTCGCCGTCGCTGGGAACCGGATCTGTCTCAACGGTGGCCGCGGCCTTCGCAACATGGACGGTGGCAGCAGCGTTTTGGCGCGCTGCGGGCCACCACCCGGCGGCTCCATTTGGCTGAGGCTTGACAGGACGTGGCGCGCTCGCTTTGAGCTGCGCGTCGGAGCTGGCATCTGGCGCTGCGACCTGTCCAAAGGATAGCGGAACTCGGCCATCAACGATGTTGGCCATGTCCGTCGCAAGGGCGGCCATGGCCAATATTCCCACCATGACGGCTACCAGCAGCATGGCGACTGCCACGCGGCGAGTACGAGATCGCTTCTTTGAGGGTCTCTGCATTGCTGGTGCAATTCTCGTTTTGGGCGCACGTAAGCGGGCGTCGATCGGTCCAGCGATACGAGCCACACGCATAGCAAGCTGCGTCGCATCGTCCGACGAATCAGTACGCTGGCTCAAGTCCGTGGACGGTGATGTTCTAAAGGAATCTTGGAACGCGAATTGGCCTCTCGCCAAATTCGCTCCGAAGCGGCCATCGGCGATATCGAACGTGATGCCTCTAGCGATTCTGCCGTCGAGGTCGATTTTCCGGTTGGCCAGTTGCAGCCGATGCGTACCAGGATTGGACTTCGCTGACGGCTTCGCGGTACCGGCGACGTGGTGACCGTCGAGAAGGTCGAACACCGAGACGGTTTCTATGGGGAGTGATTCAATATGGCTGAACAAGTGGTGACGCGGAACGGCAAACGGTTTGTCCTGGTCGACGAGCGCCAGTGGCGGAGACTCCGCAGGTTGGTGGCCAAGGCCGAAGCGACAAGGGATCGAGCACTGCCCGAGTATCCACCGGCCGACGCGCTGGGCAAACGTCCCGCGGTCGCCTTTGCGCGCGTGTCGATTGCACGCAAGATGATCGAGGCTCGCAGGGCGGCGGGGCTTTCACAAGAGGAATTGGCGCGACGGGCCGGCGTGCGACAGGAAACCATTTCGCGCATCGAATCAGGAAAACACTCGCCGACGATTCGCACGGTCGAGAAGATTGACCGCGCGCTGAGTCGCGCTGCGAAACTAGCAAAGCGAGCTGGAACGAAAGGCAAGTAGCCTTGCATCCATCGCACGCGACAAGAACGGCAACCGGCGGATTCTGTTTGTCGCACCCGACGGCCGGCGGCCGACGATCCGGCTGGGCAAGGTTTCCCAGCGGACGGCCGAAGGCATCTGATTGGCGACCGAATACGCGATCCGCATAGTAACCGCGTGGCTGGGCAACACGCCCCGGATCGTCCTGAAGCACTACTTGCAAGTGACCGACGCGGACTTTGAACGCGCGGCCGAAGTGACCAATGAAAGCGGCGCAGAAAGCGGCGCACAGAGCGCACAAAATGCGGCGCAGCAGGCGCACGCCGAAAATCGCGGAGATTCGCACGAACCGAGTGAAACCCCTGTTGAGTGTTTCACTTCTGCGATTTCGTCCGATACGCAACTTGTTGTTGAAAAAGGACTTAGCGGAGAGGACAGGATTCGAACCTGCGGACCAGTTACCCGGTCACGGGTTTAGCAAACCCGCGCTTTAGACCACTCAGCCACCTCTCCGGATCGGTGGTTTTTCACGCGGCGCAAGGAATCCAAATCTTATGCATTCCGCGCCGCATCGCAAGCCGGAATTGTGACTTGCGCGACACGGCAAACGGGGGGGCGGCCGCGAATCGTCGTGTATAGTTGTGCGGGGTCTGTCGAATCTCGAACGTTCGTCGGCCAACCTTTTGCACGCTCGACCTTGAGTTCATTCCGACCGTCGCCCGCGCGTCGTCCCGCCAATCGCCGATCCACGCCATTTGGCTTGATCGCCGTGGG
>Ga0187892_10002340_pt1 | contig 38564 bp, 30 predicted proteins | sample MA1701073metaG_FD_139345 | JGI IMG/M metagenome (GOLD analysis project Ga0187892, IMG submission 139345) | Bio-ooze microbial communities from a basaltic lava cave in the Kipuka Kanohina Cave System on the Island of Hawaii, USA - MA170107-3 metaG ... | reverse complement strand
GACCGGATCGAAGCCGGCACGTTCGCCGTCGCCACGGCGGCCTCGGGCGGAGAGGTGACGCTCCTTGGCGCGGAAGCGTCGCACCTCGGCGCGTTGTTCGACAAGCTCGCGGAGTCCGGCGTCGCCATCCAGCGCGCGGCCAACGGCGACATCACGATCCGTCGCGAGCGCGCGCTGAAATCGGTGGACGTGATCACGATGCCGTACGCCGGCTTTCCGACCGACCTGCAAGCGCAGATGATGGTGTTGATGAGCGTGACGCCGAACATCAGCGTGATCACGGAGAAGATTTTCCCCGATCGCTTCATGCACGTCAGCGAGCTGGCGCGCATGGGCGCCGACATCGCGCTCGAAGGCAGCACCGCCATCGTGAAGGGCGTCAAGACCCTCAAAGGCGCGCCGGTGATGGCGAGCGACCTGCGGGCAAGCGCGGCGTTGGTGATTGCCGGCATGATCGCGAAAGGCAAGACCGGGATCCATCGCGTGTATCACATCGATCGCGGCTATGAACGGATCGACGACAAATTGCGGGCGCTCGGCGCTCGGGTCGAGCGCGTCAGCGACAAGACGCCGGCGGTCCCGATGGAAGAAGCCGCGTGAGAAGAGATGGAGTGATGGAGTAGTGGAGCAATGGAGTAATGGGGTTTGGTTGTTGGCCAGTACTCCGTTACTCCAGCACTCCAGCATTCCAATCTGGGTCGCATGAACATCAAATTCGACTGCCAACATTGCGGACGGAGGATGGAAGTGGACGAGTCGCAGTCGGGCAAACAGGTGACTTGCACGTTCTGCCACCGCATGACCGACATTCCCCAGGTCGAGAACGTGGAAGCAGACAAGCCACGGCTCAAGGTAGCGGTCCAGAAACAGGCGTACGAAAACATCTCGGAATCCGCCAAGATCTGCCCGCAATGCAACGCCTCGTCCGAGTCGCGCGCAGTGATTTGCGTTTCGTGCGGGTTCAACTTCGTCGCCGGCAAGCCCAAGAAGAAGCGCGGCGCCGTGTTCGTGGGTTGGCTGTTCGGCTCGGTCGGTCGGTTCGTGCTCAAGGGGATCGTGTTTGCCGTGGTCTTGGCGGCCGGCTTCGTCGGGTTCGTGTGGTTTCAAAACGCGCGGTTTTCGCAGGAGATTCGCGGCGCGCTCGAAAAGGGCGATCTGGCGACGGTGACGGAGGACTACCGCAAGCTGGCGTCGTACTACCGCTGGTTTGAGTACGTGGGTTGGCCAAACCCCTACGAGTTGCGCTGGCGGCAGTTCCAGGCGCGCGCGGACAAGACCTACGAACAGACCCGCAACGCGTATCTGCCTTTGTACGTCGAACGATCGGTCTGGGGCAACCGGGACCAGATCAACATGAAGGTCGGCTGGGTCAAGTTTCGCCTCGTCAACCTCCGGGAATATCCGCTCGAAGTCAGCCGGCAGATGTTCCTGCTCATGGGCCTGGAAACCAACGTCGCGCTCGCCAATGAACTGCGCGAGGAGGACCCCAAGCCGGTCTTCCTCGCGAAGGGCGAAGGAATGAAGGGCGTGCTGTACTTTGCCGGGATCGTGAAGCAGCCGGCGTTTCTCGAGTTCAACACCGGCATGCTCGTCGTGCGGGCGCCGACCTATTACAACTGGGCAATCGACAATTACGAGCGCGACCATCGCGACTGGCCGGCCGGCAAGGCGAGCGAGGAATTTCCGATGCTCAAGCTGTGGGAAGAATGCCGGATGACCGCCGCCGAGGTGAACCAACTCTGGCAGGCCTACAACCAGATGCCGCCGCCGCCCGCCGAACCGTACACGACGGTGCTGCGGGAACAGAATCCGAGGTGAGGGGATCGTTATTGGTTATCGGTCATTGGTTGTTTCGTGCCCGGCGCCAGTCACCAACAACCGATAACCAATAACCAATAACTCAACCGCTCTGACTCAGTCTCTTCTGCGGCTTGTCGAACAACAACTCGTGCGCTTCGCGGAGCACCACCGGGATTCGTTCCGCGAAGGGACTGCTTTGCAGCGCCGGCCGCACATCCACGCCATCCAGTTTGGCGCAATGCTCGCCCGGGAACCAATGTCCGCCGCCGCCGCTGAGCAGGTTGTAGCGGAACTTCCCCCAGCCGACCAGGTCGAGCGCCTTGGCGTAGGTCCATAACCGCGCGATCTCGATGATGTTGATCTGGCCCGGCACGTGGAGGTATTCGGGCAGCCCCTCGAACCACCGCGCGCACCAATCCTTGCCGTGCACGCGCTCGAGTTCGGCCCGCAGCCGCTGCTCGATCGTCTCGATCGTCTCGGGGATGCGGTCGTAATGTTCGAGCGCGCGGACGTGTTCGTCGAAGTCCGTCGGTCGCGCCGCGCCGCAACTGAGCGTGTGGACCTGCGGGCGCGCGAGGCAATAGAGATCGTTGAATTGCATCGGCGTGAGCGGCCGGCAAAGCTCGACCAGTTTCGTCGGCGGCGTGTAGAGCTTGCCGCCCTTGTCGTTCGGGCTGATGATGAACACGCCCATGTCGCGAGCCGCGGCGGCTTCGATGCAGCGCCAGTTCAGGTCGTTGACGAAATACCAGTGGATGTTGATGTAATCGAACTCGCCGGTCTCGATGGCGCGCAGGATGATGCGCGGCGAGGCATGCGTCGAGAACCCCACGAACCGGCACCGGCCTTGCTTCTGAAGTTGCCGCGCCGCGTCGAGCGAGCCGCCTTTGCGCAGGGCGAACTCACAGAGCTCGTCGTTGTTGACCCCGTGCAGCGTGAGCAGGTCCACGCAGTCGAGGCGGAGGTTCTTCATCGAGGTCTGGAACGTGTCGAAGAACTCCTTTTGCGTCGCGAACGGAGCAACTTTCGTCTGCACGAGGATTTTGTCGCGGGGAAACTTGGGCAACACGCGTCCGAGCTGCATCTCCGACGACCCGTACCCCCGCGCCGTCTCGATGTGGTTGATTCCCAGTTCGACGGCGCGGTGGATCGTTGCTTCGAGGTTCGCCTGGTTCGCCGCCGGGATGTCCTTCCACTCCTTGTCGCTCCACGAATGCTGGTAACGCATCCCGCCGCAAGAGATCACCGGCATCTGCAGGTTAGTTCGACCGAAGCGGCGGTATTTCATGGGAGGCTGCGAAAACAGATCTGGCGGCGGGACCTGGTCCTACAGCGACACGAAGATTTGCCGCAGCCGGCACTTGAAGCCGGGCAAGACCTCGCCGCCGGTCAGCCATTCGCCGGGCTTGGTCAGCCGAGTAATGCCATCCAGCGTATGTACCGAGACGCTCTTGCGTTTGTAATCCAATATCCACGCCAGCCGGGTGCCATGCTCGAAATACTTGTCGAGCTTGTCTTCGATGATCTTCAGCGTGTCGCTTGGGGACAAGACCTCCACCGCCAGATCCGGCGCTCCGTATAGAAACTTCTCAGGCGCGACCATGATCTCGGTGAGCCGCACCTTACTGACGAACGACACATCGGGTGAGAGCAGCACGGTGCGGGAAAGTCGATAGCCGATGCTGGAGTCGAACACTTTGCCGAGTCTCTTGCGGCAGACAAAATTATTCGAGAGGGTCGAAAGATTGATGCAAACGTCACTATGCGTCATCCCCACGGGACTCATAAGCAGGTCTCCGTCGATCAGTTCATACTTGCGCCCGTCCTTGGGCAGCGACATCAGTTCGTTGTCCGTCCAGTAGCGCTTCTTGCTGGGAACCAGAATGGCCGTCTCCATACCGTCCGCAGTGTACCCGAGCCGGGAACGCGGTCAACGCGTTACTTGGTTGTCGATTCGTCGAGCCGCAGTTGCCGCCACTCGTGCGCGAACCGCTCGGCGGCAACCTCGCAATATTTCTTCGACAGATCGATGTGCACGAAACGCCGCCCGGTCTGGTGCGCCACCACCGCCACCGTGCCCGTCCCGCCGAACGGATCGAGCACGACGTTGCCGCGATAGCTGTAAAACTTGATCAAACGGTAGATCAATTTCTCGGGGAACGGCGCCGGGTGGCCCTCTTTCTTCTCTTTGGCCTGCCGTTCCTTAACGTCCTCGCGGTCGCGTCCGCCACGCCGGGGCGCGTAGAGACTTTTCAGGAACGGCTGCCGCCCCATCGTCTCCGGGCGAATTTCCCAGAAGCCGTCCGAGAACTGGATGAATTCCTCGCTGGTGATGTCGGCATCGGCCTTGTTGCCTTCGAGCGACCACGATCCCTTCGAGAACACGAGCACGTATTCCCAGCTCGGAACGATGTGCGGATTGGCGGGGGTCTTGAACGATCCCCACGCCGTGCGACGGCGCATCGTTTGTTTGTACCAGAGGATTTCCGTGCGCATGATGAACCCCAGCCCGCGGAGTTGCGCCGCCATGTCGTAATGGATGGGGCGGAAATCCTTGATGCTCGTCGGCGCGACGTTCAGGGCGAAGCGTCCGCCTCGGACCAGCACGCGCTTGAGTTCCTTCCAGATCGGCTTCAGCCACGCCAGGTAATCCTTGTAGGACATCCGGTCTTGATGGCTGTCGTACTCCAGCCCGACGTTGTACGGCGGAGAGGTGATGGCGAGGTGGACGCAGGCCTTGGGCATCGCCCGCAAGACTTGCAGGCAATCGCCGCAGACAATCTGGTCCTTCGCCCAATCCGTCCCTTGCGTGGCGCACGGAAAATCGACAACTCGCGGCGGTTCGTTCATTGCGAGGAGAGTTAGCTATTGGAACCTCGCATTGCAAGAGGCTTTGCTGGCGGCCAGACCCACCGTGCCAAGTCCGGAGAGCCTCACGCCATCGCGGTGATCCCGCGTTTCGTCAGTTGGGCCTTCAAGCTCGCCTGGTAGCGCGCGTGGGCTTCTTCGTCCAGCACCGTGGACGCCCCGAAACAGAAGGTGGAAATCGCCCGGCGATGGCGCGCGGTGCGATTGACGTCCGTCCAGTGGATCGTGGCGGAGTGATGTGCCACGGCGTCGCCGGGATTGAGTTCGATGGGAACGGCGTCGGCTTTCTTGGGATCGAAATCGGCGAGGCCCTGACTGAATCCGAGCTCCCCACTGGCGACGTGCGGCAGGATTCCCTGCTTATGCGAGCCGCGCGCGTACCAGAGACAGCCGTTGTCGCGGTCCACCGGGTCGAGCGCGATCCAGAGCGAGCAGGCGATGTTCGGCTTGCGGTTCCAGTAGAATCCGTCCTGATGCGGCGGAGTCGCGTTGGAATCGTAAGGCAACTTGTCAAACCACTCAAGCCCCTGCGGGCTGAATTGATCGCGCAGGAAATGCTCCAGCATCGGCACGCAGGACGCGGCGATAGACTGGTTGATGTGGCCAGCGGGCACAGGCCGATTCAAAAGTCGCCGCGGTGCGCGCCAGCCCGGGGGCGGTGGCCTTGGCCGTGACCAGCAGCAACCGCGAAATGCCGTCTTGCAGGAGCGTCTGCACGGCATGGCGGACCGCGCCCTCCTGATCGATCGTCACGAAGGGAAGCGATAACCCCTCGGCGGGATACCCGATCACGACGGCGGGCTTCCGATGCCTGGCGAACAGACTCTGGTAGCGGGTGGGCAACGAAGCGAGGATGAACAATTCCCGGTTGGACGCCTTTTGCTCCGCGATTGCCCGCAGTCGGGCCGTCGTGCACGGCTCCTGGGTCAACTGAATGCCATCGAGATGAAGCCGTTCCGAGAGCGGCATCGCCCATTCGAAGTGCTGCCGCGCTTCGGGATACTCGGGCCGATATTGCAAAATGCGCACCGTCGCGTTCCCGCTGGCCGGTGGTCGGTGGCGGGCAGCGAGTCGCACGCCGCGCGGATGAATCGTGACGAGCTTCTCCCGCTGCAATTGATGCAACGCGCTTTCCAGCGTCGGACGGCTGACTCCGAGCTTCTGGCTCCACGCGCGCGTGCTGGGGAGCGGCTCGGTCAATTCGCCGCGCTGAATCTGCTAGCGCAGGTAAGCTGCGATCTGACTCGACCGATACAGTGGCAAACGCATGGGAGACGATGGTTACCCCAAACAACCCGCATGTACAAGCGACAGAGAGGTGCATGGTGGCGCGAGCGTCCCGCTTGTCGCGTCGGCTGGCTCTTGGAATGCGACAAGCGGGACGCTCGCGCCACCATGCATCGTCAACCGCTCAAAAAATTGAGATGCGCCCGCGACGGCCCGCGACGGCCCGCGACGGAGAGAGGAGCCGGTTGCGTCTTGCTTTTCAAGCCGCTTCCGATAGATTGCCGCGCTCGATTTTCAAGCCATGTCCGCACAAAACATACGAAACATCGCGATCATCGCCCATGTCGATCACGGCAAAACCACGCTGGTCGATAAGCTGTTGACGCAGGCGGGGACGTTCCGCGCCAACCAGCAGGTCGCCGAGCGCGTAATGGATTCGATGGACCTCGAACGCGAGAAGGGCATCACCATCAAGGCGAAGAATTGCCAACTCGTCTGGAACGGTCAGGTCCACCTCGGAAGCGAGACGCGCGGCACGCCGGCCGCCGAGACGATTATCAACGTCGTCGATACGCCCGGGCACGCCGACTTCGGCGGCGAGGTCGAGCGCATCATGAAGATGGTGGACGGCTGCCTGCTCGTCGTGGACGCGCTCGAAGGTCCGCAGGCGCAAACGAAGTTCGTGCTCCGCAAAGCGCTTGCGCATGGTCTCATGCCGATCGTCGTCATCAACAAGATCGACCGCGAACACGCCGATCCAGTCCGCGCGCACGACAAGGTTCTCGAATTGTTGCTGGAGTTGAACGCCTCCCCGCAACAGTTCGACGCGCCGTTCCTGTACGTGTCCGCCCGGGACGGGTTCGCGAAGCGCACACCCGATGACCCCAGCGACGACATGCGGCCGTTGTTCGAGACGATCATCCAACGTATTCCGCCGCCTTCGGCGAACCTGATCGCGCCATTTCAGTTTCTCGTCTCCAATCTCGGCTACGACGATCACCTGGGCCGGATCGCCTATGGCCGCATCATTGGCGGACGCGTGAAGGTCGGCGACTCGGTCGTGTGCATCCATAAGGACGGACGCCGGGAGCGCCAGAAGCTGACAATGCTGTTCAACTTCAGCGGCCTGAATCAGAAACGAATTGAGGAAGCCGAAGCCGGCAACATCGTTGGCATCACCGGCTTCGAGGAGATCGCCATCGGCGAGACGATCACCGACAACGAGGAGCGCGAGCCGATCCCATTCGTCGAGATCGATCCGCCGACGATCAAGATGCAGTTCTGCGTCAACGACGGCCCGCTTGGCGGCAAGGAGGGCAAGCTGGTCACCGCGCGCAATCTGCGCGAGCGTCTGTTCCGCGAGTGCCGCACCAACGTCAGCTTGCAAGTCGAGGAGACCGACACCGCGAGCGTCTTCCACGTCAGTGGCCGCGGTGAGATGCAGATCGCGATCCTGGTCGAACAGATGCGGCGTGAAGGATTCGAGGTGCTCGTTTCCCGGCCCGAGGTGATTCTCAGGAAGCAAGGCGGCCAGACGCTCGAACCGATCGAGGACTTGTTCGTCGAGGTGCCGAACGAGAAGCTCGGCGACATCCTGCAGAACCTCGCCGGTCGCAAGGCGGAGATCAGGAACATGCATCATCACGGCAACCAGGTCAGTATCGAGGCCGTGATCCCGACGCGGGGCATCATCGGGCTGGAGACCGAGTTGGTCAATCTCACCAGCGGCGAGGGATTGATGAGCCATCTGTTCCGCGAGTACGCCCCGTTCACCGGCGAGATCGAGACGCGGCGCACGGGTGTGTTGGTTGCGATGGAACAGGGCATCGCCACCGCCTGGGCGCTCAACAACATCCAGGAGCGCGGCATCCTGTTCATCGGGCCGGGCGAGCCGGTGTATGAAGGCATGATCATCGGCGAGAACCCGCGCAACGAAGACATCGTCGTCAATCCCAGCAAGACGAAGCACCTCACCAACATGCGGTCGCAGGGTGACGGCAAGGGCATTCAGCTCAGCACCCCGCTCAGGATGAGTCTGGAACGCGCCCTCGAATACATCGCCCCCGACGAGTACGTCGAGGCCACGCCCAAATCACTCCGGCTTCGCAAGAAGCTGCTGAGCGCCGTCGCGCGCAAGCGCCAAGGCAACGTGATCAAAGAAGTCGCGGTGGCGTAGCTGTCGGAGGTCATTCTTGCCAAGTCCTGGACATGCCAGTATTGTTCCCTTCAGCGCGAGGCAGCGAATGGCTACACGATACATCCTCACCGAATACGTTGACGAAGCGATGGAGCGGGCCGTTTATGACAAACTGGAAGACGGCAGCTTCGCCGGCAAGATTCCACCCTGTGTCGGCGTCGTGGCGTTCGGAAGCACACTGCGCCAGTGCGAAGCGAAGCTTCGTTCCACGCTCGAAGACTGGATTCTGGTCGGTCTGAAACTGCGACACCCACTGCCCGTGATCGCAAACCTCGATCTGAACAAGGAACCCGCCCGTGAGCCGGTGGACGCCGTGTAAACGGAGAGAGTTCGTTCGCCGCCTGCGTCAACTTGGATTCGAAGGACCGTACTCGGGCGCACGTCATCAATTTATGGTCCACCAACAACGACGGCTGGCCATTCCGTCGAACTCGGAGTATTCAGTGCCTCAACTGCGCATGATGCTACGAGAAGTAGAAGTTGTCCTCGGCCGTGAGATCGGGCAGGACGAGTGGAATCGGTTGTGACCAACCGCACGTCCGTGTGTTCTATGCTCAACTTCTCGGCGAAGGCTAATTGGCCGGGAACCGGAAATAGAGGATCTGTTCAACTCCGACGAGGTTCCACGAACGCTCTGGCGGACGATCCGAGACGATCAGGACAGTTCCTGTGTCTCGGTCGCGTTCCTGTGGTTACTCGACTACTGCGCCATTATGAAGTATGGGGCCCCATCCATGTTTCAATCTCCGTGAGACAGGTCTTGTTTGGTCTGACGGGACAGGAGTATCCGGGTGGGAAGGCACAGGCGCTCGTCGATCTCGAAACTGAAATCCGGATAAGGGCTCCCGCCGTGGAAAGCGTGATTTTCTAGTTCGGTTCCACGCGCAACGGGGAGATTCTCACGCGAAAGACAAACACATGCGCACGGCCATCGACCTTAATTGCGACATGGGGGAGAGCTTTGGCCGGTACAAGCTAGGCCACGACGAGGAAGTGATCCGGCTGATTTCCTCCGCCAACGTCGCCTGCGGGTTCCACGCGGGCGATCCGCACGTGATGCGGAACACGGTCGCCTTGGCCGTCCAGCACGGCGTCCGCATCGGGGCGCATCCCAGTCTGCCCGATTTGTTGGGGTTCGGTCGCCGCCGCATGACGGTGACGACGGAGGAAGTGCGCGATTACTTCGTGTATCAGATCGGCGCGTTGCGCGCGTTCGTCGAAGCGGCCGGCGGGCGGTTGCAGCATGTAAAGATGCACGGGGCGCTGTTCGAGATGGCCTGCGCGGACGATTCGCTGACCCGGGCCATGTGCGAGGCGACGAAATCCGTGGACCGCGATCTGATCTGGCTGACGCCGGCGGGCTGGACCACGGAGGTTGCCCGGGAAAGCGGCTTGAGGGTCGTCGAGGAATTTTACGCCGACCGAGCGTATCATCCGAACAAGACGCTCGTGTCGCGCAAGAAACCCGGCGCAGTCATCCACGACGCGCAGCGGATCCGGGACCGTTTGCTTCAGGTGCTCGAAACCGGCGCGGTGACCACAATTGAAGGCGTGAAGATCGGCTTCGAGTTCGACTCGATCTGCGTCCATGGCGATACGCAGGATGCGCTGGAGATCGTTCGAATCGCCCGGCAGGCGTGCGAGGAACGAGGCTTCGCGATACGACCGATGGCGGAATCAACGCGTTGAGCGCAACGATGCGGCTGGAAAGCGGGCGGCTACCTTGCTGCCGCTCCGAACGAACACCGGAATCACTTCCAACGCCGCCGAATACTCGATTGTCTTCGGGCCGGTGTGCCGTTGCTGCCTCCAGGCATCCACCCATTCGCCGCGAGGCAGGTAGATCGTGCGGACGTCGCGTTCGTCGAGCAGTGGCGCCACCAGCAGATCGTCGCCGAGGAAGAATTCATCGTCCACGCCGCGCGCAACCGGGTCGTCGGGAAACTCCAGCGCCAACGGACGCCACATCGGGATGCCTTCGTTGCTGGCCTGTTTCGCCGCCGCCAAGAGATACGGTTGCAGTTCCCAGCGCAAATCCAGGTAGGTCTTCGCAATGCGCACGGCATCTTCGCCGAAGTGCCACGGCTCGCGCGGGGTCATCCCATGCCATTGCATGATCGGGCTGAACGCGCCGAGTTGGAGCCAACGAATGTAAAGCTTTTTCGACGGTGTGCCTGCGTAACCGCCGATGTCGTGTCCCCAAAATGGAAAACCCGACAACGCCGCGCTCAAGCCCGCTCGCACGACCCGCCGCAGGCTGGCCCACTCGGCGTGCTGGTCGCCGGCCCACACCAGCGAGTGACCGGCGCAGGGCGCACTCGCGGAGCGCGAGAACGTCACGCCAGATTTCCCTTTTGCAGCAAACGCCGCCAGCACGCTGCGTTGATACTGGTACGGATGCAGATTATGGAAAAACTCGTCGGGCATCCGTTCGCCGCCATCGGTCTTGAACCCGTCCACGCCGAGGTCGATCAGCGGCTCGTGCAGCTTCTGCCACCACTCGCGCGCGGCAGGTTTGCGGAAGTCGATCTTGCGCGCGTTCTCCAGCCAATCGAGGACCAGCTCCGACCCGTCCGCATTCAACACCAGAAACCCGTTCGTCTTCGCCTCGGCATACGTGCTCGCGCTGTCCCAGACGCTGGGCGTCTCCCACAACACGACGCGATAGCCGCGCCGGTGCGTGCTCTCGATCCACGCGCGCGGATTCGGGAACCGTTTCTCCTCGAATCGGAAATTCTGCAACGACTGCGCCCAGCATTCCAGCACGACCACGCCCGCGCGCAGGCCGCGCCGTTCCATTTCGCCGATCACGTCGTCGATCTCCTGCGCCGACTGGTAGGAGTTGCGCGAAATCCATGGCTGGAACACCCACGCCGGCGGCAGCGGCGGCCGGCCCACGAGCCGGGTGTACGCCTGCACGATCTCGCGCGGCGTGCCGCGGAAAACGAACGCCTCCATCCCGTCGTCGTGGACTTCGATTCGAAGCTCCTGCGTGCCATGCGCGCTCCAATCGAACCGCACCCGCCCGGAACAGTTCACGAAGATGCCGTAGCCGACCGAGCTGACGACGAACGGCACGGCAAAATAGGACGACTGCGGTCCACCTTGCGCCATGTCGCGCGTCCAACATTCGACGGGGCGGGCCCGTTGGTTCCACGCATCGAACCGCTCGCCCAATCCCCAGAACGCCTCGCCGTCCGTCAGCCGCACGCTCAACGTCTTGCAGCGCGAGGAAGTGGCCGTCTCATAGCGGAGCAGCCGATCGAAGCTCGCGCGGGCCACCTCGAAGTCGATGGCCGGCGCATCTTCCCGCAGCGGATAGCGATGCCCGTCCTGCCCCATGCGGACTCGGAGGACGGGCGTTTCCGCAAGATGCCGGGATGTCGATCGGGACGGCGTTTCACACGAGACGGCGACGACCAGCACGAGCGTCGCCACGAAAACGAAAAGCCAACACTGTCCTTTCATGACCGCCGAAGCTGACTGAAACTGTATCCCCAGCTTGACCATGTGCTCGACTACACCCATTCGAATCCGAACAGATCGGCGGAGCGCATACGGAATTCGAGGCTGACTGGCGCGCCGGGGCCGATACCGACGGTCTGCTGGCTCTTCCAGTGCACGGGCAGGCTCAAGCCGTCTCCGACGATCGGACCGCAATCCGTTACGGCCCGCTCCGGCTGGCCGATAACGCCGACTCGCAGTTCGCCGCCGGGTGCCACGCGGGCGTTGACGCGCAACGCTCGCCCGGCAACCTCCAGCGGGAACGTCACGAAGCGTCCCTCCCCGTCGGCTCGCAACGCCACCAGCCGGCCTTTGGGCCACCATGCCCGATCGTTCCTCATCGGCACGAGGTCTTTGCCGACAGCGAGGAATTCACTGTCGAAGCTGCCCAACGGGTCCGGCTCGATCACAGCTCCGCCCGGCACCTTGAGCCATGCGATTCCGTCCTCACTGCTGTAGAAGTGGATACTCGAACGCTGGTTCCACCGATGGTAAATCATCGGGAACATCAGATAGTAAGCCGGTTCGCCGGGATAAAGGCAAAAGCCGTTCTGATACACATCGTCAGTCATCGGCCAATCGAGTTGCGGCGCGATGATCGGTTGTACCGGGCCCCAGTGACGGAAGTCGTCTGACTCCGCCCGGCCAATCCAACGGCGCTGCTGGAACATCAATCGCGTGTACATCACGTACCTGCCGTGTTGCTCATCGAAATAGACGCTCGTGTCGGTGTCGCTGTAATGGACCATCAAGTGATCGGGCAGCAGCGTCCAGTTCAGTCCGTCGGGCGAAACCAGTCCGTACATTGCGAATAGGAATTGTTCGCTCAGCCGCCAGATACGGTGATGATTGTGCAGGCGAGTATATTCGGAATATAGTTCCGCCCGTTGCTCCTTCAGTGGCTCGCCGCAAATAACCGCTTTGTACCGTTCGGAGGACTTTGCCCGAGGATCCACGAAGACCGTGAACCCTTCCCCTTCTGTTTGAAATGAGGCCGGCACTTTGCTCGTGTGAACGAGCCGCCAATCGAACAGATCGCGCGATTCGCTGCAGCAGACCTCGAAGGCGTTTTGTCCACAAGCACGGACTCCCCAGGCGCGATAGGTCCCGGCATCGTGGATAATTCGCACGCGGGGCGGCGAAGGGGAGTGTGGCATCGGGTCCGGCTTCAAAGGCGATGGCGGGAGCGGCTCCGTCTTCGTCGCCTTCTGTGCGACGAACCGCAGCCCGCGAGGCATCTGTGAAGTGGCAGGCGTTGGCTCGACGACAGGTCCTTGCGGACGCAGCGGCAGCGGTTCTCCGCCTGGTCCGAGCCACTGCAGATCGCTGCACAGAATGTGGCGCAGATCGGTGAAGAGATAGGTTTTCTGATTGGGGACGCCGTGGGTTCTCATCAGTTTTCGATCTATGCCGCGCTACAAGACATCAGACAGAAATCTCCGCAGAAGATGAAGCTATCAGTTCGCAGCAACCGCTGTCCCCAAAGATTCCATGGTGGAGGCCAGCCACTCTTGCGAGACTTCTGTAACATGATCGCAAACGTATGCGCGAAGATGGGTTTCGGCGATTGCCGGCTCAACGTATTTGAGGCCGGACTTTACGCACAGCTTGTTAATGAGGGGAAAATCGGAATGAATCCAGTCGATTACGGTGGGTGAAGTACCACGCACGATTACACCCGACGGCAGGCCGGAAAAAGCCATTGCGTCGAGCAACAGCACTGCGCCGTGGCTACGACTCAAGAGCCGGTATGAGTTCGTCAGGGCTGATCCCATGACTGGGATGATGGTCATCAGGCCCTCGCCTATCCTGACATAACGGTGATCTTTGGCCGCCTCTTGTATCGCAGGCGGGTAGCAACTGAAGATGTCCGCGAAACCTCCTGCCGAGATACCGGCCTTCGTCGCCACGCCTCTGGCAATCAAGTGACGCATTACAGCCACGCAAATGGCCAAAGGGCGCTCGGCTGTTTTCTCTGGGAAGTCGGAGACCACGAGAAAGCCATCGCCGAATTGATGGATGAACAACCTATCTTGGGATTGCGACAATCCCACTTTGTACAGGGCTTCCATGAGTTCGTTCAGCGCACGGATTGCCCGGCCTTTGTCGTTGCGATAGATGGCCGAAAATCCTCCACGTCAATACCCACAGGACGTTGGTGTCACGAAAGTGTGCCTTTTGGAGCAAGCCAAAGCGGAACGATGGTTTACGGATACCGAGCGAAAGAAGTTGTTTGCGCTTTCGTGAATCGTTGAGGTCGTGCTACAGATCTCCCTGCACCATGAGCACAGTCGCTGGATACTTGGTCGGGCAACTCGGCGAACTGTCAGGACTGAGACTCGCGATTCCAGCTACAGGATTAGTCATTGGGCGAGATCCGAAGGAAGTGGACGTTGTGTTGGAAGATACGAGAGTGTCACGACGGCACGCGCAGATTATGCCCCGCAAGAACGGGCAGGTCTTCCTCGTCGATCTTGAATCGCGCAATGGTACCTACCACAACGCACGCAAGATCACGACACCTGTTCCGCTTATTCCAAATGACAAAGTGGACTTTGGTGGCCAAGGTCGTGCAGTTTTCATTTTTGAATCGGCGTCAACGGAGTCGGTGACGGGAGTTTTGAAGCAGGCGTTTGGTGAGAACCTCGCACCGGTCGAGTGGAATGTCGGCGACACCATTCTCGGCATTTACGAAGTAACCGGCGTGCTGGGGGAGGGCGGCATGGGACGTGTCTACAAAGTTCACCACAGGTCGTGGAACATGGACTTGGCGGTGAAAAGTCCGTTGCCAAAGCTGTTCACGGACGAAAAGTCAGTGGAGAACTTCGTGCGCGAGGCCGAAACGTGGGTGAACCTCAGCCTGCATCCCCACATCTGCCAGTGCTACTACGTTCGCACCATCGGCGCCATCCCGCGCATCTTCGCGGAGTACGTCAGCGGCGGCACGCTGGCCGAATGGATTCAGCAAAGAAAACTGACTCAACTCGACCAGATTCTCGACGTGGCCATCCAATTCGCCTGGGGACTTCATGCGGCACACGAGCAGGGCTTGGTTCACCAAGACGTGAAGCCGCTCAATGTCCTGATGACGCCCGACGGCATCGCCAAGGTATCCGACTTCGGTTTGACGCGAGCACGAACCGTTTCTGCTGAGAGCGCATCAGGAGAGCACAGCGCATTGGTCAGCTTCGCCGGGGGTACTCCTCACTACTGCTCACCGGAACAAGCGGAAGCACTTGTCCAGATGCAGAACGGTGTGCCGCCTCACCAGCGAACCAAGTTGGGGCGCCAGACTGACATCTGGAGTTGGGCAGTGTCGGTTCTGCACATGTTTGTCGGCAATGTTGCGTGGCAGAGCGGGCTGCAAGCGCCGCAAGTTCTGGAAGCCTACAACAGTTTCACGGGTCCCAAGTTTGCCGTCAAGATGCCGGAACAGTTGGCCAAGCTGCTACATCAATGTTTCCAGGTTAATCCGAACGACCGGTCCAAGGATCTTCTTTACGTTGTGGAGAGGCTTAACGAGGTGTATCGCGAAGAAGTAGGCGAGGATTACTGCCGCACGATGCCAGCGCGGACTGAACTGCTTGCTGATGGCTATAACAACAGAGCTCTTTCACTTCTGGATCTAAGCCATCAGGATGCGGCAGAAAAGCTGTTTGACGAGGCATTGCGGTTGGACCCCCAGCATCTGGATGCAACATACAATCATGGCCTAGTGCTCTGGCGATCAGGAAAGCTGTCTGACCAAGCAGCCGTTAGACGGGTGGAAGAAGTTCGGAAGAACCAACAGGGTCGGGGGATAGACGATTTTCTCCTTGCGATGATTCACTTGGAGCGAGCAGACGCGGAGTCGGCAGTGAGACTATTGGAGAGGATGATTGAACGTGGCAATGTCTCTGCAGATGTTCAGGTCGCGTTGGCGAGAGCACGCCGTTTCCTCCCCGCGTCCGCACGCCGTATAAGCAAGTTCGAAGGGCACACCAAGGCGGTCACTTCCATCTGCATGGACGGAACCGGGCGATATGCGCTATCGGGAAGTGGGGACGAGACCATGAAGCTATGGGACTTGGCCAATGGTAATTGCCTGCACACATTCATAGGACATACGGATGGCGTTGGCTCCGTTAGCCTTTGCGCAGATTGCAGGTGCGCATTATCAGGAGGGGACGACGGTGCCAAACTATGGGATGTGGCAAGCGGTCGATGTTTACGCACCCTCGAAGGAGACGCTGAAGTTGGAAGCAGATCGATTCGTGCAGGTCGGGGCGAGAACGCCAACAAAGTTGACAAGCTGAAAGAAGCGCTTCAGAGGGCATGTCAGCACGAACTTTGGGTGACAGCAGTTTGCCTGACCCGTGACGGGCGGTACGCCTTGACGGGAAGCACAGCAGTAGTGACCGGAGATGTAGCCCTCAAACTCTGGGAGACGGCCAGCGGCCGCTGCGTTCGCACGCTTGATGGACACACAGAGTGGGTAGCATCAATTTCCCTGAGCGCGGATGGTAGGTATGCCTTGTCTGGAAGCTACGACAAAACCCTCAGATTGTGGGAAGTGGGCAGCGGTCGTTGCCTACGTATGTTCGAAGGACACACGAAGGAGGTTAGATCTGTGTGCCTGAGTCGGGACGGGCGGTATGCAGTATCAGGAAGTGAGGATAGGACGGTCAAGCTATGGGAGATGGGCAGCGGGCATTGCCTGCGAACATTTGAAGGGCATGGGGATAATGTGGTTTCCGTCTGCCTCAGTCAGGATGGTCGGCATGTCCTGTCTGGAAGCTACGATAAGACCGCAAGATTGTGGGAGGTGGCCAGCGGTCGGTGCTTGCGCACTTTCGAAGGACACCCGGAGGCCGTCCTATGCGTTTCTCTAAGCCATGATGGGCGCCGCTTCCTGTCGGGCGACTGGGACGGTTCGCTATGGCTCTGGAGTTTGGCCGGGTTTTTCGAGCACTCCGCACCGATGGAATTCAGCGTCCCTCGGAGCAGCAGGACGGCCAGCACAACAGAAAGCCGGTTTAACCACCAGTTACTTCAAGCAGGGACAAGCTTGAGCGAAGCCGATGCGATCAAAGCAGCGAATGCAGTACGCAGTGCGAGGGCGTCGCACGGTTATCGGAGGCACCCTGACGCCCTCGAATTGTGGCGGGCGCTATATCAAAAATTTCCTAAAGGGTTGCTGGTCGGAGCTTGGGAAGAGCGCACATTTCAAGGGCACAAGGGCTCAGTTCGCTCTGTTTGTCTCGGCAGAGATGGACACTGTGCCTTATCAGGAAGCGAAGACGGAACCATCAAATTGTGGGAGACAGCCAGTGGCCGGTGCCTTCGCACATTCGAGGGTCACACATCGCAGGTGGCATCGGTATGCCTGAGAGGGGATGAGCGCTTTGCCTTGTCCGGAAGTCTGGACAACACGCTGAGACTATGGGACGTGGCCAGAGGTAATTGCATTCGCACATTCGAAGGACACACCGAGCCGGTGTTCTCAGTTTCTCTCACCCATGATGGACGGTATGCGTTGTCAGGTAGTGGGGACAGATGCGTCAAGCTATGGGAGGTCACCCGTGGGCGCTGCCTTCGTACGTTTGAGGGACACACGAGGGGGGTGAATTCAGTGTGTTTCAGTGGGGATGGACGCTATGCCTTGTCGGGTGATTTGGATGGCAACATTAAGCTATGGGGACTGGCAAGCGGTGATTCTCGCCGTAATTTTGAGTTTCCCGCCACGGTGCAGTCGGTGTGTATGAGTTTTGACAGCCGGCATGTATTGGCAGGGGGCTGTAGCCCCTACATCAGATTATGGGATGTGGCTAGTGGTCGCTGCGTGCGGACTTTTGAAGGACACGACCACTTGGTGCATTCTCTTTGTCTCAGTGCCGACGGGCGGTATCTTTGTTCCGGAAGCTGGGACCATACGTTGAAGCTGTGGGAGGTCGCAAGTGGATGCTGCATACACACGTTGAATGGGCACACGAACTATGTGGACTCCGTCTGTTTCAGTGGAGATGGACGGTATGCCTTGTCCGGAAGTCATGACCATACAGTGAAACTGTGGGTGGTGGATTGGGAACTGGAAGACAAGCAACCGGCAGATTGGGACGAGGGAGCGCGACAACACCTTGTCAACTTTCTGACGCTCCACACGCCTTGCGGCGCACAATTACCTGAGAATCACAACCCCACGGAAGAAGAACTCGCGCTGGCGCTCACCCGGCGCGGAAAGCCAGCATGGACTGAGGACGACTTCAAAGAGTTGCTTTATACACTTGGCTGCGCTGGCTACGGATGGCTGCGGCCTGAAGGTGTTCGACGTGAATTGGAGAAGTTGGCCGCTACATGGCAGGAGCCACCGTCAGTCATTGTCGGTTGAAGAATTGGCAAGACCTGTATGAAAAAAATATCATTAGGCATACCTAAACTACCTTGGCCTAAACAGGGTGATGAGCCGTTTCTTCCTTCGAAGAACCCTCGACATGAAGCTCGCCTCGACATGACTCACCGTACTTTCGGCGTTTATGCATCGGCCTACAAGGAAGCGGCTGACCGGGTAATAGGCTGTGCCTTGCGAAGACGTGATCGCTATCCGGATTTTGACGTGTTTCCGGCAGGATTCCTCTATCGCCACTACTTGGAGTTGACGCTCAAAGAAATCATCTGTGGTGGGCGAAGATGTACTCTGAAAGAAGCAGGAATATCACGAGAGCACGACTTGTCCCGACTCTGGAAAGACGCTCGTTCTGTCATGGAAGAACGATGGCCGGGGCAATCCCGGGATGAACTAACGGTGGTGGAGAACTGCATCTCAGGTTTTCATCAATTCGATGAGTCGTCTCAGGGATTTCGCTATCCGATGGATGCCAAAGGGCGGGAAACACTCCGCTCATTGATTCGTGTGGATCTCCGCAATCTCCGGACGGTCATGACGCGCGTTGCTAGATTCCTCGATGCAGCCAGCGACGGCATCTCTGAGATGAATCGTAATTGGCCATGATCTGCAAATACTTCGAGTTTGTCCGGTTCTCGCACACGGTGTTCGCACTGGCAGCCTCGGCGATTCAAAACGCACGCGCACCAGTGTCAAACGCCACCATCCTGTGCGACTGAAATCGTCAGTGCGTCTGGCTTCAAGCCAAAAACAACGCGGTCACCTTCTTTGAGTTCGCCCCGCACCATCATACCGGCAAGCTCGTTCTCGATCCCTTGCTCGATGGCACGGCGCAGAGGTCGAGCGCCGAGTGATGCGTCTCGCTCTTGGGAGCAAATCCAATCAACCGCTTCCGGCCGCACTTCCAATCCGATTCCCTGAGCTTTTAGTCGAGCCTGCAATTGGTCGAGCATGACCTTGGCTATCTGCCTCAAGTCTGAATCGGACAGCGCGTTGAACGCGATGATGGCGTCGAGTCGGTTGACCAATTCCGGGCGAAAGGCTCGGCGCACAGCATCTTCGTAATTCGGCGCTGCGGACTTCTGCGCGGGTTCTCTGAAGCCAATGGCGGGCGGCGTCTTTGTTTGCCCCAGGTTGGACGTGAGGATGAACAAAGCGTTGGTAGCGTCCACGACCCGGCCCTTGCCGTCCGTCAGCCGGCCATCGTCGAAGACTTGCAGGAACAGGTTGAGCACGTCGGGATGAGCCTTCTCCACTTCGTCGAGCAGCACGACGCAATACGGCGTGCGATGGAGAGCGCCGGTCAGTTGGCCTTCCTCTTCGTGGCCGATGTAGCCGGGAGGCGAACCGATGAGGCGTGAGACGTTGTGTTTCTCCATGAATTCGCTCATGTCGATTCGAACCATGGCGCGTTCGCTGCCAAACAGGAAGGTGGCCGTGGCTTTCGCCAATTCGGTTTTACCAACTCCGGTCGGCCCGGTGAATAGCAGAACCGCCACAGGACGATTTGGCGATTTCAAGCCGACCCGTGCGCGTTGGACTGCTTGTGCCACTGCCTCACAGGCGTGGTCTTGTCCGATAACTCTGCGCTTCAGTTGTGCGGCCATACCGGCAAGGCGCTTGCGTTCTTGGTCGGCCATGTCGGCAACCGGGACTCCACAGCGTTCAGAGACGACTTGGCGAATCACGTCCGCCGTGACCGTGCCGCCTTCGTGCTGATCTCCCGGCTTCGCGCTCAACATGGGTACGGCGACGCGCGCGCACGCCTCATCCAGGAGATCAATCGCTTTGTCCGGCAAGCGCCGGTCGCGCAAGTAACGCACGCTGAGCGTCACCGCAGCGTGAATTGCCGCTGGTTCAATGACGACTGAGTGCTTGTTCTCAAACCGTTCTTGGTAGCCGTCACGGAGAATGGCGATGGCTTCGTCCGGCGATGGTTCACCTATCGTGATCGGTTGGAATCGGCGCTCCAATGCAGCATCCTTTTCGATGTATTTCCGATATTCGGCAAGAGTTGTCGCGCCAATGCAGCACAACTCGCCACGGGCAAGCGCCGGCTTCATGATGTTGGCGGCGTCCAATGCACTGCTCGTTGCTCCTGCTCCAACCAGTGTGTGGATTTCATCAATGAAGAGGATCAAGTTGGGCGTCGCCGCAACCTCGCGGAGCAATTTGTGCATGCATTCCTCGAACTCACCGCGATACGTTGTGCCGGCAATGAGATCGGCCACGTTCAATTGCACGAGGCGTCTGCCCAGAAGTGCTTGGTCTTTGTTCTGGGCGATTCGCCAAGCCAAACCTTCGACAATGGCAGTCTTGCCGACGCCAGCTTCACCGACCAGCACAGGATTATTCTTGGTGTCGCGGCTCAAAGCGCGGATGACTTGGAGCATCTCGTCGCGCCGCCCGATACACGGCTGGATTCCTCCGTCTCGTGCAAGCTGTGTCAGGTCTTTGCCGAATTGCTGCAAGAAAGTGCGAGGCGGTGGCGGTGGCTTTGCTTCCGGCACTGGCAGAGCAACCCGAGCGAGAATAGCCCTTCTGAATGCGGGCAAGTCCACCCCCTTCTGCCTCATCGCTGCCGCACATCGGCCGGGCTCGTTCTCAAGTATTGCCAGCAAGAGATGAAGTGAAGTTGTCGGTTGCGTGTTCGCCGCGAGTTCCGCTGCTCGCTCGAACGCCCGCCGACTCGCTGCGGAACGACTGATTTGCTTTCGTCGGTTGGCGGAATAGTTGCCAGCGCCAAGTTGCTTGCGAACTTCCCGGTAAAGAGTGATTCGGTCAATGCGAGAGTTCGAGAAAAGCGCGGAGACAACCTCCGCCTCAGTTTTCAGCGAGGCCAGTGCATCGGCAGGAAGCTGCAAGTCGCCCCAATTTTTCAGCGTTGGCAGATTACCGAGTTTGCAAACGCCGATGAACAGGTGTTCCGGCTCAATGAACTCATATCGTGACCGAACGACCTCACTAGCTGCCGTCTGCCATGCGAAGTTCAAGCCGATGGACAGGTTTGGCATATGGCGACTGTAATCCTACGTTGAAAAACCGACAAGTTTCTTACGTTACGGTCGAGAACGCTACGCAGGCTGTGGCGCAGATCGGTGAAGAGATAGGTCTTCTGATTTGGGACGCCGTGGGTCATACGACTCCGCTGTTCCATGTTCTGCTGTAGCGGCGGTCTATGACCGCCGACTCCTCGTTTGCGTACACAGCACGGCGGTCATAGACCGCCGCGACAGTAGAATCGTACCTACCAGCGTGTTCCCACTGGATCATACGTACCAAAGCTCGTGTGACGGCACGTCCACACCCTTGGCGTAGGTGCGCGCGTGATATTGAACGTAGCCTTTCACCAATCGCAACTCACCGACTTGCTTGCGTAGCCGGTATGCATCCAGTTGCGAGCCGCCGCGCGTTGCGGCGAGACGATCATACCGCGAGGCAAGCTTTTCGCATCGAGCGATGTGTTGCTCCATGCGCTTCACCGCCGCTTTCAGCAGGCGCGTACCTGCCGCAGCGGGTAACCGGTGCGGATAGAGACGGTCCGCGACTTCGCGCAGGAAGCGCAACGTCTCGATCCGGTCGTTCATCACTTCGAGCAGATCGAGTGGCAGATCGAGGAACTCAAGGTAGAACCTTCGACTGGTTGCGCTGCGCTGGATGTCGCGAACGATTTTGCGAGCCGGCTCGATTCGCGCGGCGAGTTGTTTCAGCACGCCGCGCAGACGGCTTTGCGCGAATGTGTGGTAAAAGAGATAACCCGACTCGGTCCGACCGAATTGTCGCCGCAGGTGCGCTGACATGAGAAAGGGATTGAGCCGGCGCACATAACTTTCGTCGAAGAATCGTTTCAACCGCTGGTAGTCAGCGCGCGGCGAGCCGTAGAAGCGCGCGGCAAACTCCCGACGCGAAAAAGACACTGCCTTTCCCGGATGCCCCAATGTGGGAGCGGCCTCAGCGCCGCGACCGGTGTGTTTGCTGTGACGCAGCCCGGTCGCGGCGCTGAGGCCGCTCCCACATTCAGCTCCTTTTCCTTCATACGCGGCGACCGCTGCCGCGTTGTGTTCCCAGTGATTGTCCATGAGTGCGCCGCGGGTCAGTTCCCACGCAGACATGCAGATGCCCATGCAGCCGAGCGCGCGCGCTTCGCGCATGAACGGCTCGATGGCGGTCTTGACCTGGTCGAACGGGTAGAGCGTGCGCCAGAATTCGTTGCTCGACGTGGTGGCCAGGACATCGAAGCCGTGCTTCTGGAACAGTTGGATGGTTTCGCGCGATCCTGAGTCGTAATGCCAGTCGAGAATGATCGTGTCTTTGTCGGTCCCGGAAATGATCTGCGGGTGCTTCAGCAGCATGTCGCCTGCGAGGACGGGACGTTTGCCGAGCCGCTTGGTTTCGCGGATCACCCACTGCATGTGATCGAGGTACAGATCGGCATCGTTCAGCTTTCGTTTTTGACAACGCGGGCAACGGTTTAGCGCGCGGGCCTCGTCGCCGCCGATGATCCAGATCTTGCCGCGATTCATGCTGGCGAACTCACGAAGCATCGTGCGGAGAAAAGGGCGCGTCCCGGGATGGGACGGGCAAAGTTGTTCGCCTTCGCCAATGTCCTCGGCAAGATGACGGAACGCTTCGTTCGCGAGCAAGCCGTCGCAGTGGCCGAAGACGTTCGTTGCCCACTGGAGCTTGAGGCCGAACTTGTCGCACAGGCGTTGGGTTTCGGCCGCCTGGGCCGGCGTGATTCCGCCCCACGGACGATGCTGCGGGAACGAACGGAAATGGAAGCGCTGCTCGACATACATGGCTATCTCGTCGTAGCCGAGCTCGCGCAGATCGGGGAGAACCCGTCGCCAGTAATCCGCACACCATGACTGATCCCGGGCAAAGTCGTATAGAAAAAGCTTCACCGGGTGGGGAGAGTACGTGGCCATTTCGGCTGACGCAACCGCTTTCGATTGGCGCGCTCGACCGGTCATCCGTCGAGGTGGGGGCCTGGATCTTCGGGCGCAAGCGATAGACGCGGTTCCTTGTCCTGTGTGGCGCTGCAGCCACGGCCATCTTCAGTGCGCATGCCACTCGTCACATTCTAATCTGCGGATCGATTGCCGGGTCGTTCATCTTTTCCCCTCTCGCTGTCTTGTTCGTGATCTTCGTGCTTGTCTTTCTTCTTGCCATCTTTCCTGGTTTTCTTCGACTTCTCGGGCGGTCCCTCCGGTGCGGGCGCTTGCTCCCCGGACGGTCGAACCTCGTCGTCCGAAGGCCGTTGGCCCCGTTCGGAATCCTCCGATCTTCGAGGAGGACGGGCGGGCGTGTCCTCTGGCTGCTGCTCATCAGGCTGCGCCTCCGGCCGGGGCCGTTCCCGTGCGGGCCGTTCCCGCTGCGGCTTGGACGCCGGCTCGTCCGACGGCTGCGCTTCGCGCCGAGGCCTTGCCTTCGGCTCGTCCGGCCCGGGCTGGTCTCGCAATCTGGGTTCAGTCGTTTCCTGCCGTTGCGGCGCTGGTTGATCCTTGTGCAGTTCTTTGTCTTGTCGCTTGGGTGCCTTCCGCTTCACCGCGGCCGGGGGTGGCGTCCGCTCGGCAACGTCCTGGATGGACGCCCTCTGGACCTTCTGGCCCGTCGCCTTTTCGATGACCTGCACTTGCGGTCCTTCGTTGATCACCACTTTCTTCGGGCCGCCCTTGACGATGGTCTTCTCGACCTGCTTGATCTTGGTGATGTTCTTGGTTTTGTTCACGATCTTGGTGTCGTTGACGATGACCGTCTTGGGCGTCACGCGATGGTGGAAGCGGTGGAAGTCCACGAATACAAACAAGGACGGTTCGACGTGGACATCCACGATCACGTCGCCGTGGAAGCGCGCGTGCGGCGGCAACGGCGCCCAGCCGACATATCCTCCGCCTTCGCGCCAACAGACCCACGCGGGCCCCCAGGTGGTGCCGGGCACCCAGATCCACGCGTGCCGCGGATGGTAAGCCCAGCGTCCGTAATGGTAGCAAGCCCAGGCCCACGGTTCATCGCTTACCCAGTACCACCCGCAGTCGGTCCACACCCAGTGCCCGTAACAATACGGTCGCCAGTGGATTTCGACATGGGCTGGACGCCAGCACCGGCCGTACGATTCCACTTCGACCCAGGCCCCATGCGCTGCGAGCGGCTCGTAAAACTCCGCTTCCGCCGTGATCTCGACGGACGCTGAGACCTCGTGATATGCCGCCGCCCGGAACGGCGCCAAACTCACCGCGCCGAACAAGGCCATTGCGATCAGTAACCGCGTTTTCATATTGTCTCCTCTCTGTTGTGTGGATTGTCTGCATTTTTGTCGGCGACAAGTGACCAGCCAACCCGACTCCAGCGTTGGGACCGTTTTCATGGCGTCTTCTCCCATCTATTCTCCATCAATCTGCTGCAACCTACCCTCGTGTCAGACCCGAACAATGGGGAGGTTGTCTGGTTCTCCGCTCAGAGATACTCCGAGGGCCGGTGCGAAATCGTCCGAGGCGGAAGCCCCCGTTTGGTGTACCGACTCCAGTCGGCCTTGGCGGCGAGCGCGGATTCCGCCTGAAGGCGGTACTACGAACGGTCGGAGGCCGGTTTTCGTCGGAATCGCCGAAGCGCCTTCCGGCATCCAAGTTCCTTGATTGCACGGACTCGAACACGGAACCCCATGAGCTTGCGCGCCAAGATCATGCTCTCGATCACCATCGTCGCGCTCGTCGTGGCGGCGGCGATGGTGGCGACCCAGTATTACCTGCGCAAAAAGCAGTTGCTCGAAGAATTCCAATTCTTCGTCCGCAGCGTCGCCGGCACCGCTTCGCTGTCGCTCAACGGCAGCGAGATCATGGCCATCCACTCCAACGACGACGTCCAGACGCCCGCCTTCCAGAGGGCCCGCACGTTCCTCGAACAAGTCCGCATGATCAACAACCTGAGCGAACAAGAAATCTACATCCTCCGTCCGACCCGTCCGGACAGTTTCGAGACGGAGTTCGTGGTCATGCTGCAAGAGAAGACGTTCGTCGGCGACCGCTACACCATTCCCGAGCCGTGCCGGGAGCACTTCTCCGCAACGTGGCGCTACCGGCGTCCGCACAGCACCGGCATCTACACGGACGAACACGGCACCTGGATCAGCGGTTACGCGCCCGTCCTGGACGAACAGCGCAATGTCGTCGCGATCGTCGAGGTGGACGCCGAGATCAGCAAGTTCCTCGCGAAACTCCGCAAGGACCTCGGCACGACGTCCGCCATTGCGCTCGATGCCTTCGTGATCGCGATGATCCCCGGCCTGTTGCTCGCCCGCAATCTGTCGCGCGGCATCCAGAAGCTCGTCGATGGCATCAAACGCTTCCAGAGCGGCGAACACGGCGTCCGCGTCACCGTGAATTCTCGCGACGAAGTCCAGAAGGTGGCCGACGCCTTCAACGACATGGCGCTCTCGCTGAAGGAAAAACTGGCGCTGCTGCCGTTCGTTTCCCGCCTCACCGCCGAAGCGGTCCGGCGCAGCCACAGCGATCCGTCGTGGCTGACCGGCGCCGAGCACGATGTGGTGGTCCTCTTCGCCGACCTGCGCGGCTTTACCCGCTTCTCGGAACAGCGCCAGGCCAAAGACCTTGTCGGCGAACTCAATCGCCTGCTCGGGTTGCAGGCCGAAGTCGTGATCTCGGCCGGCGGCGACGTGGACAAGTTCGTCGGCGACGCGATCATGGCGATCTTCATGGACCAGGCGGACGGTCCGCAGAAGGCGTTCACTTGTGGCAAGGAGATGCTCAAGCGGGTGCACCAGGTCACGACCGAGCACAACTGGCCTCTGGCATTGGGAGTGGGGATACACAGTGGCCGGGTGGTGGTCGGTTCGATCGGCTCCGAGATTCGCCGCGATTTCACCGCCATCGGGCACACTGTCAACCTCGCCTCGCGCCTCTGCGACAAGGCCGAAGGCTGGCAGATATTGGTGAGCGAAGATTTCCGGAAGTCGTTGCCCGAACAGGACCGGGATGCTTTCGTCAAGACCGAGCCGATCCAATTCAAGAACATCGAGCGGTTCGTGCCGACCTACATCTACTCCTGCGGCAAGTGCGAGGTCACGGGACGGGTGTTGTCCTTGGTAGGCGCCTCCGTTGCCTCTGCATAGGTGCGTTCCAAACCGGCTTGATCCGCGCGGCACGGCGGATACCCTGCTCGGCCTGTGGCGTCTCTGGCGTCTCCACTGCAACTCTTTTTTGTTGCCCCAGTGGATAAAGCCAAGTATCCGTCGCCCAGCAAGGGTCGCCGCCGGGCACGGGGCCGGTGAATACGAATGGGCGATGGGCGTCTATGCGCGTGGCCTTGCTGAAAAGCGGTCGGCCGGGAATGGGCGGCCTTGGCCGGAATTTCGCTTGCAAAAGCCGGCACGGTTTGAGACGAGCGAACGGAATTCAACAACGATAGATAGGAGCCAAAAAGAATGAAGGCATTATGCAACACATCGCTGGCTGCCGCGCTGGTCATCGCCGCGGCGGGGGTTTCCAATGCTGCGGACGGGGTCATCACCGGCAAGGTCATGTTCAAGGGCACGGCGCCGGGCGAGAAGAGCATCGACATGGCCGCCGACGCCAATTGCAAGGCGTTGCACGCCGCGGCGCCCACGACGCGCCATTACGTGGTGAACGCCGACGGCACGCTGGCCAATGTATTCGTCTATGTGAAGTCGGGGCCCGGCGTGGACGGCAAGAAGTTTGATCCGCCGAAGGAGAAAGTCACGCTCGACCAGAAGGGATGTCTCTACCAGCCCTACCTCATGGGCATTCAGGTCAACCAGGACCTCGAGGTGCTCAATAGCGACGCGACTTTGCACAACGTCCACGCGACGCCGAGCATCAACGCGGAGTTCAACAAGGGCCAGCCCGTGCAAGGAATGAAGTTCACGCACAAGTTCGACAAAGTCGAGACCGTCCCCCCGGTGCGATTCAAATGCGACGTGCATCCGTGGATGTTCGCCTACGTGGCCGTCGTGCCGCACCCGTACTTTGCGGTGACGCGCGAGGATGGGAGCTACAAGATCAGTGGTGTTCCCGCGGGCGATTACGTCGTCGAAGCCTTCCATCTGAAAGCCGGCGGAGGCGGCGCGACTGCGGTGGGTGACAACAAAGGATTCGTGCAGAGCCAGAAAGTGACGGTCGGCGCCGGCGAGGCGAAGGCGGACTTCACCTTCGAGCCTCCGAAGTAATCCATACGCTGTTCAACGACTCGGCCACGCTTTCCAAAAGCGTGGCCGTTTTGCTTTTGTGGCTGGGACTTTTCCGGCATACGAAAGAAATGCATCCGTGACGTGGCGTTCCCCGTTGCGCCGTTGCGTCCGCCTTGACCCCGCACGGAGAGGACTTATACTGGAGGCAACCGAAGAAAGGAGGCCGTGATGTCGAGTGTATGGATCGCGCCCGTTTTCGCGGGCCTGCTTGGGACGACGGTGTTGACGCTGGTGGTTTGTGTGCCGCGGTGGCTGGGAATGAAGAATGTGGATATGGTGCGTGCGCTCGGCACGTTGGTAGGGCGGGCAAGCAATGCGGACCGAGGGCTTCTGCCGGGGTTGTTGATTCACTATGTGATCGGGATTGTGATCGCGTGGCTCTATCTCGTGGGCTTCCGAGCGTTTGGATTCCCGCTCAGCGCGCTCACGGGCGCGTTGGTGGGCATCTTCCACGGCGGGCTGGCGATGATCGTGGTGGAGCGCATTATCTTCCGCCGCCAGCCGCGGACTGCCGATCAGTCGCCCGAATTGCACGACCGCGCCGATGACGAAGCGCGCGCCGCCGAGCTGGCGCAGTTCATCGGTCACATCCTGTACGGCTCGATCGTGGCCGGTGTGTATCAATTGCTGCAAAACCATCCCCGGTTCGGCACGCCGCTTCTCTCCTGACGACAGGGGGCTTGGCGGGTTGGGACGGGGCACGCCCGTGTCTTCATGGCGTGGCCGGCAACGTTCCGCAAGCGCGTGATTTCGCGCTCGGGCGGTCCATGTGAAAATTTTCACAAACTGTCATTGACAGGCTTCCGTTTTTTTATTTAGGTGTCGCCGCGAAAATGAAATGGCGCGCCGGCTTTTACTGCCCGGGAAATTCTGGTGACGGTTGGTTCCCGCGTGTTGACGACCCTGACGGAGAAATAGCTGGCGAGCCTGGTTTTCGTTGCGTAGTTCAAGCTTTTGCTCGTGTTACGCACACGCTCGACTGAAACAAGCTGAAGCTTGGACAAACGCTGGCACAGCTTCGCACGTTCCAATGGAAGCGGCGTCAACGAGAGGTCCGGCGAATTGACAGCGCTGGCGAATTTGGATAGACAGCCGTTGATCGAACTCGGCGCGGAGGGATTGTCTCTGCAAGCACTGGCGGCGTCGAGAACTCGATATTGAAGTTGACATCGAGACGACTCTACGTTGTTAGAGTCGAGGAAGGAAACAAACAACCAGTCGAAACGAAGTCATGAAAACCACGGTGACAGATCAGAAACACGCGCATGCCGAGCCCCATCACGAAGAGTTGGGATTCTGGCGCAAGTACGTGTTTGCCACGGACCACAAGGTCATCGGCTTCCAATACCTGTTTACGGGGCTGTTCTTCCTGCTGTTCGGGTTTTGCTTGATGCTGATGATGCGCTGGCAGTTAGCGTATCCCGGCGAACCGATGCCGGTCTTGGGCAAGCTGCTCAGCGAGGCGTCCATGCCTGGGGGAGTGATGGCGCCTGAGTTCTACAACGCGCTCGGCGCAATGCACGGCACGATCATGGTGTTCCTGGCGATCGTGCCGGTGGCCTTCGGCGCGTTCGCCAACTTCGTGTTGCCGCTGCAGATCGGCGCACCCGACATGGCTTTCCCCAAGATCAATGCCGCGAGCTACTGGTGTTACTTCGTTGGCGGTGTGATCATGCTGGCCAGCTTCTTCCTGCCGGGCGGCGCAGCACAATCCGGCTGGACATCGTATTCGCCGTTGGCGGACATCACCGGGAAGGGTTGGATGAGCGGACAAACCTGGTGGCTGCTCGGAATGGTTTATCTGATCACGTCGTCGCTGTTGGCGGCGGTCAATTTCATCACGACGATCGTGCAATGCCGGGCGCCCGGCATGACCTGGATGCGGCTGCCGTTTTTCGTCTGGGCGCAGTTGGTGACCTCGTTCCTGCTATTGCTGGGCTTTCCTCCGCTGGAAGCGGCCGCCGTCATGCAGTTGATGGATCGCGTGGCCGGCACGAGCTTTTTCCTCCCCTCGGGTCTGGTCGTGAGCGCCGAGGTCTTGAAGGCAACGGCCGGCGGGGCCGACCTCGTGATCAGCGGCGGGGGCAGCGTGTTGCTGTGGCAGCACTTGTTCTGGTTCCTCGGACATCCCGAAGTCTATGTGTTGATCCTGCCTGCGCTGGGAATCGTGACGGAGGTCGTTGCCAACAATACCCGCAAGCCGATCATGGGCTACAAGCCGTTGGTCTGGTCGGTGTTCGCCGTCGGGTTCCTCTCCTTCATCGTCTGGGCGCACCACATGTACATGACCGGCATGGGGACGGCCATCAGCGCGTTCTTCCAGACGACGACGATCATCATTTCGGTCCCGTCGATGATCATTCTGACGATGTTGTTCCTGAGTTTGTGGGGCGGCTCGATTCGGTTCAACACCCCGATGCTGTTCGCGCTCGGCTTTTTGCCGATGTTCGGCTGGGGAGGGTTGACGGGTTTGCCGCTGGCGTTCAACGCGCCCGATCTCTATTTGCACGACACTTACTACATCATCGGGCACTTCCATTACGTCGTGGCCCCGGGCACGATCCTCGGGCTGTTCGCCGGCATCTACTACTGGTATCCGAAGGCCACGGGACGGATCATGAACGAGTTCTGGGGCAAGGTCCACTTCTGGGGCTCGCTCATCTGCTTGAACGTCGTATTCGCGCCGATGTTCATCCAGGGAATGGCTGGCATCTCCCGCCGTTGGTGGGACGGCGGACAAAGCTACCAGTTCGCGAAGGATTACCTCCACTTGAACGAATGGATGTCTTGGGGCGCGTGGATCCTGGCCGTGTTCCAAATCCCGTTCATCGTGAACTTCTTCGTCAGCATCTGGAAAGGCGAGAAAGTTTCCGCCAACCCGTGGCAGGCCACGACGCTCGAATGGTCCGCGCCATCGCCGCCGCCGCACGGTAATTTCGACAAGACACCCGAGGTGTTCCGTGGTCCGTATGAGTACAGCACGCCGGGTGAGGCCAGCGACTTTACGCCGCAAGACAAGCCGCCTGGACAGAAACCGCCGGACCAGGGGGAAAAACAGCCCAAGACGGATTCAAGGGAGGCCTAATCGACCATGGAGATACCTTACACAGTCGCCCCGCGCGAGGACACCGGCCTTTGGAACGCGAAGCTCGGCATCTGGCTGTTTTTGGCCTCGGAAGTGATGCTGTTCGGCGGATTGTTCGCCAGCTACGTCGTGTTGCGGGTCGGGAACGAACACTGGCCCCTGGGGAGAGAGATGTTCCTGAGCGTCCCCATCGGCACGTTCAATACCGCCGTGCTGATCACTTCTTCGATCACCATGGTGCTCGCGTGGGCCTCGCTGGTGCTGAAGAACTTCAGCAAGTTCCGCCTCTACATGGGGCTGACGATCCTCTGCGCGCTGGCGTTCCTGGGCATCAAGGCCTTCGAGTACCACGCCAAGTTCACGCATTACGGCGTCGAAGTAGAACCGCAGACCGTCATCGGCGGAATGCCGCTGGCCGAATGGGCGGAGAAGAACCACGTGAAACTGATGCCCGGCATTCGCACCCGTGACGGGAAGATCATCACGGGACACCTCGAAACCAAGGCGGATGACCACGTCATGTTCGTCCCCGACATCAAGGAAGGCACGCATGGCGAGCATCCGGCCGCGCAGCGCATTGAGAAGAGCCACATCACACGGCTGTCCGCCTTCGGTCCCTGGTACAACACCTTCTTTGCGATTTACTTCACGCTGACCGGTCTGCACGCCCTGCACGTGCTCGGCGGCGCGATTGTGAACTTCTACCATTGGATCCCCGGCAGCGGCATGTGGAAGACCCAGCCGGAACGCCTGACCAACCGCGTCGAAGTCTCCGGCCTGTTCTGGCACTTCGTGGACCTGGTCTGGATATTCCTGTTCCCCTTACTATACTTGCTGTAGGAACGACCATGAGTGAGACAACGACAAGCAACCAACCTCAAACGATCCCGGCACACACCGCACACGCTACCCACGACCTTGCGCATTTCCATCGCCACATCAGGGCCGCCATCGGCGTGTTCGTGGCGTTGCTGGTGCTGACCGTCGTCACCGTCGGCGCCTCGTACATCGACCTGGGCCGCAGCGGGAACATTACCCTGGCGTTGATCATTGCGACCTTCAAGGCCGGGTTGGTGGCGGCGATCTTCATGCATCTGATCGCTGAGAAACGGATGGTGTTCCGCGTCTTGATTTTCACTGTTGTCTTCTTCGCCGGGCTGATGTTCCTGACCCTGGGAGCTTTCGATGATACAGTCAGCCCGGAAAACGTTCCTTCGGCAAATGTCCCTTAAGATCATCCATATTCTGTTCATTACGCTTTCGACCCTGCTCACGCTGGGGTTCGGGATCTGGTGTCTGGGCGAGCACTCCGAGCGCAACAACTTTCATCTGATTCTGGGATTGCTCTCGTTCGCCGCCACCGTCGCGCTGATCGTGTATGGGGTTTGGTTCTTGAAAAAGCTCAAGCACGGGGGCTTCCGATGATCGCCCGCCCATCCCGTGTGTTCTGGGTTCTGCTGGCCTTTGCGGCGACTTGGTTGCCACAGGCCGGCTTCGCCTGCGCCGTCTGTTTTGGCGATTCGCAGGCGCCCGTGACCAAAGGCATCAATTTTTTCATCCTCACTCTGCTGGGAATCACCTTGGGCGTGCTCGGCGGGGCCGGGGGATTCATGGTGTACCTGGCGAGGAAATCCGCCGCCATTTCGCGGGCGCAGCTCGAGAACGGAAGGCAGCCGTGACCGAAGGAATTCCGATCATCATCCTCGCTCTGCTCGGCATCACGCTCTTCGTGCTCGGTGGAGTCGGGGGGTTCATGGTGTACCTGGCTGAGAAATCCGCCGCCGTCTCGCATGCAGAAGCGGAGAACGACCGGCTCCTCGAAGAGGAGGAAGCTGCGCTCGCCGTGTCCAACGTTCGCAGTCGCGCAGCCGGCCATGCCACACTTTCGCATCATTCGAGTCATTCGCGCCGGGGCCACGGACGGGGCCGGCATCGTTCCGTGTCGCCGAGGCGAAGACTCAACTTTCCTGATTAGTCCCAGCACAAAGGAGTTGACCCAGCTATGTTATCGATGATCAACGAACTTCTCGGAATGCAACCCGCTGCTGCCGAACACGCCGCCAAAGTGGACTTGATGTTGGAACTGCTGCATTGGTTCGTGGTGGTGCTGTTCATCCCGTGGTCGGCCTTTTTCATCTACGCGCTCGTCCGCTTCCGAAAATCGCGCCATCCCAGGGCCGACCACGTCGGTGTGCGCGGGCACGGCTACAAGATTTCGGAGGTGGCCGTGTGCATCGTCGAGGCGATTTTGTTGCTCGGTTTTGCCATTCCGTTGTGGGCCCAGCGGGTCAATCAGTTCCCATCGGAAAAAGAATCCACCATCGTGCGCGTGATTGGCGAGCAGTTCGCCTGGAACGTGCATTATCCCGGCCCGGACGGCGTCCTGGGCAAGGCCGACGGCAAACTGGTGACCAAAGACAACCCGCTGGGTTTGGACAAGAGCGATCCACGCGGCGAGGACGATATCATCGCGATCAACCAGTTGCATGTGCCCGTGGACCGCAACGTCATCGTATATCTCGGCTCCAAGGACGTTATACACAGCTTCAAGGTGCTCCAGATGCGCGCCTGCCAGGACGCGATCCCCGGTCAGAGCGTGCCCGCCTGGTTCAAGCCGATCAAGACCGGCGACTACGAAATCGTGTGCGCGCAGCTCTGCGGCCTCGGCCACTACCGGATGCGGGGCGTCCTGACCGTCGATACCGAGGAAGACTACCAAAAGTGGATGGCCGAACAGGCGAAGGCCAAAGCCGCCGCCGGTGGCGACAGCGGCTACGAATAGCCGGACCGATGGCCGCCGTGAGGTACGAGGTTCCCAACCCTTCGGCCTGGCTGCACCGTTTCGCGGTGTTCGCAGCCATCTGCGTCTTTCCCCTGATCTTCATCGGCGGACTCGTCACCAGCAAAGGCGCGGGCCTCGCCGTACCCGACTGGCCGAACACCTATGGCTACAACATGTTCCTGTTTCCGCCGTCGATGTGGGTCGGCAACATCCTATACGAGCACACCCATCGTTTGTTCGCCTCGTTCGTCGGCTTGCTCACGACCATCCTCGCGGTCTGGCTTTGGTGGAAGGAACCGCGCCGGTGGGTGCGTTGGCTTGGCGTGATCGCCTTCGTCGTCGTCTTGTTTCAGGGCATCCTCGGCGGCCTGCGCGTCGTGCTGCTCAAGGACGAAATCGGCATCTTCCACGCCTGTTTGGCGCAAGCGTTTTTCTGCTTGATGGTGGCCATCGCGTTTTTCACTTCGCGCTGGTGGAAACAACAGTCAACCGAACCGGACGCGCGCGCCGGTACTCTGCGATGGGCCTGTTTGCTGGTGACCGGCGTTGTGTTCCTTCAACTGGCGCTCGGAGCGACCATGCGCCATTCGCACGCCGGTCTGGCGATCCCCGATTTTCCGCTCGCCTACGGCCAGTTGGTCCCACTGACCGACCCGGCAGCGCTCGAGAAGATCAACACGACGCGCCACGCGGTGTTGCAATTGGAACCGGTCACGGCCAGTCAGGTCTGGATCCATTTCTCGCATCGGCTCGGCGCGGTGCTGGTCACGGCAGCGATTGTGTGGTTGGCGACGATCGTGTTCCGCCGGTTTCGTGAACAACAGGGTCTGGTCGGATTGGCGGTTGCATTGGTCTTCTTGCTCGGTCTCCAGATTTTCCTGGGCGCGTGGACGGTGCTTTCGCAAAAAGCCGCCGATGTCGCCACGGCGCACGTCGCGGTCGGAGCGCTGGTGCTCGCCGGCTGTTTTTCGATGACCTTGCTTGCCTTCAAGCTCTTTCGGCCCGTTCCCGTTCTCGCGGCAACGCCGTCCACCGTCCTCGATCCCGCGCCGCCAACGCTTCCGGAACAATCCTCGGTCCTTTCATGAACGCCGTCGTCCAAGCCATCCCCGGCGAAGTTTCGCGTGAGCGGTCGCGGTTTGCGGACTTCCTCGAATTGACCAAGCCGCGGCTGAACATGCTGGTGTTGCTGACCACGCTGGCCGGCTTCTATCTCGGGAGCCGCGAATCGTTCGGGATCGCGCTGCTCGTCCACACGTTGCTGGGCACGGCCCTCGTGGCCGCCAGTGCGAGCGCGCTAAACCAGTACCTCGAACGCGATGCCGACGCCCGGATGCGCCGCACCGCTGGCCGTCCCTTGCCGGCGGGCCGAATCCAACCCTACGAGGCGTTCTGGTTCGGCGTCGTGACGGTATTCGTCGGCACGGCCCACCTGGCGATTGCGGTCAATCTTCTCACCGCCCTGCTGGCTTGGTTCACCTGGTTCAGTTACCTGTTTTTTTACACTCCGATGAAGCGGGAGTCGTGGCTCAATACGCTGGTCGGAGCAATCCCGGGCGCGATTCCCCCCGTGATCGGATGGACGGCGGCGCGCAACGACGTTTCGCTGGAAGCGCTCGCGCTCTTTGGCGTGTTGTTCCTATGGCAGTTTCCCCACTTCTACGCCATCGCCTGGCGTTATCGCGACGACTACGCGCGGGCGGGGTTCAAGATGCTGTCAACCGAGGACCCTTCCGGCGCGCGAAGCGCACGACAGATGGCGGCCTTCGCGGGTCTCTTGCTGATCGTGAGCTTGCTCCCGACGATGCTTCGATTGACGGGTGCGATCTACTTGGTCGGCGCGGTCGTCCTGGGGACCGCCTATCTGGGGGCGAGCTTGTGTTGTCTTCTGCTCGGCATCGAACGCCACGCAAGACGAACGTTTCTCGTGTCCATCCTCTACCTGCCGTTGCTGCTGGCGCTCATGACGCTCGACAAGAACTGAGCAAAGAATATCCGCGCGCCTCCCGGTCGAAATCGACAGCGCTCCCCATAGAAATTCCAAACCAGGAGTCTGAGCATGACCATGAAAACCTTTTCGGTGGGCATGGCGATTGCCATCGCCCAAGCCATTCTTGCTTCCGCAGGATTGTCCGCTGAACCCAAGCCAAAGAATCCCACGGAGAAGCCCGACATCGTGTTCCGCTTCCCGGTCATCACCGCGCCGAAGCTGGCGGCGGCGCCGAAGATCGATGGCACGATCGACAAGGCGGAATGGTCGGGCGCGGCGCGCTCGGCGCCGTTCGTCAACTGGCGCAACGATCCCAAGGGCGCGGTCGGCAACGAATACGGCGGGTACTGGATCGGCTACACCGACGACGCGCTGCACCTCGCTTGGCGATTGGATCGGCCTGCGTTCGCGTTGACGCCCGTCGCGGATGCGACCGAGTTTGACAGCACCGCGGTGTGGAGCGACGACAAGATCGAGATCATGATCCGTCCCGGCGTCGGCGAGTCGGGCCAGGGCTACAACATCGTCGTCAACGCCAAGGGCACCCGCGCGGACCGGTCCAACAACCGCATCGACTGGAGCGAGCCGATGTCCACCGCGGCGCGCGTGACGGAAAAAGGCTGGGAAGGGGAGTTGACGTTCCCGTTCAAGTCGATGGGCCGCGAGACGCCGAAGCCGGGCGAGACGTGGGAAATTTTCCTGATCAGCAACCCGAAGACGCCCGCCAACGTCGTGATCGCGAGTTCGTACATCCACGATTGGCCCGCGCATCACGAGTACGGCTACCTGCGATTCGGCGGCGACAACACGCCCACAGTGCGCGTGCTCGAAGCGGGCCCCATCGGCGCGAAGGAGGCGGGGATGACGATCGAACTGGCCGGAAACCGAGCCGCCGTGCCGGTGAAGATCGAGGCGGGACTCTACGCCGGCAAGGAAGGCAGCACCGGCATCCAGGCCGAGGTGAACATCGAGGACGTGAGCGGCACGATCGTCCCGCGCCAGGTGGATCTAAACTTTTTCGATGCCGTCGAGCAAATCACTGCCGCGAAGACGCTGGGTGTGTTGAAACCCGTGCAGAAGATCGAGGAAACGGTCACGGTCGAACCCGACAAACCGTTGCGTTTCCCGATTCGCGGCGAAGTGCCGTACGGCTCGCACGTCTTGTTGTACCGGGTCCGCGATGCGCAGACCGGCGACCTGATCGCGGGCGGCGCGGCGCCGTTCGTGCAAAGCCCGCTGTTCAACGTGAAGATCGACAACTACCTGCTCGTCGGCAAGGGACTCAAGATCAACGCCGATTACGTCCGCATGGCCGAGGTCACAGACAAGTGCCGCGTCGTCGCGGAGTTGATCGAAGGCGGCAAAACCGTGGCGAAGTTCGACGAACCCGCCACGCCCGCGCAGGGCCGCACGGTGAAAATCATCGAGACGCCGAAGCGGTTTGACGCGACGTACACGGTGCGCACACGCATCGCCGGCGCGGACGGCAAGCCCCTGGCGGAAGACACAAAGACGGTCGAGATGCCGCGCCAGCCGGTCTGGCTCGACAACACCATCGGCATCACCGACGACCCGTTGCCGGGCTGGTCGCCGATCGAGTTGAAGGGTGACGAGGCGAAGGTCGTCCTGCGCACGTACAAGCTCGGCCCGAGCGGCTTGCCGGCGACGATCCAGAGCCGCGACAAACAACTCCTGACCGGCCCCGTTGCGTTGACCCTGGCCGGGCAGTCGCCGAAGTGGTCGCGCAAGCTGGAGAGCCAGTCGCCCGGCAGGGTGGTGTGGTCGTCCACGGCAACGCAGGGCGACGTGAAGCTGGCGTTGCGGACGACGCTCGAGTACGACGGCGCGTTGATTTACGACCTCACGATTGCGCCGAGCGGCAGCGTGAAGAAAAACGCGCGGATCGCCGGCTCCGAGAAATCCCCCACGCTTGCCGTGGGGAACATTAGGATTCCAAGCTACGAAGCTGGCGTTCGCCGCGCTCCAAATCCCCCACGCTTGCCGTGGGGATTATTAGGTTTTCACGCTTCGCGCTTTGTGGACGCCAGCCTAGCGACCCCCACGACAAGCGTGGGGGATTTCCCAAGGGAGAACACGCTCCTGGTAGCCGACAGCCTGAACGAACCCCACGGCAAGCGTGGGGGATTCGCAGCGGCGACGGCGAGCGCAGTGGTGAAGCAAGTCGAACTCCGCATCCCGTATCGCGGCGAGTTCGCGCGCAATCGGTCCGCGCGCGGCGACAAGGCGCACGATTTCAAGGAGAAGCCGCTCATGAAGGAGTTCCTGCCGATGATCGAGTTGAGCGACTTCGACACCGGCCTGAGCTGGTATTGCGAGTGGGACAAACACTGGCAGATCGGCAAGGGCGGCGCGGCGGAATTGAAGGAGTCGGGCGCCACGCTCGATTGCATCGTCCGCATGATCGGCGAAGAGGGAAAAACGATCAGCGAGCCGGTCACGATCACGTTCGCGCTGCAAGCGTTGCCCGTGCGCGAACTCGACGTGAGCTACCAATACAAACAACGTCACCTCTACAGCGGCTGGCCCGTCTATATCGCGCCCGACACCACCGAAGAAGCGCTGGTGGACAACGACCTGCGGTATCCGCTGGCCGGGAACGTCACCGTTGAGAAGGGCTCGGTCGGCGCGCGCATCGCGGCGTCGCACTCAGCGCGGTTTTTCCTCATCGGCAACGACACGAACGCCGTGGGCATGGCGTTCGCTCGCGCGTACTGGGAGCAGTATCGCATGACGTTCTACCTGTTCGACGACGCGGCGACGGCGGTGTGGGGCGGGAAGAAGTTCGACGCGCGCACCGCCAAACTCTACGGGCAATTCTACGACGTGATGTGGGAGGACGGCTTCATCGACGTCGGCTTCACGTGGCGCAAGGAGGGCGAGCAGGTGCAAATCACGCACGGCGCGTTCGGCGTGGACGGCAAGGTGCACAGCTCGGCCGCGGCGATCCCGTGGGACCGCTGGCAGAAGGCGTTCGCGAGCGGCGAGATGATCGTCGGTGGCGGCAAAACGGTCGCGGTGGACCAGGTGTTGATGAGTCCCGAGGCGCTGCCAATCGGCGTGCTGCTCGACGCGGTGCGGTCGCCCGCGGAGAAGATCACCGGCAACTTCAGCGTGATCGATTCGTGCGATTCGCTCCGATTCTACCGGGGACGCTTCATCACTTCGCCGCAGAAAATCGCGTCGGGCAAGGGCGGCGTGGCGGGCGGGAAGTTCTGGGGGCCGCTGGTCGAGTCGGTCGAGGGCCGACGCGACTATGCGAGCCTGCGCACAGACAAACCGTCGGCGAACCGCGCGGTGTTGTTGCCGAGCAAGCAGGACGACACCGTCTGGGACATCGCGCACGCGCTGAAGATTCGGAACCTGATGCCCGACTTCGAGCAGTTCCACAACATGGTCGGCTATTACGGCCAGCAGTACATTCACAACCCGGCCTCGGTGCGATCATTCTACGAGCCCATGCTGAAGCGCGGATTCAAGACACAGTT
>Ga0187892_10002339_pt1 | contig 38571 bp, 34 predicted proteins | sample MA1701073metaG_FD_139345 | JGI IMG/M metagenome (GOLD analysis project Ga0187892, IMG submission 139345) | Bio-ooze microbial communities from a basaltic lava cave in the Kipuka Kanohina Cave System on the Island of Hawaii, USA - MA170107-3 metaG ... | reverse complement strand
GAGGGGCCCCGCGGAGCGGCCGCCGCCAGTCGGGGTGCCGGGGGCCCCGACGATCTGAACTGGCGCGGCGGGCGCGGCGCGGGCGGAGGGGCCCCGCGGAGCGGCCGCCGCCAGTCGGGGTGCAGGGGGCCCCGACGATCTGAACAATGACTCGTAAGACCAGCTTCTACTATTCGTTTCTCGTGCTGCCGCGCGCCGAGCGCCGCGCGATCACCGCTGTCTTCGACTTCTGCCGCGCCGTGGATGACGCGGTGGACCTCGAGACCAGCCCGGCGCGGGCGCTCGACGCGATCGATTCGTGGCGGCGCGAGGTTGCGCGCGTCTTCGACGGCCAGGCGCCCGGCACGCCCGAGGGCCGGGCCCTGCAGCCCTTCGTCGGGCCGTTCAACCTGCCGCGATCGCAGTTCGAGGCGCTCGTGGACGGCGTGGCGATGGACGCGACGCCACGCCGCTACGCGACGTTTGCCGATCTCGAACCGTACTGCCATCGCGTCGCCTCGTCGGTCGGGCTGATGTGCGCGGAGATCTTCGGGTACCGCGAGCGGGCGGTGCTTGGGTACGCCCGGGATCTTGGCGTTGCGCTCCAGCTCACCAACATCCTGCGCGACGTCGGCGTCGACTACGGGCTCGGGCGCTTCTATCTGCCGGCGGACGACCTGGCCCGGTTCGGCTGCACGGAGGCCGACATCCAGGACGAGATTGCGCACGCCGGCCATGGCCTGCGATCCGATCGGGTCCGCGCCCTCCTCGACCATCAGGCCTCACGCGCCCGCATCTTCTTTTCGCGGGCGGTGCGTGCGCTGCCCCGGACGGACGCCCGCCGATTCGTGGCCGCCGAGATCATGCGCGAGATCTACTGGGCGCTCCTCGAGCGCATCGAGGCGAGCCGGTTCGACGTGTTCACTCGCGTCATCCGCATCCCGCGGCCGGCGCAGGCGCGACTGGCGCTCCGCACGTGGTGGCGGCTCCGCCGATGAGCGAGCCGGTCGTCGTCATCGGCGGCGGCTTTGCCGGCCTGAGCGCGGCGGTCCGGCTGGCCGACGCCGGCGTTCCCGTGACCGTCGTGGAAGAGGCGCCGCGGCTTGGCGGGCGGGCAACGTCGTTCGACGACCGCGAGACCCGCGAGCGCGTTGACAACGGCCAGCACGTGCTGTTCGGCTGCTACCGGGAGACCTATGCGTTCCTGCGGCGGATCGGCACGGCGGGTCTCGCGCCAGTCGAGCCACGGCTGCGGCTCGCGATGATCGGACCCGACGGCCGACGGTCGCAGCTCAGCTGCCCGCGGCTGCCGGCGCCCTGGCACCTGGCGGCCGGCGTTCTGGCGTGGCGGGCCCTGCCGTGGCGCGATCGGTTGACGACCCTCAGGCTCCGCAGCCTGATCGCGGAAGCCAGGCGGCACGGGCCAGCGGCCGTGGCCGATCGTGTGCCTCCGGACGAGACGGTCGACGGCTGGCTCGCGGCGGCCGGTCAGTCCGAGCGCCTGTCCGAGTGGTTGTGGCGGCCGCTGGCGCTTGCCGCCCTCAATCAGTCTCCCGCGGTGGCGGCGGCGCGGCCGTTCGTTCGCGTGCTGTGCGAGTTGTTCGCGTCGGGCCCGGCCGCGGCGGGGCTCGGCCTGCCGGTCGTGCCGCTCGACGACCTGTACGCCAACCCCGCGCGAGCGTTCATTGAAGCGCGCGGCGGATCGGTCCGTGTCAAGTCCCCGGGCCGCATCGAGATCGGCGACACGGGCGGCCTCGCTGCCGTCCGCACGGGCGACGACCGCATCCGGACCACGCGGGTGATTTCAGCCGTGCCGTGGCATGCCTTCGGCCGCATCTGGGCGCGCGCCGTTCCTGACGCCCTCGGCGGGATCGCCGAGCGGGCCGCGGCCATGGACAGCTCGCCCATCGTGACGGTGAATCTCTGGTTCGACGGTCCCGAGCCCGCCGCATCGGACGGCCTCGTGGGCTTCGTCCGGGGACCCGTGCAGTGGGCGTTCGACAAGGGCGCGCTTTGGGGTGACGGTGCGAGCCATCTGTCCGCTGTGGCGAGTGGCGCGGACGTCATTCTGCGCCAGGACAACGCGGGCATCACGGACATGGTCGTGCGGCACCTGCGGCGCGCGCTGCCGGCATCTGCCGCCCGCCGCGTCACGCGATCGGTCGTCGTGCGCGAGCCCCGGGCGACGTTCTCGCTCGCGCCGAGGATGCCGGCGAGACCGGGCGCGGCGACGCCGCTCCCCGGGTTCTACCTCGCCGGCGACTGGACCGACACGGGACTGCCGGGCACGATCGAAAGCGCGGTCGTGAGCGGGCACCGCGCCGCGGAACTCGTCATGCGGGAGATGCGGAAGGGCTGACCCGGAGCCCGATCGGCTCCGGCCGTCGGATGGCTTCTTCGATCACGACTCGGAGCCGGCGAACGGACACCGGTTCGAACCGTTCGATTCGCGCGTAGCCGATCGTGGCGCCGCGCGCGAGCAGGCGCCAGTCGCCGCCGTCCGATCCCTCGAGCCGAAAGCGGGCGATGGCCTGGCCGCGCTCGATCGGTTCCTCGAGTCTCACGAGGCCGACAGGCCACGTGCGGCCCAGGTCGAGCTCGGCCGTGGCCGTGGTCGCGCCGGTCCGCGTCCAGCGCACCCGGCGTCCGGCCCCGACGTTCACGGCGAAGAGATCGGCGAGTCGCGCGCGGAAACCGGCCAGGTGCTTCTCGTCAATGGGGTGCAGCAGGCCGTCCGGCGTCGGCGGCACGTTCAGAAGGAGTTTCGAGTTCCGGCCGACCGACTGGCAGTAGATGTCGACGAGCCGATCGACGGACTTCACGCGATTGTCTTCAGCCGGGTGGTAGAACCAGCCTGGCCGGATCGACGTGTCCGCTTCGGCCGGGCGCCAGACGGTGCCCGCCGGATCGCCGTGCTGCAGGGCGTTGATGACGCCTGGCCCGGTCGCACCCGGAAACGGCACGGCGTCCGGATTCACGGTGGACCAGTTGGGATCGCCCGCCCGTCCGCTCTCGTTTCCGCACCAGCGCACGTCGGGTCCCGCGTCCGAAAAGATCACGGCGTCCGGCTGCAGTCGTCTGACGAGCGTCCAGACGCGCGGCCAGTCGTACTGCTGCCGCCGGCCGTTCGGTCCCTCGCCGTTCGCGCCGTCGAACCAGACCTCGCTCATCGGCCCGTACCGGGTCAGGAGCTCGGTGAGCTGCTCGGCGTACAGGTCGTTGTAGCGCGGCGAGTCGCCGTAGACGGGGCTATTGCGATCCCACGGCGACAGGTACACGCCCGCGCGCAGGCTTTCGGCGCGGCACGCGTCGACGAATTCGCGGACGACGTCGCCGTGGCCGCCACGGAAGGGGCTGGCCGCGACCGTGTGGCCGGTCGTCCGGCTCGGCCACAGACAGAATCCGTCGTGGTGTTTCGCCGTCAGGACCATGGCGCGGAAGCCGGCCGCGCGCGCCGTCCGCGCCCACGCCCGGGCGTCGAGCCGCGCCGGATTGAAGATCGACGGCGATTCCCGCCCGTCGCCCCATTCGCGATTCGTGAAAGTGTTCACGCCGAAGTGCAGGAACATCGCCAGCTCGTCGCGCTGCCACTGGAGCTGTGCGCGAGTGGGCGCGGGGTGACGGGCGGCCTGGCGCTCCAGGCGCGCCGCCGCCCACCCGTGCGAGAGCGCCAGAGCGCCTTGGACGAGGAAGGTCCGCCGCGTCATGCGATGTGGCGCCCTGACGCGGGCGCCGGTCGAGAGCGCATGATACCGCCCGCCGGGTCCATAATCTCTCCGTGCTCTCGATCGTCGTCCACTACGCCGAGCTGGCGCTGAAGGGGCGGAACCGGCCGTGGTTCATCCGGCTGCTCGTGCGGTCGATCGAACGCCTCCTGGCCGATCTTGGCGTGGTGGACGTCCGCTCGCTGGTCGGCCGCATCGTGATCCGGCTCGAGTCGGAGGGCGAGTGGCCGGAAGCCCGGAGACGGCTTGCGCAGCTTCCCGGCATCGGCAACTTTGCCCGGGCGATTCACGTGCCGCCGAATCTCGACGCGATTGGCGACGCCGTTGTCGGTGCCGTGGCCGGGCGGTCCGCGCCCAGCTTCCGGATCACGGCCCGGCGCGCGGACAAGCGGTTTCCGAAGACCTCACCCGAGATCGAGCGCACGATCGGCCGACGCGTCCAGCAGGCGACCGGGTGGCCCGTAGACCTGTCGAATCCCGCGCTGACCATCCGGATCGAGATCCTGACGTCGGACGCCTTTTTCTACTTCGACAAGCACGAAGGCGCCGGCGGCCTGCCGCTCGGGACGAGCGGCAAGGTCATGTGCCTGATTTCGGGCGGCATCGACTCGCCCGTAGCGGCCGCGAGACTGATCCGCCGGGGCTGCCGCGCGCACTTCGTCCATTTCCACAGCTACCCGATCCTCTCGCGCGCCTCGCAGGACAAGACCCGGACGCTCGTGGCGCGGCTGACGGAGCATCAGCTCAGATCGCGCCTGTATCTCGTGCCGTTTGGCGGCGTGCAGCAGAAGGTCGTCGTGTCCGTCCCGCCGCCGCTTCGGGTGGTCGTCTACCGCCGGCTGATGACGCGCATTGCCGAGAAGCTGGCGTGGAAGACCGGCGCGCACGCGCTCGTGACCGGCGACTCGGTCGGGCAGGTGGCCTCGCAGACGATCGCCAACCTCGCGACCGTCGATGCCGTGGCGTCGATGCCCGTGCTCCGGCCGCTCATTGGCAGCGACAAGGAGGAGATCACGGCCGAGGCCAAGCGCCTGGGCACGTACGAGACGTCGATCCTGCCCGATGACGACTGCTGCACGCTGTTCACACCCAGGTTCCCCGCCACCCGCGCCACGCGGGCGGCCGCCGAGGCGGCGGAGCGCGAGCTCGACCTCCACGCGCTCGTGGCGGAAGCCGTGCAGGCCGCCGTGGTGGAGGACTTCAGTTTCCCGGTGCTACGATTGGTGGCCCGGGCGGACTGAGGCCCGGGAACGCAAGGACAGAGGCAGCACCGTGAAACTATCACCCGGCAAGCTGAAGGGCCTGAAGGCCGTATCGGATGGGCGCGGCGTCATTGCGGCGGCGGCGATGGACCAGCGCGGTTCGCTGAAGAAGGCGCTGGCCAAGGACGGCGGCGGTTCGGTGGCCGACGCCCAGATGGAGGAATTCAAGGCCATCGTGAGCGAGGTCCTCACGCCGCACGCCAGCGCGATCCTCCTGGATCCGGAGTGGGGCCTGCCGGCCTCGAAGCGCCGGGCGAAAAACGCCGGCCTCCTCATGGCCTACGAGAAGACCGGGTACGACAAGACCGGGCCGGGCCGCCTGCCGGACCTCCTGGATCACTGGTCGGTCCGGCGGCTCGTGGAAGCCGGCGCCGATTGCATCAAGATTCTTCTCTACTACACGCCGTTCGACCCGAAGGACATCAACGACCGTAAGCACGCCTGGGTGGAGCGCATCGGCGACGAATGCCGGTCGAACGACGTGCCGTTCTTCCTGGAGTTTGTTGGCTACGAGGAAGGGCAGGACGAGAAGGGACCCGACTACGCTCGCAAGAAGCCAGCGATCGTGACGGCCAGCATGGCGGAGTTCACCAAGGACCGCTACGGCGTGGACGTCATGAAGGTCGAAGTGCCCATCAACATGAAGTTCGTCGAAGGCGCCGCGTCGTTTGCGGGCGGCGAGGCGGCCTACACGCGCGAGGAGGCGAAGGCCTGGTTCCTCAAGGCCGCGCGGGCCGCCACGAAGCCGTTCATCTATCTCTCGGCCGGCGTGAGCAACGCCGAGTTCACCGAGTCGCTCACCCTTGCCGCGGAATCGGGGGTGCGGTTTGCCGGCGTCCTCTGCGGACGGGCCACGTGGAAGGACGGCATCCCCGTCTACGCGAAGCAGGGCGCGGCGGCGTTTCGGAAGTGGCTGGAGACGCAGGGCGTCGAGAACATCTCGAACGTGAACGCGGCGCTCGAGCCCGCCGCGCCGTGGTTTACGTTCTACGGCGTCACGACCGCCGACGCGCTCGCGTAGCGCGACGAGGCCGGGCGCCCGTCTAGCGCCGGCGCAGGTACTCGGTGCCGCTGAGCGGCCCCACGCACGACGATCCCGAATAGGGAATCCGAATCACGTCGCCTTCGAGCACGGCCGATCCGGTCAGATTGATCGTGCAGGCCGCCGGCACGCCCGGGCCGCTCGCCGTCGCCGTGAGGGTCCAGTTGACCACCGTGCCCGTGAGGACGCCGCGCGCCATCCCGTTGACCTGCATGAACCCGAAGCATGTCGCGCTGAACGTGCCGGCGCCGGTGTTGCCGTTGAACTCCGTGACGGTCCACGTGAAGTTCGTGCAGCTGTCCTGCAGCGAGCCCGTCTGAAACGACGTCCAGGTGCCGGCGAGCATCTGACTGGCGCTCGAAGGTCCTGTGGACTGACGGTTCACCGACGTGCAGCCGGCGGCCAGGGCAGCCGCAAGAGCGAGTGCGACGGAAATGCTGCGGGTCATGGCGTTCGACTCCCGTGAAAGTATCGGCCAGCTTCGGGCGCCGCGACAGACCTCCATATAATCACCCGATGGCCATCCTGAAGGTGGCGCGGCTGGGCCACCCCGTGCTTCGTGCAAAAGCCCTGCCGATTCCGGTCGAGACGATTCCAACGGCCCCGATCCAGCGGCTCATCGATGACATGTTTGAAACCATGCGGGAATACGCGGGAATTGGCCTTGCCGCCCCACAAGTGCACGAGAGCCTCCGCGTGTTCGTCGCGGGCGTGCGATCCGGCCCGCTTGCCGACCCGATGTCCGACGATGCCGAGATGCCGCTCGTGGCGTTGATCAACCCGGAGATTACGCTCGCGGGAGCGCCGGAAGCGTCCGACTGGGAAGGCTGCCTCAGCATTCCGGATATTCGCGGGCTCGTGCCGCGCGCGGCGGAGATCCGCGTGCGCGCGTACGACCGGTCGGGGCAGGCCGTGTCGTTTGGCGCGAGCGGACTGCCGGCCCGCGTGATCCAGCACGAGACGGATCATCTCGACGGCATTCTCTTCTTCGATCGCATGAAGTCGCTCGAAAGTCTGACGTTCCTGGACGAGTACCGGCGGTACTGGACCGAAGACGAGGCGGAATGACCTTCACGGCGTCCGAGTCGGCGGCGATCGCGCCCTTTGTCACGAACCTCGACAGGCCGGTGTTCGCCCTCGTCAACCTGCCAGAGACCGTCAAGGGCGCGCTCTTTGCGCGGTACTCGCGGTCGCCGAAATCGCTCCGGCGGCTGCTCCTCGACGAGTTTCTGCCGAACGTGGCGGCCGGCGGCGCTGGTGCGGCCGCGCCACTCGGAGGCGACGTGGGCGTCGCCCGGGCGGAGCGGCTGTACCAGAAAGTCTTCAACGAGTACGGCGACGACTCGGTCGCGCAGCTCGGCGGCGTGCACCTGGCCGTCGAGGACGCCTCGAACATCCTGACGAAGGTGCTCGAGCGAGGCCGACTGATGGCCTATCTGGAGCAGTCGACGCGGTACATCCCGTTTACGGAACGGCGCGGCGACGCTTGGCGGTACCTGGTCCCGTCCGAACTCGACGCGCATCCGTCGCTCCGCGCCGACTACGTCCGCACGATGAACGCCGCCTTCGAGACCTACGCCGCATGGATCGAGCCGATGCGCGCGTGGTACGAAGCGCGCCATCCGAAGAACCCGACCGACTCGGAAGGGGTGTACCGGGCGGCCATCCGCGCGAAGGCGCTCGATACCCTGCGGGGGCTGCTGCCGGCCGCCACGCAGTCGAACGTCGGGATCTACGGCACGGGCCAGGCCTACGAGACGCTCCTCCTCCGCATGCGCGCCCATCCGCTGGCCGAGGTACGCGCGACGTCGGACCTGATGCTCGAAGAGCTCCGCAAGGTGATTCCCGCCTTCCTCACGCGCGTGGACCAGCCGGACCGGGGCGGCCGCTGGAGCGCCTACCTCTCGGACATCCGGCGCCGCACGCAGGACATCGCCACGCGCGTCGAACGCCAGGAGACCGAGGGCGAGGCGCGCGGCGTGGACGTGCCGGAACTGAGCCTCGTGGACTTCGATCCCGAAGGCGAGATCAAAGTCGTGGCCGCGGCCCTCTACCCGGTGTCGTCGACACCCGACGCCGAGCTCCTCGACCTGGCCAGGCGGATGAGCCAAGGCGAGCGCGAGGCCGTGCTTCGCGCGGCCGTGGGCGACCGCGGCAATCGGCGTCATAAGCCCGGCCGTGCCTTCGAGCGGACGAGCTATCGGTTTGACGTCCTCACCGACTACGGCGCGTTTCGCGACCTGCAGCGGCACCGGCTCCTCACGATCGACTGGCAGGCCCTGTCCACCCGGCACGGCTACGCGCGGCCCGAGGCCGTCGTCGAGGCCGGCGGCGAGTCGGCGTGGCGCGACGTCATGAATCGATCGGCCGCCCTGTACCACGCGCTGGTCGATGCCGGCCTGCAGGACGCGGCCCAGTACGCCGTGTCCATGGCCTACCGGGTCAGATTCGTCATGGACATGAACGCCCGCGAGGCCATGCACGTGATCGAGCTCCGGACCGCACCGCAGGGGCACCCGGCCTACAGGCGCGTGTGCCAGGCCATGCACCGACTCATCGCCGATGTCGCGGGGCATCGGGCCATTGCCGCCGCCATGCGTTTCGCGGATCATTCCGAGGTCGAACTGGAACGGCTCCAGGAAGAGCGCCGCCTCGAGGCGCGGCGAAGCCGGATCTGAACGGCCGGTCGCCAGGGGGTGCGTGATGGTGAAGGAGAGCGTCAGCCGGCGCGCGAAATCCACGGGCGCCTGGCGCAGGCTACAGATTGGCGTCGGCACCGGCCTGGCGGTCGCCGCGCTCGCGGCGCCGCCCGCCGTCCGGGCGGTCATGCGCGAGGCCGCGGGGCGGCCGCTTCAGATCGAAGACTACTATCGCGTTCAGACGGTTGGCGGCATCGGCCTGTCGCCGGATGGCGTGTGGGTGACCTTCACGGTGTCGACGCGCGTCGAGGCGACCAATGGCACGACCTCGGAGGCCTTCATCGTGCCGGCGGACGGCGCCGCCGCGCCACGGCGGATTACTCACGAAGGCAAGGCGATCGCCTCGCCGGGCTGGACGGCCGCGGGGCGGCTGCGCTACACGGTCGACCGGCAGACCTGGACGATCGATCCGCGCGACCCGGCGGCGGCTCCGATGCGGGCCGACGCGGCGCCGTCGGGGACCCTCAGCCCGGACGGCAGGTGGACGGCCGTCCTGCGGGACGCGCCGCGGCCGAAGCCCGCGCCGGCGCCGGCCACCGACTTCGAGCGGCGCCACGCCGAGCGGTTCAAGGGCGTGATGTTCGACTGGATGCAGTTCCAGCGCGACGGCCAGCCGTTTCCGGCGCCGGATCCGGCCGCGCGACCCGCGCAGCACATCGTGCTGCAGTCCGTCGGCGCCGAAGGCCCGGAGCGCGTGCTGTTCGATCAGGATCTGCGCCCGACCGGCCTGACGTGGCATCCGGACAGCACCAGGATCGCCTTTACGGCCGATCCGTCCTGGCGGGACGAGACGAAGTACGAACACCCGGACATCTGGATGGTCGCGGCTGACGGCCGCGTCACCCGGTTGACCGACGACGGGTACAGCTACACGGATCTCGATTTTTCGCCCGACGGCAAGTACCTCTCGTTCGCGCGCTCATTCGGGACGGACATGATCATCGCCCGGAGGCTCAATCATGGCGGGCCGCGCGATCTGTTCGCCCGGCCGGTCGGCGGCGGCGACACGATCAACCTGACCGCCACCTGGGACCTGGAACCAGGCAACGCCAGTTGGTCGCCCGACGGCCGCCATCTGTACTTCACGGCCTCGACCGGCGGAGAGGTGCATCTCTTTCGAGTGGCGGTGCCCGATGCGGGCCGCGCGCCGCGCGTCGAGCAGGTGACGAGCGGTCCCCGCCGCCTCACGGGCCTGGTGATGGACCGGGGGTTCACGACCATCGCCTACGGCGTGAGCGTGCACGATGCGCCCGCCGACGTCCATGTGGCCCGCATCGACGGATCCGGCGAGCGTCGTCTTTCGGACGTCCACCGGTGGTTGCGCGATGAGGTCGCCATCGGCCGGACCGACCGGCTGCGCTGGAAGAGCTACGACGGCACGCCCATCGAAGGCTGGGTGACCTTGCCGCCCGGCTACGACCGGTCGCGCGGGCCGTATCCGCTCATCGTCTTCAGCCACGGCGGTCCGCATTCGGCCACCGGCTACAGCTTTGATTTCAAGAAGCAGTTCTTCGCGGCGAATGGCTATGTCGTGCTCGACACCAACTTCCGCAGCTCGACCGGCTACGGCGAGGCGTTCAAGTGGGCGACGTGGGGCGAATGGGGGCGCCGGGACGGCGAAGATGTGATGTCGGGCATCGACCACGTCGTGGCGAACTACGCCATCGACCGCGGGCGCGTCGGCCACACGGGCCATTCGTACGGCGGCTTCCTCACCAATTGGCTGATCACGCAGTATCCGGATCGGCTGGCTGCGGCCGTATCCGGCGCCGGGATTTCCAACTGGATCAGCGACTACGGCACGGCGGACATCTACCGAACCAAGGAAACAGAGTTCTACGGTCCGCCGTGGGACGAAGCGGCGCGCGCCCGGATGATCAAGCAATCGCCGCTGTCCTACGCCGGCCGCGTGCGGACGCCGACGCTCTTCGTGCACGGGGAGGTGGATCAGCGCGTGCCCTACGAGGAAGCCGAGCAGATGTATTTCGCGCTCAAGCGCCGCGGCGTCCCGGCGAAGATGATCCAGTACGCGGGGCAGCCGCACGGCATCGGCGGGCACTGGAACAACGTGCACCGCATGCTGCACGAGCTGCAGTGGTGGAACGCCTACCTGAAGGGCGAGGGCCGGTGACGGGGCCGGTGCTGCTGCGGCACCGGCTGACGGTGCGTTTCAGCGACTGCGACGGCCTCGGCCACGTCAATAACGCCGCCTATCTGACCTACCTCGAGGAGGCGCGCATCACGCTCTGGCGACGCCAGATTGGATTGTGGGCGCGAGGCGCGGCCGACGGGGGGCCGCGCGGCGAGGGGTTCATTCTGGCCCGGGCGGAAGTCGACTTCCGGGCGCAAGCCCGCGACGGCGACGAGCTGGAAGTGCGGCTGGCCCTCGCGGGGTTTGGCCGCACGAGCGCGACCTACGAGTACGAGATCGTGGATGTGGCGACGGAGCGTCTGGTGGCGAACGCCCGGACCGTGCAGGTGTGGATCGACTATGATGCCGGTCGGCCGGTGGCGCTGACCGAGGCGCTGAGAGAGCAGCTCGTTGGATAAGGTCCTCATTTTCGGCAAGGACGGGTGCCCGTACACCGAGGCGGCGGTGGAGGACTTCACGCGCCGCGGGCTGGCGCCCGAGTACATCAATGTCAAGACGCGCCCGGGGGAGCTCGAGCGGATGTTGAGGTACAGCGGCGGCAAGCGGCGCGTGCCGGTGATTGTCGAAGGCGAGAAGGTCACAATCGGGTTCGGCGGCACGTGAGGGGTATAGGCCGGGCCGGGGGCCCGGCGGGCGCGCGGCCGCGGCGGGCTTGACGCTTTGTGAAAGATTTCACATAATAACCCCGGTCGTTCCCGGCCCCCTTGCTCGAGAAAGACCCTCGCGGCGCCCCCACGCGGCGCGCCGCCAGTCAGCGCAAGTCAATGTCACGCCTCGTCTGCTGCTTCCTGATCACGCTCTTCCTGAATACCGGGGCCGGGAACGAGCTGTCCCCGCGGCCCGACACCGCGCACGCTCCTCACGGCCCGTCCCCCGAACGCCAGACCCAAGGTACGACCCCAGGTACGGCCCCAGGGACGACCCCGGAAGCACGGGGAACCTGGGTCGCCCGGAGGGTCGACGAGCGCGATACGGGCCGCGACACCCGCCTCGCCATCCGCATGCGCCTCGTCGACCGCCACGGTCGCGTGAACGAACGCCGCCTGACGATCCTCGGCCTGCGCGGCGGCCCCGGCCGCCCAGCTCCCGGCGACCGGACGCTCGTCCGCTTTACCTACCCGAACGACATCAAGGGCACGGGACTGCTCGTCTGGGAACATCCGAACGCGGACGACGAGCGGTTCCTCTACCTGCCGTCACTCGGGCGGGTCCGTCGGATCGCCGGCGCCGAGGCCCAGGAGAGCTTCGTCGGCAGCGACCTGACGTTCGAAGACATGGGCGGCCGCGAGTTCGACGACTACACCTATCGACTGCTCGGGGAAGGCGACCGCGCCACCGCGTGGGCCGGCGCCGACGGCGTCAGCCACCCGGTCTACACGCTCGAATCGAGACACAAGAATCCCTCCGTGCGCTTCCCGCGCGTCGTCTCCAGCGTCCGGCGTGACAACTTCGTGGTGGTGCGGGCCGTGATCTACAACCGGCGCGGCGAACCGCAGAAGACGTTCGAGGTGCAGAAGCTCGACCGCATCAAGGGCTATTGGACGTCGCTCGACCTGCGCATGAGCGACGCGCTGCAGCGCACGCGCACCGAGCTCGTCGTGGAGAGCGCGGAATACGACGTGGGCCTGACGGCTGACGCGTTCAGCCGTCGGGAACTCGAGCGGGGCGGCCGGTGAGCCGGGCGATCGCCCGGCTGCTGTACCGCTGGCGGCTGGCGGGTTCGGCGGCCGTGCTGGTCGGCGCGGTCCTCCTCGCGCCACGCGCGAACTTCACCGACATCGACAACGATCTCACCGCGTGGTTCTCACGCGACGATCCGGTCTTTCAGGAGTACGAGCGCTTCCGGGACGAGTTTGGCGGCACGCGCAACCTCATCGTCGCGATCCAGGCGCCCAGCCGCGAGCGCCTGTTCAGCCGCGAAGGCTTTGCGCTCCTGGAGGCGCTCACGGGCGACATCGAGCGGGTCCAGGCCGTCGAACGGGTGAGCAGCCTGGCAACCGCCACGCTGGTCGATGCGCGGGGCGCCGCCGGCGACGATCTGACGCTTGACGTCCGCCGACTGCCCAGGGACCTGCAGGCGCGCCTGCCGGACGAGGTGGGTCAGCGCGCGATTGATGACGATCTGCTCCGCGGCGACCTGGTCTCGGAGAGCGGCACCATCGCCGCCGTCGTGGTCTTCTTCGAGGAGCGCCGCGTCGACGACGTGCGCGCCGAAGTCCTGGCCGAGATCCGGGCGCGGGTCGAGGAGCGCCTGCCCGAAGGCTTCCGTGCCTATTTCAACGGCAGTCTCGAGATCAGCGAGACGTACAACCGCGTCACGCTGGACAACCAGACGAAATACACGCCGCCAATTGCCTTGCTCACGCTCGGCGCCATCTTCGTGCTCTTCCGCTCGTGGCGGAAGACGCTCGTGACGGCGGGCTCTCTTCTCGTGTGCGTCGTCTGGACGCTCGGGCTCTACGATCTGGCTGGCTTCTCGTTCAACGTCCTGAGCAGCATGATCCTGCCGCTCGTCATCGTGCTCGCGATCGCCGACGACGTGCACATCATCCAACACTACGCGGAGGCACGGCGGACGGGTTCGGCGGAGCACGCGTTCGTGACGACCGTGTCCAATCTGTTCGCGCCCATTCTGGGCGCGAGCGGCACGACGGCGCTGGGCATGGCGGCGCTCGCGACGAGCGACGTCGTGGCCGTGCGCGAGTTCGGGTTCGGCGCGGCGATTGGCGTGATGGTGGACTTTGCGGTCTCCATCATCCTGCTGCCGACGCTTCTCGGCTGGCTCGAGCCCGAGCCGCTGCCCGCCCCGCAGGAGCGGTGGCTCAAGCGGCCGCTCGAACGGCTGGCCGGGTGGACGACGCGGCGGGCGCGCCCGATCGCGGTCGCCGCGGCCGTGCTGACCGTGTTTGCGCTCGCCGGAGCGTCCCGGCTGCGGGTCGACACAAACCACATGAACTACTTCCGCGAGTCGCATCCCCTCAGCCAGGCCGCGGCGGTGATGGACCGGGAGCTTTCAGGCATCTACACGTTCCAGATCCTTCTCGAGGGTCCCGCCGAGTCGCTCCGGCAGCCGGACGCGCTCCGGCGCATGGAGCGGCTGGAGGGCGCCCTCCGCGAGTTGCCCTTCGTGCGGAAAGTCACCGGCCTCGTGGACTACGTGACTCGCGTGCATCGCGAGCTCGGCGTGGATCGCCGGGCGGTCGTGCCGGACGACCCCGCCGTCATCGCGCAGGAGCTGTTCGTGTTCGCCCTCGCCGAGGAAGGCCGGGCGGAGCTGGAGCGGGTCGCCGCGAGCGACTTCTCGAAGGCACAGGTCACCATCAAATTGGCCTCGATGAGCTCGGACCTCGTGTTCGAACAGATCCACGTGGCCCAGGCGATCGCCAACGAGGCTTTCGCGGGCTCGGTGGTGCGCCCGACGGTGACCGGCTCCGGCCGTCTCTTCGCGACTCTCGATCACTATCTGGTCATGTCGCAGATCACGAGCTTCTCGACGGCATTCGTCACGGTCTTCGGCGTCATTTTCGTGGTATTCCGGTCGTGGCGGTTCGGGCTGCTCGCCATGCTGCCCAACCTGTTTCCCGTGCTCGCCGTCTTTGGCGTCATGGGCTGGCTCGGCATCTCGCTGAACGTTGCGACCGTCATGCTGGCCAGCGTCGCCCTCGGCATCGTCGACGACGACACGATTCACTTCATCAGCCGCTACCGTCGCGAGACGGCGCGAGGCAGCGGCGCTCCGGAAGCCATCCGGCTGGCGACGGCCCACGAGGGCCGGGCGGCGTTCACGACGGCTGCGATCAACAGCTCGGCCTTCGCCGTGCTCGCCCTGTCGTCGTACAAACCCAGCGCCTGGTTCGGGGGACTGTTGGCGCTGACGATGATCGTGGCGTTTCTCGCGGAGGTCTTCATTCTGCCGGCGGCGATCACGCTCCTGCCCCGGCTCTTCGGCCCGGATCGCGTCCATGCGGCGCGCCGGGTGCGATCGGAAGTGGCGACCTGATGCTGGGCTGGGTTGCGATCCTGGAGATCCTCGCGTCGATTTCTGGCGCCCCTGTCGGCGATCACGCGGCGCGGATCGCGCCGGAGGCCGGCCGTTCCTCACGGTCGGGCGCGATTGACGGCCAGGTCGTGCTCCTTGCCGACGTCCTGCCGCGGCGGGACGCGGCCGAGCTCCGGCCGTCCCTCCTTGTCGAGGCGACCGGGCAGGCCGGACGCCTCCGGGCCCGGGCGGAGGTGGCCGTCGAAGGCCTGGTCGCGGCCCGCTCTCGGACGGTGGGCGCCGCGGCGGTGCGACCGCGCGACGTGTGGGTGGAAGTGACGGGTCGACGTGCGGAGGTTCGCGCCGGGTACGGCCGGGTCATCTGGGGCCGGCTTGACGAGCTGCAGCCGACCGACGTGATCAACCCGATCGACGCCGCGCGGTTCCTGCTCGACGGCCGGAGCGAAGCGCGCCTGCCGGTGGCGTTCCTGCGCGGCCGCGTGTTTGCCGGCGAGACCGTGACCGTGGAAAGCGTCGTCGTGCCATGGTTCCGGCGAGGCTCGTTCGACCAGCGGGACGAAGAGACATCGCCGTTCAACCTGGTGCGGGATCTGGTCCTGCCGGCCGCCGGGCCGCCGGATCTCGTGCGCCATCTCGAGCCGCCGGCCGCGTGGCGTTCCGTCTCAGGCGGCGCGCGAGTGTCGGCCACCCGCGGGCGTGTCGACGTTGGCGTCGCGGCGTTTCGCGGGTTCGATGCGTTCGGTCCGCTGACGTTCGAGGTGACGGCCGTATCGGCGTCCGCGCCGGCGCCCGCCGTGATCGGCCAGCTCGTCGAGCGGCACCCGCGGTTTACGATGGTGGGCGCCGACTTCGAGACAGTCGCCGGGCCGTGGGGCGTGCGCGGGGAGGCGGCGGCGATCGTCGATCGGCGCGTGGCCGGCGTCACGCGGCCCGGCCTCGTCGCGGGCCGCGCCCTCGACGTTGGCGTGGGTCTCGACCGCAGCGCGGGAACCTATCGGCTGTTTGCCTCCGTGCTCGTCCATCACGAGTGGTCGCCCGAGGACCCCCGGCTCGCCCGGACGGATACGAACCTCCTTGGATCGATCGAGCGGCGTTCTCGTCGCGAGCGATGGCTGGCGCGGGGCTTCGCGGTCGTGAATCCGGCCGACGGCGCCGGGTTCCTTCGCGGCCTCGTGTCGGTGGTCCCGCGGGACAACGTGACGGTCGAGGTGTCCGCCGCGGCGTTCTTTGGAACCAGCGACGACACGCTCGGCCGGTTTCACGGCCGCGATTTCGTGTTCGGCCGCGTGCGGTACCATTTCTAGACTCGCGTGAGCCGCCCGCCAGTCGAGTCGACTCTGCTCATTGCCGCGGCCAATCCCGGGCCGCTGACCGGCCGCGGCAACAACACGTGGCTCGTCGATGGCGCGGAGCCCGCGCTCATCGACGCCGGTGTCGGCCTGCCGGATCACCTCGACGCGATTGCGGCGGCACTCGATGGCCGGCCGCTCGCCCGCGTCCTCGTCACGCACGGGCATGCCGATCATGCGTCGGGCGTGCCGGCCATCCGGTCGCGCTGGCCTGACGTCCTCGCGTACAAGTGGCCCATGCCGGGCGAGACCGGCTGGCTGCCGCTCGCGGACGCCGAGCGCGTCCCCGCCGGTGACAGCGCTCTCGTCGTGGTCCACACGCCGGGTCATGCGCTCGACCACGTCTGCTTCTGGCACGAAGGGCGGCGCGAGCTGTTTGCGGGCGACATGGTGGCGCTCGGCACGACGGTCGTCGTGCCGGGCGAGCGCGGAGGAGGCATGCAGGCGTACCTCGCCTCGCTCGAACGGATGGCAGCGCTCGATCCCGACTGGATCCTGCCAGCCCACGGGCCCGCGATCGAGCGTCCGCGCGAGCTGATTGCCGGGTACCTCGCGCATCGCCGCATGCGCGAGGAGCAGGTGCTCGCGTGCGTCAAGGCCGGGGTGACCGCGCCGGCCGACATCGTCTTGCGGGTGTATCCCGACCTCGTCGAGTCGCTCCGTCCGGCCGCGCGCGAGACCGTCGAGGCCCATCTCGCCAAGCTCAGGGCCGAAGGCCGCGTGCCGCTGGCGTGACCCGGCCAGCCCGCGGATAATGCTCCGGCGATGGCCCGACCGCCCGCGTCGTCGGACGCCGATTCACTCCGCGTCCTGCGAGCGTTCATCCTGGTCCTCCTGACGCTCGGCCTGGCCGGGGTGCTGGCGGAGCTCGTCGCGCTGCAGCACTTCGAGGATTCCTGGCAGCTCGCGCCCATCGTCCTGATCGGCCTCGCCGTTGCGGCGATCGTCTGGTACCTGGTGGGCGGCGGCGCGCCAAGCCTGCGACTGCTCCAGGCGACGATGGTGCTGTGTATCGCGGCGGGGGTGGCGGGCATCGTCCTGCACTATCGGGGCAACCTGGAATTCCAGCTCGAAATCGACCCGTCGCAGGCGGGATGGGCGCTGGTCAAGAAGGTGCTGCAGGCCAAGGCGCCGCCCGCCCTCGCCCCGGCCGCTATGGCACAATTGGGCCTGCTGGGGCTGGCGTACGTGTTCCGGCACCCGGCGCTGGGGCGCCGTTCCGCGCCCGAGTCTTCGCCACCTTCGAGGGGAGCCTGACAATCATGAAGAAGCTGCTGCTAGCGGTTACCGCGTGCGCCGTGGCGCTCGCGATCGGAGGAAGGGCAACAGTGCGCGGGCAGGTTGGCGCCGGCCTGCTCGATCCGAACGTCGCGCCCGAGGCGCAGCTCGGCGCCCTGCCGCACATGACGCCGGCGATCGTGAAGGCGCTCATGGAGAAGCGCCCGTTCGGCAACGTGGTCGAACTCAACACGTTCCTCCTCGCGCAGGGCCTGACGGCCGAGCAGACGGCGGCCGTGTACGCGAAGGCCTTTATTCATGTGAATCTCAACACGGGGACGCGGGAGGAGATCCTGCTCATCCCCGGCGCCGGCAACCGGATGGCGCGCGAGTTCGCCGAGTATCGGCCCTGGAAGACCTGGGCGCAGTTCGACAAGGAGATCAGCAAGTACGTCGGGCAGCCCGAGACCGACCGGCTCAAGCAGTACGTGTTCATTCCCGTCAACCTGAACACGGCGTCCGATGCCGACATCCTCACGATTCCCGGCGCCGGCAACCGGATGGTGCGCGAGTTCAAGGAATACCGGCCGTGGAAGAGCCAGGCGCAGTTCGAGAAGGAGATCGGCAAGTACGTCAACGCGCGCGAAGTCGCGCGTCTCTGGCGGTACGTCGTCATCGACTAGTCCGTGCGCGGAGTCCTCGTCACGCCTGACGAGCTGGCGGCGGCGGCGCCGGCGCCGCTCGTGATGGATGTCAGGCCGGCGGAGCAGTTTGCCGCCGGCCACATCCCGGGAGCGGTGCACCTGGACCTCTGGGGCGTGAGCCTCATCGACACGAGCGAGGCGCCGCTTCGCGCCTTCATGTGGATGATCGGCCACCTGTTTTCCCTGCGCGGCGTCACCCCGGACCGGCCGGTCGTCGTCTACGAACAGGACTCGGGCATCCGGGCGGCGCGCGCGTTCTGGCTGCTCGAGTACCTCGGGCATCCGGGCGCGGCGGTGCTCGATGGCGGATTCCGCGCCTGGGTCGCCGCGGGTCGCCCGGTGTCGACCGACGCCGCGGCGCCGGTCGCCAGCTCGTGGCACGGCACGCCGGACGCCTCGCGGCTTGCGACCTGGCGGCAGGTCCACGAGCGGCTCGGCAGGCCGGAGACGGCCATTGTCGATACGCGGTCGGACGGCGAGTACTACGGCGAGACCGTACGCGCGAAGCGCGGCGGCGCCGTACCGGGCGCCGTGCATCTCGAGTGGACCGAGAACGTGGGGGCGGACGGCACGTACAAGCCGGCTGCCGAACTCCGCGCGATGTACGAGGCTGTCGGCGTCACGCCGGACCGCGAGGTCGTCACCTACTGCCAGGGCGGATACCGGGCCGCGCACACGTACCTGGCGCTCCGGATCCTCGGCTACCCGCGCGTCCGCAACTACACCGGGTCGTGGAAGGAGTGGGGCGACCGCGAGGACCTGCCGCTCGAACGGACGACCCGTCCGAGCGGCCTGGCGAGCGCGCGATGATTGGCCTCACCGCCGGCAAGTACCGCGTGGAGGAGCGTATCGGGCGCGGCGGCATGGGCACCGTGTACCGAGCCACCGACGAGACGCTCCATCGCGAGGTCGCGCTGAAGGTTCTCAACGCCGAGCTGAACGACCCGGAAGTCGCGCGGCGGTTCCGCGCCGAGGCCGTGACGGTGGCGCGGCTCAGCCATCCCGGCATCGCGACCATCTACGAACTCTTTCAGCACGACGGCCAGTGGCTGATGGTGATGGAATTCGTGCGCGGCGAAACGCTCGAGCGGCTCGTCACTCGCACCGGGCCCCTGCCTGCGCACCGCACCGCGGAGCTGTGCATGCAGGCGCTGGCCGGCCTCGCGCACGCTCACAACCTCGGCGTCGTCCATCGCGATCTGAAGCCGGCGAATCTCATGATCAACGACACCGGCGCCGTCAAGATCATGGACTTCGGCATCGCCCGCGTGTCGGGGTCGGAGCACCTGACAAACGCCGGCTTCATGATGGGGACCCCCGCCTACATGGCGCCCGAACAGGTGCTTGGCGGCGAGGTCGACCAACGCGCCGACCTGTACGCCATGGGCGTGGTGTTCTACCGGCTGGCCACCGGCAAGCTGCCATTCAAGGGCGACACGGCGTTTGCCATGGCACAGTCGCAGGTGAACGACCCGCCCACGCCCGTGATGCTCGCGCGGCCCGATCTGCCGGCCTGGGTCGAGTCGCTCGTCGGCCGGGCGCTCGCCAAGGCGCCGGGCGCGCGCTTCCAGTCGGCCGCCGAGTTTCACGACGCGCTCGCGCGGAGCCTCGCCGGCATGCCGCCGCGCGTCGCGCATGACGACGGCTCGGCGCCGACGGAGCTGATGGCAACGCCGACGCGCACGCCGCTCGCGATGCCGCGCGTGTCCGAGACGCCGCCTCGCCTCGACGCGCCGGTCCCGGTCGCGGCCGAGCCGACGCCGGCGGCCGGGGCGGGGCGGATGGGCCCAAGGAACAGGAAGAACTGGATGGGCGGCGTCGCGGCCGTCGTCGCCGCCGTAGCCGTCCTGGCCGTTCTGGCGATCGCCGGCCGCATCTGGCTGCGATCGGGTGACGTCACGCCGGCTGCGCCCGCGGCGGGCGAGACACGTGCCGCGCTCGCGCCGGTTGCGCCCCCGCCGGCGGATCCGCCGCCTGCGGCGCCGGTGGCCGCGGCGACCGAGCCGACGGCGGCCAAGGCTCCCGCCGCAAGCGGCCCGCCGCCTTCGGCAGCGCGATCGGCCGTTCCGTCTGGCGCCGCATCGGGTGCCACGACTCCGCCTCCCGCCACCGCCCGATCGGCCGCGCCGCCGACAGCGGCGGCTTCGGCGCGCGGTGCGGAACCGCCGCCCGCACCGGCCGCGACCGACGAGCTGGTCGGCTTTACCAACGTCAAGTTCCTTGCGGTGAACGGCCGGCGCACGAACGATCGTGACGTGCTCGTGAACTTCGGCGGCGGGCAGATTACCGTCCTGCCGCGCGACGGCGGCGCGGCGATCGCGGCCGTGCCGTACCGCCGGATCCGCCGTGCAACTTACGTGAACGCACGTGACCCGAAGTGGGACCCGGCGCTCGCTGCGCCGCCGGCGGATCTCGACGTCGGGACGTTCCTGCGCCAGTCGCGGCACTGGCTCGTCGTGCAGACGGCCGACGCGTACGCGATCCTGCGCCTGGATGACCGTCAGGTAACGCGGCTGCTGCAGACGCTCGAGGCGCGCGTCGGCATCAAGGTGGACCGGCCGGCGCAGGCGAAGTAGACGCGACGTCGAGACCACCCGTCCTGACGTCCGGAACGCCGTCGGCGTCACCCCCGGTAACGGGCGAGAGCACGGCCTCGAGCAGCGGGCGCATCGCCCTGAGCCGCTTCATCCGAATCACCAGATCCCACGCCCGCTCGAACTTCTTCCACCCGGCGCTGTAGCAGAAGTGCTTCAGGACGTGTTTCGGCGACCGATGCGCCGAGGCGGCCCGCGCGATCGCGCCCCATCGATAGAACGCCTCGTAGGCCCAGTCGTAGCCGCGCTTCAGCGCGCCGGGCGTGAGCCGGGCCGGGCGGTACACCACGTGGCGCGTGTCGTACAGATCCCAGTTGCGGGTGGTGAGGCGCCCGGCGGCCTCCATCTCGGTGAAGAGCGCGGTGCCGGGATACGGCGTCAGGATGTGGAAGGTCGCCGTGGTAATGCCGCTCTCGATCGCCCACTCGACCGTGCGGGCGAAGACGTCGCCGTCGTCGCCGTCGAGGCCGAAGACGAAGCTGCCGTTGATCATGATGCCCAGGTCGTCCAGCCTCCGGATGACGTCGCGGTAGTTCCGGCCGAGGTTCTGCCGCTTGCCCGCGCCCGCCAGGCCCGCCTGGGACAGCGTTTCGAATCCCACGAACAGGCTCCGGAGCCCGGCCTCGGCCGCCCGCTCGGCGAGGTCGTCGCGCAGGATCGAGTCCACCGTGGCGGCCGCCTGGAAGACGCGCCCCATGCCGCGCATGCCGTGGAAGAGATCGCGCGCGAATCGCGGGTTGCCGAGGAGGTGGTCGTCGAGGAAGTAGAGATGCCGGCCCGGCAGCCGGCCGATCTCCGCGAGCGCCTGGTCGACGCGTTGCGTGTAGAACGAGCGTCCGCCCGTGAAGAACGCGTCCTTGTAGCAGAACGTGCAGTGGTGCGGGCACCCGCGCGACACGACGATGGAGTTGGGCACGAGATAGCGCTCGCGCCGGATGAGATCCCGCCGGATGGGAGGAAGCGCGTCCAGCGTCCGCGTCGTCGAGTCGTAGCGTGGGCGAGGGTGGCCGGCCGCGTAGTCGGCGAGGAACGCCGGAAACGTGTCTTCGCCCGGGCCGAGGAAGATGGCGTCGGCGTGCGGCGCGGCCTCGTCCGGGAGAGCGGTGACGTGGAGGCCGCCGAGGATTGCGTACGTGCCGCGGGCGCGGTAGTGGTCCGCGATCGCGTACGCGCGGTAGGCGTTGGTGATGTAGACCTGGATGACGACGAGGTCGGGCGCGTCGTCGAGGTCGAGCGTCTCGACGTGCTCGTCGTGGATTGTGGCGTGGGTGTCGGCGGGGAGGTAGGCGGCGAGCGTGGCCAGGCCGAGGGGCGGGAAGAGCGAGTACTTGATGGGGCGCCAGTAGGGGCTCGTGGCCTCCGTCAGGGCGGGCAGGATCAGCTTGACGCGGCCGAGGCGCCCGACGTGTCTTTGCACTGCAAAGGACTTTACACGCGACGCCTGCGGCCGTCAACCGCGTCGCGCTCCGCGTGGGCCGGCGGGGCCCGCGGACCGTCCAGGTGCTCAGCGGCTGGCCAGCCGGAAGCCGATCGTCCACATCCGGACGCGGAAGCGGTCGGTCGGAAAGGCGTCGAGGCGGCGCTCGTAGCCGACGAAGATCTCGACGGCGGCCCGCGCGCCGTCGATGCGAAGTCCGCCTTCGATCCGCCCGCCGCAGACGCGCGGGCGGCCGTACTGGGCCCGCCGGACGCCGACTACGGCGCCCGTGGCGCCGGCGAGGAGGGACACGCGCCGATGGGCCGGCAGCGCGTGCCGGACGGACACCGCGGCGTCGCTCGTCCAGGCGTAGTCCACGTAGGCCTGCTGCATCGCGCGCGCGAGATCGAGTCGCCCACGCACGGTTGTCCGCCCACGGTCGAGTCGTGCGCCGACGCGCACGCCCAAGGTGTTCCAGGACACCGCCGGCGGGTTCTCGCGGTCCACGAGGTGCCGCGAGACGTGCTGGAACAGGCCGGCGACCTCGACGCCCGGGGTGCGGCGGGACGCCGTCATCTCGAAGCGGTAGGTGCCCTGGTTGAGGTCGTACCGCCGGCGCTCGCCGCCGAGGAACGCCTCGTAGTCGGCGCCGAAGGTCAGGCGTCCCGAGCCGTAGTCGACGAGATCGGCGTCGAGCGCGACGCGGCCCTGCCACGTGAAGCGCGGATCGGCGGCCGCGATGCCGCTCCAGAGCAGCGTGTAGTCGACCCGCGCGAGCCATTCCGCCGACTGCGCGGCGGCCGGCCGGGCGAGCGTCGCGGAGGCGCAGGCCGCAACCGCCAGCTGCGCGAGAGCGGCCCGTACGCGGCATCGGCGCATCGCCGCACTCTATCAGGGCGATGGCGGGAAGCCGTCTTGGGCTGCGTTCGCTTCTGGCGTTTTCAGCGTTCTTCTCTTTTCTTTGTAGGGGGTCGGGTCGGACAGCCCAGCTTGGCTCATACAGGACAGGGACAGGACAGGGACAAGACAGGGACAAGACAGGACAGGACAGGACAGGACAGGACAGGACAGGACAGGACAGGACAGGACAGGACAGGACAGTAGTCCCTCCTTTTGCTGTGCTTTCTTGTTCCGCCCTTCTGATTGGCTGTGAAGGTCGGGGCCCATGGAACGCCAGATTCACATCAGGCTCAGCGAGCGAAAGCACGCGTTACTACGCCAAGTTTCGCGCGCCCGGGAGGAGGCCGTCTCGGTCCTCGTGCGGCGAGCCATTGACCGCCTGCTCGAGGAATACCAACGGGAGTTGCCGCGTTCCGTCGATCCCGACGGACCTCGCGACAGTCGGCGATGACTGTGTGATCGGCGCAGGCCGCCACGTCATTTCGGTACACGTTAGTGTACCAAGGTCCTTGACCAGCGCGGGCAGCTACCGGTATCTGACGCCCTCAGGGTTGGTCGGTGTCGGGTAAAGCGGTGGCAACTCGTGTCGGAGACTCGATCCATCAGCTAGGAGGGCGTAATGGCCATGAGCAGGTCGGCATTCGCTTGGGGCGTCCGCGTAGCCATTCTTAGCGCGATCCTCTTCCTGAACCTGACGGTCAGCACATCAGCAGGGTCAGGTCCCTGCGAGATGTGCGGCTCCTGCCTCACAGAAACCGGGACCTACCCCTGCTGTAGTCCGGTTGCCGGAACCGGCTTGTGTGGGAACGATGACTGCCATGATGATAATAACCAGTGCCACTACCATGGCAACACATGTTGTCCGTCGTAGGCGACCCGACGGCCTCCTGAGGATTAGGAATACCGTTACACATGTCCCGCCCTATTCGCGCCTGTTGTCCTGGGGGGTTGTCTGGGGGCTTGCCGGTGCCCTTGGCGTAGACGCGGCACCCACTCAGGAGACCACGGTGAGTATTACATCGTGGTCGAACGTCCGAGGTCTCGTCGCCAGCCGCGGCGAGGTCGTTTATCCGGTGGCTTCGCTGAAGGCAGGGCGACAGGGGGTAGCCGTTGCGGACATTCTCATAGGTCCCGATGGCCGAGTCCGCAGCGTCGACGTCGTCGAGTCGCCCGATTCAGAAATCGCATCCGCAACGGCGAGTGGGCTCAAGGCCTGGAAGTTCAAGCCAGTGAGCGCTCCTGGCGGCGGCCCTGCGGTAGTGCGTTCCAAGATCATTCTCTATTTCCGTATCGCGAACGGGCGAGGTGAAGTCCTGACACCTGACGAAATGGTCGCGTTGCACACCGGAGCTGCCACGGGCGCAGCGGCGCTGAATCCGGGTCCACCCCCTTCTTCATTTGCGACCATCGACGAAGAGATGTACAAGCGACTCGTCACGCAAGGTACTGCGAAGCCAATCCTCGTTGACATTCGGGATCGCGCCGGGTTCGGGCGGGGTGCGTACCCGGGCGCGATAAACCTCCCAGAACGGGAGATCTCATCAAGGGCGGCAGCAGAGCTGCCACGCAACCGCCAGATTGTACTGGATTGTCCGACCGCGGTTGGAGACCTCTGCAGCTTTGCGGCCGCCTCGCTTTGGCGACAAGGCTTCATTCAAGTGGTGCTTCTCCAGCGCAAATAGGATCACTGCCTTGCCGAACGCCCTGCCGAAGAGAGTGTGGCCCAGGTTCATCGTTGATGCTCTCCTCCTCCTTGCTCTCGTCGCTACGGCCTGGAGGTACCTACCCCCGCGGGAGGATCCGCCTGACAAGGACGACGCGCCCGACTGGATCGACGCAGGCGACTTCATGCAGGTCCCCTCCGTCGACTGGGGACGAGCGTCGCGCCACCTGGTGTTCGCGGTTCGTCGCACATGCCCGGCGTGCCAGGAGGCGATCGAGCAATATCGGCGCCTGACCCGAGAAGCGAAGAGTCAGGAACCGGCTTGGTTGGTGACATTCATCTCGTCGGATAGGAATGAGGACCTTGTCGGTTGGCTTGAAGAGAACCAAGTAGCCGCCGACGAGGTAATTGGTGGCATTGACATGCGGAAGGCTGGGTTTCGCGCGACGCCGACGGTGCTCACCGCAACCCATCGGGGCGCTGTTGCCGATCTGATCGTCGGTAGCATGTCCGGAGACGATGAAGCGAGGCTCGTGTCGCGGTTGCGCGGCCAGGAATTGGGCACGTTTGTCCGCAATCAGTACGCGAAATCGATCGACCGTGACTTGGCCAAACGCTTGGTCGCCGGTGGCGCTACGTTAATCATCGTAGCCGGCCGAGCCTCGGGAGTATCCGTACCGGCGGGAGCGGTCCACATGCCGTCTGATGAGATTGCCGATCGGGCGGCCGTCGAACTGGACTTGTCCAAGTTGATCGTGGTCGATTGCACTGGGCCCCGATTAGGCAGGTGCGAGATCGCCGGCGAGCGTCTCCTCGCTGCCGGAGCAGTGTCCGTGTATCTTGTTCCAGGCCCTAGACGGTCGTGACCAGCGTTGTCGCCTCGCTGCGTGCCGCACGCCGACGACTGACATTCAGTGTCGTCGTCAGTGTTCTAGTTGGGGTTGGCGCCGGACTCTCCGGTGCAAATCTCGCTGCCGTACAGTGGTTCAGCAGCCCATGGCCGTTTGAGACCGCTCCGGAGTCTCTTGTCGTCGTAAACGGTCGCCACGACTTGGCCGGGCTCACGGCCCTGCGCGATCAAACGCCGTCGCTCGATCTAGCTGCCTATCGAAAGAGTCGACACACAGTCCAGCTCGGGGCGGTAAAGCGAGCCATCTTGGTGGAGTGCGCCTCGCCGAATTACCTGCGCCTGATGGTGCCCTCATGGCCCGTGGCCGACCTGTTTGCTTTCTTGAGCACGGTCGCCGGGGAGACCGCGGTTGTCTCGTCACGCCTGGCTAGCGTGTCGATGAACATGCGGGGCTCGCTGTCGTCGGTCGACCTTCGTATTGGACGCCGCACGTTCGCCGTCATCGGCGTCGCGCCACCGACGTTCACTGGGGCTGACACGGTGGGCGTGGACGCCTGGATTCAGTTTGACGCCGCTCCAGAAGTCTGTACGTCCCACGCCAGCTTGAGCGGCGGCGGCGCCAGTGTATCGCTGCTCGGGCGTCTGCGTCCTTCCGAGACCTACGAGCGGGCGGCAGGTCAAGTGCGTGCAACCGGCGCCACAGTGGAGCTGCTGGCCGAGCACCGCGCCCGGCAGCTCGCGAGGGAACTGCGCGTCGCTCGCTGGGGCCTCGCGGGCGCTCTTGTGCTTCTCCTGATTGGATGCGTAAACGCCTGCGCGCTGTGCCTGATGCGGACGGTTGGACGCCGACCTGAGTTCGTCATCCGTCGCCAGTTGGGTGCCTCGACGTGGCAGGTTGTGATGGGCCAACTACTCGAACTCATCCCAATCGTCGCGCTTACAGCGGCGGTCGCACTCGTTTCAGGAATGCTCGGGTGGCGACTGCTCTATGCGTCGGCGTCGCCCGATACGCCGCAACTGTCCATTGCCGGTTATCTCGCGGCATCAATAACGTCCGCATCCGGAGCTGTACTGGTGGCCGGCATCTGGCCAGCGTTATGGGCGAGTCGCGTCCCCGCGCTAACCCGGGCGCAGTTTGTCCCAACGCAGCGCTCCGTCGTCCTGCCAGTCGGTAACGCTTTCCTACTGGCTCAGTCGACTGCGGCGTTTCTCCTTCTGGCGGGCGGGTTGACGGTCTGGATCGGTATTGCAGAGACCCGCCGCCAGGCCGGGTTCGACGTCGACCGCGTAGGCGTCGTTACGCTGAACGCCGATCGATACGGCTATGTAGATCCTGCAACACTGACTGCTGCACTAGATACGCTTCAGCGGCGCATCGCTGAGGTTTCTGGCGTTGAGGCCACGGCCGTCGCCAATAGTGGGCTGCTCGGCTCGTTGCAGGATGTGAGATTCACGGGCATCTCGAGGCGACCCCACGTTGGGCTCGGCGGCCCGGTGCCGCCCTCGGCGGCAGGACCGCCCCGAGCCGTTCTAGCGATTCAGGGCTCTACTGCAATGGCTCTGATCAATCTCGTGTCCCGCGACTACTTCAAGGCGCTTGGCACTCAAGTCGTGGAAGGGCGCGCGTTTCAGGACTCCGATGATGCTCGGTCTGAGCCGGTCATTGTTGTTGATCGGTCTCTTGTCCAGACAGTGTGGCCAGACACAACACCGGTCGGTCAGTGCGCCTATGTGGGCGCCAGCTCCCGTTGTGCCAGGATCGTTGGCGTCGTCGAGACACGCCGGCCGCTGGTTGTTTCGCAGGATGCGTTCGAGTTCTTCGTTCCGCTCGCGCAGGGTCGCCTCCTTGACCTCGATTTAAGCCCGACATCGCTTTTCGTCCGGTTCGTTGGCGATCCAAGCCGTGCAGGTGAGGGTGTATCGACCGTTCTCCAAAGTACGGGCGGCTCGTTGCCAGCGTCGCTGCAACTGGTCGATGATCTGGCGCGCTCACAGTCACGGACGCTCCACACCGCTTCGCAGTTCTTCGGCGTTTTCACGGCGTGCGGATTGGCCATGACCGCAAGTGGCATCTACGCGCTCGCGGCCTTCGGAGTAAGGTATCGCCGTCGCGAAATCGCCGTGCGCAGTGCCCTAGGTGCGAGTTGGCCACGCTTGTTGTGGACCTTCGGCAGGCAGATGCTCTGGGTGATCGCCGCCGCCCTCGGCCTAGGATCGCTGTTCGCGATGGCTCTCGTACGGGTCGCCGGTTCGATAGCGACGGGCGTAGAGCCCCTGACGGCCGGCGTTCTTGGCGCCGCCGGTTCGGCCCTGTGTGCCGCATTGCTTTTCGGCGCGGCAGTGCCTTTCTTTCGTGCCGTCACGGTGCCGCCCGCTGAGTGCCTCAGAGAGCACTCTCAGTAGATAGAGCGCCGCCCATCGTGCCACGCAGCGGGATTCACTAGAGAGCAGCAACCGCGGCGCACCCGGGGGGAGCGTGTGCGTTGCTCTTCACTCCCGGCCCCTCTATGATGGGCACCCCTGGAGGATCTATGCGCAAGCGGGCAGCACTGTCGATCGCAACGGCCGTGGCGGCGGGCATGTCCCTGGCCGGCCAGTCCGGAAGACACGTGAACCCTGTCGTCGACCTGCTCGCGTCGGGCAAGCCCGTGTTCGGCATGTCGATGCCGATGGCCGGCGGCGGCGGCGCGCGCGGCGGCGGCGCTCCGGCGGCCGCACCGCCGTCCACGCCCTCAGTGCAACGAACACCGCTCGATCTGGCCAAGGACGCGCTCGCGCATCCGGAGGTCGATTACTTCTTCAGCGGCAGCATGGAGCGCGGCGTGGCGACGCCAGGCCGAAACGGCGGCCCGCCGGCCATCGCCGGCTTCACAATCTTTGCCGACGCCCTCGTCGAAGCTGGCGGCGTGACGATGCGGCCCGCGCCGCGCCTCCGCGCGCCGCTCGCCGTGAAGACGCCGAACATCTCGAGCGCGGAACGGCCCGCCGATCCAGCCGTCTACATCGACAACATCAGCCGGCAGTTGAATGCCGGCGTCTCGATCATCAACTTCGTCGAGGTCGACAGCGTCGATGAGATCAACAAGGGCATCGCGGCCATGCGTTTCGCCTCGAAGGGCGGCGCGCGTCCCGAGGCGATCGGCGACGCGCCCAAGTACTGGGGCCTCAGCGAGAAGGAGTACCGCGCGAAGGCCGACGTCTGGCCGCTCAATCCGGACGGCGACCTCCTCGCCTGGGCCATTATCGAGACGCGTGAAGGCCTCGAGAACGTCCGCGAGATCGCGCAGGTCAAAGGTCTCTCCGCCGTCATCGTCGGCGCCGGGACGCTCGGCGGCGTCTTCCGGACGCAGAACGCTGAAGGGCAGATGGTGCGCGACGACGCGGCGTGGGAGGCGGCGATTCAGAAGATCCTGGCGGCGTGCAAGGAATTCAAGAAGCCGTGCGGCTACCCCGCGTTCGAGACCGACATCGAAGCGCGCATGAAGCAGGGCTTCAGCGTGTTCATCATCCAGACGTTCAGCGACCGCGGCTTCAAGGCCGTCGAAATCGGACGTCAGGTCGGCGGACGCGATCGGGAACGGTAAATTTGGATCGTGCATCGCACCAACGCGGTCGTCGCCCGGAAGATCAACCGCGAGGCTGTGGTCCTGCTCGGCTGGGGCCGCGCCATTCTGCTCCAGCTCGCGCATCCCCTCGTCGCGGCCGGCGTCCGCGACTTCAGCCGCTTTGACGCCGGCGCCGAAGGTTACGTCCGTCGCGTGCGGCGGACCGTGGGCGCCATGCTCGACCTCACGTTCGGCACCGACGAGGCCGCCCGCGAGGTCATCCGGCGCATCAACGCCATTCACGGCGAGATCCACGGCCGGTTGAAGCAGGACGTCGGGATCTTTCCCGCCGGGACGCGGTATGCGGCAACGGATCCCGCGCTCCTGCTCTGGGTGCACGCGACCCTGATCGATTCGATGATCCAGGCGTACGAGGCGCTGGTCGCGCCGCTCGCGCCCGCCGAGCGCGACCGCTATTGCGCCGAGGCCGCCGAAACCGGCGAGGCGCTGGGCATTCCGGCCGACCGGATGCTAGGGAGCGCCGCCGGGCTTCGTGACTATCTGGATCGCATGTACGCCAGCGGCCGGATAGCCGTCGGCCCCGACGCGCGGGCGCTGGCGGCCGCGCTGTTCTCGCCGCCGCTCGGTCCGGCCGTGGCGCTCTTTCGGATCACGCGGCTCGTGACGGTCGGCTTTCTGCCGCCGGCGATCCGGGCCGGGTACGGGTTTGCGTGGGATGCCCGGCGCGAGCGCGTCTACCGCGCCGTGATCGCGCTCGTCCGGCAGGTGCGCCGCCTGCTGCCGTCGATGCTGCGGGAGTGGCCCAGCGCGCGCGCGGCGTAGCAGACCCGGCGCGTCAGCGATGCGGCTCGCGCGCGTCCGGCAGCCGGATCCTGATCGCCCGCACGCTCCAGAAGTCCGCCGTGCGGCCGTCCGCCGGCGCCACGCCCTCGAAGACGAAGCGAACGCGGATCGCCCTACGCCCTGTCCAGCTCCAGCACCGCCGCGAGCAGCACGTTCGCGCCGTTGGCACAGTCTTCCCAGCGCGTGAGTTCCCGTGGCGAGTGGCTGACGCCGCCGACGCTCGGCACGAAGATCATGCCCATCGGCCCGAGCTGGGCCATCATCTGCGCGTCGTGGCCCGCGCCGCTCGGCAGCCGCATCGTCGGAAGCGCCAGCGCGGACGAGGCGCGTTCGATGACGCGCTGCATGTCGGCCGAGGCGAGAGCGGGCGGGTTCCCGCCGAGACTCGCAATGTCGATCGACGTCTTCGAGCTGGCCGCGATCATCGCCGCCCGCCCACGAATGTCCTCTGCAAGCCTCGTCAGCGTATCCGGGGAGAGATCGCGGAGCTCGATCGTCATCGTCACCGTGCCGGGAATGACGTTGGGCGCGTTGGGCTGCACCTCGAGGTGGCCGACGGTGCCGACCTGCCGGCCCGCGCGGCTCGTGACCGCCTCGCGCACCGCAAGCGTCAGCGCGGAGGCCGCCACCAGCGCGTCCTGGCGCTCGGCCATCGGCGTCGTGCCCGCGTGGTTGGCGAACCCGGTGATCGTGGCGCGGTAACGTTGAATCGACACGATGCCCTCGACGACGCCGACGGGGACGGCCGCCTTCTCGAGCGTGCCGCCCTGCTCGATGTGCAGCTCGAAGTAGCCCTGGATGGACCCCTTCGCCCGGACGGCGTCCGTGATGCGATCGGGCGCACCGCCGATGCGCCGGATGGCCTCCGCGCGCGTCATGCCGTTCCAGACCTGCTCGAGGTCGGCCGGTGCGATGTCGCCGGCGACGATGCGGCTGCCGGCCAGTCCGCGGCCGAAGGCCACGCCCTCCTCCGCCGACCACACCACCATCTCCAGGGAATGGCGCGTCCTCAGTCCCGCCCGATCGCAGGCTTCGATCGCGCCGAGCGCGGAGAGCGATCCGAGGTCACCGTCGAAATTGCCGCCGCTCGGCACGGAGTCGATGTGGGAGCCGAAGAGAATCGGCGGGGCCGCGGGGTCGGTCCCCGGCCGGCGGCCGAAGATGTTGCCCGCGGCATCGATCCGGGGCGTGAGACCGGCGCCGCGCATGAGATCCATCAGGTACCGGCGTCCGGCCAGGTCCGCCTCCGAGTAGGCGACGCGGCTCACGCCGCTCGCAAACGAGCCGCCGGCGGGGCGGCCGAACAGGCTCAAGGCTTCAATGCGGGCTCGAAGCGCCTGGGCGTCGACGCGCGGGGCCGCCGGGACCTGCGCACGGGTCAGGCTCCCGAGCGTCGCCGCCGACAGGCCGCCGAGAAACGCCCGCCGCGTGAGGCGCATGGCGCGATGGTAGCACCGGCGGCCGGGGTGCCCCGGCCGTCGTGGTAAGTTCGAAAACCTTGTCCAAGCGTCTGGCTGCGCTGATCGTGATGCTCGTTGCCGTCTGGGCGGTCTGGTCCTATCAGACCGGCGGGCTGCTCGACGTTTTGATTTCCTCCCCGTCGGGCGAGGGCACGCGGCTGAACGCCCTTCGCACGTACGTCCGCGCGTGGGGCGCGCTCGCGCCGCTGGCCTATGTCGCGGCCGTGACAGTCGAGGTGCTCGTGGCGCCCATCCCGGGGATTCTGTTGTACGCGCCGGGCGGCGCCATCTTCGGCGGGTTCTGGGGCGGCACGCTCGCGCTCGTGGGCAACACGCTCGGCGCGTCGATCGCCTGTTTTCTGGCGCGATCGCTCGGCGCGGCCTGGCTGGCCCGTCACCTGCAGTCGCCCCGGTTCGCCGCGATCCGCGAGCGGCTGGCGGTTGAAGGCGCCTGGGTGGTGTTCCTGCTGCGCCTCAATCCGTTTACATCGTCAGACTTCGTTTCCTACGCGGCCGGCCTTGCCGGCGTGAAGCCGCATCGGGTCGCGCTCGGCACCGCGTTCGGCATGCTGCCGCAGTGCTACTTGCAGGCGTACCTGGCCGAAACGCTCTTCGAGATCCTGCCCCTGCCCGTCGTCATCGCCGGCGCCGCCATCGTCGGCGTCATTGTGGTCTGGATCGTCGCGCGAACCAAACCCGGCGCGCCTTAGGCTATTCTCTGATTCGCGAGAGAGCGCGCCCATGATCGCCGTCATCGACTACATCCACGCCAACCGGGACCGGTACGTCGCCGAGCTGAAGCAGTACCTCGCGATTCCGTCCGTCAGCGCCCTGCCCCAGCACGCCGCCGACGTCAGGCGGTGCGCCGAGTGGACGGCCGACGAGATGCGGCGCATCGGCCTCGAGAACGTCCGCCTGGTCGATACGCCCGGCAATCCGGTCGTCTGCGGCGACTGGCTGCACGCGCCGGGCGCGCCGACCATTCTGTTCTACGGCCACTACGACGTGCAGCCGGTCGACCCGGTCGATCTCTGGGAGTCGCCGCCCTTCGAGGCGACGGTGCGCGACGGCGAGATCTACGCACGCGGCGCGGCCGACGACAAGGGGCAGGTGTTCATGCACTTCAAGGCCATCGAGGCGCACCTCACGAAAGCCTCGAAGCTGCCGGTGAACCTGAAGATCGTCATCGAGGGCGAGGAGGAGGTCGGGTCCGCGAATCTCGACAACTTCGTGCGCGCCAACCGCGATGCCCTGGCCGCCGACGTCGTGGTGATCTCGGACTCGGCGATGTTCGATCGCGGCGTGCCGTCGATCTGCTATTCGCTGCGCGGGCTCGTGTACTTCCAGATCGATCTTCGGGGAACGTCGAGCGACCTGCACTCGGGTGTGTTCGGCGGGGCGGTGGCCAACCCGGCCATGGTGCTCGCGCAGATGCTGGCGCAGATGAAGGACCGCGGCGGGCGCGTCAAGATCCCGGGCTTCTACGACGACGTGCGCCCGCTCTCGGAGGAGGAACGGGCGGCGTGGAAGGCGCTGCCGTTCAACGAGAAGAAGTACCGGAAGGATCTCGGCGCGCCGCGCCTGGCCGGAGAAAGCGGCTACTCGGTGCTCGAGCGGGTCTGGGCGCGGCCGACGTTCGAGGTGAACGGCATCCTGTCCGGCTTCACCGCCGAAGGTGCCAAGACGGTCATCCCGGCCGTGGCGATGGCCAAGGTCAGCATGCGGCTCGTGCCGGATCAGCATCCGGACCGGATTGCCGCCCTCTTCGAGGACTACCTGCGCAAGGTCACGCCCAAGACCGTCGAGCTGACGCTCACGCGCATGCACGGCGGCCTGCCGTGGATCACGGAATACAACAACCTGTACGTGCAGGCCGCCGGCCGCGCGATCGAGCAGGGGTTCGGCCGGGCGCCGGTGTTCTGCCGCGAAGGCGGGTCGATTCCGGTCGTGTCCACGTTCCAGAAGGAACTGGGCGCGCCGGCCGTGCTCTTCGGAGTCGGCCTGCCGGACGAGAACGCGCACGCGCCCAACGAGCGCCTGGATCTCGGCAACTTTCACAACGGCATCGTGGCGTCGGCGATTCTGTACGACGAAATCGCCAGGACCCGCCCGGACGCCTGACCCGTGACGATTGCGCTTGCCTCCGACCACGCGGGCTTCCGCTACAAGGAGCGCCTGAAGGTGCGGCTCGTCGAGCTCGGCCACGAGCCGCGCGACTTCGGCACGCACTCGACGGAACCGGCCGACTATCCCGAATTCGTCCGTGCGGCGGCGGGCGCGGTGGCGCGCGGCGACTGTGAGCGGGGCATCGTGCTCGGAGGGTCAGGCAACGGCGAGGCGATGGCGGCCAACCGCGTGCGCGGCATCCGGTGCGCCGTCTGCTGGTCCCTCGAATCGGCGCGCCTCGCCCGGGCCCACAACGACGCGAACATGATCGCACTCGGCGAGCGACTGCTGTCGGAGGCGGACGCCCTCGCGATCCTCGACGTGTTTCTCACGACGTCGTTCGACGGCGGGCGCCACGAGCGGCGGATCCGCGCGTTGGACGCCTAGCCAGTTCTCCAGTTCTCCAGTTCTCCAGTTCACCAGTTCTCCAGTTCTCCAGTTCCTCTCACGCCTGGTGTCCGCGCACGGCGTGCGGGCGGTAGGGGGATTCGAGCGCCGCGGTCTCATCCGGCGTGAGCCGCAGGGACAGCGCGCGGATGGCCGCTTCGAGATGGTCGATCTTCGTCGCGCCGACGATGGGTGCCGAGACGCCCGGGCGACCGAGGAGCCACGCCAGCGCGACTTCCGCCATCGACACGCCGCGAGCCGTCGCGACGGATTCGACCGCGTCCACGACGTCCCAGTCGGAGGCGTGATCGTACAGGCGCGGCGAGTAGTCGTCTGAGGCGGACCGCGGCGTCCGATCGTTTCGAACGCTGCCGTCGGCCGGTCTCGGGCGCGTGAGCGTGCCGCGGGCGAGCGGGCTCCACGGCACGAGCCCGACACCCGCGTCGACGCAGAGCGGGATCATCTCGCGCTCCTCCTCGCGATAGAGCAGGTTGTAGTGATCCTGCATCGACACGAACCGGGCCCAGCCCCGCGCTTCTGACACGGACAACGCCCGCGCCATGCGCCAGGCTGGACCGGAACTGGCGCCGATGTACCGAACCTTGCCGGCGCGCACCAGGTCGTTCAGCGCCGCGAGCGTTTCGTCGATCGGCACGTCAGGATCGAAGCGGTGGATCTGATACAGGTCGATCGAGTCGACGCCGAGTCGCGCGAGGCTGGCCTCACAGGCCTGCACGATGTGCTTGCGCGAGAGGCCGCCCATGTTGGGCCCCGGGGCCATCGGGAAGTGGACCTTGGTGGCGATCACGGCTTCGTCCCGCGGCATCAGCTCGCGCACGAGCCGTCCCGTAATCGCCTCGCTGACGCCCATCGAGTACATGTCGGCCGTGTCGAAAAAGTTGATCCCCGCCTCGACGGCGCGCGTGAAAAACGGGCGCGCGGCCGTCTCGTCGAGCACCCACGGCCGCCACTGCGGATCGCCATAGCTCATGCACCCGAGTGCCAGTTTTGAAACTTTCAGTCCGCTTTGCCCGAGTCGGCCGTACTCCATGCCGCGTCGCTCCCGCTTCAGCTTACGAATTGCGCCCGCCCGGCACAAAGTCGAAATCCATCGTTGCCGTGAACTGACTCCAGCGGACAGAGACCGACGTCGACTCCCGGATCGAGCCCACGTAGCGGGGTTGGGCGCTCGAGACGGTCTGTCCGGGGACCCCGGCCCTGGCATAGAACCTGCACAAATGCGGTCCGATCAGATCTATGTCGAGGCGGGTCAAGCACGTGTTTGGGCGGCTCGGACGGGACCAGACGATTCTCGTCGCCGTCGTCCTCGCGTACCTCATCACGGGCAAGCTCGGCCTCGAGCTCGCGTTCACGCACCCGGCCGCGAGCCTCGTCTGGGCGCCGTCCGGCATCGCGCTCGGCGCGTACCTCCTGCTCGGCTACCGCGTGTGGCCGGCGATCCTCCTCGCCGCCGGCCTGACGTACGCGGCCGTCATCGGCCCGGAGGTGCCGGTGCTGTTCATGGCCGCGGGCAACACGGCTGAGGGCCTGCTGGCCGCCTATCTCATCAACCGCTACGCGGAAGGGCGGCACGTGTTTCAGAACCCGCGCAACACCGCGCGGTTTGCCGGCATCACGCTCGTCACGTGCGCGATCGTCGGCGCCACCGTGGGCACGCTGTCGCTCACGCTGTTCCATCTCGCGTCGTGGACGCAGTTTGACGCCATCTGGATCCAGTGGAGCATCGGCTCGATCGCGGGCTGTCTCATCGTCACGCCGATCGTCATGCTGCTCAGCCAGGGCTCGCTCGCGCGCTGGAAGGCGGCGCAGATCTTCGAGGGCGCGCTCGTCTTCCTGGCCATTCTCTTCGTCGGGCTCGTCGTCTTTTTCCGGATCCCGGCCGGCATCGAGCCCCATCCGATCGATCTCTTCTGCGTGCCCGTCCTGCTCTGGGCCGCGTTCCGGCTCGGCCGGCTCGCGTCGACCATCGGCGTCGTGGTGCTCACGGGCCTGGCCGTCTACGGGACGCTCCATGGGATCGGACCGTTCGTGCAGGAGACGCCCCTCGAGTCGCTCACGGTTGTCGTGGGCTTCATGAGCTTGACGTCCGTGATGTCGCTCTCACTTGCGGCCCTCGCGGCCGAATACTCGGTGGCCGAGGCCCAGCTCCGCGAGCTGGTCGTGACCGACCCGCTCACGGGCCTGCCGAACTACCGGCGGCTCGTCGAGGTGCTCGGCACGGAGATCGCGCGCTCGAACCGCAGCGACCGGCCGTTTGCGGTGGTGTTCTTCGACATGGACGGGTTGAAGCGCATCAACGACGAGCTGGGGCACCTCATCGGAAGCCGCGCGCTCTGCCGCTTCGCCGAGACCCTGCGCGCCACCTGCCGAATCACCGACATGGCCGCCCGGTACGGCGGCGACGAGTTCGTGGCCGTGCTGCCCGACACGGACGAGGACGGCGCCGCGCTCGTCATCAAGCGGCTGGCCGATCGGCTGGCCGAGGACAACGACAAGCCGGAACTCGCGATGAGCGCCGGCGTGGCGATGTACCCGCGCGACGGCGGCACCCCGACGACGCTCCTCTCGGCGGCCGACCGCGCGTTGTACTCCGTCAAGGCGGAGAAGGCCCTCGCACGACGCCGGGGTGTCGTGCCCATTCGCGAATGGAGCAACGTCGGCTCGCGCTAGAGCCGGACTTGGAACTGCCATGGCTGCACGCCCCCGTCGTCTTCGCGCCGTTCAGGTCGCGACGTTCATCGTCTACGTCAACCTCGGCACGCTGGCGCTGATTCTCGCGGCTGGCGAGGGCGGGGCCAGCGCCTTCTGGCTGCCGGGCGGCATCGCGATGGCGACGCTCGTGCGCTACGACCGCCTCGCGTGGCCCGCGATTCCGCCGGCGGCGTTCGTCGCCTACCTGGTCGCGACCGGCGACTGGCTGCTGGCCACGGCCCTGGCCATCGGCAATACGGCCGAGGCCGTGCTTGGCGCGGCCCTCATCGATCGCGTTGCCGGGGGCGTCGCCGTCTTCCGCACGGCGCGCACGGTGTTCCGTTTCGTGGCGATCGCGCTCGTCACGACCGCCATCACCGCGACGTCGGCGACCGTGGCGATGCTCCTCAGCGGGACGCCCTGGTCCGGCGTGGCCTCCGTGTTTGCCGTGTGGTGGCTGGGCAACCTGGCCGGCCTCGCCGTGGGTGTGCCGCTCATGATGATCATCTCCACGGCTGGCTGGCGCTGGCCGACGTGGCGGCAGCTCGTCGGCAGCCTGGAGGCGGTCGGCCTCTTTGTCGTGGTCGCCTGCGTCGGCCTCCTCGTCTTCGGCGGCGATCTGCCGTGGGGCATCGGCACCTATCCGCTCGACGTGCTCGCGATTCCCGTCCTCCTCTGGGCGGGATTCCGGTTCGGCCAGCGCGAGGTCGCGCTCGCGATCGCCGTCCTGGCGGGCTTCGCGGTGTGGGGCACGCTGCAGGGCCTCGGCCCCTTCTCGCGGCCGGAGCGGACGGAGTCGATTCTCATGCTGCAGGCATTCGTGGCGGTGATCGGGTTTGCGGGCACGGCCCTGGGCGCGGTGGTGTCAGAACATCGTCAGGCCGTCGCCCAGCTCGAAGAACTGGAGATGACGGACTCACTGACGGGCCTGGCGAACTATCGACGGCTGATCGACGTCCTGCGGATGGAACTCACACGGTCGCGCCGCACCGGCCGTCCGATCGCGGTGCTGTTCCTCGATCTGAACGGGCTGCGCGCGATCAACGATCAGTACGGGCATCTCGTGGGCAGCCGGGCGCTCTGCCGCATGGCCGACACGATCCGCCGGACCTGCCGGGCCATGGACACGCCGGCGCGGTTTGGCGGCGACGAGTTCGCGCTGGTGCTGCCCGAGACGAATGAGGTCGGCGGCTACGCGCTCCTCGCGCGGCTGAGCCAGAAGCTGGCGGCGGACACCGAGCAGCCGGCGCTGACCCTGTCGGGCGGCCTGGCGGTCTTTCCGCGTGACGGCGATTCGCCGACGCTCCTCCTTCGCGCCGCCGACGAAGCGCTGCACAAGACCAAGGATGCTGAAGGCGCCGCGCGCCGCCGGGCCGCGGTCGCCGGAGACCAGCGAAAGACGGGCGCCGCGTCGTAAGAGATCCGAGGGGCTTCGCCCCTGCGGACTCCCCGACGGCGTCGCTCGCGGGGACCCCGACCCCGCGCCGCTCCGCCGGGCTCGCTCGCGCTCGCTCAAAGGATCCGAGGGGCTTCGCCCCTGCGGACTCCCCGACGGCGTCGCTCGCGGGGACCCCGACCCCGCGCCGCTCCGCCGGGCTCGCTCGCGCTCGCTCAAAGGATCCGAGGGAGAGATCCGAGGGGCTTCGCGCCTGCGGACTCCCCGACGGCGTCGCTCGCGGGGACCCCGACCCCGCGCCGCTCCGCCGGGCTCGCTCGCGCGCGCTCAAAGGATCCGAGGGAGAGATCCGAGGGGCTTCGCGCCTGCGGACTCCCCGACGGCGTCGCTCGCGGGGACCCCGACCCCGCGCCGCTCCGCCGGGCTCGCTCGCGCGCGCTCAAAAGATCCGAGGGGCTTCGCCCCTGCGGACTCCCCGACGGCGTCG
>Ga0187892_10002336_pt1 | contig 38594 bp, 29 predicted proteins | sample MA1701073metaG_FD_139345 | JGI IMG/M metagenome (GOLD analysis project Ga0187892, IMG submission 139345) | Bio-ooze microbial communities from a basaltic lava cave in the Kipuka Kanohina Cave System on the Island of Hawaii, USA - MA170107-3 metaG ... | reverse complement strand
TGCGCTCCGCGAGGCGGGCGATCTCCCCCTGGACCTCCGGCGGCACGCGCGCCCGCAGCAGCGGATTCACCTCCAGGGCGACGATGCCCTCGCGCATGCCCAGGCGCTGGGGCTCGGGCCGGAACTCGCCGTCCCGCACCCGGCGCGCCACGGCCAGCAGGGCCTCGGGGATGTCCAGGGTGGCCGAGGCCAGCACGACCTCCGGCGCCATGTCGTTCTGGTTGCGATTGGTGCCGAAGGCGAACACCCGCTGCCCCGCCCGGGCCCGGTCGGCGACGGCGCGAAACACGCCGCGCCCCGCATCGTTGGCCTGGTGCAGCAGCAGGTCCGCCCCCTCCTCGAGGAGCGCCAGCGCGGCTTCCCGCGCCGCGGCCACGTCGTCGAAGTTCCCGGTGAAGACCTCGCGCACGCGGACCTCCGGCCGGACGGCCCGGACCCCGCCGCGGAAGGCGGTGAAGGTGCTCCGGATCGACGGCAGGTCGATGCCGCCGATCAGGCCCACGAGTCCGGTCTCGGTGAGCCGCGCGGCCAGCACGCCGCACAGATAGGTGGCCTGCTCGAGCTCGAACACCATGGGCGCCACGTTGGCGCGCACCGTGCTCCCGGAGGTGGTGACGAAGACGCTGCCGGGGAACTCGGCCCCCACCTTCGCCGCCGCCTCCTGGTACTCGAAGCCATGGCCGAAGACCAGCACGTAGCCGCGGCTCGCGAAGTCGCGGAAGCCCTCCTCGAACTCGGCGGGCGTGCGCGTCTCCACGTGCCGGATCTCCGCGCCGAGCTGGTCGCGGATGGCCAGGAGCCCCTCGTAGGCGCCGGCGTTCCAGCCGCCGTCGGCGATGGAGCCGGGCGTGAGCAGGGCCACCCGGAAGGTCGCGCCGGGGTGCGCCTCCCCTCCGCAGCCCGAGGCCAGGGAGAGCAGGGCCAGGAGCGCGACGCACGGCCGCGGTCGGAGCTCCGCCATGGGCGCCCGAGTATATCGGAGCGGAAGCGGGGACGTTCCTTGCGTTCTTGCGTTTCGGGGAGGTCTCCTTCGGTACCGGCGTCGGGCGCGCATCCCGAAACGCAAGAACGCAAGGAACGTCCCCGCTAGCGCGCGCCGGCGATCTCGCGCACGGAGAAGTCGCGCTCCTCGCTGAACACCCGCAGCGGGGCCCAGCCCGCGACCTCGGACATGTGGGGCATGCCGGTGGTCATGGCGCCGGTGGGATCGATGACCCAGGGATCGGCGCGATCCTCGAACCAGAGCGTCACCATGTGGTGCTGTCCGTCGGAGCGCCGGTAGACGATGGCGCGGTACACCTCGTCGCGCGAGAAGCCCTGCTCCAGGAGGAACTGGTAGACGAGGAGCTCGAGACCATCGCAATCGTCGCCGTTGGCGCGCAGCGTCTCTTGCAGGGTGGCCCAGTGATCGACGGGCCCGTCCTCCACGTAGTGGTGGCGCGACTCCTGCTGGATCCACGCCGCCAGCTCCCGCGCCCGTGCGCGCTTGTGCTCGGCGCGAAAGGACTCGTACTTGGCGCGCAGGTCGGCTGGCCCGGCGGGCGCGCTCCCCTCGGCGGGCCCGCCGGCCACGGAGGCCGGCGCCGGGCCCGGATCCGTGAGGTCGGCGGCGCGCTGGCGCCCCTGCCAGCCCGCGATCGTGCGGCCCCAGGGGTCGCCGGGGGCGGGGGCGCCGAAGTAGTCCCAGGCGGGCGGGGGGAGCCGCCCGGCGCAGCCCAGCCCCAGCAGGAGCAGGAGCGCCCCCACGCAAGCCAGGCGTCTGGGTGTGAACCGGGGCCAATTCCCCATAAACGGGGATCAGATCGGCCGACTCGGGCTCGCTCCTTAGCCGTAACCTATTGAAATAATTAGAATGTTTTTGATCGGGGCGAAAACCGACCGGCACGCCTCCGGGTCTCGGACCCCCCTGCGCGCCCCCGGACCGGCAAGGCCGGCGCAGGCGCCCGGTCCCCGCGCCCCGGCCTCAGGCGGGGATGTCGCAGGCCCGCGCGCCCCAGAAGAGCAGGACCAGGAACCCCACCAGCGCCGGGATGCCGCCCACGATGTAGAGAACGGCCACGGCGTCGAGCCTGCCGCGCGGCTCCTCCCCCGGCGCGCCTCGGGTCTCTTCCTTCATCGCGGGCTCTCCTCCCACCGGGGCGCGCCAATCTAGCCGATCGCTCCCCCGCCGCTAGCGCCGCCCGCCCCGGGACCCCGAGCGCAAGCGCCACCAGGCGCGCGCAGCGAGGCGCAGCCGAGCGGAGCGGGGTGGGCCGGGCTTCGCCCGGCCCGGGACCCCGATGACCGGACGGGCGCACCGGTACACTCGCGGCGGGGTGGGAATGCGGCTCGGGCCCAAGCTCTCGGTCATCGCGCTCGTGTACGTGATCGAGGGCTTCCCCATGGGCGTCTACCAGCTCTGGTCGGTCTTCTTCCGCCGCCACGAGGTCTCCCTCGCCGCGCTCGGCCTGCTCTCCGGCCTCTCGATCGCCTGGTCCGCGAAGGTGCTCTGGTCGCCCCTGGTGGACCGCTTCGGCGAGCGACGCCAGTGGATCGCAGGCTCGCTCGGAGTGATGGCCGCCTGCCTCGTGACCATCGCCGGCTCCGATCCCCGCGCCATCGGTCTCGCCCTCGGGATGGCGCTGGCGCTCTTCTGCGCCGCCTCCGCCACCCAGGACGTCGCCATCGACGCCTACACGATCGGGCTGGTCGAGCCCGGGGAGGAGGGCCTCGCCAACTCGGTGCGCATCACGGCCTACCGCGTCGGGATGTCGCTCCTGGCCGGGACCGGTCTCTTCTTCCTGCCCGCGCGGGTGGGCTGGCCCGCCACCTTCCTGGTGGCCGCCGCGCTCACGGCGGCCATGGGCGCCAGCGTCTTCGCCTGCCCGCGCGTGGCGGTGCCCCCGGAGAGCCGCCGCGCGCTGTGGCAGCCACTGGGGCACTGGCTGGGCCGGCCCGGCGCCCTGCCCGTCCTTTGCTTCGTGCTCCTCTACCGCGTGGGCGATCGCGCCATGGGCCCCATGGTGCTGCCCTTCTGGGTGGACCGGGGCTTCGACGAAGCGGAGATCGGCGTCGTGAGCGGGACCCTCGGAATGCTCGCGACGGTGGGCGGGGCCGCGGCGGGGGGCGCGCTGGTCTCCCTGGCGGGAATCGCGCCCGGGCTCTGGTGGCTCGGAGCGCTCGCCCTGGGCTCCAACCTGGGGTACGCGGCGGTGGCTGTTCACCCCGAGTGGGGACGCGCCGGCATGTACGGCGCGGCGATCGCCGAGCACTTCTGCTCGGGGCTCGCCAGCGCCGCCTTCCTCTCCTACCTGATGCGCATCTGTCAGAAGGAGCACGCGGCCGTGCAGTACGCGCTGCTCACGGCGCTCTACGCCCTGGCCGGCTCCCTGGCCTCGCTGCCCTCGGGAGCCCTTGCCGAGGGGATGGGCTACGCGGGCTACTTCGCCCTGACCTCCGCCTACGCCCTGCCCGCCTTCGCCTGCCTGCGCGGCGCCTCGGCCTGGATCGGCGGCGAGCCCGCTAGGAGCGCCAGTCCTCGGGCACGCCGGCCAGATTCGCCTCCACGATGAGGCTCTGGAGCCGCCGCTCGCTGGCCTCCACCCCCTCGCGCCGGCGCCGGATCTCCTGGGTCAGGCGATAGCTGACCGGGGAGTTCTCCGAGGGGGCCTGCTGCCCGGGGGCCGTGACCTGCCAGTTGCTCGCCCCGCCGGCCTCCACCTCGAGCTCGCGCTGCACCTGCTCGAGCCCCTTCCGGGCCGCAACGAGCTCCTCGCGGGCTTCGCGGAAGCGAGCTCCCCACTCGGAGCGGGAGAAGCCGCCCCGGCGCGGCTCCGGCGCCGCCCGCTCCATGGATTCCGGCAGGCGCAGCAGGCGGTCCAGGGGCACCGCCGGGGTGGGGGGTCGGGCCTCCGGCTCCTCGGCCAGAGAGGCCGCCCCGGCGGCGCCCAGGAGGGCGCCGAGAAGCACTGCGCCTCGGGGCCGGCCGCGCACGGGCCCAGTGTAGCTCGGGCGCCCGGGGGGCCCGGCGCTGCCCCGGCGGGTCCGGCGCACCACCGCCCCTGCGGGTCAAGGCCCCGCCTGGATCGCCGATACGCAGGTGCGAGGTCCTCGCCGGGGAGACGCCGCGCGGGGCTGGAGCCATGGAACGCGAGAAACTGTACCGCCTGCTGCGGCTGGGGATCGAGAAGGGCGCCTCGGACATCCACTTCCAGGTGGGCTACCTCCCCCTCTATCGCTTCCACGGCGACCTGGTCGAGCTCCGCTACAAGGTCCTGACGGCCAAGGACACCGAGGCCATCGCGCGCATGCTGCTCGAGGGCGACCCGCGCCAGGCGGCCATGAACTTCAGCGAGCTCGACCTCGCCTTCGATCTGCCCGGCGAGGGTCGTTTCCGCGTGAACATCTCGCGCCAGCGGCGCTTCTTCAACGTCGTGCTGCGGGTGATCCCGCTCCAGATCCGCACCTTCGAGGAGCTGAACCTCCCGGCCTCCCTGCGCCAGCTCGCCCAGCTGCGGCGCGGCTACGTGCTCGTCACGGGGGCAACGGGCATGGGCAAGTCCACCACGCTGGCCACGCTGATCGAGTCCGTGAACAAGGTGCGCAAGGCCAAGATCATCACGGTGGAAGACCCCATCGAGTTCGTCTTCACCCACGACAAGAGCATCATCACCCAACGCGAGATCGGCACCGACACGGGCTCCTTCCCGGACGCCCTGCGCGCGGGCCTGCGGCAGGACCCGGACGTGATCATGGTCGGCGAGATGCGCGACCACGCGACCGTCGACACCTCGCTCAAGGCCGCGGAGACGGGGCACCTGGTCTTCTCGTCGATCCACACCGGCGACTGCGTCTCCACCATCAACCGGCTCGTCTCCTTCTTTCCCGCGGAGGAGCACCTCCAGGTGCGGGCGCGAATCGCGGACAACCTGAAGGCATTGGTCGCCCTGCGCCTGCTTCCCACCAAGAAGAGCACCTCCCGCGTACCCGCCGTGGAGCTGATGCAGACGACCCGCAGCATCCAGGAGTGCATCCGGGACCCGGCGCGCACCAGCGAGATCACCGAGGTGATCGCCCGCGGTCGTTCCGAGCTCATGCAGACCTTCGACCAGCACCTGCTCGACCTCGTTCGCGCCCACAAGGTCTCGGTGGATACGGCGCTCTCTGCCGCATCCAACCCCACGGACTTCCGCACCAAGCTCGCCCTCGAAGGAGGGGACCCGGATGCGGCGATGGACGTGGAGCGAGGCATCGGCCCGCTCGAGATCGAGTCGGATCAGCGCTTCTAGGCGGGGGCCCGATGAACGGCCGCGCGGAGGGGGCTGGGGCAGCAGCGAGCCAGGCGGATTCCGCGCCGGATCGCGCGGCAAACCTGGCGACGCGCCTGCGCCGCCTGGCGGCGGGAGCCGCCGAGGCGGCGGGCGGCGGGCTGGCCCTGGTGTTCGCGGCCGCGCCCGGCGAGGCCGGCGGCGAGGCCGCGGCGCGCCTGCGGGCGGCGGCGGGCTGCGCGTCACCGGAGGAGGCCCGCTCCCTGGCCCGCGCGCTCCAGGCCCCGCTGGTCGAGAGCCTGCGCGGGGGCGTCTCGGTGGCGCTGGCTCCGCTGCCGGCACTCGGGGAGCGCGGGGCGGCGGGCATCGCCGTCCACCCGGTCCGCATCGCCGGGGAGGTCCGCGGCGCCCTGCTGGTCGCGGCGCCCCGCCCCCTCGGGCCCGCGGCGGAGCGGGCGGTGGCAGACGCAGCCGAGCGGCTCGAGCTCGTGCTCGATCACGAGGAGCTTCGGCGGGCGACCGCCGACCTGCGGGCCGAGCTCGAGCTGCGCTCGCGCGAGGGCCTGGAGAGGAACGAGGAGATCCTGAAGCTCTCCGAGGTCCTCTTCGCTCAGGACATCGAGATCCTTCGCAGCAATGAGGAGCTCTCCAAGATCGGGAAGCTCAAGGACGACTTCATCGAGAAGATGTCCCGCGAGCTCCGCACCCCGCTCAACAGCATCATCGAGGCCATCATCTCGGTCCTGACCGGCGATGACGACTCTCTCTCCGAGGGCGCCAAGAAGACCCTGCGCTCGGCGCTCGACGACGGCACGTCGTTCCTGCGCACCCTGCAGAACATCCTCGACCTGTGGCGGATCAAGCAGAACGAGCTCCCCGTGGAGATCCAGGAGGTGAACTTCCGGGAGGTGGTCGAGGAGGCCGTCTTCAGCGTGCAGGACGCCATCGGGGACCGGCCCCTGGTCGTCGAGCAGCTCCTGCAAGAGCCCTTTCCGAAGCTCCGCACGGACCTCACGAAGGTGAACCAGATCCTGTTCCTGCTGCTCGACAACGCCGTCAAGTTCACGCCCCGGGGGCAGATCGAGATCGCGGCCCGGGTGGAGGAGGGGCGGCTCTGCTGCGAGGTGCGGGACACCGGCGTCGGGATCTGCGCCGACGACCAGCAGTTCATCTTCGACGAGTTCTACCAGGTCGACGACCTGGCCTCGCAGCGCTGTCGGGGAGCCGGGCTGGGACTCACCCTGGTCCGCGACCTGCTGGTGCTGCTGGGGGGCAGCGTCGCGGTCTCCAGCGAGGTGGGGCGCGGCACGACGGTGGGCTTCGAGATCCCCGTTCAGACCTGCTGACCCGCCACCGGCGGGTGCCCGGCCGGCCGGTGCGCCGCTTCGCCCCCCGGGGAGCCCGGGGCTTCGGGCGGGCGAGCTACTCCTCGCCCTCGGCGGGGTAGTCGGGCTTGATGAAGCCCGCGGCGATCTCCCGCAGGGAGATCACCACCTCCTTGTTGCCCTCGTTCTGGACCAGGCCCTTCGCGCCCTTCTTGAGCTGCTTGGTGCGGATGGCGGCCATCTGCACCAGGTGGAAGCGGTTGGGCACCTTCTTGGTGCAGTCCTCGATGGTGATCCTGGCCATTGGGCTCACTCTTCTTGGGGGGAGGCGCCGAGGGTAGGGCAGGCCCCAGAAGAAGGAAACCCCGGCCGGCGGCTGCCGGCCGGGGTCCTGCGACCTTCTCAGATGGAAGGTCGGCGCGAGCGCTGCTAGCGCTTGCGCCGGCGCGCCTTCTTGCGGGTCGCCTTCTTGGCGGTCGCCTTCTTGCGGCGGCGCGCCTTCTTGCGGGTCGCCTTCTTGGCGGTCGCCTTCTTGCCGGCGGCCTTCTTGCGAGCCCTCTTTCGAGCTGCCATTCCTGGGTTACCCCCCTGTTTGGTGGTCACAGCACCGCGGCCGTGCATGCCTTGGAGTCCCACACCGATCCACTGGAACAGCGCCGCTCAATCGCACGGCCGTGTTGCTTCGTGCCCCTCTTCGGAGACCGGAGCACGCGACTTGAAGGCAATTTGCCTTCCTTCTCACAGCAATCCGCGGTACTAGCGCCACTCTTGCAGCCGAGCGTAACAGCAGGTTCTGCGGATCGTCAAGGAGCAACTCCAAAAAAAACAACGCGATGCGTGCCAGAACTGCGGGTCCAAGTACGAGATCTTGCCCAGTCGGGGAAGCGGGTTGGAGCGGGCGGCCGCGCCCTCGCGCAGGGGGCGCCGCGCGACGGGGGCGCGCGGGGTGGCGCGGCTCGCCGGTTCTCGGTCTCGCGAAACGGGGCCGCCGGGAGCTGGCACTGCCCCGGGCAGCGGCAGCGCCGCTCAGCGCTTGCGCTTGTGCCGCGCGCGCCGGAGGAGCTTGCGCTTCTTGTGCTTGCGCATCTTCTTGCGCCGCTTCTTGATGACGCTTCCCACGCCGTGCCCCTCGGTCCGGCCGCTCGGTCGCGCGGCGGGCTCCTACCCGGATCCTGTCGCCGCCCTCGCGCCGGGCCCTGAGCCCGTCGGAGAGCTCGCCAATCTCGCCCGGGCGAGGAAGCGCGGGGACGAATACTGCCTGCCGCCGCGCGTGTCAACGACCCGCGGGGAAACACCGGGCCCGCTGCGCGCCCTCGGAGCGGTGCTCAGATGCGGAAGGATTCGAGCATCCCGGGCTCCGAGCGCGACTTCCGCATCAGCCACCCGAGCCAGCGGTTCAGGGCGTGCTGGCGGCGCAGGAAGCCCAGGACCGGCGTGCGGCGGAAGCCCAGGCGTCGGAGGTCGGAGCCGATCGGCGCGTTGCCGGGATCGATCATGAGGCCCCGGCGCAGGAAGCGGATCGCCTCGGCCTTGAAGCCGAAGGCCAGGTGGACGCGGGCCAGGTTGTGGTACAGCGCGGGGTTGAAGAACTCCTCCTTCGCCGCCGACCGACAGAGCTCGAGGGCCTTGTCGAAGCGCCGCTCCGAGAGCCCGACGCACAGGCCGTGGTACGAGCGGTAGCGCGGGCTGGCCGGCTCGAGGCGGTGGGCCTCCCGGAAGTGCAGGCCGGCTTCGTCGGAGTGGTTCTCCTCGAGGGCGGCCAGGCCGCGGCGAAAGTGCTCCTCCGCAGAATGACTGGCATCCATGGGTCGCCTCCGCTGGACCCGGTTCGGGGGGGTCCGCCTGGATCTCCCGAGGCAAGCCCCGTGCCGAACGGGCCGAGAGGCAACCGGACCGGCCAAGTGTGCGCCCGAGCGCGAGGGGACAGTCTAGGGCGCGGGGAGCGCCGGAGATGTGTCGGGGGTCACAAGTCCGCTTTCGTAACCCGGCGCGTACGGAATCGTCCACCGCCGGGGGCCGGGGGCCGCTCAGGGATCGAGCAGGTGCAGGCGCTCGGAGGCGGCGAAGGCCCGCCGCAGCGCCTCGAAGTCCTCGCCCGTGAAGGCGTGGAAGCGATCGTCGCCGCGCCGGCGCCAGTAGAGGGGCGCCGCCGGGAGGCGGCGGCGGTCGAAATGCTGCTGCTTGAGCCGGCGCACGAGCACCTTCTGGGTCTCCGTGAACTCGAACTCCTCCACCAGACGCACGAAATCCGGGAAACCGACGGGCTCCAGGCCGCCCTGCGCGACCAGGTCCTCGCAGAAGTGGAAGAAACCGGCGGGGTCGAAGCTCGCGCCCTCGCGGAGCCGGAGCGCGACCATCACGAGCTCGTCGGAGACCGCGCAGGGAACGCCGTAGGCCGCGGCCAGCTCCACGTCCGGGTGCTCCTGGATCCGACGCGCCAGCGGGGCCGCCGAGAAGTTCTCGCCGTCCTTGCGGATCCAATCCTCCGTGCGGCCGTCGAAGAAGAGGTAGCGCCGGCCCTCCTGCACCAGGATGTGCCCGAGGTCGCCGGAGTGGTAGGCGCCGCCCCGCAGCTTGGCGGCATCCGCCGCCGGGTCGGCGAAGTAGCCCTGGAAGAGCCCCGCCCCGGCGCCGACCCGACAGATCTCGCCCACCGCCTCGGCGCGGTTGGCGATCCGGCCGCTCGCGTCGAGTCTCGCCGGCGGACATTCCAGCCCCGAGGCGTCCAGGATCCGCACGGCGGGATCGGTCACCTCCCCCACGCTTCCCCGCGGGTCCCCCCGGCGCCGGAAGGTGCTGATGGCCGCCTCGGTGGACCCGTAGAGCTCGAACATGTCTTCGAGGCCCAGCCACGCCACGAAGCGATCGATGTCCGGGGGCGCGGCCCCGTTGCCCAGCGCGTAGCGGAGCCGGTTGGCCGGGTGGCGCGCCACCTGGGCCAGGATGCGCGCCTCGTCGCCGGCGTACTCCTGCTCCAGCGCCTTCAGCACGTAGTGGACGGGCTCACCCACGTAGTTCCAGAACGTCGTCCCATAGCGGAGCACGTCGGGGACGAACTCCCGCGCGCTGAAGCGCTCGCGCAGGGCGAGGGTCCCGCCCGCGGCGAGGACCGGGTGGAAGCCCAGGAAGAGCGCGTTCGAGTGGAAGAGCGGCATGCAGGCGTAGCCCGCGTCCTCGGGGCCGAGGTCCAGGTGGCGGGCCACCGTCTGTCCGATCACGAGGAGCTTGAGGTGGTTGTTCCGGATTCCCTTCGGGAGGCCCGTGGTGCCCGAGGTGTGGATCACGACGAGGTCCGACTCGGGCGCGACGTCCACGGGCGGCGCGTCGAGCGAGCGATCCGCGGGTCCGACCTCGGCCTCGAGGCAGGACAGGAGGTCGACCGGGTCGCGCCCGGGCGGGGCCCCGGGCCGCAGCACCAGCAGGTTCTCGGCCGCGACGTGCTCGAGGCGGGCCCGGATGCGCTCGATCTCGGGCAGGAAGCGGGCCTCCACCACCAGCAAGCGCGCCCCGGAGTGGTTCACGACGCCGGCGAGGGTGTCGCCGCGCAGGCCGGTGTTGAGCGCGAAGAGCGTCAGTCCCGCGTAGCCGCAGCCCGCATAGAGGGCCAGGAACTCCAGGTGATTCTCGGAGAGCAGCGCCACGTGGCCGGGCCGGGCATCGTCGCAGGGGCCGAGGCGCGCCCGCAGGAAGTGGGCGCAGCGCACCGCCTGATCGCGCAGCTCGCGCCAGGCCCAGACGCGCTGGCCCTGGCGCAGCGCCGGGCGGCGAGCCAGGTCCGGGTGCGCGGCGCGGGCCTCGACCTGCGCGCCGAGGACCAGGGGCGCATCGATCCGCGGGAGAGGCATGGGAAGCGTTCCCGACCCCTGGGGCCGGGTACGGGACTCAGTACTCGATGATCTCCAGGATGTAGCGCTTCTTCTCCTTGCCACTCGCGGCTGCCATCAGCGTGCGGATGGCCGAAGCGTGAGCCCCACCCTTTCCGATCACCTTGCCCAGGTCCTCCTTCGCCACGCGCAGCTCGAGCACGTGCGCGTGCTCGCCCACCACCTCCTTGATCTGGACGTCGTCGGGCCTGTCCACGAGGTGCTGAACGATCTGCTGAATCAGGTCCTTCATGCGCTCCTCCACATCCGCCGCAAATGGACCTGCGTCCCGGGGGGCTGCGGCACGGGTCATCGACCGGCACACCAACCCACCTACGAGTGTAGCCTGCCACCCTGACGAAAACGACGCGAAAAAACCGTGGAGTGCGCGAGAGCCTGCGGGCGGGGGACCGGCGGTCGAGGGATTTCCTCCGCGAATCCCGGCGCTTCGCCGGCTCCGCCGGTCGGGCCCGGGGTGCCCCGCGCAGCGCGCTCCCCGGCGCGCGAGAGGCCGCGGCCCCCCGCGGGTGGACCACCCCAGCGGTTAGCCGCGCGGCGAAAAGTGGGATATCCAGTCCCCCGGACCGATGCCCGCACAAGCTTCGAACGCGGAGCCGCGGCCAGCGCCGCGGCTCGCCTGTCCAGCCCGAACCCCTCCCGCCTGAGTGCCCGAGCGGCCCCGGCGGAGGACCCGCTGGAGCCTTTGGAATGGCGACTCCCGAGGTCACCGCCAGGATCCTGCGACGCCTGCTCGCGAGCGGCGTGAATGCCCGCGCCGAGCGCCTGCTCGCGCGCATGAATCCCGCCGACATCGCCCCGCTCTTCTCCGGCCTCACCCCGGAGGAGACCCGCACCGTGGTCGAGCTCCTCTTCCGCCGCCGCCGCGCGGCGCGGACGCTGAAGGAGCTCCCGAGCGAGATGCTGCCGGAAATCTTCACGGCGCTCCCCGACCAGCGCCTCGCCGACGTGATGGGACGCCTCGAGATCGACGACCTGATCGAGCTGATGGAGTGGGTTCCGCCGGAACGCCGCGAGGCGGTGGTGGGCGGGCTGCCCGAAGACAAGCGCTACGAGCTCAAGAAGGCGGAGCTCTACCCGCCGTCGAGCGCCGGGCGCGCCATGACCACGAGCTTCGTGGCCGTGGACGAGAAGATGACCGCCCAGGAGGCCATCGACTCGATCCGGGCCGAGGGAGACGAGAGCGAGTCCATCCTCTACCTCTACGTGGTCGATGACCAGCGCACCCTGCGCGGGGTCGTGCCCATCCGGCGCCTGGTGGCCGCCCCGCCGTCCCGCCCCATCCGCGACCTCATGATCCCGGAGCCGGTGAGCGTGAATGCCGACGCGGATCAGGAGGAGGCGGCGCGGCTGGTGGCGCGCTACGACCTCCTCGCGGTGCCGGTCACGGACGTCGATGGCCACATGCTGGGCGTGATCACCGTCGACGACGTGATCGACGTGTTGACCGAGGAGGCCACCGAGGACATCTACCACCTGGCCGGCCTGCACGGAGAAGACCGGGTCTTCACCCCCGCCCGCACCTCGCTGCGCAAGCGCCTGCCCTGGTCGCTGCTCAACCTGGGGACCGCCTTCCTGGCCGCCTGGGTGGTGGGGCTCTTCGAACGGACCCTGGAGCAGCTGGTGGCGCTGGCCTTCTTCATGCCCGTGGTGGCGGGAATGAGCGGCAACGTAGGGACCCAGTCCCTCACGGTCATCACGCGTGGAATCGCGCTCGGGGAGATCGAGTTCTCGAGCGGCCTGCGCGCCCTGCTGAAGGAGGTCACGGTGGGCCTCTCGATGGGCGCGGTGCTGGGCGCGGTGAGCGCCGGCCTGGCCTACTCCTGGCAGGGGAGCCCGGCACTGGGCTACGCGCTCTTCCTGGCCATGGTGGTGACGATGGCGGCGGCGGGTCTGCTGGGCGCCGCCGTGCCCCTGGCTCTCAAGGCCCTGGGGCAGGACCCGGCGCTGGGCTCCGGCGTGATCGTCACCGCCCTCACCGACAGCACCGCCTTCTTCACCTTCCTGGGCATCTCCTCCCTGCTCCTCCGCCACCTCGCCTAGCAGCGCCGGTAGACGACGAAGGTGACGTCGTCGGGCTTCGAGGGCCGGCCCTCCCGGGCGCGGGCCATCCGGCTGCGCGCATCCTCCGCCAGGCGGCGGGCGGCCCCCGCCAGCGACCCCTTGCGCACGCGGTCCACGATCTCGCGGGTCGCGAGGTTGTCCAGGAGCCCATCGCTGGCGAGGAGCAGCGTGTCGAAGGCCGCGAGCTCCACGGCGGCGCCCACCTCGATCCGCATGTCGCGGGCGCCGATCACGTTGGAGACCAGGTGGCGGTCCTCGTGGTGCATGGCCTCGCGCTCGCGGAGGACCCCCGCCTCGACGGCGAAGCCCGTGGGCGAGTGGGAGATGGTCTGGAGCTTGATGCGACCGCGCTGGCCCGTCACGAGCACCATGGAATCGCCCACGTGGTAGGGGCGAGCGGTCCCCCGCTGGAGGGCCACGGCCGCCAGCGTGGTGGCCGCCCGCAGCCCCAGCGCCGCGACCGCCTCGTTGGCCGCCTCGATCCCGTCGATGATCGCGGAGCGCAGGGAGGCGTCGTCGCGCGGGGCGCAGGAGAGGGCCGTCCAGAGCGCCTCCAGCGCCACCCGGGAGGCCTGCTCCCCGCCCGGAGCGCCGCCCAGGCCGTCGGCCACGGCCAGGACGGCGCTCTCCTCGTCCACCGGGATCAGCGCCGCGGCGTCCTCGTTGGGCGTCTGCTTGCCGGGGCAGCGCGCCGAGAAGACCGCCGCCACGCCTCCGGCGATCTCCTTCGCGTCCGGCTCCTCCGCGTCCTGCTCGAAGTAGAGCCTGGCGTCTTCGGGCCGCAGGAGGCGCATGGGGCTAGCCCACGATAGCGCGGCCGCGGTGGCGGCGGGTCCCGGGCGGGCTCAGTCGCGGGCCCGGGCGTAGGTCTCGTCCAGATAGCGCGCGATCTCGGCGGACTCGAGCAGCGCGGCTCCCGTATTGGGATCGACCAGGAACGGCACCTGCATGCGCCCCGAGACCTCCGCGAAGGCGGGGCGGCCTGGGCTGCCCCGGGCGACGTTGCGCAGCTCGTAGGGGATCTCGAGGCTGGAGAGGCGCTCGCGCACGATGCGGCAGTACGGGGAGGCCTCGAAGCTGTAGAGGGTGAGCGGCCGCTCGGGAGCGCGGGCGCGGCGGTAGCGCACTCCGCGGACCGGCCGCAGGGCGGAGGCGAGGCCGGCGGAGAGGTCCGTCAGGGGCCCGAGGGCCAGCAGCGCGGGCACGGATCCGGCGCCGTAACGCGCGAAGAGGTAGCGCACGATGTCGTCGGACTCGTACATCTCGACGCCCGTGTTGGGATCGACGAGGTAGGGGAACTGGGCCTTGCCCCCCCGCCGCACAACCTCCTCCCGGTAGCGGGGGCCCCCCTTCGGACAGGGAAAGATCCGCGCCGGGAGGTCCAGGATCGAGAGCGCCTCGCGCACCTTGCGGCAGAAGGGGCAGCCCTCGAACTCGAAAAGCTCGAGGAGCCGCTCCGGGCGCGGCCCCAGGTCGCCGACGCGAGCACCCGAGCCCAGGCGGACCAGGCTGGCGGCGAGGGAGCTGGCGACGTCGAGGGCGCGGAGCATGGAAGCGGCCTCGCCGGGTGGGGAGGCCGGAGGGTAGCTCGGCCCGCCGCCCGGCGGCGAGCGTGGGACTCCCGGTTGCGCTCCGGGCCCCGGTCGTTCTATCCCCTGGGGCCGGCGCCGGGACTCCCCGGCCACCGCCGAGGGTGCATGCAGTTCCACGTGCTCTCCTTCGAGGGGCCCGACGAGTACTCCCGCGCCGGGGGGCTCGCCAGCCGGATCGACGGACTCACGCGCACGCTGGCCGCGCTCGGCTTCGAGACGCACCTCTGGTTCGTGGGAGACCCCGACCGTCCGGGGCACGAGACCCGCGAGGGCGTGCGGCTCCACCGCTGGTGCCAGTGGTTGAGCCGCTGGCACGGGGGCGGCGTCTACGACGGCGAGGGGCCGAAGCGCGCCGACTACTCGACCTCGCTGCCGCCCTTCCTCCTGGAGGAGTGCCTGCGCCCCGCCCTCGTGGGTGGCGGCGAGGCGGTCGTGCTCGCCGAGGAGTGGCAGACGGCCGACGCCTTGATCGGGCTCCACCACCGGCTGTGCGAGGCCGGGCTCCGGGAGCGGGCGGCGCTGCTCTGGAACGCCAACAACGTCTTCGGCTTCGATCGGATCCCCTGGGCCCCGCTGCGCGCTGCGGCGACCCTCACCACCGTGAGCCGCCTGATGCGCCACCGCATGGAGCCCTACGGCGGCCGCCCCCTCGTGATCTGGAACGGCCTCCCCCCCGAGGCCTACGAGCTCCCGGAACGCGCCACCCTGCTCGGGCTCCAGGATGCGCTGGCGGGGCGCACCGCCCTCGTGAAGGTGGCGCGCTGGGACCCCGACAAGGACTGGCTCGCCGCGCTGCGCTCGGTCGCGCACATGCGCGACGAGGGCCTGCGGCCGCTGCTGGTCGCCCGCGGCGGCCAGGAGCCCCACGAGGCCGAGGTCCGCGAGGAGGCGCGGCGCCTGGGCCTGCGCTGGGTCGACCGCGAGCCGGCGCAGCGCGGCCTGCGGGCGCTGCTCGACGTGCTGCGCGAGCCCGGCGACCGGGAGATCCTGTGCCTGCGCTTCCCGCTGGACTCCGAGTGCACGCGGGCGCTGTTCCGGACCGCCGACGCGGTGCTCGCAAACAGCGCCTTCGAGCCCTTCGGCCTGGTCGGCCTCGAGACGATGGCGGTGGGCGGCATCGCCTGCACGGGACTGAGCGGCGAGGACTACGCCATCCCCGGCCGCAACGCCCTGGTGATCCAGAGCCGCGACCCGGGCGAGCTCACCTCGCTGCTGCGAAACCTCAAGGCGCGTCCCGACGACGAGCTCGCGCTGCGGCGCGCCGCCCGCCAGACCGCCATGCGCTTCTCGTGGGTCGAGGTCGTGAAGCGCTCGCTCCTCCCGCGCGTGGCCCTGCTGCGCCCGGCCTCGGGGCCCTGCTCCCCGGCCCCGGACGAGAAGGAGGACCTGGTCTAGGAGCGCGGGCGTGCGCGCTCCCGCGCGCCTTCCAACGCGACGCGCACCCCGGAATCGCTCCCCAGCGCGTCGACGTCGAGCGCCATGCGCCGCGTCCAGCTCGGGAAGTCCGCGGGCGGGACCCCGGGCAGGTTGACCGGCTCGGTCTCGCCGGCCAGGTCGTCGACCGAGAGCCCCACCAGCGGCGCCGGCGTGCGGCACAGGAAGCGGTGCACCGCCGCGCAGAGCTCGGGGAAGGCGGGGGCCGCGCCCGCCCCGGGGAGGTCCGCGTCTCGGACGAGGCGGCGCAGGAGCGCCTGGCGCAGGGCCTCGCGGGCGCTGCGCGCCTCGGCAAGCCGGCGGTTGTCGGCGAGGATCCCGACCAGCCGCTGGAGCTCGAGGTCGCGGCCGCGCAGGTACCCCGCCAGCGGCGGGAGGTCGTGGGTGACGGCGGTGACGAGCGCGCGGCTCGAGTAGCGGCGGGCCGGGTGGAAGGAGCCGCGGCGGTCGCGCTCGAAGAGCAGCACGCGGGTCGAGAGCACGCCGAAGCGCGCCAGGAGCGCGTGGAGGCCGCGCGGCACGGTCCCGAGGTCCTCCCCCACCACGAGCGCCCCGGCGCGCCGGCTCTCCTCGGCGAGGGAGGCCAGGAGCTGCGCGGCCGGAAAGCGCACGTAGGCGCCCTCCGAGGCCGGGGCGCCGGCGGGGATCCAGAACTGGCGGAAGAGGCCCAGCACGTGGTCGATGCGCAGCGCCCCGGCGTGGGCGAAGCCCGCGCGCAGGAGGTGGCGCCAGTAGCTCTGCTCGCCGCCGGCCAGCTGCTCCGGGTGCTGGGGCGGGAGCTCCCAGATCTGCCCCTGGGCGGCGTAGTCGTCGGGGGGCGCGCCCACCGAGGCACCGGCCAGGAAGAGCTCGGGAAAGGCCCAGGGGTCGAAGCCCGAGGCCGCGCTGCCCAGGGCCAGATCCTGGTAGAGCCCGACGGCGAGCCCGCCGGCGGCGGCCTCCGCCGCCACCAGGGCCAGCTGGCGGTCGAGCTCGAACTGGAGGAAGGCGTGGAGCTCCACCTCCCCCTCGCGTTCCTCCCGGAACCGGCGCACGGCCTGCGAGCGGGGCGAGCGGAGCTCGGCGGGCCAGCGGCGCCAGTCGCGGGCATGGCCCAGGTCGGCCAGGTGCTCCTCGAGGGCGCAGAAGGTCGCGAAGTCCTCGAGCAGCGCCCCGCCCTCGCGGCGGAAGCGGGCGAAGGCGCGGGCGCGCGGCGTGTCGGCCGCCCGCTGCCGGGCCCGGAAGGCCCGGTGCAGGAGCTCGAGGAGCCGGCGCTGGAGCGCGGCGCTGCGCGCGTAGTCGATGCGCCGCGCGCCCGCCAGCTCCTCGCGCTCCCGCGCGGCGGGCCCCGTCTCCAGCAGCCGCCGGGCCTCGCTGGCCTCCTCCCACTCGGGAAACGCGGTCGGGTCCAGGTAGAGCGGGTTGCGGAAGAGCCGACTCAGCGGCTGGTAGGGGCTGATCTCCGGCGGCCGGTTGCGCAGGGCGTGGAGCGGGCTCGTCCCCACGAAGTCCGCCCCCGCCTCCCCCGCGAGGCGCACCAGCGCGCGCAGGTCGGAGAGGTTGCCGACGCCGAGCCCGCGCGGGCTGCGCAGGGAGTAGAGGTTGGTCCACAGGCCGAAGACGCGGCGCCCCCCCGTGAGCGCCTCCGGGGAGACGCAGCGCGGCGCGCTCCCGGGCACCCGGGGCCGGCCGCGCGCCGGCGGCGGCAGCGAGGCCAGGGCCGCGGCGGCGCCCTCCAGGTCGCCGGCGTCGTGGCCCAGCGCGAGGAGGAGCGCGCGCCGCGTGGCATCGGAGCAGAGCCGCTCCTCGCCGCCGATCGCCGTGTACCTGGAGAGGATCCCGGCGCGCTCGGCCAGCGCGCGCAAGGCACCCGGCTCCCCCACCCTAGCCTTCCCGCTCCAGCACGATCGCGCCGAGCGGAGGGAGGTTCAGGCGCAGCGACTGCTTGCGACCGTGCCACGCCACGGGCTCGGTCCACACTTGCTCGGGCAGCTCGCTGCCGCTCCCGGCGTAGCGGGCGTCGTCGCTCGAGAGCCGCAGCCGCCAGGCGCCCTCCTCCGGCGCGCCCACCCGGTAGTCCGGGCGCGGCACCGGGGTCCAGTTCAGCACCACGAGGGCCTTCTCGCCTCCGTCCCGGCGCAGGTAGGCCATCACCGCGTGCTGCCGGTCGGAGCAGTCGATCCACTCGAAGCCGTCGGGCTCGGAGTCGCGCCGCCACAGGGGAGAGCACTCGCGATAGAGGCGGCCCAGGTCTTCCAGGAAGCGGGCCAGCCCCTGGCGCTGCGGGTCCGCCGCCAGGTGCCAGTCGAGGCTGAAGTCGTGGCGCCACTCGCCCTCCGGAGCCAGCTCGGTCCCCATGAAGAGCAGGGGCTTGCCGGGCCGCGTGAACTGGTAGGCGAGCAGCAGGCGCAGGTTCGCGAGCTTCTGCCAGAAGTCGCCGGGCAGCTTCGAGAGCAGCGAGCCCTTCCCGTGCACCACCTCGTCGTGGGAGAGCGGGTTCACGAAGGACTCGCTGTACTCGTAGAGCATGGCGAAGCTCAGCTCGTCCAGGTGGAAACCGCGGTGGATGGGGTCGCGCGCCACGAAGACCAGGGTGTCGTGCATCCAGCCCATGTTCCACTTGAAGCGGAAGCCCAGGCCCCCCTGCTCGACGGGCCGGCTCACCCCGGGCCAGGCCGTGGACTCCTCGGCCACCGTGAAGGCCCCCGGTACCTGCTCGCGAATCACCCGGTTCGCCTCGCGCAGGAACTCGATGGCCTCCACGTTCTCGCGCCCGCCCCAGGGGTTGGGGAGCCAGGCGCCCGACTTCCGGCTGTAGTCGAGGTAGAGCATGGAGGCGACCGCGTCGACGCGCAGCGCATCCACGTGGAACTCCTCGAGCCAGTAGAGCGCGTTGGCGATCAGGAAGTTGCGAACCTCGGGGCGCCCGTAGTTGAAGATCAGGGTGCCCCAGTCCGGGTGCTCGGCGCGGCGCGGATCTTCGTGCTCGTAGAGGGCGGTGCCGTCGAAGCGGCGCAGGGCGAAGTCGTCCCGCGGGAAGTGGGCGGGCACCCAGTCGAGGATGACGCCGATCCCGCTCCGGTGGCAGGTATCGATCAGGAAGCGCAGGTCGTCGGGCGCCCCGTAGCGGGCCGTGGGAGCGTAGTAGCCCGTGACCTGGTAGCCCCAGGAGCCGTAGAAGGCGTGTTCCGAGAGCGGGAGGAGCTCCACGTGGCTGAAGCCGAAGCGCTTCGCCTGGCGCACCAGGAGCGGCGCGATCTCCCGGTAGCCGAGGAACCGGTCCCCCTCCTCGGGGACGCGGGCGAAGGAGCCGAGGTGTACCTCGTAGACCGAGTGCGGCTCGCGGGCCGGGTCGAGCTGCCCCCGCCGCGCCAGCCAATCCGCGTCCGTCCACTCGAAGCGCGAGATCGCCACCCGCGAGGCCGTGGCCGGCGGATGCTCCAGGCTCGCCGCCAGGGGATCCGTCTTGAGCCGCAGCGTCCCCTCCCGCGAGCGGATCTCGTACTTGTAGAGCGCCCCGGGGGCCACGCCGGGCGCGAAGAGCTCGAAGACCCCGGAGCGCCCCAGCGAGCGCATGGGGAGCAGGCGCCCGTCCCAGCCGCAGAAGTCCCCCACCAGCGAGACCCGCGCGGCGTTCGGCGCCCAGACCGCGAAGGCGGTCCCCTCCTCGCCGTCCAGCCGGCGCGGATGGGCCCCCAGCACCTCCCACAGGCGCCGGTGGGTGCCCTCGGCGATCAGGTGCAGATCGAGCTCGCCCAGGGTCGGGAGGAAGCGGTAGGGATCGCCGCGCTCCCAGGAGTTGCCGTCCGCGAAGCGGAAGCGCAGCCGGTAGCGGGCCGGGGGCGCCGCGCCCTCGAGGGGGGCGCCGAAGAGCCCGCCCCCGAGCTCGAGCATGGGCCGCGCCGGCGCTCCCTCGGGCAGGAGCTCGACGGCCACGGCGTCCGGGTGGAAGGCCCGCACCACGCGACCCTCCCGGCCCCGGACCCGGGCCGGATGCGCGCCGAGCAGCGCGTGGGGGTCGTGGTGCTCGCCGCGGCGCAGCGCCTCGAGCGCGCGCGGGTCCACGCCCAGGAGCAGGGCCTCGCGCGGCGGCCGCGCGGGGCGGCGACTCACCGGACCTCCTCGAAGGCCAGCAGGATCAGCGAGTGCGCCACCAGGTTCACCCCGCCGCTGCGCAGCGACCGGGCGCGCGGCCGGGCGGTGTTGACGAGCTCCCGCCACACCCCGATCTCGGGCAGGTCGGGCAGCTGGAAGAAGCGCGAGCGGCCCGATCCGTTCAGCAACAGGAGCAGGGTCTCGCCCCGATTCGGGCGCCCGCGCTCGTCCACCTCGTCGGAGCCCTCGCCGTGCACGAGCATTCCGAGCACGGCCTGCTTGGCGTCCTGCCACTCGGCGAGGGCCATCTCGCGACCGTCGGGCCGGATCCAGGCCACGTCCTTCGCGCCGAGATCGGTGACCGGGTCTCCGGCGAAGAAGCGGCGCCGGCGGAAGACCGGGTTGCCGGCGCGGATCGCGAGCACGTGGCGCGTGAACTCGAGCAGACTCGTCCGCTCCTCGTCGAGCGCCCAGTCCACCCAGGTGAGCTCTCCGTCGTGGCAGTAGGCGTTGTTGTTCCCCCGCTGGGTGCGGCCGACCTCGTCCCCGTGCGACAACATCGGAACGCCCTGGGAGAAGGCGAGGGTGGCGAGCAGGTTGCGCTGCATGCGCTCGCGCAGGATGTTCACCCGCTGCGATCCGGTCTCTCCCTCGACGCCCCAGTTGCAGCTCCAGTTCGCTCCCGCCCCGTCCAGGTTGCCCTCGCCATTGGCCTCGTTGTGCTTCTGCTCGTAGGAGACCAGGTCCCGGAGCGTGAAGCCGTCGTGGCAGGTCGCGAAGTTGACGCTCGAGTGGGGCCCGCGACCGCTCGCCTGGAAGAGATCGCTCGAGCCCGAGAGGCGCGAGGCGAGCTCGGGGATCTGCCCTTCGTCGCCGCGCCAGAAGCGCCGGACCGCATCGCGGTAGCGCCCGTTCCACTCCGCCCAGCCCGGCGGGAAGGCGCCCAGCTGATAGCCCTCCGGTCCCAGGTCCCAGGGCTCGGCGATCAGCTTCACGCCGGCGAGCAGCGGGTCCTGCTGCACGATGGCGAAGAAGCTCGAGTGGCGGTCGAAGGCCAGCGGGTCGCGCGCCAGGGCGGGCGCCAGATCGAAGCGGAAGCCGTCCACGTGCATCTCGACCACCCAGTAACGCAGGCTGTCGAGGATCAGCTGCAGGACGCGCGGGTGGCTCGTGTCCAGCGAGTTCCCGCAGCCGGAGAAGTCCACGTACTGGCGCCGGTTCTCCGGGAGCAGGCGGTAGTAGGAGGCGTTGTCGACGCCCCGGAAGCAGAGAGTGGGTCCCAGCTGGTTGCCCTCGCCGGTGTGGTTGTAGACGACGTCCAGGAGGACCTCGAGGCCGGCACGGTGCAAGGCCTTCACCATCGAGCGGAACTCGTGCACCTGACGGCCCGAGTTGCCCGTCGCGAAGCGCGAGTCCGGCGCGAAGAAGCCGACCGTGTCGTAGCCCCAGTAGTTGGTGAGGCCGCGCTCCACGAGCGAGCGGTTCGAGACGCAGTGCTGGACCGGAAGCAGCTCGACGGCCGTGACGCCGAGGGAGAGGAGGTGGTCCAGGATGGCGTCGGAGGCGAGACCCAGGTAGGTGCCGCGCAGCGCCTCCGGAACGCCGGGGTGCCGCGCGGTCATCCCCTTCACGTGGCACTCGTAGAGGACGGTCCGGCTCCAGGGCGTGCGCGGCGGCCGGTCGTCGGACCAGGTGAAGGCGGTGTCGATCACGACCGAGCGCGGAACGGCTCCCGCGCTGTCGCTGGCGTCGAAGCTGCGGTCGCTGCGGCGATCCCCGATCCGGTAGCCGAAGGGCGCGTCGCTCCACTCGACCCCGCCGGTGATCGCCTTGGCGTAGGGGTCGAGGAGCAGCTTGTGGGGATTGAAGCGGTGGCCCCGCTCCGGGTCGTAGGGACCGTGCACGCGGTAGCCGTAGAGGGCGCCCGGTCGCACGTCCGGGAGGTAGGCGTGCCAGACGTGGTTCGTGCGCTCCGAGAGCGCGATGCGCTGGGACTCCAGCGGCTGCCCGGGCTCGAAGAGACACAGGTCGACCGCGCTGGCGTGCTCGCTGAAGAGCGCGAAGTTCACGCCCTCGCCATCCCAGCAGGCGCCGAGCGGGGTCGCCTCGCCGGGCCAGACGCGCATCAGGAGACCTCCCGGGGGAACGGGCGCAGGCCGTCGCGGAAGTACCAGGGTCCGGCGGCGGATGCCAGCGCCGGGCTCCCCGCGGGGCGCACACGCCCCCGCCTCACCCGGCGGACCCCGGCACCACCACCCGCAGCAGGTGGGCCACCTGCTGCGCCGGGTCCAGCCGGACCCAGGCGCGTTCGCCGCGCCACTGGTAGCGGGTGCCGGTCAGGAGGTCCTCGAGCTCGAGGGTCTCGTCCGGCCCGCGCCCCAGGGCCGCCAGCGGCACCTCCACGTGGCCGTGCTGGGGGGCGCCGGGGTCGAGGTTCACCGCGATCCAGAGCTCGTTCCCGGGCACCCCCTTGCGGTACCAGAGGATCGCGTCGTTCTCCGAGCGCAGGAACTCGAGGTTCTCGAGCCGCTGCAGGGCGGGGTTCTCGCGCCGGATCCGGTTCAGCGCCGCGAGCAGCGGCCGGAGGTTCCCGGGCGCCTCCCAGTCGCGCACCCGGAGCTGATATTTCTCCGAGTCCCGGTACTCCTCGCTTCCCGGGCCCACGGCCTCGCCCTCGCACAGCTCGAACCCGCTGTAGATCCCGTAGGAGGGCGAGAGGGTGGCGGCCAGCACGAGCCGCACCTCGAACGCCGGCCGGCCCCCGCGCTGCAGGTACTCGTGCAGGACGTCGGGGGTGTTGGCGAACAGGTTGGGCCGGAGGAAGTCGGAGACGGCGCTCGAAGCGAGCTCCGAGAGGTACTCGCGCAGCTCGGGCGCCGAATTCTTCCAGGTGAAATAGGTGTAGCACTGGCTGAACCCGAGCTTCGCGAGGGCCTCCAGGGGCTTGGGCCGCGTGAAGGCCTCGCCCAGGAAGATCGCGTCGGGGTGGGCCCGCTTCACGTCGGCGATCAGCCACTCCCAGAAGGCGAAGGGCTTGGTGTGGGGATTGTCCACGCGGAAGATCCGCACCCCGTGCCCGATCCAGAAGAGGACGAGGTCGCGGCAGGCCCGCCAGAGCCCCTGCCGATCGGCGCACCAGAAGTCCAGCGGGTAGACGTCCTGCCACTTCTTGGGCGGGTTCTCGGCGGTGCGGATGCTCCCATCGGGGCGGCGCCGAAACCACCCGGGGTGCTCGCGCACCCAGGGGTGGTCCGGCGAGCAGTGGAGCGCGTAGTCGAGCGCGATCTCGAGGCCCAGGCTCTTGGCGCTCGCCACGAGCCGGTCGAAGTCCTCGAGGCTCCCGAGCTCGGGGTGCACCGCGTCGTGCCCACCGCCCGCGTCGCCGATGGCCCAGGGGCTGCCGGGGTCGCCGGGGACGGCCGTGAGCCGGTCGTTGGGCCCCTTGCGGTGGGTGCGGCCGATCGGGTGGATGGGGGTCAGGTAGAGCACGTCGAAGCCGAGCTCGGCGAGCTCGGGCAGGCGGCGCTCCACGTCGGCGAAGGTCCCGTGCCGGCCGGGCCGGCGCGACTGGGAGCGCGGGAAGAGCTCGTACCAGGCGCCGAAGCGCGCGCGCTCGCGGTCGACGCAGACCTCGAGGAGCGGCGCCGAGCGGGTCAGGTCGCCGGGCAGGAGGGGGCCCCGCATGGGCGCCGCGAGCGCCGACCCCAGGGCCTCGGCCAGGCGCTCCTCCGAGGACCGGCGGGGGTCCCGGAGGCGCGCGGCGGCCTCCTCGAGCGCGCGCCGGACGCGGGCCCGGGCGCCCCGCGCACGCCGCTCGAGCAGGCGCGCGCCCTCCTCCAGCTCCACCCCGGGGTCCTCGCCCGCCGCGACGCGCTTCCGGAGCTCCTCGCGCCAGCTCCCGAAGCGATCCGGCCAGGCCTCCACCGCGAGCTGCCAGCGCCCGATCCGGTCCAGGGCGAGCCGGCCGAACCAGCGGTCGGGGTGGAAGCGGTACTCGAGGGGCGCGTGGCGGAAGCGCCGCTCGCCCGGGCGCCGGAAGCACAGGCGCGCGGCTGCGAGGTCGTGGCCTTCGAGGAGCACGTCCGCCCCGACCTCGAGGACGTCTCCGGCGATGCGCTTCAGCGCGTAGCGACCGCCGTCGACCCGGGGCGCGACGTCCTGGATCACGAGCCGGGCAGCGCCCGGCACCACGTCGCTCGCCATGGAGACCCCCGGCGCCCAGGATGCCGCAGCGGAGCGGGTCGGGTCGAGCCGCCCGACCGGCCGGCTCCGCGCCCCCCGCGCGCGCCCACGGTAGCTCGCCGGGGGGCCCGCGCACGGAGCCGGCTCCCTCCGCAGCCCCTCGCGTCCGATATGTTCGGGGACCCGCGCGCGGGGCGCTGACGCCGCGCCGCCGGGGGACCGTGAGGAGGTCTCGCGTGACGGAGCCCCGTCTCTCCGAGAGCAAGCCCTGGCTGAGACTGCGAGAGCTGGCGCAGGCGTCGGACGCCCCGGGCCTGCGCCACCTCGTCGACGCCCTCGACGAGTCCGACCGGATCCACAGCTTCGCGCGCCTCACTCCCGAGGAGCGCAGCCGGGTTCTGGAGCTCCTGGGCCCCGAGCGGGCGGCGGACGTGATCGGAGAGCTCCCCGGGTCCCACGCGGCCGAGGCCATCGAGGAGCTCCCGCCGGTCGCCGCCGCGGAGATCCTCGAGGAGCTCGTGAGCGACGAGCGCGCGGACCTCCTGGGCCGACTCGACAGCGGAGACGCCGAGGCCATCCTGGCCGAATCGACCCCCGAGACCGCCGATTCGGTGCGGGCCCTGCTCCGCTACCCGCCGGAGAGCGCCGGCGGCCTCATGATCACCGAGTACGTGGCGGTCCCCGAGATCGCCACCGCGCAAGAGGTCGTGGGGGAGCTGCGCGAGAACGTGGAGCGCTACGCCAGCTACATCGTGCAGTACGTCTACGTGGTCGGTCCGCGCGGCGAGCTGCGCGGCGTGCTGCCCCTGCGCGACCTGCTCCTGGCGCGGGGGGATCGCTCCGTGGCCTCCCTCATGATCCGGGCGCCGGCCTCGATCCGCGCCAGCGCCCCGCGCGACGAGGTCTTCGAGCTCTTCGACCGCCACGCCTTCGTGGGGATCCCGGTCACCGAGGTGGGCGATCGCCTCGTGGGGGTCCTCTTGCGCGAGGACGTGGACCGGTCCCGCGTGGGCCGAGCCGAGGCGGCAGAGCTCAAGGCCCGCGGCATCGTGGGCGGCGAGGAGCTCCGCTCCATGCCGATCCTGCTGCGCTCGCGGCGGCGGCTCTCCTGGCTCTCGATCAACATCGCGCTCAACGTCGTGGCGGCCAGCGTGATCGCGCTCTACCAGGAGACGCTCCAGGCCGCGATCGCCCTCGCGGTCTTCCTGCCGATCATCTCGGACATGAGCGGCTGCTCGGGGAACCAGGCCGTGGCGGTGAGTCTGCGCGAGCTGGCGCTCGGGGTGACGCGTCCCCACGAGCTGTGGCGCGTCTGGATCAAGGAGGCCTGGGTGGGGTGCATGAACGGCCTGGCCCTGGGCCTCTTGATCGCCGGGGTGGCCTGGCTGTGGAAGGGGAACCTGGCGCTCGGCCTCGTGGTGGGCGTCGCCCTGGCCCTCAACACCCTGGTGGCGGTCTCGATCGGCGGGCTCGTGCCCCTCGTGCTGCGGCGCCTGGGCCACGATCCGGCGCTGGCCTCGGGGCCCATCCTCACCACGATCACCGACATGTGCGGCTTCTTCCTGGTGCTCTCCCTGGCGAGCGTCTCGATCGCGCGGCTCGCCCCGCCGGTCGCCGGCTGACCGGCGCGGGACGGGATCGGGCTCTCGGGAGCGTCCCCTCAGAAGCGGTAGAGGAGGCCCCAGCCCACGGAGACGTAGCGGCGGTCCTTCACCTTGGCCGTGGGAACCACGTAGCTCCCGTCGAGGGTGAGGGCCCAGTTCCCGGTCAGATAGACGTCGATGCCGGTGCCGAAGCGGAGCCCGATGTCGGTCCCGCGTCCCACGGTCTCGGGGTCCGCCGTCACGATGCCGACGCCGGCCACCAGGAAGGGCTGGACGCGGCCGGTGAGCGGATACCACTTGGCGTTGCTCATCAGGGCCCAGAGGTCGACGTCGCTGCCGTCCGAGACGTCGAAGCTCTCGGCCCACTCGTAGTCGAACTCCCAGCCCAGGTGGGGGCTGCAGCGGTAGCCGAGGCGCAGCTTCATGCCGAGGCTGTCGTCCGCCGAGCGCGCGCCGAGGTTCTCGAAATCCTCGACCTGGACGCTGCCGGCCGCCCCCAGGTGCCAGCCGGTGCGATCGGCGCGGGCCGCCACCTGCTCCTCCGACTCCGCCACGCCCTCGCCCGCCTCGACGTGTTCCTCCTCCGTCTCCTCCAGGCCCGTGGTGATGAAGGCGCAGAGCGCCGGGAGGAGGAAGGCACCAATGCCGCCGATCGCCTGCTGGGCGGCATCGGCGCGGGCCTGGGCCTGGAAGAGCAGCGCCCCGGCGATGGCGATTCCCAGGACTCTTCTCGGCATCTCTCGTCTCCCGTCGGGTCCCGCGCGCGCCGGCGGGCAGCGCCCCCGGCTCGGGGCACCGGGGGGCACCGCAGCCTATCACGAACCGAACGGCGAGAGGGGCGGCGAATCGGGCCCGCGCGGCGGCTCAGCGGCGCACCCGGTCGAGGTAGCGCCTCACGTATTTGCCGAGGACGTCGGCCTCGAGATTCACCCGGTCGCCGGGCTCGAGCTCGCCCAGGGTCGTGTGCGAGAGCGTGTGGGGGATCAGGGCCACAGCGAAGCCGCTGGAGGAGGTGGCCGTCACGGTGAGGGAGACGCCGTCGATGGCCACGGACCCCTTCTCCACCAGGTAGTCCAGGACCTCCGGCCCGCAGTCCACGCGAAGGCGCACGTCCGCGCCGGCGCGCACCCACTCGCGCACGTGGCCGGTCCCGTCCACGTGTCCCTGCACCAGGTGGCCGTCCAGCCGGTCCTCGGCGCGGAGGGCCCGCTCGAGGTTCACCCGCGAGCCGACCCGGAGCTCGCCCAGTCCCGTCCGGGCCAGGGTCTCGGGCACGGCCTCGAACAGGAAGCACCCGCCGCGCAGCGCCGCCACGGTCAGGCAGGCCCCGTTCACCGCCACGCTGTCCCCGACGCGGATCCCCTGGGCCAGCCGGTCCGCCTCGATCTCGAGCCGCGTGAGGCCCTGGGCCGGCTCCAGGGCGGTGACGCGGCCGACGGCCTCGACGATCCCGGTGAACATTCGCCCTCCCGCGGACTTCGCTCGCCGCTCGCTCGCTGCGCGCGCCTGCGGCGCTCGCTCAGGGGTGGCGCCGTTCGATCTGCCGCAGCATCTCGTCGCGCACCGTCTGGTAGCGGGGCGGGAGCTCGATGGGCGGATTGGGGTGCTCCGAGGCGATCCCCTCGAGCCGCATCTCGTGGTAGCGGACCTTGAAGTCCACGAACTTGAGGCCGTGGGCCGTCGAGATCACGACCACCCGGTCGTTCCTCCCGATCTCGCCCCGGTTCAGGAGCTTCTCCATGGCCGCCAGGGCCACGCCGGTGTGCGGGCAGTTGAACAGCCCGGTGCGATCGGCGCGGGCGCAGGCCTCCGCCAGCTCCGCCTCGCTGGCCTGCTCCACCACGCCCCCGTAGCGCCGCAGGGCGCCGATGGCCTTCTGCGCGGAGACCGGATTCCCGATCTGGATCGCGCTGGCCAGGGTCGGCCGGGCATGGATCGGCTCGAAGACCTCGAAGCCGCGCTGGTAGGAGAGGTAGAGGGGATTGGCGGCCTCGGCCTGGGCGCAGCAGATGCGGGGGCGCCGGTCGATGAGGCCCAGGTCCAGCAGCATGTCGAGCCCCTTGGCCAGGGCCGAGACGTTGCCGAGGTTGCCGCCCGGGATCACGATCCAGTCCGGCGCCTCCCAGTCGAACTGCTCGACGATCTCGATGCCCACGGTCTTCTGGCCCTCGATGCGCAGGCTGTTCATCGAATTGGCCAGGTAGATGCCGTCCCGCTCCGCCACCTGCCGCACGATCTCCATGCAGCCATCGAAGTCCGTGTCCAGGGCGAAGACGATGGCTCCGTTGGCGACGGGCTGGATCAGCTGCGCCACGGAGACCTTGCCCCGGGGCAGGAACACGACCGCCGGGATCCCGGCGGCGGCGGCGTAGGCGGAGAGCGCCGCGGAGGTGTCCCCGGTGGAGGCGCAGGCCACGGCGGGGATCTCCTTCCCGTGCGCGATCATCTCCTTCACCATGGAGACGAGCACGGTCATGCCCAGGTCCTTGAAGGACCCGGTGTGGGAGTTGCCGCACTGCTTGATCCAGAGGTCCTCGAGGCCGAGCTCCCGGCCGTAGCGTTCCGCCCAGAAGAGGTTGGTATTGCCCTCGTACATGGAGACCACGTTCTCGTTCTCGATCTCCGGCAGCACCCATTCCTTCTTGCCCCACACGCCCGAGCCGTAGGGCCACTCGCTCACGTGCTCGCGCTCCTCGAAGAGCCGCTTCCAGTCCTGGGCGGAGACCTTGCCCAGCTCCTCCATGTCGTGGACCACCTCGAGGAGGCTCCCGTCCCGCGCGGTGTAGACGACCTCGTCGAGGCCGTAGCGCTCGCTCGGGTCGTTCAGGCTCTGGAACCAGGCGCGGAGGGCGGGCTTCGGCTCCATGGCTAGAGCTCCTCCTCGATCCGGATCAGCCGCGTCGGCTGGGTCACGTCGGGACGCCGGTCGATCACCGCGAGGGCCTGGCGGATCGCCGCCTCCGACGCGGGATGGGTCTGGACCAGCACCGGCACCGACCCGGCGCCGGAGGCCCTGCCCTTCTGGATCAGCGACTCGATCCCGATGCCGTGCTGCCCGAGCACCCCGGCGATGTGCCCCAGCACGCCGGGCCGGTCGATGGCGGTGAAGCGCAGGTAGTAGCGCCCGTAGAGCTCGCCCAGGGAGACCAGCGGCTTGCGGCGCAGGGCCTCGGGCAGGAAGGACAGCGGCGCCACGCGGCCGGAGCTCTGGCGCCGCACCTCGCGGGCGATCTCCATCACGTCCGAGACCACTGCGCTGGCCGTCGGGAGCTCGCCGGCGCCGGCGCCGTAGGAGAGGGTCGGCCCCACGGCATCGCCGTGCACGGCGATGGCGTTCATGGCTCCATCCACGCTGGCCAGGAGGCTGCCCGTCGGGATCAGGGTGGGGTGCACGCGGGCCTCGATCCGCTCGCCGTCCCCGTGCGACTTGGCGATGCCGAGCAGCTTGATGCGATAGCCGAGCTCGCGCGCTGCGTCGAAGTCGATCGGCAGGAGGCTCCGGATCCCCTCGGTCGGGATGTCCTTGAAGGTGAGAGCAGCGCCAAAGGCCATCGCGACCAGCAGCGTGAGCTTGTGGGCGGCGTCGATGCCGTCGACGTCGAAGCTCGGATCCGCCTCGGCGTAGCCGAGCTCCTGGGCGCGCTTCACCACCGCCTCGTAGGGCTCGCCGGTGGCCTCCATCTCCGTGAGAACGTAGTTGGTCGTTCCGTTGATGATCCCGTGGATGCTCTGGATGCGGTTGGCCGCGAAGCCCTCGCGGATCGAGCGCAGGATCGGGATCCCCCCTCCCACACTGGCCTCGAACGCCACGTCCACGCCCCGGCGATCCGCGGCCGCGAAGATCTCCTCCCCGTGCAGCGCCAGCAGCGCCTTGTTGGCGGTGACGACGTGCTTGCGGGCCTCGATGGAGCGCAGGATGAGCCGCCGGGCGGTGTCGTAGCCGCCGATCAGCTCGATCACGATGTCGACGGCGGGATCGTCGATCAAGCCGTCGGCGTCGGAGTCGAATCGGATCCGGGAGAGGTCCACGCCCCGGTCGCGCTCGAGGTCGATGTCCGCCACGCGCACCAGCTCGAGCGGGAAGCCCAGGCGCTGGCGGATCACGGCGGCGTTGCGCTGGAGGACCTTCACGACCCCGGTGCCGATGGTCCCGAGGCCGATCAGGCCGATGCCGACGCTCTCCTGCTGGCTCATGCGGCACCCGGGGGTCCCGAGGGACTCGCCTCGCGCAGGAAGCGGCGGATGCCGCGGACGGCCTGGCGGATCCGGTGGCGGTTCTCGATCAGGGCGAAGCGCACGTAGCCCTCCCCCGACTCCCCGAAGCCCAGCCCCGGCGAGACCGCCACGCCGGCCTCCCGCAGCAACCGCTTGGAGAACTCGAGCGATCCCAGCGCGCGCCAGGGCTCGGGGATCTGGGCCCACACGAACATGGTCCCCAGCGGGTTCTCGATCTTCCAGCTGCCTTCTCCGGGCAGGGCGAGGCCCTCGACCAGCGCGTCGCGCCGCAGGCGGTACTCCAGCGTGTTCTCGGCCACCACGTCCTGGGGCCCGCGCAGCGCCACGATGGCCCCGATCTGGATCGCCTGGGGCATGCCGTAGTCCAGGTAGCTCTTGATGCGCGCGAGCGCGTGGACCATCTCCCGGTTGCCGCAGGCGAAGCCCACCCGCCAGCCCGCCATGGAGTGGCTCTTCGAGAGCGAGGTGAACTCGATGGCGAGGTCCTTCGCCCCGGGCACCTCCAGGATGCTCGGAGCCTTGTAGCCGTCGAAGCAGACCTCGGCGTAGGCGAAGTCGTGCAGGACCATGAGGTCGTGCTCCCGCGCGAACGCCACGATGCGCTCGAAGAAGGCGCGGTCGACCACCTGGGCGGTGGGATTGTGGGGGAAGGAGAGGATCAGCATCTTTGGACGCGGCCAGGTGCGGCGGATCGCGACCTCCAGGTTCTCGATGAAGTTGCTGTCCGAGGTGAGTGGGACGTGGCGCACGTCGGCGCCCGCGATGATGACGGAGTAGGGGTGGATCGGATAGGCGGGCTCCGGGCAGAGCACCACGTCCCCCGGTCCCACCGTCACGAGCACGAAGTGCGAGAGGCCCTCCTTGGCGCCGATCACGGCGATGGCCTCGCTCTCCGGGTCGAGCTCGACCCCGTGCCGGCGCCGGTACCACTCGCAGATCGCGGCGCGCAGGTTGGGGATGCCGCGGGACGCCGAGTAGCGGTGGTTGCGCGGATTGCGCGCCGCCTCGCAGATCTTCTCCACCACGTGGGGCGGGGTGGGCAGGTCGGGATTCCCCATCCCGAGGTCGATGATGTCCTGCCCGTCGCGGCGGGCGGACTTCATGAGCTCGATGACCTGGGCCAGTACGTAGGGGGGGAGCCGGTTCAGCTTGTCGAAATCGTGGCGAATCTTCCCCGCCATCTCGGGACCTCGGCTGGTGGAACCTCGGGTGCCTGTCGGACCGGAACGCCGCGGGCAGCGCGGCGCCGCACGAAGGGGGCGGCCCGCGCCCGGCGGCGCCGCGGGGAAAGATCGTAGCGCAGGGGGGGCTTGGGGGGGCGGCCGCCCCGGCTACCGGCGGCGCGAGAAGAGCCGGTAGAAGGGAAGCCCCGCCGCGAGCAGGGCGAGGCTCGTGACGCACTCGCGGGGCTGGCCCCGGAGCAGCGCCAACGCCACGGCCCCGTTGGCCGCGAGGTAGAGCGCGGGAACCCAGGGGTAGCCCCAGGCCCGGTAGGGCCGGGGGCGGTCGCGGGCCGTGCTCCGCAGGCGATAGAGCGCCGCCACGTCCGCCATGGCGGCCAGCAGGATCGCAAAGGTGGTGGCGGAGAGGGCCCGCTCGAAGGTCTCGAGGGCGAGCAGGATCCCGGTGGCCGTGGCCGCCTGCACTCCGATCGCCACCGCGGGGGTGGCGAAGCGGGCGTGGGCGCGATCCACGCCGCGAAAGAAGAGCCCGTCGAGGGCCATGGCGTAGGCGATCCGCGGACCCACCAGCACGGTGGCGTTGAGGGTGCCGGCGATCGAGAGCAGCACGAGGAGCGCCACCAGCGTCCCGCCCAGGTCCCCGAAGAGCGCCCGCGCGGCGGCCTCGCCCGCGTTGGGCACCCCGCGCAGCCTCTCGAGGGGGAGAGCCGTCACGTAGACCAGGTTGACGAGCAGGTAGAGGAAGGTGCAGATCCCGAGCCCGAGGAAGAGCGAGCGCGGCAGGTCGCGAGCCGGCACGCGGAGCTCGCTCGCGACATAGATGCTCGAGTTCCAGCCCAGGTAGCTGAAGAGCACCGGCGAGAGGGCGAGCCCGAAGGCGGTGGCTCCGATCTGCGAGACCGGCTCCGCGCCGTGCAGGGGGGCGGCGCCGGGCCCCGCGAGTGCCAGCCCCACCACGCCGAAGCCGAGCAGGGCGGCGATCTTGAGCGCGGCGGTGGCGTTGTTGGCGCGCGCCCCCCAGCGCACGCCGACGTAGTTCAGGCCCGAGGTCGCGAGCGTGAGCGCCACCGCCAGCGCGAGCTCGCCGCCAGGGCCGAGGGGGACGAGGCTCCCCACCCCCGCCGCGAATCCCGCGGCCAGGGTGGCGATGGTGCCCGCGTAGATCGCGAAGAAGGTGAGCCAGCCGACCAGGAAGCCGGCCGCCGGGTGGAAGGCCTCGCGCAGGTAGACGTAGTCGCCGCCGGCGCGCGGATACATGGCCCCGAGCTCGGCGTTGGCGAGGGCGCCCGCCAGGGAGAGCAGCCCGCCGGCGACCCAGGCCAGGAGGATGAGGCCCGGGTGGGGGAGCTGCTCGGCGATCGCCCCGGGCGTCAGGAAGATCCCGGAACCGATCACCCCGGACACGACGAGGAAGGTGGCGTCCCACAGCCCGAGCTCCTGCCTCAGCCGGTCGCGCGGATGGCGGTCGTCCGATTCCAGGCGCGGGCCCCCCCGCTCGAGATCAAGCCAGGAACGGGATGATGAGCAGGGCGACCACGTTCACGAGCTTGAGCATGGGGTTGATGGCGGGACCCGCCGTGTCCTTGTAGGGGTCGCCGACGGTGTCGCCGGTCACGGCCGCCTTGTGGGCCTCGGAGCCCTTGCCGCCGTAGCGACCCGACTCGATCAGCTTCTTGCCGTTGTCCCAGGCGGCCCCGCCGGTGGTCATGGAGAGCGCCACGCACACGCCCGAGACGATCGAGCCGATCAGGAGCCCCCCGAGGGCCGAGGGTCCCAGCACCAGCCCCACCAGCACGGGAATCACGGCGGGGATCAGTGCGGGAGCCACCATCTGGCGCAGCGCCTCCTGGGTCACGATGTCGACGCAGGTGCGGTAGTCGGGCTTCCCGCTGCCCTCCATGATCCCCGGGATCTCGCGGAACTGGCGCCGCACCTCCTCCACCACGCGCGTTCCCGCCACGCCCACCGCGTCCATGGCGAAGGAGGCGAAGATGAAGGGGATCATCGCCCCCACGAAGAGCCCGGCCAGAACCGACACGTTCGAGAGCTCGAAGCTCGCCTCGATGCCGGCCAGGCGCCGCAGGTCCTCGATGTAGGTGGCGAAGAGCACCACGGCAGCGAGACCCGCGGAGGCGATCGCGTAGCCCTTCGTGACGGCCTTCGTGGTGTTTCCGAAGGCGTCCAGGGGGTCGGTCACGGCCCGCACGTCGTTGCCGAGCTCCGCCATCTCGGCGATCCCCCCGGCGTTGTCGGTGATCGGCCCGTAGGCGTCGATGGACACCACGATCCCCGCCAGGGAGAGCATGCTCATGGCCGCGACGCTCACTCCGTAGAGCCCGGCCAGCTCGTGGGTGACGAGGATCGAGAGCACGATCACCGCGACCGGCACCGCCGTGGCCTGCATCCCGACGGCGAGGCCGCTGATCACGTTGGTGCCGTGCCCCCCCTCGCTGGCCCGGGCGATGCGATCCACGAAGCGCGAGCCGCTGCCCGTGTAGACGTCGGTGACCCACATCATGGCCGCGGTCAGCACCGCGCCCATGGCGGCGCACAGCCACAGGGAGAAGAAGCCCAGGCCCGTGCCCGTCGCGTCCTGTTCGGGCACCTCCACGAAGATCTCGCCGAAGACCAGGATCGCGGCCAGCATCCCCAGCGTCGCGATGCCGAGCCCCCGGTACATGGCGCGCATCACCGCCGGGGGCTCCCCCGGCGCCGGCTCGTCGATCCGGACGAAGGGCAGGGCCACCACGGTGCCGAGGATGCCCGCGGCCCCCACGAAGAGGGGATAGAGGAACATGGAGAGCTCGCCGGGGAAGATGATGTGGGCGAGCAGCATGGAGGCGGCTGCCGTGACGCCGTAGGTCTCGAAGAGGTCCGCCGCCATGCCCGCGCAGTCGCCCACGTTGTCGCCCACGTTGTCGGCGATCACCGCCGGGTTGCGCGGATCGTCCTCGGGGATGTTGGCCTCGACCTTGCCCACCAGGTCGGCGCCCACGTCGGCGCCCTTGGTGAAGATGCCGCCGCCCAGGCGCGCGAAGACGGAGATCAGCGAGCCGCCGAAGGCGAGCCCCACCAGGGCGTCGGGCTCGTGGTGGCCCGCCCACCGCATCCCCGCCACCAGGGCGGCCAGCGCCAGGAGCCCGGCCCCCACCACCATGAGGCCCGTCACGGCACCGCCCTGGAAGGCGAGCCCGAAGGCCCGGCCGAAGCCGCTCCGGGCGGCCTCGGCCACGCGCAGATTGGCGCGCACGGAGACGTTCATGCCCACGAAGCCGGCGGCGGCGCTGGCCAGCGCCCCGACCAGGAACCCGCCCGCGTACCAGGCGTTGAGGAGCCACCAGAGGAGCAGGAAGATGGGGGCGCCCACCATCGCCACGGTGCGGTACTGCCGGCTCAGGAAGGCGCCCGCCCCGGCCCGGATGGCCTCGGCGATCTCGTTGGCGCGCTCGCTCGAGCGCGGGGCGCGCAGGACCGAGCGGTAGAGCTGGATGCCGGTTCCCAGGGCCAGGAGCGCCGCGACGAGGGCGGTGAAGATCGTGAAGTCGGTCGTGAACATGCCTCTCTCCGGGGCTGAGGGGGCCTCGCGCGAACTGGGGTTCGATCCCATCACGTGAAGGGAAGGAACCCGGACCCCTGGGGGAGCGGGAGCCCTGCCAATCGGGCGGCGCGACAGTAGACGCCCCGCCGGTCCAAGTCCAGACGTTTCCGGGGCTCTCCGGCGGGTGGCGGCCGACGCTGCGGGCCCCGTCGGTCGCTCGCGGGCAGGCCCGAAGGTCAGCCCCGGCGCGGGTGGACGCGGGCGCAGTCCACCCAGCGGTCCTGGACCAGGAGGGCGCGGTCGCGGACCGCGACCCGGCAGCGCTGCTGGTCCTCGGAGACCTCCAGCAGCAGCCCCTCGCCGCTCCAGAAGCTCCCGGCCCGCGCGTCCACGAAGACGGGGGTGCCGCGCCGCGGCATCAGGCAGCCGCCCAGGAGCGCGAGCAACGCGGCGCCGGCCAGGGCACGGGCCCAGCGGCGGCGGCCTGTACGTCGGGTCTGCCGGCTCACGCGGGGAGGATCGGCTCCGCGCCGGTCCGGCTGTAGGCGGGCTCGGCGGGTCTCCGCGGGCCGGCGGGCAGAGCCGCTAGCGCCGCACCGCGGTCACGCGACCCAGCGCGATGCGCTCGACGGGGGCGCGGGAGAAGGCGAAGGGCAGGTAGCCCGAGTGGTGGCTGTAGAAGCCCGCGCCGGCGTCGCCGTTGGTGGTCCGCAGCGGGAGCCCGCCCTCGAGGCTCCAGGTCCAGACGCCGCGCACCTCGAAGCGGGCGAGGTTGCGGGCCACCTCGAGCTGGGAGACGTTGCGCGCGGTCGCCACCCAGTCGTCCACGGCGAGCTCCGCCGGCGCGAGGCCCGTGGGGGGCACCGGCCGGAAGCCCTCCCGCTCCAGATAGTACTGGAGCCCCCAGTGGCCCACGAACCAACGCCGGCCGGGCTGGTCGCCGATCTCCGTCGCGATCCTGCGCGCCCCCTCGCGGTAGTAGTTGGCCTGGCGCGCCTCGGCCCAGGCCAGGAGCAGGGAGAAGGGGAGCATGACGGCGAGCCAGGCGACCTGCGCGCGGCGCGACGGCCGCAGCGCGGGGTCGCAGAACAAGGCAAGCAGGACTGGCGGCGCGGCCAGCAGGGCGTCCGCCGCGTTCACGTGCCAGTTCCCGAGGCACGAGAAGGCGAGGAGGCCCACCAGCCAGAGCCAGACGAGCTGCGCCTCGGCACCGGCCCGCAGCTGGCGCGGCGAGAGGGCGCGCGCCCAGAGCAGGAACGCGCCGGCGAACCCCAGCGCGCCCAGCACGGCCTCCTCCGCATCGAGCGGAACGCGCCGGGGCGGGCGGCCGTGGGGCAGCACCCAGGTCACCGCCGCCGTGCCGAGCAGCACGCCCAGCACCGCGAGCTCGCCGCCGCGCGTCCCGCGCAGGAGCGCCCGCGCCAGGAGCAGCATCGGGAAGAGCAGCGCCGCGCCGTAGTAGACGGGCACCGACGCGAGCTGGTTCCAGAGCTCCGCCGCGGCCTGGCCCTCGAGGAGGACGTCGCTCGCGTCCAACGGGTGGGGCGCCCCGTAGAGCCGGGCGGTCGCGAGGCAGAAGAGTCCCCAGAGCACGAGCGGCGGGCCCAGGAGGCGGCCGAGCGCCGCGGGTCGCCGCGCCGGGTAGAGGAGCAGCGCCCCCGCGGCCAAGAGCGGCGCCGTCGCGAAGCCCACGTACTTGGTGAGCCCGGCGGCCGCCGCCGCCGCGCCGGCGAGCCACTGCCAGCGGGTGCCGCCCTCGCCCTGGCCGCGCAGCAGCGCGTAGAACGCGAGGAGCCAGCAGGCCAGCACGGGCACGTCCAGCAGGACCTCGCCCGCCAGCACGACGAAGGCCGGCGTCGCCACCAGGAGCGCCGCCGGGGCGAGGCCCTCGCCCGCGAGGCGCCGCGCGATGCCGCGGAACGCCAGGGCCGCCAGCAGCGGGAAGGGGAGGAGCGCCGCGTGGAGGAGCACCTCGGACTCGCCGAAGAGCGCCATCCAGGCGGCGAGGTAGTAGGAGAGGAGCGGGGGGTTGCGGTTGAACTGCGCGGCGAAGGTGGAGGTCGGGTCCCAGAGCATGTGGAAGCCGTAGGGGTCGAGGGGCGCCTCCAGGATGCGCCGCGCCACGGCCAGGAAGACGGGCGCGTCGAGGGCGAAGGCGTTGCCGAGGAAGGGGATCTGGGGCAGGAGGGCCAGGGCCGCGACGAGGGCGATCTCGCGGCGCCGCCGGGCGGGGAGCTCGCCCGGTCTCGCGGGCGCAGGCTGGCTCACGGCCTCGCGAGCCTCCCGCAGGCGTCGCGGTAGAAGGCGGGCAGCGCGGCCCGCAGCCCCTCCTCCTCGAGGAGCAGGAGCCAGCGCCGGGCCACGCTCCACTCGACCACCTCGCCGGTCCCGAGCCCGTAGGGGTGGCGGCGCGGCGCGCAGCAGGCCTGCCGCGCGGCCCCGGCCCGCGCCGCCCGGGCCTCGGGCTCGCGGCCGAGGGCCTGGAGCACCCGGGCCCGGTTGAGCCCGGCGGGCCAGAGGGCCGGCTCGAGTTCGAGAGCCGCGCCCAGGTCCCGCTCCGCCGCGGCGGGCTCGCCCCGGGCGGCCTGGATCGCGCCCCGGTTGGCCAGCAGGCTGGCCCGCAGCCCGGGGTCCCGCTCGCCCCGCAGCGCCTCGTCCAGGAGCAGGGTCGCCGCGGCGAGATCGCCGCCGAGGGCCGTCGCCACCGCCAGGCGCCCGCTGCGCTCGGTCGTGGCGCGCCGGTTGACCTCGGCGAGCGCGGCGGCCCGGGCGTAGAGCTGCTGGGCGCGCGCGGGGTGGCCCTCCGCGAGCTCCACGGCCGCGAGGTTCTCGAGCCAGGGGACCGGATAGGGCGCGCCGGTGGCGAGGCGGCCGTAGAGCTGGCGCGCCGCGGCGTACTCGCCGGTGTGGAAGTAGACGGCCCCGGCGGCCGGGGAGTCGCCGCGCTCCGGGAGGACCGCCCCCTCGAGCCCCACCAGCGCCGCCGCCGCCGCCGCCGGCGCGACGGCCAGCCCCGGGAGCACCCGCAGCCCGGCGCGCGGCGCGCGGGCGCAGGCCAGGGCCCCGCGGGCCAGGAAGACGCCAAAGGCGAGCGAGGCGCCGAGCAGGTAGGCGGCCTTCAGCGCCGGCCAGCGCGGGGTCCAGGCGGCGTGGGCCGCGAAGGCGCCGAGGTTCGCGACGAGGAGCAGCAGCAGCGGGACATACACCTCCCGGTGACGGCCGCGCCAGGCGTCGCGCGCCGCGAGCCCCGTCCCGAGCAGGAAGAGGAGGGTCGGGGCGAGGCCCAGGAGCGCCATGCGCGAGTGCCAGCGCCGCTCGCTCTGGCGCAGCGCAGGGCTCGGCTCGCGCTCGGACTCCCGATACACATCGGCCCAGGTCGAAAGGTAGGCGCTTCCCCAGACCGAGTGGAGCAGGTGCTCCGCCCGGGGATCCGGCTGGGTGAAGAGGCGCGGCGAGACCTCGATCCAGTCGCGCCAGCTCCGCGCGCCGGGCGGCTGGCCGCTCTCGACCTCGCGAACCAGCGGGAAGTCGCTGCTCTTGCGGAAGGGCACCCCGAAGGCGGCGAGGTTGCGCAGAACCCAGGGCGAGGCGATCGCGGCGGCGAGGCCGAGCAGGAGGGCCGCGCGCCCGAACGTCGCCGCGATCCGCGCGCGCCGCGCCGGGGGCGACAGGAGCCCGACGGCGAGCGACCCCGCGACGGCCAGCGACGCCAGCAGGCCGCTCATGGCCGCCAGGAGGGCCAGGCCCAGGAGCGCTCCTGTCGCCGCGTCGGCGCGGCGCGAGGGCCGCGCGCGGCGTTGGTTCGCCGCGAAGACCGCCAGCGCGGCCGACGAGAGCAGGGTCTCCGTGAGCTTGTTGCCCGGCATGGGGCTCACGTAGAGGTGCACCGGAAGGAAGGCCAGACCCGAGAAGGCCAGGAGCGCCAGGCCGGGGCGCGCCGGGTGCAGGATCCGCACCAGCCAGGCCGCCAGGGCCGCGACGGCCAGGCTCTCGGCGCTTCCCAGGAGCGCCAGCCCGCGCATCAGCGCCTCGGCGCTTCCCAGCTGCGCGATCGCCCAGCCCAGCGCGTAGTGGAGCGGGGGGTGGAAGTAGGACCAGCCCTGGTCCGCCCAGGGCACCCCGCGGTAGAGGTCGAGGAAGAGCACGTAGGCGACGTGACCCCAGGCGTCGTAGCCCCACAGGCGCGGGCCGGCCAGCGCGTTCCAGGCGCGAACCCCGGCGGCGCCCGCGATCGCCG